>FTCZ01004518.1_pt1 | contig 12662 bp, 9 predicted proteins | sample 1658871 | NCBI WGS metagenome assembly FTCZ01 (sample SAMEA3914864, study PRJEB12502) | metagenome | biome: forest; material: soil | place: USA | collected 2012-03-12 | depth 0.3 m
CTCTACTGGTATGTGCCGGTTGCTTCGCCAATCAAGACGGTGGCTGATATGGCCGGCCATACGGTGGGTTATTCGACCGCAGGCTCCTCCAGTCACACGCCGCTGCTTTTGCTGGCGAAGGAAAGCAAGATCGAGATCAAGCCGGTCGCGACCGGTGGTCTTGCCGCGACGCTGACGCAGGTGATGTCCGGCCAGATCGATATCGGCTGGGCGGTCGCGCCCTTTGGTCTCGACCAGGTCGATAAGACAATCCGCATCGTGGCGCGCGGCAGCGATGTCGCCGCGACCCGCCAGCTCACGACGCGCGTGCTGATCGCCCATGCCGAGACGCTGGCGAAAAGAAAAGCGACTATCGCTGAATTCCTTGCCGCCTACCGCGAAACCATCGACTGGATGTATGGCGGTCCGGACGCGATCAAGATTTTCGCGGAATTCGCCGGCATCAGCGAAGCCGCAACCCAGCGCACGCGCGATGAGTTCTTTACGAAGGCGGCGCTCGATCCTGGCACCGTCACCGGCTTGACCGAGATGATGGCCGATGGTGTCCAGTTCAAGTTTCTTCAAGCCCCGCTGACGCAGGACCAACTTGCGCAGGTCATCCAGATCGAGAGGAAAACACCATGAGACGTCGAGACGCCCTGCGCCTGATCGGCGCTGCCGTGCCGGCCATCGCGCTTGGTTCGGGCCGCGCCTTCGCGGCGGACGACAATTTCAAGCTCGCCATCGGCCAGCGCGGCAACTGGGAGAATTCGGTCTGCGATCTCGGCCAGGGCGCGGGCATCTTCAAGAAACATGGCGTCACGCTGGAGCTGCTATACACCGAAGGCGGTGGCCAGACCCAGCAGGCGGTGATTTCGGGCAGCGCAGATATCGGCATCGGCGTTGGCACCTATGGCGTGATGGGCGCTTTCGCCAAGAATGCGCCTTTGCGGATCATTGGCTCGTCCATGACCGGTGCGAACGACCTCTACTGGTACGCAAAGACCGACGGACCGATCAAGACGATCAAGGACGCGATCGCCAAGACGGTCGCCTACTCCACCAACGGCTCCTCGACCAACCTCGTCGTGCTGGGCTTGCAGAAGACGCTCGGCATCCAGTTCAAGCCGACGGCGACGGGCAGCCCGGCTTCCACCTTCACACAGGTGATGTCCGGACAGATCGATGTCGGCTGGTCCTCGCCGCCCTTCGCGGTTGCCGACGTCGATGCCGGCCGCATCCGCATCATCGCGCGCGGCAGTGACGTGCCGGAATTCGCCAACCAGTCCGTGCGCGTGATGATCGCCAATGCCGCCTCGTTCGAGAAACGCGGGGAGGCTTATGGCCGTTTTTTGAAGGCTTATCGGGAATCGCTGGACTGGCTTTATGCCGATCCCGCCGCGCTCGAGGCTTACGGCAAATGGGCCGGTGTCACGCCGGAACTGGCGAAGCGAGTGCGGGACGAGTTCTACCCGAAGAAGAATATGGACCCGGACAAGGTCAACGGCATGGACGAGTTGATGGTCGATGCGATGACCTACCGCTATCTGCCAGCTCCGCTTAGCCCCGATCAGATGAAGAAGCTGGTGGTGGCGGGCGTCGGGCCGCTCGCGCCGTAAACACCGTCATTGCGAGAAACGAAGCGACGAAGCAATCCAGGAGTCGTCGGAGCCTCGGGTTCCTGGATTTGCCTGGGCTTCGCCTCGCAATGACGTTTCAGGGTGGCACTAAGCCAACCCATAACGAAATTGACAGAATGCTGAATATAAGTATACTGTCAAAATGGAAATGGAGCGGCCTGTAATTGGCCGTTCACGGCGGGCGGAAGAAGCCGCCACGCTTTTAGAAGAGGCGGAGACGTTCATGCAGTTCCATCTCGATGGTTTTCGGACGGGTGATCCGGGCGTCGCGCAGCCAGTGGGTCAGCCGATCGTTTCCGGCTCGGGCACGTTGCCTGGCGAAGTGGATGTGCTGATCGTCGGTTGCGGGCCGGCTGGCCTGACGCTCGCGGCGCAGCTTTCGGCATTTCCCGATATCAAGACGCTGATCGTCGACCAGAAGCCCGGCCCGCTGGAATTGGGTCAGGCCGACGGCATTGCCTGCCGCACGATGGAGATGTTCCAGGCCTTCGGTTTCGCCGATCGCGTGATGAAAGAAGGCTACTGGGTCAATGAGGTTGCCTTCTGGAAGCCCGATGCCGCGAGACGCGAGCATATTGCCCGCCAGGGCCGTGTGCAGGATGTCGAGGATGGTTTGTCGGAATTCCCGCACATGATCCTCAATCAGGCACGGGTGCATGATTTCTATCTCGATATCATGCGCCGCTCGCCGACCCGGCTTGAGCCTGCCTATTCGCGGCGGCTGCTCGACCTCCAGGTGGATGAGGCGGTGCGCGGCTCGGATCACGCCGTCACTGTGCGGCTTGAACGGGTCGATGCGATCCATGAAGGACAGATCGAGACGGTGAAAGCCCGCTACGTGGTCGGCTGTGATGGTGCGCGCAGCGTGGTGCGTAAGTCGATCGGCCGTGCGCTGCATGGCGATTCCGCCAACCACGCCTGGGGCGTGATGGACGTGCTTGCCGTCACCGATTTCCCGGATATCCGCCTCAAGGGGCTGATCCAGTCGGCGGGCGAAGGCTCCATTGTGCTGATCCCGCGCGAGGGCGGCTACATGGTCCGTATCTATGTCGAGATGGACAAGCTCAACAAGGACGAGCGCGTTGCCAACCGCAACCTCACCGTCGATCACCTGATTTCCGCCGTGCGGCGCATCCTCAAGCCTTATACGTTCGAGGTGAAGGAGGTCGCCTGGTGGTCGGTCTACGAGATCGGCCAGCGGCTTTGCGACAAGTTCGACGATGTGCCGGAAGAGGCAATTGCGCGGCGCCTGCCGCATGTCTTCATCGCGGGCGATGCCTGCCACACGCATAGCCCCAAGGCGGGGCAGGGCATGAACGTCTCCATGCAGGACGCCTTCAATCTCGGTTGGAAGCTGGCGGCCGTTTTGCAGGGGCGCAGCCCGCCGGATCTACTGCACAGCTATTCGGCGGAACGGCAATCGATTGCCAAGGAATTGATCGAATTCGACCGGGAATGGGCGCAGATGCTGAGCGCACCGTTGAAGACCTCTCCCGATGGCGAGGGCGTCGACCCGGCCGAGGTGCAGCAGTATTTCGTCCGCCATGGCCGCTACACCGCCGGTACCGCGACGCGCTATGCGCCTTCGCTGCTGACGGCGGAAGCGAGCCACGCGCAACTCGCCAAAGGTTTGGAGATCGGCACGCGGTTCCTGTCCGCGCCTGTGATCCGGCTGGGTGACGCCAAGCCGATGGAGCTCGGCCACGCCGCGCTCGCTGACGGACGCTGGCGGCTCTACACTTTTGCCGGTGCAGGGGATGTCGCCGCATCGGGTTCGCGCCTGCATGCGCTTTGCCAGTTCCTGGCGCAATCGCCTGACTCGCCTGTCCGGAAATATACGCCGAAGGGTGCCGATATCGACGCGGTACTCGATGTTCGCGCGGTCTTCCAGCAGGATCATCGCGAGCTCGCCGTCGAGACGATGCCGGCGCTGCTTCTGCCCGCGAAAGGAAAGCTCGGGCTGCGCGATTACGAGAAAATGTTCTGCCCGGACTTGAAGAGCGGCCGCGATATTTTCGATCTGCGTGGCATCGATCGCACCAATGGCTGCATGGTTCTGGTGCGGCCGGACCAGTATATTGCGGCGATCCTGCCGCTCGACGGTCAAGCCGAACTGGCCGGGTTCTTCGCGCGCTTCATGATTGATGTAAACGCTTGAAGGGCCCGCCCGATCCTCTCGGGCAGGCCGGATTCTAAGTTTCAGCCGAAGGTGAAGGCATAGGCTTCCGCGCCGGCGTCGAGGAAGCGGATTTCGAAGCGCCGCTCGCCGACCGTGCCCGCCTGACGTACAAGCTGGTAAAGGCGGGTGTCGGTGATGACGCCGTTGCCGTCGGCGTCTGTATCCGCGCCGTGGCTTTCGCCCGGGGCTTTGCCGTCGACCCTGACCTGGAACCGCACCGGCTTGCCGGCCGCATGTGCGCCGAGCACGAGATGCAGGTCGCGGGCGCTGAAGCGGTAGGCGATGCCGCCGCCTGGCTGGTTCAGCATGGCTTGCTCGCCATTCACCGTCCAGTTGCCGGCGAACCCCCATTCGTTGACGCCGAGATCGGCTACCGAATAATCCTGCGGAGCGTCACGCCTGATACGCTCAGCCGAGGCGAAGTTCGAGGCTTGGCTGTAGCCGACATAGGTCTCGCCGGAGCGGGCATTGCGGAGGTCGGGAGCGGCTTCCTCACGGGCGGCGTGGACCGTCAGAGAGGCATCCGCCGCCTTGCCGTGCCCGTCTTCTTCGAGCAGTTGCTCGATCACCTTGGCGGTCTTCTCATAGTCGCCTTCGCCAAAATAGTGATAGCGGACGCGACCTTCGGCATCGACGATGTAACGGGCCGGCCAGTAGCTGTTCCGGAAGGCGTTCCAGATGCCGTAATTGCTATCGAGCGCGACCGGGAACGTGATGCCGAAATGGGCAACCGCCTTGCGGACATTGTCGAGGTTCTTCTCGAAGGCGAATTCCGGAGTGTGGACGCCGATCACCACCAGGCCCTGGTCACGATACTTCTCATCCCAGGCCTTCACATAGGGCAAGGTGCGGATGCAGTTGATGCAGGAATAGGTCCAGAAATCGACCAGCACGACCTTGCCGCGAAGCTGCTCCGCGGCGAGCGGCGGCGAATTCAGCCAGGTGACAGCGCCATCGAGCGAGGCGATGCGACCTTCGACGGGCAAAGCAGGGTGGAATTCGGTGGCGGATGCGGATGGCATGCTTTCATTCCTTCCGAGAGTAAGAACATCGAGGAGCGCCTGTTCGACCTTGGCCGTGCCGAAACCAGAAAGGCGGGCGAGCAGGCCCTGATCGAAGCCGAGACCGATAGTCGCAACGCCGGCGATGACGGCTGCGCCGAGGCCACGCTTCAGCCATTCGCCCGCGCCAAGCGAACGCTTCATGGCGGCGAAGACGCGGCCGCCGATCAGCAGGGCGAGCGCGAGAGAGGTCGCCGCGCCGGCCGCATAGGCGAGCAGCAGGAAGCTTGTCTCGACACTCGCGCCTTGCAATGCCGCGCTGGTCAGGACGAGGCCGAGGATCGGGCCGGCGCAGGGCGCCCAGAGCAGGCCAGTCGCGACGCCGAGCAGCAGCGAGCCGCCAAGCGAAGGAGCGGCGAGGGACCCGCCGGTGCTGTTCAGCAGGCGATTCGCCAGCGCGACGACTGGCTGCGTGAGGATGGCCGCTAGGCGCGGCGAAAGCAGCGTTGCGCCGAAGAGCGCCAGCAGGGCGAGTGCGCCGTAGCGAGCATAGTCATTCGCGGCAACCGCCCAGCCGCCACCGAAGGCGGCGAGTGTCGCTACAATCGCGAAGGTCGCGGCCATGCCGATGAGCATCGGCAGTGTCACCTTGAGGAAAGATTGGTCTGCCCTGGCAAAGACGAAGGGCAGGACGGGGAGGATGCACGGGCTGAGAATGGTCAGCACGCCTCCGAGATAGGCGACAAGCAGAAGCATCTTTGTATCCTTTCGGCTCGCAATCGGCGGTCGTCGTGGACCAGCCAGTGGCGTCCAAAGGCGCTTTGCAGGTATCCCGGATGTGTCTTCCAAGGGGTGAGTTTGTAACGAAGTGTGGTTTGGCCGTTGTGCAGCTACATGCCGATACAAACTGACGTCATTGCTTCGCTTGCGGCTCGCAATGACGGCAATCAGCCGATCGTCACTTCCGCCGAAAGCCCGCCTTCCGGCCGATTGCGCAGCTTCAGCGCGCCGCCGACAGCGGCAGCAAGCTGATGGGCGATGGCCAGGCCAAGACCCGTGCCGCCCGTGCCCCGGTTTCGGGATTGGTCGAGCCGAAAGAAGGGCTGGAGCACGGCTTCCAGTTGATCCTCCGGGATGCCCGGTCCGTTGTCGCGCACCTTGATGCTGATCGAGCCACTCGCCTGTTTCTCGACCGATATCTCGGCCATATCGCCGAACTTCAGCGAGTTATCGATCAGGTTGGTGAGGATGCGGCGCAGTGCATGCGGGCGGGTTTCCAGCGCCGCGTTGATAGTGGCGGCCATGGTCACGGGTTTGCCGACATCCTGATAGTCGTAGACCAGGCTCTCCACGAAGGAGCCGATCTCGACACGTGCCGGCTTTTCCGTGTTGCCATGGGCGCTGCGGGCATAGGCGACGCCTTCGTGTACGAGGCGCTCGATCTCGGCGAGATCCTGGACGAGCTTTTCCTTTTCGGGCGTGTCCTCGGCCACCTCGGCGCGCAGCTTCATGCGCGTGATCGGCGTTTGCAGATCGTGGGAGATGGCGGCGAGAATCTGCACGCGCTCTTCGAGATAATGTTGGATGCGGTCGCGCATCGCATTGAAGGCCGTTGCGGCATAGGCGACCTCGGCCGGGCCGGTCTCGCTGAGACGTGGCGCTTTCTGGCTTGGGTCGAGCGAGTCGGCGGCCTTGGCTAGCGCGACGAGGGGACGAATTGCCAGCCGCACGGCCGCCCAGCAGCAGAGCACGATGAGCAGAAGCTGCGTGACAAGCACGTAAGGCAGCCATTCCGCCAGCGGCATCAACGCGGGATGGACATCGATGGTCAGCGGATTGCAATCGCTGAGCGTCAGATGCGCCTGAAGCTGGCGACCTTCGCCAGGGATCGCCTCAACGCGAACGGGGAAGCGCTGGCCACCGGCATCGCGTATGCGGCCGGCGATTTCCTGTGCCCGCTCGCTAAGGTCCGGCACGCCCGGCAGGCCGGGGCCGAGCACATAACGGTAGGTACCGCGATTGAGCCGCGCCAGCCAGTCCGGCCGCTCATTGGCGGGCAGGCGGTCAAGGATGGCGATCGAGGTCGCGACATCGTTCTCGAGCGTGCCGAGCATGACCGTCTTGGTCGCCATGTAGCGCTCGAAGAACAGCACGGTGAAGGACATGGCGTGGGCCAGCGCAAGCCCGGCCAGCAGGATGAGGAACAGGCGCGCGCCGAGCGTCTTCGGCCAAAGCCGCAGTCTTGATGGCACGGCGGCTGCACTCACCGGCGCAGCTCCGAAATATCGACCGGCATCGCGAGCACATAGCCTTCGCTGCGCACGGTCTTGATATAGGCCGGCTCTCGCGCGTCATCACGCAACCGCTGACGCAGGCGGCTGACGAGGAGGTCGATCGAACGGTCGAAAATCTCGGCCTCGCGACCTTGCGTGAGGTTCAGCAACTGATCGCGGTTGAGCACGCGCTGCGGATGATCGACGAAGACGCGCAAAAGCCGGTATTCCGCGCCGCTGAGCGCCACGGCCGTGCCCTCGCTGTCGAGCAGGTGTCGGGCCGTCGTATCGAGCCGCCAGTCGCCAAAGCTAAGGAGCTGGCCGACCTCCGTCACCTGAAGATTGGGCGGCAGCATGCGGGTGCGGCGCAGGACCGCCTTGATGCGGGCCAGCAATTCGCGCGCTGCAAATGGCTTGGTCAGATAGTCGTCCGCACCCATTTCCAGACCGACGATGCGGTCGGTCTCATCGTCGCGCGCCGTCAGCAGCAGGATCGGCGTCGCCTTGTGCTTGCCGGCGCGCAACTCACGACAGAGCACGAGGCCATCGTCGCCCGGCATCATGATGTCGAGCACGATCATGTCCACGGCGTCCGCTTCGAGGAAGCTGCGCATCTGCCGGCCGTCCGCGGCGGTCGTGACGCGCAAACCGTTCTTCTTGAGATAGCTCGCGACCAGTTCCCTGATCTCGCGGTCGTCGTCGACGACCAGGATATGATCGATGTGATCCATCGCCCTTCTACCTCAACAGGCTACGCCGGAATCCAGTTCGTCCGGCGTAGCAGAAAATCCAGCGGTGGCGACACCGCCGTTGCGTCAACCCTTGGTCCAGCCGGCGACATCCAGCACAGCCTGCGCGAAGGCTTGCGGCGCTTCCTGCGGCAGGTTGTGTCCAATGCCGCCGGTGATGGTGCGGTGCTCGTAGCGGCCGGAGAACTTGCCGCGATAGGCGGCAGGTTCCGGATGCGGCGCGCCATTGGCGTCGCCTTCCATCGTGATGGTCGGCACGGCGATCGTGGGAAGCGCCGCCAGCTTCTTTTCAACCGCGTCGAATTTCGCTTCGCCTTCGACCAGAGCGAGCCTCCAGCGGTAGTTATGGATGGTGATCGCGACATGGTCCGCGTTCTTCAGCGATTCCGCCGAGCGGTCATAGGTCGCGTCGTCGAACTTCCATTGCGGCGAAGCGAGCTGCCAGATCAGCTTGGCGAAGTCGTGCGTGTTGGCGGCATAGCCCTGCGCGCCACGCTCGGTGGCGAAATAGAACTGGTACCACCAGGCGAGCTCGGCCTTCGGCGGCAGCGGCTTCTTGTTGCCTTCCTGGCTGCCGATCAGATAGCCGCTGACCGAGACCAGCGCCTCGCAGCGCTCCGGCCAGAGCGCTGCGATGATATCGGCCGTACGCGCGCCCCAGTCGTAGCCGGCGATGACAGCCTTCTGAATCTTCAGCGCGTCCATCAAGTCGATGATATCGGTCGCGAGCGCTGCCGGCTGGCCGTTGCGCGGCGTATCGGCGGAGAGGAAGCGCGTGGTGCCGTAGCCGCGCAGATGCGGGATGATCACGCGGAAGCCAGCGGCGGCCAGCACCGGCGCGACCTCGATGAAGCTGTGGATGTCGTAGGGCCAGCCATGCAGCAGCAGAACCGGGCGGCCATTGGCGGGGCCGGCCTCGACATAGCCGACATTCAGCACGCCGGCGTCGATCTGCTTCAGTGGGCCGAAAGAGGCAGGCGTTGCACTCTTCGGTGCAGCTGGGGCGGTCTGTGCTTTCGCGGCGCTGGTAAAGCCGAGCGAGCCGGCGGCAAGCGCGAGAGCGGCGGTTCCGAAGAAACCGCGACGATGAAGATTGACGGTGTCAGACATTGGCCTTGCTCCGATGGCGTGAATTGCAGTCGCGATATGCCGGGCGCCACGTATCCGCGATGTGTCGGGCAAGGCAAGATTTTGCATGCGGATGTAGCTTTCAGCCGTCCTGATACATTGCGGTACAATTAACGGTTCGCGTTGCCGGTCAGGCCGGGATGTTTTCGCGAAAGATGATCTCGCTGCGCGTGTGCTCGACGCCCGCCATGGCATCGCGGCCAGCGCGGAGGTTGTTGAAGATCGCGATGCAATTCGTCACCGCGTCGAGTGGGTTCTGGGTGATGACGGCATCCATCGTGCCGTCTATCAGCAGCGCGCGGGTATCCGGCGTCAGGCCATGACCAACGAACACCACGTCGCGCTCGCGTTTCGCCTCTTTTAGTGCGCGGGCGACGCCATCGGCCGCGCCGCCGATATTATAGATGCCGGCAAGGTCCGGGTGCTGGCTGAGCAGCATGCGGGTCTGCCTGTAGTTCTTGTCCGGATCGTCATGGCCCTCGCGCAGGCCGACAACCTTGATCGCGGGGAACATCTCCTCGAAGAGGTGCAGGAAGCCCATTTCGCGCTCTTCATGCGCGCGGTAGCTCAGGCTGCCGGCGATCATCGCGACCTTGGCGGGCTTTGGCCCGATAAAGCGAGCGATGAGATAGCCGGCTGTGCGGCCGGCCGAGCGGTTGTCGAGGCCGACATAGGCGGAGCGCTTCGTGTTGGCGATGTCGGAAATCAGCGTCACCGTCGGCACGCCGGCGCTGGCGAGTGTGTTCACGGCCTCGCGCACGGCCGGGTGTTCCAGCGCCATGAAGGCAACGCCATCGGCTTCCCGGCCGACGCGCTTCAGCTCTTGAGCGAGCAGATCGGGCCGGAAACTCTCGATCCGCTCGACCCTTGCCCGCATGTTGAATCCGGCGAACTGCTCCTGCGCCTGCGCGAACATGCGGCTCAGCATGGCGATGAAACTGCTGCTTTCCGCCGGCAACAGAAAGACGAGGCGCAGTGGTTTTTGGGCAGCGCTGACGCGCTCGCTCGCATCAGTGATGTAGCCGAGATCGCTGGCCGCCTGGAGCACCCGGCTGAGCGTCGCGGCCCGCACGCCGGTTCGTCCGTTAAGTGCACGATCGGCAGTGGCCGTCGAAACACCGGCACGGGTTGCGACGTCGGCAAGGGTGGGAAGGCTGCGGCTGGAGATTGGTCTAATAATGGACATCGATTGACATCAAATAACATCAAAAAAACGCTTTGACCAGAGGGGCTTGTGCCTCCTATTTTAGCTCAGCTTGAGGGGGAGCAGCTTTAGAAAATGATTCAAGCATCGAAGATAATTTAGCTTTATCAGCTTCTTATATTCGAAACCTATGGTTCTGAATCAGATTCAACGGTATCCCGCAGACGCAAATTTATTGATGTTGCGCCGCATCAATTCAAGGCGAAGACGATCATAATTCATCATCGACCCTAGCGGGAATTCTGCGGGGCTTCAGGGAGTGAAACGGGTGTCGGGCCCACGTTTGAACGGCAAGGTCGCGATTGTTTTCGGAGCCGGCTCCATCGGTGAAGGCTGGGGCAATGGCAAGGCGGCTGCCGCTGCCTATGCGCGAGCCGGTGCTCGCGTCGTGGCCGTCGATTTGAACCTGTCGTCAGCGGAAGCGACGCGCGATGTCATCCTTTCCGAGGGCAATGAAGCGATTGCGGTGGCGGCAAACACCACCTCGCTGGAAGACGTGCAGCGTAGCGTTGAGACGGCCCGCTCTGTTTATGGCCGGATCGATATCCTGCACAACAATGTCGGCATCACCTCGCAGGGAGGCCCGGTCGAGACCAGCGAAGAGGTCTGGGATCGCGTGATGGCCGTCAACGTCAAGAGCATGTTCCTGACCTGCAAGGCGGTGCTGCCGCTGATGGAGGCGCAGGAAAGCGGGGCGGTGATCAATATCGGCGCGCTCGGCGGCGTGCGCTGGACGGGCTACGCCTATTGCGCCTATGCGGCGAGCAAGGGCGCGGTGAACAGCTTCACCCAAAGCATAGCGCTGCAATATGCCGGCAAGGGCATCCGCGCCAATTGCATCCTGCCAGGCGTGATGGATACGCCGCATATCTACAAGCAGATTTCCGGCTTCTACGAGAACACCGACGCGATGGTCGCCGCCCGCCACAAGATGTCGCCCACCGGGCGGATGGGCGATGGCTGGGATGTGGCGAATGCTGCCGTCTTCCTCGCCAGTGACGAGGCCAAGTACATCAATGGCGTGGAATTGTTCGTCGATGGCGGCATGCACGCCCGCTGCAACTGATTAGGGGCGCTTAAATCCGAACGGATAGCGCAAAAAGAAGAGGGGAAACGACTATGATCCATTCTACACGCCGCCGCTTCCTGCAGGGTTTTTCGCTGGCCCCGGCCGCAGGCCTCGTTCTCGGCATGCCGCGCCCGGCCCGCGCTGCTGAGATCACGCTGAAATACGGCAATAACCTGCCGGTCAGCCATCCCCTCAACATCCGTGGCGCGGAAGCTGCCGAGCGGATCGCCAAGGAGAGCAACGGCCGCGTCCAGCTCGATATCTTCCCGAACAACCAGCTCGGTGGCGATACCGACATGCTGTCGCAGGTGCGCAGCGGCGGCATCGACATCTTCAACGCCGGCACGTTGGTCATCGCGACGCTCGCGCCGATCAGCGCGATTACCGGCGTCGGCTTCGCCTTCAAGGATGCGGACCAGGTCTGGAACGCCGTGGACGGCACTCTAGGCAACCAGATCCGCGCGGCTTTCGCCAAGGTCGGCCTCTACACGTTCGAGAAGATGTGGGACAACGGCTTCCGCCAGATCACGACCAGTACCAAGCCTATCGCGGCGGCGGCCGATCTTTCAGGCCTGAAAATTCGCGTCCCTGTCAGCCCGATGGGTATCGCCATGTTCAAGGCGCTGGGCGCTGCGCCGACCGGCCTGCAATTCAGCGAAGTCTACTCGGCCTTGCAGACCAAGGTGGTCGATGCGCAGGAAAATCCGCTCGCCATCGTGCAGACCGCCAAGCTCTACGAGGTGCAGAAATACTGCTCGCTCACCAATCATAGCTGGGATGGCTACCACATGGTCGTCAACGGCCGCACCTGGCGGGCGATGCCGGACGACCTGAAGACCATCGTTGCACGTGCCTTCAACGAGGCGGGGCTCCAGCAGCGCGCCGATCTGGTCAAGCTGAACCAGACGCTGCAGCAGGAGCTCTCCTCGAAGGGGCTCGCTCTCAACGCGGCCGAGGCGGCGAGCTTTCAGGCGAAGTTGCGCGAGAGCGGTTTCTACAAGGAATGGCAGGAGCGCTTCGGCGCGGAAGCCTGGTCGACTCTCGAAGGCGCTGTCGGCAAGCTCGCCTGACGCTTGTAGCGTGACGAGGACAGATCATGGCCGGATATGCACCCCCTATAGCGAGTGACGGCCTGCCGGCGGCAACAGGGTTGGCGCGGATCGCCGATTATTCAGACCGTGCGTTCTGCACGGCGATCGAAACGGTCGCAGCGCTGCTGCTCGTCCTCGAAATCGCGATCCTTGGAGCGGGCGTCGCGGCCCGCTACCTCTTCCATACGCCGCTCACCTGGTCGGACGAACTCGCTTCGATCCTGTTCCTCTGGCTTTCCATGCTTGGCGCGGTGATCGCGCTCAGGCGCGGCGACCATATGCGCATGACTGCCTTCGTTGGCTTTGCGGGGCCGAGGGGCCGAGCGTTGCTGGAAATGCTGGCTCTGAC
>FTCZ01000706.1_pt1 | contig 12660 bp, 11 predicted proteins | sample 1658871 | NCBI WGS metagenome assembly FTCZ01 (sample SAMEA3914864, study PRJEB12502) | metagenome | biome: forest; material: soil | place: USA | collected 2012-03-12 | depth 0.3 m
AAAAAGCTCGGCTTCGTCGCCGCCAAGCCGATCCCGCAGGTTCTGCTCAACATCAATTCCTTCCTGCTCGGCGCACGCTCGGTCGACCCGACGATCACCTGCCAGGTCATCTTCACCGGCGAATGGTCGCTGGCCGTGAAGGAGGCGGAAGCCACCAACGCCCTGGTCGATCAGGGCATCGACGTCGTCACCTGCCATGTCGACAGCCCCAAGGTGGTGGTCGAGACGGCAGCCGGCCGCGGCGCCTTCGTCTGCGGCTACCATGCCAACCAGAGCCCGCTGGCGCCTGAAAAATACCTGACCGGCGCCGAGTGGAACTGGGCCAAGGTCTACAAGATGTTCGTCGACGATCTGCTCGCCGGCAAGCCGCTGCCCAATTTCACGCGCGGCGGGCTGGCCGACGGCTTCGTCAAGATGAGCCCGCTCGGCCCGGCCGTTTCCGAGCCGGCCCACAAGCAGTTCGACGCCACGCTCGCCGAGATGATGAAGGGCGGCTTCTCCGTCATCAAGGGCCCGCTGAAGAGCAACAAGGGCGCCGTCGTAGCGACGGAAGGGCAGGCCTTCGCCGAGACCGCCATCGAGCTCGAAAGCATGGACTATCTCGTCGAGGGCGTCGTCGGCTCGACCGCCTGAGCGAAGGGGAGCGGGGCGATGGCAGATACGGTGGCAGGGGCCGGCGTGCCGGCGCTATTCGGCGCCAGGGGCTATCCAGCGGCGCTGGAATGGATCGCGCGGCGAGCGGAAGCCTTCGTCATTCCGCTCGCGGCGCTGGTCGTCGGCATGGCGATTTTCAGCCTGTTCATCCTGGCTGTCGGCAAATCACCCATCCAACTCTATGAAACGATGTGGCGAGGCGGCTTCGGGTCCTGGTTCTCGATCCAGAATTCGCTGTCGCGCGGCGCGCCGCTTTTGCTTGCGGCGCTCTGCGTGGCGCTGCCGGCGCGGCTCGGCCTTGTCGTCATCGGCGGCGAGGGCGCCATCGTTCTCGGCGGCGTCGCCGCCGCTGCCATCGGCGTAGCGCTGGCCGGCGCGCCATCATCAATCGTCATTCTTGCCATGGGCGTGGCGGGCATGGCCGCCGGCGGCATCTGGATAGGTGCCGTCGGCGCGCTCCGCCATTACCGGGCCGTAAACGAAACCATCTCCAGCCTGCTGATGGCCTACATCGCCATCGCCTTGATGAACCAGCTTGTCGAAGGGCCGTTGCGCGACCCGGCCTCGCTCAACAAGCCCTCGACCCAGCCGCTGGCCGACATCTACCGCGTCGGCAACATGCCGGGCATGGAAGTGCATTGGGGGCTTGCCGTCGGTGTCCTTGCCTGCGTGCTGTCCTGGGTGCTGATCGAAAAGACCCGCTGGGGTTTTGCCGCCCGCATCGCCGGCGGCAATGTCAGGGCGGCCCAGGTGCAGGGGCTCGCGGTCGGCCCGCTGATCGTCGGCTTCACCGGGCTGGCCGGCGCCTTTGCCGGTCTGGCCGGCATGCTGGAAGTCGCGGCGGTGCAGGGCAGCGCCAACGGCTCGCTCGCCGCCGGCTATGGCTACACCGGCATCCTCGTCGCCTTCCTCGCCCGCCACAACCCGCTGGCCATCATCCCGGTCGCCATCCTGCTTGGCGGTATCGACGCGTCCGGCGGCCTGATCCAGCGCCGCATGGACCTGCCCGACGCCACTGTGCTGGTGCTGCAAGGCATGCTGTTCATCGTCATCCTGTTCAGCGAGACCTTGTACGGCCGCTTCAAGGTCTTCAATCCCGATTTGTGGCAGAGGGCCCCCTGATGGACGCAACCGAGATCGGTCTCTGGGGCGTGCCGCTCGCCATCCTCGGCGGTGCCATCCGCGTGTCGACGCCCTTCATCTTCGTCTCGCTGGGCGAGGCTATCACCGAGCGTTCCGGCCGCATCAACCTTGGCCTCGAAGGCACCCTGGTGTTCGGGGCCATGAGCGCCTACGCGGTGGCGGTGATGACCGGCTCGCCATGGCTGGGCCTGCTGGCCGCCGCGGCCGCCGGCCTTTGCTTCGGCCTGTTCCATGGCTGGATCTGCAAATTCCCGAAGGTCAACGACATCGCCATCGGCATTGCCCTCATGCTGTTCGGCTCGGGACTCGCCTTCTTCTTCGGCAAGCCGTTCATCAAGCCGAAGGCGCCCAACCTTCCGGCCATTCCGTTCGGCGCATGGTCCGACATTCCACAGGTGCAGGCGGCGCTCGACGTCAACGTCCTGTTCCTGATCGGGGCGGCACTTTCGCTCGTCCTGTGGTGGGCCTTCCGCAACACTCGCGCCGGCCTCATCGTGCGCGTCGTTGGCGACAGTTCCGACGCCGCGCGCGCCATGGGCCTCAACCCCAACACGGTGCGCCTCTTCGCCACCGGCGTCGGCGGCGCGCTGGCCGGCATCGGCGGCGCCTATCTGTCGCTCTACTACCCCGGCAGCTGGACCGAGCGTATCTCGTCCGGCCAGGGGCTGATGGCGGTGGCACTGGTCATTTTCGCGCGCTGGAATCCGCTCGGCTGCTTTGCCGCAGCATTGCTGTTCGGCGGCGCCGGCGCTCTCGGCCCGGCGCTGCAGTCGGTGGGCGTCACGCAAGGCTACTACCTCTTCTACGCCGCGCCCTACATCCTCACCCTTATCATCATGATCGCCACCTCGTCGCCGAGCCGTTCGCTCGCCGGCGCCCCGGGCGAACTGTCAATTACCAAATGAGATTGGCACCAGATGAGACCGGAGATTTCGCCATGAATGCCAGAGCCGGAATCACCCAGCGCTATATCGACGCCGACCCCTATCCGTGGCCCTATAATGGTGAGCTGAGGCCGGACAACACGGCGCTGATCATCATCGACATGCAGACCGATTTCTGCGGACCGGGCGGCTATGTCGACCATATGGGCTACGACCTGTCGCTGGTCCGCGCGCCGATCGAGCCGATCAAGTCGGTGCTCTCGGCGATGCGCGCCAAGGGCTACACCATCATCCACACCCGCGAAGGCCATCGCCCCGACCTCGCCGACCTGCCGGCCAACAAGCGCTGGCGCTCGCGACGCATCAATGCCGGCATCGGCGATCCCGGCCCCTGCGGGCGCATCCTGGTGCGCGGCGAGCCGGGTTGGGACATCATCCCCGACCTTTATCCGGCCGAAGGCGAGCCGATCATCGACAAGCCGGGCAAGGGTTCCTTCTGCGCCACCGACCTGGAACTCATCCTCAACCAGCGTGGCATCGAAAATATCGTGCTGACCGGCATCACCACCGATGTCTGCGTCCACACCACGATGAGAGAAGCCAACGACCGCGGTTTCGAATGCGTGATGCTGGAGGATTGCTGTGGGGCGACCGACTACGGCAACCACCTCGCCGCCATCAAGATGATCAAGATGCAAGGCGGCGTGTTCGGGGCGGTGTCGAACGCGACGTCCTTCGTCGCCCAACTGCCGTGAGGAAGCCAGGATGAGCGCGATCACGGGCAACAAGGCCGTCGGCGTCGAGACTATCGGCATGACCATGCGCTTCGGCGCCTTCACGGCGCTGGGCGATGTCTCGATCAAGGTGCCGGCCGGCTCTTTCCACGCCCTGCTCGGCGAAAACGGCGCCGGCAAGTCGACGCTGGTCAAATGCATGATGGGTTTCTATCACCCGACCGCCGGCGGCATTCTGGTCGACGGCCGCGAGGTGGCGATCGCCAGCCCCAGGGACGCATCGGCGCTCGGCCTCGGCATGGTCTACCAGCATTTTACGCTTGTCCCGTCGCTGACCGGCGCCGAAAACCTGGTCATTTCGCGTGAGAAGGTTCCCGGCGTGATCGACTGGCGCAAGGAGCGTGGCGACCTTGCCGTGTTCATGGATCGCATGCCGTTCAAGCTGCCGCTCGACGTCAAGGTGGCCGAACTGGCGGCCGGCGAGAAGCAGAAGCTGGAGATCATCAAGCAGCTCTATCTTGGCCGCTCTTTCCTGGTGCTGGACGAGCCGACCTCCGTGCTCACCCCCGGCGAGGCGCAGGAAGTGCTGGGCCTTGTGCGCGACATGACGAAAGCGGGCGACCTCACCGTGCTGATGATCTCGCACAAATTCCACGAGGTGACGGCGTTTGCCGACGACGTCAGCGTGCTGCGCAAGGGCAGGCTGACCGGCACCGGCCGCGTCGTCGACCTCGACCGCAAAGCTATGGCGGCGATGATGATCGGCGACCAGCCGATCGCCGCGCTCGACAGCCGCGCCGAGCCCAGGCCGGACGCCGACATCGTGCTCAAGGTCAGGTCGCTGAAGGCGCCGGACCGCACCGGGCTGAAGTCGATCCGGATCGAGGATCTCGGCGTGCGCTCCGGCGAGATCGTCGGCATCGCCGGCATTTCCGGTAACGGCCAGAAGGAGTTCTTGGAGGTGCTGGCCGGGCAGCGCCCCCGCGATGGCGGCGAAGTCATGGTGCGCGGCACGGCCTATGCGGCGACGCGCGCCGAGGCGCGCGCGCTCAACGTCCGTCTCATCCCGGAGGAACCGTTGAAGAACGCCTGCGCGCCGAAGATGACGGTGGCCGAGAACATCGCCTTCCGCACCTTCGACATCGACGCCAGCGGCAAGCCGGTGAGCTGGATCAGCGCCGGCGCAATCAGGGCCTTCAGCGCCCGGCTGGTCGAGCAGTTCAAGGTCAAGACCACCTCGCTGTCCTCCCCCATCGCCTCGCTGTCGGGCGGCAACGTTCAGCGCGCCGTGCTTGCCCGCGAACTCACCGGCGAGGTCGACCTGCTGATCGTCTCCAACCCGTGCTTCGGCCTCGACTTCTCGGCCGTGGCCGAGATCCGCGCCCGCATCATGAAGGCTCGCAATGCCGGCGCGGCCGTGCTTCTGATGTCGGAAGACCTCGATGAACTGCTTGAGCTTTCCGACCGCATCTTCGTCATGTCGGACGGCGCCCTGGTCTACGAGACACCCATCGCGCAGGCGAGCGTGCAAACCATCGGCGAGCACATGGCGGGACATCACTGATGGCGGAAATCGATGCCCAGCCATTTCCTTTCGCCTTCAAGGCGCGGACCATGGCGCTTGTCGTCATCGACATGCAGCGCGACTTCGCCGAGCCGGGCGGCTTCGGCGCCAGCCTCGGCAACGACGTCAGCCGGGTGACCGCGATCGTGCCGACGGTGAAGAGATTGATCGAGGGCTTTCGCGCCGCCGGCCTGCCGGTGATCCATACGATGGAGTGCCATCGGCCGGACCTTTCCGACCTGCCGCCGGCCAAGCGCAAACGCGGCAATCCGTCGATCCGTATCGGCGATGACGGGCCGATGGGCCGCGTGCTGATCGCCGGCGAGCTGGGCACCGCGATCCTCGACGAGCTTGCGCCGCTACCCGGCGAGATCGTCATCGAGAAGCCTGGCAAGGGCGCCTTCTATGCAACCTCCTTCGGCGATGACCTGAAAAGGCTCGGCGCCGAGCAGCTGGTCTTTGCCGGCGTCACCACCGAGGTCTGCGTGCAGACGACGATGCGCGAGGCCAACGATCGCGGCTATGAGTGCCTGCTCGCCGAGGACGCGACGGAAAGTTATTTTCCCGAGTTCAAGGCGGCGGCAATCGCCATGATCAGGGCGCAGGGCGCCATCGTCGGCTGGACGGCAACGACCGACCAGGTGCTCGAGGGAATTGCCAATGCCTAATCTTGCCTTTGCCGGCCTGCTCGACGGCGGCTGGCGCGATCTGGCGCTCGAGCATTTCCGCGACGGCATCAAGGTGCACTGGCTGCTCAAGGGCGGACCGGTCGAACCCTCGGTCGCCATCCTCAGCTACCAGCCTGGCGCCGGCGTGCCGCGCCACCGCCATGTCGGGCTGGAGACCATCGTCGTGCTGGAAGGCGTCCAGAGCGACGAGAACGGTGACTATCCTGCCGGCAGCGTGATCCTAAATCTGGTCGGGACCGAGCATTCGGTGTGGACGAAGGACGGCTGCGTCGTGCTGATCCAGTGGGACCTGCCGGTGATCATTCTGGGGGAAACGAGATGAGTGATGTCCAGTTCGACATATCGAGCCTGCACGCGGCCTATCGGGACGGCGTCAGCGTCAGCGAGATGATCGATGCCGTCTATGCCCGCATCCAGGCAGCTGATGATCCGGGTATCTTCATCCATCTCGGGGGCAAGGCGGACCTCCTTGCCGCGGCCGAAGCGCTCGGCCCGTTCGACCCGGTGGCAAAGCCGTTGTGGGGCATTCCCTTCGCCGTCAAGGACAACATCGACGTCGCCGGCATGCCGACGACGGCGGCCTGCGCCGAATACACCTACTGGCCCGACAGTGACGCCACCGTAGTGGCGCGGCTCAGGGCAGCCGGCGCGCTCGTCGTCGGCAAGACCAATCTCGACCAGTTCGCCACCGGCCTCGTCGGCGTCCGCACGCCCTGGCCGATCCCGCGCAACGCCATCGACGCGGAGTTCGTGCCGGGCGGCTCCTCCTCGGGGTCGGCGGTGGCGACGGCGCGCGGCATCGTCTCCTTCGCGCTCGGCACCGACACGGCCGGCTCCGGCCGCATCCCGGCCGGCCTCAACAACATCGTCGGGCTGAAGCCGACCGTCGGTGCGCTGTCGACGGCCGGCGTCGTGCCGGCCTGCCGCACGCTCGACTGCGTCTCGGTGTTCGCGCTGACCGTCGACGACGCCTATCTGGTGTTCTCGGTCGCAGCCGCGCGCGATGCGGCCGATCCCTATTCGCGCGACATCGCCGTCCAGCCGCTCGCCGCCCGCCCGCCGGTGCTGAACGTCGGCATCCCGGCAAAAACCGACCTGAAATTCTTCGGCGATGCGGCGATGCAGGCCGGCTTCGAGGCCTCGCTCGCCATGCTGTCGCGGCTCGGCTGTCGGCTGGTCGAGATCCCGTTCGGCGATTTCTACGCCACCGCCAACCTGCTCTATGAGAGCGCCTGGGTGGCCGAACGCTATGCGGCGATCCGCGATTTTGTGGAAGCCAACGAAGCCGCCATGCATCCGGTGACGCGCAAGATCATCGGCGGTGCCAGGAAGCTGTCGGCGGCGGACGCCTTCCGCGGCCTCTATGCCTTGCAGGCCTACCGGGCCAAGCTCGCCCCGGTCATCGCCTCGGTCGACCTGTTCTGCGTGCCGACCGCGCCGACGCATTACACCACTGCCGCCGTACGCGCCGATCCGGTCGAGACCAACAGTCGGCTGGGCACCTACACCAATTTCGTCAACCTGCTCGATATGTGCGGCATTGCCGTACCGACCGGCACGCGCGATGACGGCCTGCCGATGAGCGTGACGCTGCTTGCGGCCGCCGGACTGGACGGCCTTGTGGCGTCCGTCGCGCGCGATCTCCATGCCGCGAGCGGCCTCACCCTCGGCGCGACTGGCTGGCGGCAGCCGACCGCGCAGCCTGTCGGCGCATCGGCCGAAGACGGCACGATCGAATTGGTGGTGGTCGGCGCTCACCTCTCGGGAATGCCGCTCAATGGCCAGCTCAGGGAGGCTGGTGCCCGGTTCTGCCGGGCGATGAGGACGGCCTCTTCATACAAGCTTTATGAGCTCGCGGGCCAAGCCACGCCCAAGCCGGGACTGGTCCGTGTCGGGAACGGCGGCACTGCGATCGAGGTGGAGGTCTGGCGGCTGCCCGCCGACGCTTTCGGCCACTTTGTGGCCGCCATCCCGCCGCCGCTGGGCATCGGCAGCATAGAGCTTGATGACGGCAGTACCGCCAAAGGCTTTCTGGTGGAATCCGTGGGCTTGCTAGGCGCTTCTGACATCTCGTCATTCGGCGGCTGGCGCCGCTTTTTGTCAGATCGCGTTCCCGTTTGAACTTCGTCAACGCACTTTGCGAAGGCAAGAGGGGGCCCCGACCGAGGTAGGTTGAACTTCTGATTATCTTCGTTGCGAAGCCGGAAAGCTGCCAGTCCGCTTGCAGCCCAAAACCAGCCACGTTTGTCACGGGTTCATCGATCCTTTTGTCCGCGTGCTTTGAAAACTAGTCCTCCTCATGGCCCTTAGGTTCGCCAAGCCATACGAGAGAATACGAGGGAAATGGGTTGGCGAACCATCCGCACGCTGCCGGCAACGGCGCCTGCATTCCGTTAGCGGCCCACTCAAGCCATTCGCTATGCTGAGGCGCAGCGATTCAGAACAACTATTTATCACTGCGCCGGATAACCGCCGTCTATGTTTAGTTCCAGGCCTGTAACGAATGAAGCCTCGTCGCTCGCGAGGTAGAGCACGCTAAACGCGATCTCTTCGGGCCTGCCTGCTCGCCCCATCGGGGTTACGGCGATGATGCTGTCGTTCGTCTCCTTGCTCTGGCCTTCGATGAGCGGTGTCCAGACGATGCCCGGATGGATCGAGTTCACACGAATGTTGTCCTTGGCATAACTGATAGCTGCGTTCTTGGTCGTGGTGCGCACCGCGCCTTTCGCGGCCTGATAAGGCGCTGCTCCCGCGGCGCCGGCCGTGCCCCAGATCGACGAGAAATTTATGATAGACCCTCCGCCGTTGCGCTTCATGACGGGGACAACCTCGCGCATGCCGAAGAAGGTTCCGGTTTGGTTGACCGAGATGACACGGTGCCAGGCTTCGGTGCTGGTGTCGTCTATCTGGCCATAGTGTTCGACGATACCGGCATTGTTCACCAAAACGTCGAGACGATCATGGCGTTCGACAATCTCGGCGACGACGGAGCGCCAATCGTCTTCCTTCGATACGTCCAGCTGCCGATACTCCGTGCCAACTGGCAGATCTCCCTTCGACATCCGGGAGCCGGCCGATGCCATGGCGTTGCAGACAACGATGCAATGAAGACCGTGTCAGATGTGGGATGGTCGCCTGAAGCGCATAGAGGCAGTCGTCGAGCGGCAGCAGCGTGTAGCGGCGGAAAGCGACAATGACCGCCTCCTCCTCGATCGACAGCACCGTCGATCGCGGTTCCTTCGGACCAGTCGGCAGATCGGCGACCGTAGCTCGCCCCTTCCACTTCGCAACCGTCTTCTGGTTGATCCCGTAGCGCTTGGCCAGCGTCCTCAGGCTCTCTTGACTATGTTGTATCGCTCGACGGATCGCCTCTGTCGTCGTGGCGCTCCCTGAAGAACCTGGCCCATAGCGCATCCCTTGAGTCGATAGATAAGGATGCCCCATCAAAGCCCGGGATCAAACAGCTAGCGAGAAGGTGCAGTCCCGTCTCTATCATCAGGCTTGGCGCGGTTCGAGAATGGCCTCTATCAAGCCCACCAGAGCTGTCGTCAATCGGGTCGCTGTGTTCGCCAGTCATGCTCTTGCCGGAACCCGAGGACCTCGCGCAACTTCCGGTTTGAGATCGGCCCCTCAAACGTATCCATGGCGCGCGTGATCGGCGTGCCCGGTGCATGCTTCCTCAGAAACTCCGCCGTCGGCAATTCAGCCACGATGTTGTCGTTGACGGCGTTGAATATCTGGAACCCCAGGCCATCCTTCTCGATGCACAGATCGACGATCTGGCCGAGATCGCGGGCGTCCATATAAGTCCAGGCGTCGCGCCGCCGCTTCGAGGGATCGGCCAGGAATCCTGGGAAGCGGGCATAGTCCTGCGGTTCGACGACGCCGCCGATCCGCAGTGCGTAAATGTCGGCTCCGGTGCGGGAGGCGAAAGAACGCGCGATCTTCTCGCCCAGCAGCTTGGAAAGACCATAGCTGTCGGTCGGATCGACGTCGTAATCCTCATCCACCGGAAACGACGTGAAATCGCGGTCGCCCTCGGCAAAGCACACGCCATAGACCGTTTCGCTGGAAGCGGTGACGATCTTGCGGATGCCGAGCTTGGTGGCGGCCTCGATCACATTGTAGGTCGACTGCACATTGGCGGCGAACATGGCGTTGTCCGGCCGCAGGAATATCCGTGGCAGCGCCGCGAAATGGACGACGGCGTCGATGGGGCCGCGGCCCTTGCCGCCGAAATATTCGTTGAAGCCGAAATGCAGCGTCAGCGCATTGTAGGTTTCGCCGGCGTCCGCAAGATTTGTGATGACGGTGTCGACGCCGGCCACGGCGAGCGGCGTCAGGTCGAGGTTGAGGATCTGATGCCCGCGCTTGAGCAGATAGGGGATGACGTGGCGGCCGATCTTGCCACTGCCGCCGGTGAAAATGATCCGCTTGCCCATGGTGTCCTCCCAACGGATTGTTTGGTTGAGCAGCCGATACCGGCCGGCAGTACCCCGTCACCCGTTATTCGAAGATGCCATAGCCGGGGACAGCGTGTTTGCGCACACCGTCCATGTCGAGCTCGACGCCGATGCCAGGTACATCAGGCAGCACGATGTGACCGTCTTCAACGATCGATTTGGCGCCGTTGGGCAGGCGCACATAGCTGTCCCAGGCTTCCCGCTCCTCGAGCGCGTGCCACTCCAGCACGAGGAAGTTCGGAACGCTGGCGCAGACATGACATGTCGCCATCGTGCCCAGCGGCGTCGACACCAGATGCGGCGCAAACGGCACGTAGTACATCTCGGCGAGATTGGCGATCTTGCGGCTCTCCGCCAAACCGCCGCATTTCGGCACGTCGGGCATGATGACGTCGGCGCCATAGTTCTGGAACAGCTCGCGGAATCCCCAGCGCAGATAGAGATTTTCACCGACGCAGATCGGTGTCTTGGTCCGCATGCGTATCTGCTTCAGGGCCTCGACGTTTTCCGCCGGGATCGGCTCTTCCAGCCACAGAAGGTTGAAGCGTTCCATTTCGGCCGCTACGCGGCTGGCGCTGAGCACATCATAGCGCGCATGCAGGTCGATGCAGAGATCGATGTCAGGGCCGACCGCGTCGCGCACGGCCGCGACGCGATCGACCATGAAGCGCAGCTCGGCGCCGTTGATGGTGTGGTTGACCGCATCGAATTTCGCCGGGTGGCGCAAATTGTCGATGTCGAATTTCAGCGCCGTGAAGCCTTCCCCCACCATGCGGCGGGCGCGTGCCGCGCAACCCTGTGGCGATCCCGCTTCGTCATCGCCGTCGCCGCAATCGGCATACAGCCGTATCCGGTCGCGGAACTTGCCGCCGAACATGCGATAGAGCGGCTGGCCGGCGGCCTTTGCCGCCACGTCCCACAGCGCCATCTCGAGCCCGGTCAGGGCAATCAGAAAGATGCCGGCCTGCGCGCCGGAGAAGACATGGTCGCGGCGGATCTTGTCCCAGCAATACTCGACATTGCGCGGATCGTGGCCGATGAGCTCAGACTTCAGTTCCGAGATCAGCCCGACGATCGCGGCCGCGCCCGCATCGGGGTTTGCTTCGCCATAGCCGGAGATGCCGGCGTCCGTGTCTATACGGATCAGGGTCGCCTTGCCGTGATAGGCGACGACCGCCGTCTTGATATCCACGATCTTCATCGAATCCTCCTCCCCGTGACGGCGCGCCGCGCTTTCCAAATGCCTATCGCTGGCTTAAGCAAACTTGTCTAATAAGCATACAAGGTGAAACAATGAGACGTAAACCCCCTTTGGTCGATTTTGAGCGAAGACGCTTTGCAGGCAGCCTCACATCTTGAATTTCCTGATAAATTCCTGCGTTTCGATCAAGCGGCCGCAAATACGCAAAACCTACTTGTTAGACGAGTATATAAGCGTATAAATTTGATACCAGCAGGGCGACAGCCCATGCATGCCGCCAATCAGGAGGAAACAGGATGCAACAGCGACAGCTCGGATCGTCGCCGGTCAAAGTCTCGGAGATCGGCCTGGGGACTTGGGGTATGTCCGGCGCGTTTTGGGGTGCGGCCGACGACGAGGAATCGATCCGGGTGATCAGGCGCGCCCTGGAGCTTGGCATCACGCTGATCGACACGGCCGAAGCCTATGGACATGGCCATGCGGAGGAGGTCGTCGGCAAGGCACTGGCCGGCCGCAGAGACAAGGCGATCATTGCGACCAAGGTCGCCCCCAATCATCTCGAACCAGCCGCGATCGAGGCGGCACTCGACGGTTCGCTGAAGCGCATGCAGACGGACTATGTCGACGTCTACTTTGTCCATTGGCCGAATTCTGATTTTCCCATCGGTCCGACCATGGAGATGATGGAAAGGCTGCGCTCGTCGGGCCGCGTCAAGGCGGTTGGCGTTTCGAATTTCAGCACCGCCGACATGGACAGCGCCCGCCAGCATGGCGTCATCGATGTGCTTCAGCCGCCTTACAACATGCTCTGGCGCGAGGTTGAGGCTGAGACACTGCCCTATTGCCGGAAGCACAATATCGGCGTCATGCCCTATAGCGGGCTCGCCCAAGGACTGCTTACCGGGCTGCTGTCAGCGGATACCAAATTCGTCGAGGGCGATGAGCGGCGCACCACGGTGCTGTTCCAGCCGGGCACCTACGAACGCGCGGTTGACGCCGTCGATGCCCTCAAGCCGATTGCGGCACGCTATGGCAAGACGGTTCCGCAACTTGCCATCCAGTGGCTTACCAGCAGGCCGGGCGTCAGCTCGCCGCTGGTCGGCGCGCGCACCGTCAAGGAACTGGAGGAAAACGTCGAGAGCGCCGGCTGGACGATTTCAGACGCGGACATCGCGGCCATAGACAAGATCACCGCACCGGTCTGGGCGGAAATCAAGGACAAGGGCGACATGTTCGGTTTCCGCGCACGCCAGCGCCAGGAGCAGCAAGCGAAAAGAGCCTAAAGCGTTTCACCGTTTCACGGAAACGGCGAACCGCTCTAACTCTTT
>FTCZ01006481.1_pt1 | contig 12655 bp, 18 predicted proteins | sample 1658871 | NCBI WGS metagenome assembly FTCZ01 (sample SAMEA3914864, study PRJEB12502) | metagenome | biome: forest; material: soil | place: USA | collected 2012-03-12 | depth 0.3 m
GAGACGAAGCTCGCCGCCATCGTCGCCAGCGCAGCAACCATCAGCCCCGGGACATTGTCCCGCCAGCCGAGCTTGCGCCCGGTATCCGGCTCGATGTCGTTGTAGAGATCGGCGGCAGTAGGCAGCGGAATGGCTTGGGCCATGATCAAGCCTCCGTCAGTGTCTTGCGCAGCGCGCGATGCCAGCCACCGACCAGCCCGGCGCGTTCGTCGGCCGCCATTTGCGGTTCGAACCGGCGGCCGCGCTGCCAGGTTCGCGCCAGGGCGTCGGTGTCGGGCCACAGCCCGACCGCGAGCCCGGCGAGGAAGGCGGCGCCGAGCGCGGTCGTTTCCAAATTCACCGGCCGCTCGACCGGTGTCCCCAGCATGTCGGCGAGGAACTGGCAGAGCCAGTTGTTTGCGGCCATCCCGCCATCGACGCGGATCGTGCCCGGCGAACGGGCGCCATCGGCGACCATCGCCTCGGCCAAATCGAGCGTCTGGTAACCCACCGCCTCCAGCGCCGCGCGCGCGAGGTGCGCCGCGGTCGCGTCGAAGGTCAGGCCGAAGATCGCGCAGCGCGCGTCCGGATCCCAATGCGGCGCGCCCAGCCCGACAAAGGCCGGCACCATGTAGACGCCGTGGCTGTTGGGGATGCGGGTTGCCATATCGTCCGTCTGCGAGGCGTGGCTGATCACGCCGAGGCCATCGCGCAGCCACTTCACCGCCGCACCGGCGACGAAGATCGAGCCCTCCAGCGCATAGGTCATCCGGCCGTTCAGCCGGTAGGCCGGCGTGGTGAGCAGCCGATGGCGCGACGCGAGCATCGTCTCGCCGGTGTTGAGCAGCGCGAAGCAGCCCGTGCCATAGGTCGATTTCACCATGCCGGGCGCAAAGCAGGCTTGGCCGACCAGTGCCGCCTGCTGATCCCCCGCCATGCCGGTAATGGGGATTTCGGTATCGAACAGGCCGGGCACGGTGATGCCGAACGGATGCGCGTTGTCATGCACCTCGGGCAACACCGCCTCGGGCACGTTCAGTAGGCGCAGCAGTTCGGGATCCCATTGCTGCCGCCGGATATCGTAGAGCATCGTGCGGCCGGCGTTGGTGACGTCGGTGGCGTGGACCTTGCCGCCGGTCAGCCGCCACAGCAGAAAGCTGTCGATCGTGCCGAAGGCAAGCTCGCCCTTCTCGGCCCGCACCCGCGCGCCCGGCACCGTATCCAGTATCCAGGCGAGCTTGGTGCCCGAGAAATAGGGATCGAGCAGCAGCCCCGTGCGCTCGCGGACCAGAGGCTCGGCCCCGTCCGCCTTGAGCCTCGCGCAGGTTTCCGCTGTACGGCGATCCTGCCAGACGATCGCGTTGTGGATCGGAGCGCCGGTCGCACGATCCCACACCACGACGGTCTCGCGCTGATTGGTGATGCCGATCGCCGCGATGCCAGCGGCCCCGATGCCACTCTTCGCAACCGCCTCGCGCGCAGTCGCCAGCGTATCACGCCAGATGTCCTCCGGATCATGCTCGACCCAGCCGCGCTCGGGATAATGCTGCTCGAACTCGCGCTGCGCGCTGGCCACCGCGCGGGCGTCCGCGTCGAAGATGATGCTGCGCGTCGAGGTCGTGCCCTGGTCGATCGCCAGGATATGGTTCGCCCTCATAGATCCTCCCCCTAAGCGGCCAGATAGCGTTCCAACCGCTCCTGCGTCCCGACCGGAACATGGAGGCGCAGCTTGGAACGGCGCCACAATATGTCCTCGGCCGAGCGCGCCCATTCTTGCCCGACGAGATAGTCGACTTCACGCCCATACAGGCCGCCACCCAGATCCTCACCCAGATCGGCAAGGCTCGCGGCATTCCCCAGCACCCGCTCGGTCCGGGTGCCATAGGCACGGACAAGGCGATGGGCCAGCGCCTCGGGCAGAAAAGGCCAGCGCCGGCGAACATCCGTGAGGAAGGCATCAAAACCGGCCATGTCGCCACCGGGTAGCGGCTTGGTATCCGTCCAGGGCGGGTTCATCGCCGGCAGGTACGGCGCCAGCTTCTCAAGTGCAGGCTCGGCGAGCCGCCGGTAGGCGGTGAGCTTGCCGCCATAGACCGAGAGGATCTGTGGCCCTTCGCCCTCGGCGAGCTTGAGCACATAATCCCGCGTGACCGCCGACGCATCCTCGGCGCCGTCATCATAGAGCGACCGCACGCCCGAGTAGGTTGCCACGACATCGGCCGGCGTCACGGGGTCTGCGAGGTAGCGGCTCACATGTTCGCACAGATAGGCGACCTCCTCGGACGTGATCGTCGGAGCGCCGGTATCTTCCTTCACGGCGATGTCAGTCGTGCCAATCAGCGTGAAGTCCTGTTCATAAGGGATGGCGAAGATGATGCGCTTGTCCTCGTTCTGGAGGATGTACGCATGCTCTCCCTCGAAGCGGCGGCGCACGATGATGTGGCTGCCCTTCACGAGGCGTGAGCGGCGCGTCACTCCGGACAAGGTATCGCCCAGAACCCCCTCGACCCAAGGGCCACCGGCATTGACCAGCGCCCCCGCGCGCACCTCGCTCTCGGTCCCGCCCTCATCAACGATCCGCGCCGTCCAGCCGTCCGCCTCCCGGCTCGCCCCGACGAAACGGGTCCGCGTGCGGATCACCGCGCCGCGTTCGCGGGCGTCCATCGCGTTGAGCACGACCAGCCGTGCATCCTGCACCCAGCAATCGGAATAAGCGAAGCCACGCTTGATCTCTGGCCTGAGCCCCGCCCCCATAGGGCCCTTGAGCGACACAGCCTGCGACGCCGGCAAGACCTTCCGCCCACCGAGATGATCGTAGAGGAACAGGCCAAGACGGATCAGCCAGGCTGGCCGCCCGCCGGGCGGACGCGGCATCACGAAGCGCAGCGGCCAGATGATATGGGGCGCGATCGCCAGCAGCCGCTCGCGCTCAATCAGCGCCTCGCGGACCAGCCGGAATTCATAATATTCGAGATAACGCAGCCCGCCATGGATCAGCTTGGTCGAGGCCGAGGACGTATGCTGGGCGAGATCATGTTGCTCGATGAGCAATACCGACAGACCCCGGCCCGCCGCGTCACGGGCGATCCCGCATCCATTGATCCCCCCGCCCACTATGAGCAGATCGTACCGCTCCATATCATGTCCATTTATCTGTCTCTCGTTGTCATATCGAGCGACGTGGCTTGCCGTCAATGCGGGACGAACGGCCCCTCATGACTCCCCAGCAGGTAGCTGGACGTTCGCCAGGAGAGAAGGGGGCAGGCCACTCTTCGAATGAACGCGTGCGCTGTTTCGGACGCCACGTGTTATGATTGTCCGGGGCTAAAGGTGACTATGCGGCTGCTCGCCATTCTCGTCGGCGCGAAGAGCGCGCCTGCCTGCCTCGACGCAGCAACTCTCGCGGCGCGTGCACTCGAACAGGCCTCCGTCGAGGCGCTCCATGCTATCGTGGATCCGGACTACATGATTGCGGCGAGCGAGGAGATCGCACTTCAGCAGTTCCGTGCCTTCGAGGAGGGCACGGCCCGGCAGCGCGCGGAGGCGACACGCAGCGCCTTCGTGGCGTGGAAGACCGGCGCCGATACCCAAGGCTGCGACGTGCGATGGAAGACGCTGACCGGCCATGAGGAAGAGATCGTCTGCCACGAAGCAGGGACCGCCGACGTGGTCGCGCTGGTGACGGCACGCGAAGCCAATCTCGATAGCGGCGACGCAGTCCATGCCGCGATCTTCTGCTCCCGCAAGCCAGTGCTGATCGTCCCGCGCGACTGGCGGCGCGGAACGCGTGCCGGCTTCGATCATGTCGCGGTCGGGCTCAGCGACAGCGAAGCTGCCCGCCACGCGATCGAGGGGGCCGGGCCCTGGCTGCGCGCGGCCCGGCGCGTTACCGCGATCCGGATCGGCGATCGGGACGATGCCATGCTCGGGCTCTCGCGCTTGCTGACCGAAGCCGGCATCGAGCCTGATCTGCATGTTGTGCCAAAGCACGGGCCTGATCTCGGTGCCCAGATCATCCGGGAAGCGCACGCGGTAAACGCCGATCTGCTGGTCAGCGGCGCCTATCGGCATTCCGAGGTCATCGACTGGCTGCTCGGCGGTACTACTCGCCACATGCTGGCGGCCGCCGACCTGCCGTTGCTACTCGCCCACTGACGACGCGCCTGCTCATTCGCGTCGCATGGGTTGCTGGCGCCCCTCCGTTTCCGATGGCGCGCTCGCGAAATATGGGGTGGGCGCCGATACGGCGCCCACCCCTCCCCGGTCAGGCCGGTTGGAGGTTGACGGCCGAGGTCTTGCCACGGCGGTCGGTCTCGAGCTCGTAGGAGATGCGCTGGTCCTTATCCAGCGTGCGCATGCCGGCGCGCTCGACGGCCGAGATGTGCACGAACGCATCGCCGCTGCCGTCTTCCGGAGCGATGAAGCCATAGCCCTTGTCGGCGTTGAAGAATTTGACGGTTCCGGTGATCATATGGGGTTCCTTTGCCCATGGTGCGGGCATGCGCCAGCGTGGCGCATCCCGGCCTCGTGAAGCTCGTGGGGACAAAGGGTAGCCGAAACGGCCCGATATCCGTCGCAGGCGACGTCAGCGATGCCAATATGGGGCCTCCGCCGCCAAATAGCATCTCCCTGTCCCAGCTTTATTTTCTGGGGTCTGAAAAGGACCGCGGCGCACGCGCCGTGCCGTCATCAGCAGGCGCCGTCGCCCGCCCCGTACCGGGCGGGGCTCGATCAGCCGCCTCGTCACGATGGCGATCGTTCACGATCGTGAAGACGTCGGCACAGCGCGCCACCCGCTCAGCGAAGGTCGGCTTCTTCACGGCGTGCCCCGTGCGGCCTTCTCGGCCGCCGCAACGTCCCGCAGCGCCTCGCCGCGCTGGAGCCGGCCGGCCATCGCCAGCCAGGCGGCTTCCGAACGGCGGAAGCGATCGCGGACATTGTCCAGCAGCGCCGCCTCGGCAGCCTCGGCGCATTCGGACGCTCGGGCAAGGTAGAAATCGCTTGTCACCGACATAGGACGCTCCGGTCGAGAGGGAGGGACGCGGCGATCAGCCAATCAGTTCGGCGACGATCCGCCGCACCTCGGCGGGCGACAGGGTCGCCGATCGAGGATGGAAAAGAGGCGCGGGACGCCCGCACGATGGAAAAGACTTGTCCGGCTTTACACCGGTGACTGGATAGGTAGGCGAATGAAAGTTCATGTATCCTCGGCGCGAACGAAGCGCGCATAGTGGTAGTTGGAGCGCTCACGTCGCCTCCCCTCCGTGGCCCGCAGCGGCACGATGCCGCGCTCGCGACAAACGATCCGGGCCGCGCGAATGCGGTGCAGGTGGATGGAGCCGATCGGCATGGACAAGCCCCCACGAACGGATGTCCCGCGGGCGGAAACCCGCGAAGCCAGAAGCGTGTAAGGGAAGGCGATGCTCAAGCATCAAATTCCGCCGCAGGCGACGTTAGCGCGGCCGATATGAGCGTTTATCCCGCCAATAGCAAGGATAATGCTTGACGGGCTGATCTTTGCCGCTGTCGTGAACATGTAGCACCTTCACGATGCCAGTTCGTTTCCGGCCGTCGCGAAATCGGATCGAGTGCCGCGAACATCTTCGACAAGATCGCCCGCGATACGCTCATAGAAGGCGCAAACCCAGGCGAGGTCAGCCGGACTGACGGCCAGGCTCTCGCCCAGTGCCAGCCGAGCGCCCGTTCCATCGCTGCTTGCATCGATGGGCCAGCCCACGGTCATGCTCGACGCCCGGCGCTCGTCGCCGCGTCGCACCACGCCGTTGCAATGAAACAGGCAATCCCGATTGCGGCCGAGCGCTCGCAGCCGAGGCAGATCGTCGATCGGCCGCCCGAGCCAGCCGTGGACCGCTGCAAACTTGTTGGCCGTGTTGCGAACATTCGCGAGCCTGCGCAGAGCGGCGCGCTCCCAACCCGTTGCGAGCGCGACCTCGTCGAGCAGCACGCTCAGGAAGCGATCAAGTTCGCGCAGGCCGTTGCCGATCACCTTGGCGCGATATCGCCCCCCGATCGAGGCCGGCCCGGCGTCGCTCAGCCCGGACCCGAGAAACCGCGTTCCGTTGCGAAGCGTACGATGCGCCTGCTCGATACCGATGGAACGTCGATGCGGGATGTCGGGCTCCTCGAATGGCCTCGGGCCAATCCTGGCGCGCCCTCCCCCAATAGAGACAAAATCGTCTCTTCGGGAATTAAATGCCCGCCCTGCATGAAGGTATAGCCGAGATGCGCGCGTTCCCAAACGGGGCCCCACCCGATCCGGACCATGCTGCCATCCCCGAACCGTGCTGTCACCGAGGGGATCCGAGGCGACGATCCATGGGCCATGTGCTACAAAACCGGCATCACGGAGTCGGCTCTAGCATTCTCGTGACAGTGGGACGGATGGCGCCCTCGCTCAAAACACGAGGTTCCCGATGACCAAGTCCCTCAAGCGCTTCACCATCACGCCCCACGGGGATGGCTATCTCCTGCATTTCGAGGCCAATGACGGGGAGAGCTTCGACGTGGCCGCCACGTTCGAGCAGCTCGACCTGATCGCCGAGGAGATCGACCGACGCCTCGACGCGGACGAGGACGAGATGCTCCCGCTCGGGAATACCGACGACTGACGACGCCGGCGTCTTCCTACGATCGCCTGGAAAGGAGGAGCGCGGAGGCCAGCCCGACAAGCGGCACCAACATGCCGAGCAACAGCACCCATTCGGTCAGCCGGCGGCCGCCCCCTTCCCCAACACCATCGATGACAGCCGACGCCGCCAGCAGGACTATAGCCGCCACGCGGGCGAGCCGGCCCGCTCGGGGCGTGAGGCCGAGATGATCGGCGGGTCTCCGGCTTGCGAGGCCCAGCAGCGCCAAGGCGGCGAATGCGAGCAACGCGCCCATCATGCGACCGGCACCGTTTGGCGGGGAGCCGTCCGCACGGTCGGTCGTGACGCACGCCACGCCGCGTAGCCTAGGACGATGGCACAGGTGAACGCGACGATGGCCACCCCGATGGTCAGCCCGTCCTCACGTACGGTTCCAAGCAGCGCATCCAAAATCGGAACCGCGGCACAGGCGATCGCCGCCAGAGCAAGCAGATCGCGCCAGGCTCGGTCCGCCTTACGGAGCGTCGCGAAGACCAGCAACGCCCCCCATGTCCAGAACACGACATGGACTTCCGCCCCCTGTCTCCCCGGCAACATCGCCGGCAGCAGGCGATTGGCGAGGAAGAAAGCGGCGAAGGCGGTCGGCGTGCCAGCAACGAAACCGATGTTCAACCGCTCGACCAACACGAAGCCGCGCCCGCGACGACGCTCGCGCCGCTTGGCGGTCCACAGGATCAGGCCCGATCCGATCACGCCCGACAGCATCAGGCCGGAAAGGAAATACAGCCACCGCGTCACCCCGTCGGCAAAGCGCCCGAGATGGAGACCGTAAAGTGCATTGAAGGTGGCCAGCGCTGGTCGATGCTCAACATGTTCGGCGAGGATGCGCCCGGTCACGCCGTCGAAGCTGATGGCGTGGCTTTCGATCGCGATGCGATCGTCCTCGGCGCGCGTGATCGTCACCACCGCCGCCCGGTCACCCGGATTGAGCACCGCGATCTGGCCGATGTGGCCGGCGAAACGTCGCTCGGCTTCGTGGAGCAGCGGCGCGATCGGAGCGAGCGGGCCGGGCCGGCCGCTCACGCTGCGGAGCACCTCGGCCGGATAGAGATCGTGCCGGATCGCGGCCATGTCGCCCTGATAGCCCGCCAGCGCCCCCCACGGCATCAGCAGGTTGGCGAGCGTCACCGCGCCGGTGAAGGCGATCAGCAGATGGAAGGGCAGTGCCGCGACGCCCAGCATATTGTGCGCGTCGAGCCAGCTGCGCTGCCCCTTGTTGGGGCGGAAGGTGAAGAAATCCGCGAACAAGCGGCGGTGCGCGACGATGCCGGTCAGGATCGCCAGCACCATCAGGATCGCTGCCGATCCCGACAGGATCCGCCCCCACGGATAGGGCAGCTGCAGCTCGAAATGGAGGCGGTCGAAGAAATTGCCGCCCAGCGTGTCACGGATACCGTCCGGGCTGCCGGTGCGCGGATCGAGCGCGCGGGTGACATAGTCGCCGCCCTGCAGCCAGATTGCCTGTGTCGTCGATGCACGGCTATCGGCCGGCTGGAGATACCAGGCGGGCGAGGCCGCGGCGTGGTGCGACAACCAGTCGACTGCCGCTTGCGTCGCCGCGACGGGGTCGGCCGCCGTCCGCGTGACTTCGGGCCGCGCCCAGCTGCCAATCTCCTCGCGGAACACCGAAAGCGAGCCGGCGAGCGCGACGGCCAGCAGAAGCCAGCCAATCACCAGGCCCGACCAGTCGTGCAGCCAGGTCATCGCCGGGCGGAAACCGGGCTTCATGGTCGCCATCCCGCGATCAGCGCGATCCCGCCCAGCAACGCGGCGACAAGCAGCACACCAATCCAGGCGCGGGCCGCGCTGCGCGCCCAGAAGCAGCCCATTGCCGCCACCGGTACCGCGAGCAGCCCCACCAGCGCGCCGACCGTCGATGCCTCCTCGCGCGACAGCGGCAGCGCCATGGCAAGCGCGATCGCGGCGAGCACCGCGACCGCATAGCCCCCGAACAGCGCCGCGAGAACGCGCGACGCGACGCCCAAGCGATAGCGCATCGACAAGGCGCGCACCCGCGTCACCAGCGGAAGCCAATCATGCCGTGCACGTCGTCACCCTCTGGTGGCTGAAGGCGGCTTTGGCGGCGAAACCATAAGGCAGCGGCACGATCGCTTCCGCCTCGAAGCCCTGCGAGCGCATTTTGCCCGACTGCGTGGAGAAGCCGGTGCCGGGCACGCCCGTCAGCAGGTTGGTCTGTTCGATGCGGAACCATACGGCGGTCACAAGGATATGGGTGCCCGGCAGCTGGTATTTGAGGCCGGCCTCAATCTGCTTGCCCTCGGACGGATTCGCGCCGGTAACGCTGCCATCGGCGTGGAGGACATTGCCCACGTGGGGCTCAATCGACGTCGAATAGCTGACATAGGGGGCCACGCTGAAACTGGTAAGATAGAGGCGGCCGACGCGCCAGGTGAACTTGCGATCGTGCTGCACCGTGGTGAAATCGGTAGGGCGCACCCAATCCTGCCGGCCGCTCAGTGTCAAGCGCAGGCCGCCCCACGCGATCTGATCCTGGCCGTACAGGCCGGTTTGCCGCTGGTGCTCAAGATAAGGGCCCCACGTCATAGGGGCTGCGCTGCGCCTGCACGGTGCCATAGACCGGATCATAGGCGTTGATCGGCGTCACGCCCTGGCCGTTGGAGGTGCTGCCGAAACCCGCCAGCTCGATCGAATGCGCCACCTGCCGATTGACACCGATCAGCGGGCTCTGGGTGGTCGGACCGGCCTTGACCTTGCCGCCCAACTGATTGTCGAACGTCCAGTTGTTGAGCTGCACCATGGGATCCCTTAATCACTATCGCAATTCATTAGCAATAATGATTTCAAAGGAACAACCATCGCAACGGCGAAGCATGAATTGCCTGTGCAAGCGGAAAAGCGATGCCTGCCCCCAAAACGCCAACGCCCGCCTGAGGGGAGACTCAGGCGGGCGCCGGTATGTTGTTGGCGGTGGGTTGCTCAGCTCGCTTTCGACTTCTTCGTCGGCAAGCAGGCCTCGCCCGCCCCGTGCATCGGGCAGTTGCCGGCGGCGTGATCCTGCTGATCGGGCACCCACACGCGATGGCTAATCGGCAGCGGAGCGCGCGGGCCGTAGGACGGCGGAGCTTTCCACTCCCAATGACCGGCCTGTCGGGCATCAGTGCGAGGTTCCGCACCGGCGGCGGACACAGCCGTGATGGCGGTCATAGCCGCCAATAGGATCGTCTTCATGATGTTCGTTCCGTACTGTAGGAGAGGGGTGCGTGATCCCCCTCGAGCCGGACATGGCTGTCGGGTGTCGGGAGATATCGCAGGGGCAAATTCACGTTCAGAAGGGTTTGAATGCGGCCAGCGCCGCCAGCTATCGGGTTACGAGCTTATGCTCGGTCCGGTTACGAGCCTGCGGCGCCGCTCATCGTGCACCGGCAGTGGGTCCACCTCATCCCAGAAACTGGTCAAGGACAGCGCTTCTTTCGCGCCGCGCCATGCCCCGCCTTGCTGTTTGCCATGGGCGGGGTCTGGAGGGCCGCCATGCTTCGGCATCCCTTTGAGTAAAGCTTCGTTGGTCATCGCAATGCTCACTAACAATAGCGGGGTCGTATTACCGCCGTGCCCTTGAGCCGAATGACGGCGACCGTGGGCCATCGGTGCCATTCCATCGTCCGCACCTCGCGGAGGGGCATCTACGCCTCAGGCCGTTTGTTTTCGAGAGTGACCCAGCCCCCACACATATAGTTTTCGTATGGTTTGAGAGGGAGCGCGGCACAGGGGCGAGCCTGCGAGCCCGCCCCTCTCCGCGGTCAATCCATCTTCAGGACCACGCGGAACCGGGCCTTGCCGCTCATCATCCGGTCATAGGCCGCCTGCGCCTGCTCGAATGGGTAGATCTCGTTCATCGAGTTGATCGCGTGCAGTTCGCTGAAGCGCAGCGTATCTTCGGAATCTGCCGCCACGCCCGAATACCAGCCCTTCACGCCCGCATTCTTCATGAGCAGCTCGATCGGGTTGATCATGATCGGGCCGGTTGCGCCGATCAGCATCATCGTGCCGCCCGCGCCAAGGCCTCCGACGATCGCCTGCATCGCATCGGCGTTGGTGACGGTGGCGATGATCACCCGTGCGCCGCCCATCGCCTGCAAGGCCCTGGCGGGATCGTCCGCCGCGCTATCGATATAGTCGTGCGCGCCGAGCGACCGGGCGAGCTCCTCCTTGTCCCGGCCGCGATTGACCGCGACCGTGCGGAAGCCGAGCCGCGCCGCGAACTGGATGCCAAGATGGCCGAGGCCGCCAATGCCCTGGATGGCAACGAGACCGCCCGCGCGCGCACCGGCATTGCGGATCGCATTGAACGTGGTGATGCCCGCGCACAGCAGCGGCGCGGACTCCACCGAGTCGAGCGACTCCGGCACACGCGCCAGCGCCGAGACGTCGGCAAGCATATGGGTGGCATAGCCGCCGTCGCGCGAGACGCCGGTCGCACCATGGACATTCTCGCAGGCGAACGCCTCGCCACGCCGGCAATGATCGCAATAGCCGCAGGATCCGGGAAACCAGCCCACTCCGACACGCGTGCCGACACTCCAGCCATCGACATCAGCGCCGACGGCCTCGATCACACCGATCACCTCATGGCCGGGGACGCGCGGATATTGGATGCCGGGGAACAGGCCACCAACCGTGACCGAGTCACTGTGGCAGACGCCGCAGGCACGAACCTTGATACGCACCTCGTGGCGGCCGGGCTCGGGAACATCGCGTTCTATCAATTCGAAGGCGGCATTGGCCTGCGGAACGATCATCGCGCGCATCGTCGACATAGCGTCATCTCCAGCGGAGGGGGCCACGCGGCTATAGCGCTGTTGGGCATCCGTTGGCAGACACTGACTTCAAACGACCTGAACTGCGAACCGAGAGGATGCCGACCAACATCCTCTCGGTTGCCGTTTCAGATCAGCCGGCCGGACAGCTCAATGGGCCGGGCCATGTTGAAGTAGTTGGGCGACGTGGCCATCACCGTGCGGTGAATGTCCTCATATTGCTCGCGGCTGCCGTCGCCGTTCAGCCTGACCACATAGTGGATGCGGCGGTATCCAGGCGGCACCCCCTCGTGGAGGCCTAGGAAACCGCGGAGGTCGAGCTGGCCGTCGGTCTCGATCGTGCAGCTCTCGAGGTGGATGCCCCGTAACGCCGCCTGCGCGACGTAGCCGACAACCATGCAGGCGTTGAGCGCCGACATGAGCAGCTCCTGCGGGTTCGACGCCTGATTGGTGCCGAGCAATTCCCTCAGGCTCGTCGGCGAGAATCCTGAAGCGTCGCGCGACCTCCTTGCCGCCGATCGTGTAGCTTTCCACGGTCGATTCCGACCGGGTCTGCCCCGTCCAGTCGGTCCGCACGCGAAAATCGACCAGCGCAGCGCCGGCATCCTCGCGGATAGCGGCTACGACTTCGTCCAACGCAGTGAGGTCGATCCCGTTGACGGGAGGTTTACTGGCGACGTCGAGCATGGGTCGCTCTCCTCTTGCTGATCAGCAAAAATGGGGCCGCCGTGGGGCGGCATGGAACGCCGACAGATTCACCTCAGGCGAGGAAGACCGACGACGGGCGGCACACACTGGCGACTGACGGGCCACTCAGCGCCGCCAGCAGGCAGCTCAGAGCGATCGCCGTCACCGCCAGCAACAGATGCAGTCGTGTCGTCTTGATCTCGAACATCGCAGCTCTCCTGTCGACAACCCACCGATCCGCCAGTCCGGCAGAGCGCGGTGCATGTCGTTTTCCAAGCATGTTGCGCTCGGTGCCGCTTTGCGTCAGTCTTGCCGGAGCAAGTCCCGCCGGCCCTGAGTGATGGGGCCGTTTTACGCCTCTCCGCGATACGGAGAATGACCGGAACGCCGTGATCCTTGACCGAGGCACCTTCTTTTGAAGGCCTGTACGCATGGAAGCACTGGACACAGTTCTCTCGACGATGAAGCTTTCCGGAAGCGTGTTCCTGGAAGCGGAGTTCACCAGTCCCTGGTGCGTGTCGTCTC
>FTCZ01001103.1_pt1 | contig 12653 bp, 10 predicted proteins | sample 1658871 | NCBI WGS metagenome assembly FTCZ01 (sample SAMEA3914864, study PRJEB12502) | metagenome | biome: forest; material: soil | place: USA | collected 2012-03-12 | depth 0.3 m
GTGATGCAGCGCGAGATTACCGAGGCCGGCGGCCAGACCGGCGCCGCCACCCGTCTGCACGGCGATCCGGGCGCGGGTGAGTTGGACTACACCAAGGGTTCCAACTTCCTGCGCATGATCGAATATACGGTCGGCCGTGAGCAGTGGGATGCCTACCTCACCTCGTACTTCGACCGTCACGCCTTCCAGCCGCAGACCACCGCCGGCTTCCTCACCGACTTGCGTGAGCGGCTGCTGAAGGGCCAGCCGGAACTGGAACTGAAGCTCCAGCTCGATCGCTGGTCCTATGCCGCCGGCCTGCCCGACAATGCCGTGCGCGTGAACAGCGCCACGCTGGCCAAAGTCGATACCAAGCTGGCCGCCTTCAACGCCGGCGGCCCGGCCAGCGCGGTTCAACCCACCGGATGGACCACGCAGGAATGGCTGCGCTTCCTCAACGGCATCGATCGCCAGCAGAGCCCGACGCGCCTGAAGGAACTGGACGAGACGCTGGGCCTTTCCGCCTCGGGCAATGCCTATATCCAGTCGGCCTGGTTCGAACTGGCCATCGCCAACCGCTACGATCCGGCAGTGCCGTACTTGCGCACCTATCTCTCGCGCATCGGGCGCGGGCTGCTGGTCTATCCGCTCTACAAGGGGCTGATGAAGCAAGGCGACTGGGGCCAGCCCAAGGCGCGGGACTTCTTTGCGGAAGCCAAGCCGACCTACCATCCATCGACCGCCGCGGGCATCGCGCGTATCGTCGCCGGACAGGAGTAACCAGATGCACCAGCGCTTCGGCAATGCCCCCAGCCCGGCCGTTTTCGAAGCGCTGGCCCACGCCGCCTTCGCGCGCATTCCTGAACCTTTCGCGAAGCACCTCGACGGGATCACCGTCCACGTCGAGGAATTCGCGGATGAGGAGACGCTGGAAGCGCTGGGGATCGAGGATGCCTGGGATCTCACCGGCCTCTACCACGGCCGCCCGCTGGACGAGGAATCGGTATGGAGTTCGGGCGAATTCCGCCCGCGCATCACGCTCTATCGCCAGCCGCTACTGGCTGAATGGTGCGAGACCGATGTGACGCTGGAAGACCTGGTGACGCATGTGGTGGTGCATGAAGTGGGGCATCACTTCGGCCTGTCGGACGACGACATGCACGCCCTGGAAGACGACGCGGATTGACACTCCTCCCCTGCAAGGGGAGGTGGCAGTCGCGAAGCGGCTGACGGAGGGGTGTAACGGGTTCGGTTGTACGCGACCGGGAGGTTGCCCCCCCTCCACCACCCTTCGGGCGGTCCCCCTCCCCTTGCAGGGGAGGATTTGGGTTACTTTCACCAAAACCCCGTCATCCCCGCGAAGGCGGGGATCCCGCTTGTTCTTCGCGGGCGTGGCAGGAAGGAAGCGGGGCCCCCGCCTTCGCGGGGGCGACGAAGTGTTATGTGGTAGGATGGTGGCTCGGCGGCCAGCGTCAGACCGTTCCCGCAACCTCAAGCGTCGCCAGCACCTCTCCTGAAGTCCGCACATCGGCGAAGTTTAGCCGCAGGTTCATCAGTGCCGCATTGTGCTCCGCGTCGGTCACGGCCGCGCAGGCGTCGCTGACGACGATCACTTTCCAACCGCGCATGTTGCCCTCGCGCGCGGTCGATTCCACGCAGACGTTGGTGAGAGTGCCCGTCAGCACCAGCGTCTCGATCCGGAGCGCGCGCAAGGCTTTCTCCAGCGCCCCGTCAGGGCATGAGAATGCGCCGTAGCGGTACTTGTCGAGCACCAGATCGCCAGCATCGCGCGCCAGCGCCGGATCAAGGTCGTGCGAAGCTTCCCCCCGCCGCAAGGCCGCGATGGCGCGAGCGACGAACGGATCCGAGCGGTCATACTGCCAATGCGGCATCGCCAAAGATGGCGCATCGCTGGTGGTCTGCCGCATCCAGATCACCGTGCCGCCCGCCTTGCGCATAGCCTCGGCCAAGCGATTGCACGGTCCGATGGCATCGCGCGCATGAACATTGCCGAAGACCTGCCCCTCGCCCACGAAGGCGCTCTGCATGTCGATCACCACCAACGCGGTGGTGGCGGCATCGAGCGCGGTGAAGCTGTTGTAGCCGCGCCCGCGCTCGATGGCCCAGTCAGGCAATTCGGTTCGGTGCATCAGGCCGGTTCGAAGGCGGTGGAAAGCGAAAGCGCCTCCCACTCGCGCATCTGCTTGCCGACGAATTCCAGCTGGTCGCCCGCGTAATGGAGCGCGTCCTCGCCCAGGAACAAGTGCAGCGGCGGCTCGGCGGCATCAAGGGCCTGGAGGATCGCGGCGGCGCCGCGTGCCGGATCGCCCTTTTCCTTGCCTGCGCCTTCGGTCAGGCTGCGGCGGGCGAAATGGGCGACATCCTCGTAATCGGCAATGTCGGCCGCCGCGATCTTCAGGCCTGCCGCCGCGAAGCCGGTGCGGAAGCCTCCGGGGGCGACATTGGTGACGCGGATGTTCATCGGCGCCACTTCCTGCGCCAAGGTCTGGCCAATGCACTCCATCGCATATTTGCTGGCACCATAGAGCGCAGTGCCCGCCCACGGCGCATGGCCGCTGACCGAGGTGATGTTGATCACATGCCCGGCCCGGCGCGCGCGCATGTAAGGCAGGACCGCGCGCAACATGCGCAGCGGGGCGAAGAGGTTCACGTCGAACAACGCCTTGGCTTCCTCGATCGAGACTTCCTCGATCGCGCCGATCAGCCCGTAGCCGGCATTGTTGACCAGCCGGTCGATCCCGCCGGTGATCTCCTCTGCACGAGCGACAGCGGCCTTGACCGAATCTTCCTCGGTAAGATCGACTGAGAGCGCATGGGCGCGGCCGGGCGCGAGCGCCTCGAACTGCGGATCGCTGTCCTTGCGGGTGGTGCCGACGACGGTGTCCCCGCGCGCGAGCGCGGCTTCGGCAAGGGCGCGGCCAAGGCCTCCGCCGATGCCGGTGATGAGCCAGGTGGTCATAATTCGCGTGTCTCCCCAAAGGCGAAAGGCGTAGAGTGTGCGGCAAAGGTAGATCGCACGCGCGCGAAGGCTCTTGGCGCTGGACCCCGCAATTATTGTGCGGGGACGCACGGCGCCAGCACAGGCTTGACCCCGCCGGACGCGCCATGCTGCACCCGATGTTGCACTTGCAGAACGTGGCCCCGCGAAGGGGCAATTCCAGACTAGCGGAGCGGCACACTTGGCAGTTCACATCGTCGGTTCGATCAACCTCGACATCATCACCTCGCTCGATCACCTGCCGCTGCCGGGCGAGACGGTCATCGCCAAGGCGACCGCCCGGCTGCCCGGCGGAAAGGGCGCCAATCAGGCGGTCGCTGCTGCGCGCATGGGGGCGAAGACGCGTATGGTCGGCGCAGTAGGGGATGACGATGCGGGGCGCTGGATGCGCGATCGGCTGGCGCGGGACGGGATCGCGGTGTCCGGCGTCGTCGCGCTGGAAGGGGCAGAAACCGGCACGGCCTACATCGCCGTCGATGCCGAGGGGGAGAACCAGATCATCGTCGTCAGCGGCGCCAATGCGCGGCTTTCTCCGCCCGGCCCGGTCATGGAGGGCGTGCTGCTGGCGCAGCTGGAAGTGCCGGTGGGCGCGCTGCTGCCGGTGTTCCGCAATTCGAAATGCATCCGCATCCTCAACGCGGCGCCGGCGGTGCTGGCGGCGGACGCGCTGCTCGATCATGTCGACGTGCTGGTGGTGAACCAGACCGAGCTTGCAGCCTTCGCCTGCTGCGGGCCGGTCGAGGGTCTGCCCGCCGTGGTGCGGGAAGCGCGCGGGCTGCTGCGCCATCCGGATCAGGCGGTGGTCGTCACGCTGGGTGCCCGCGGTTCGGTGGCGGTGAAGGGCAACCGGGAATTCCATGTGCCCGCCGTGCCGGTGGTCCCGGTCGACACCGTGGGCGCGGGGGACAGTTTCTGCGGCGCGCTGGCAGCGCTGCTGGACGAAGGCCGCAGTCTTGAGGAAGCGCTGCCCTGGGCCAGCGCGGCGGCGGCGCTCTGCACCTTGGGCCAGGGCGCGGCTCCGTCGATGCCGATGCGCGCGGCGGTGGAGGATCTGCTTTCGGGCCGGGCAACAGAACATGCGCCGCCGATCAAGAACCGGGCGGGCGTTTCCCTAGGCTGAGGATCAGGACAGCACCGAACCAGCATCAGAGGACAGAAATGAACCCGCATCCGCTGACACCCTTTGGCCTTCCCTCCGACAATGGCGGCAAGGACCTTGGTCTGTTCCTGCCGGTCGCCAATGGCGGCTGGATCCTGTCGAAGAACAAGCCGGAACTGGACGGATCCTACGCCTACAACCGCCAGTGCGCGGTTCTGGCGGAAGAGGCGGGCATGGACTTCATCATGTCCATGTCGAAATTTCGCGGTTACGGCGGCGAGACGAAGCACTGGGATTCCTCGCTCGATCCGATCGTGCTGATGGCCGCGCTTTCCGAAGTGACAAGCAAGACGCGCATCGTCACCACCCTGCACACGCTGCTCCAGAACCCGGCGGTGGCCGCCAAGATGATGGCAACGCTGCAGCAGGTGAGCGGTGGGCGTGCCGGGCTGAATGTCGTGACCGGATCCTACAAGGGCGAATTCGCGCAGATGGGCGCCTGGCCGGAGGATGTGAATCACGACCAGCGCTACGACCTTGCCTACGAATGGGTGCGCGCGGTGAAGGGGCTGTGGAGCGAGGATTCGGTCACCATAAAGGGGGACTACTTCACGCTGGAAGATTGCGAATCCTGGCCCAAGCCGCAGCAGCGCCCGTTTCTGGTCTGCGCCGGATCGTCCGAGATCGGCATGCGCCTGACGTCCGAGGAAATGGACGCGATCTTCCTTTCGGGTGGAACTGGGCCGGAACTGGCGAAGAACAGTGATCGCGCCAAGGCGATCGCCGCCGAATACGGCCGCAACATCCGCACCTATTCGATGATGACGCTGGTGATCGGCGACAGTGATGAGGCCGCCAAGGCCACCGCGCAGCACTATGCTGCGGGCCTGGACGAAGGCGCGCTGGCGGGGATGATGCGCGCTTACGGCTTCCTCGATGCAGAGATCGGCAAGGAGAACGACTTCACCCGCAAGGCGCGCAGCTCGTTCATGTCGGCCCAGATCGTCGGCAGCGCGAAAAGCGTGACCGATCAAGTGGGCGACCTGCTGGAAGCCTCCGGCACCGATGGGCTGATGCTGATCTTCGACGATTACATCAAGAGCCTGCCGATCTTCGGCGCAGAGATCCTGCCGGCCCTGCGCGAGCGGTTCCCGGACAAGGTTGCCGCTGCGGTGGAGGGCTGATCGCCATGCCGCTTCGCAGCGAGGATCTGCCCCACGTCGACGCATCCGCGCTGGCCGGGATGATCGATCCGAAGACCACCGCGCTGGTGGTGGTCGATATCCAGGTCGATTTCGCCGCACCGCATGGATTGCTCGGGCGTTATGGCGTCGATCTCTCGCCCGCCGAAGCGGCGATCGACAATTGCGAGAAGCTGGTGGCGGCGGCACGCGGCGCGGGGGCCACTGTGGCGCTGATGCGCGTCGTCACCAGCCCCGAGACGGATTCGCGCGCGCTGAAAACGCTAATGGTCCGGCGCGGGCAACCCGGCGGAGAGGCGATCTGCCGTGTCGACGACGGCGGGGCGGATTATTACCGCATCTTGCCCGAAGCGGGCGATATCGAGATTGCCAAGCTGCTCTACGACAGCTTCCACGGCACCGATTTCGATGCGCAACTGCGCGCGCGCGGCATCCAGACGCTGGTGATCTGCGGCCTCTCGACCGATTGCTGCGTAGACCAGACGGCGCGCTCCGCCTTCCATCACGATTACGACGTGTTCCTCGTCTCCGACGCCAGCGCCGCCTATGAGCCGGGGCTGCACGAAAGCTCGCTCTCCGCGATGGAGAAGAACTGCGTGCTGCTGACCACGACCGATGCAGTCGAGAAGGCCTGGCCAAAGGGCGAAAACGCCTGATGGCCGTCTCTCGCCCGTCCGCTGTGGGCTCGCGCAACGGGGTGCTGTTCGCCTGCACGCTGGGCAATGCAGTCAGCGTGACGCCGGCAGTGCACGCCGTCTTCGGCCTGTTCCTGGTGCCGCTGACCGAGGCGTTCGGTTGGAACCGGGCGAGTGTCTCCGGCGTGCTGGGCATTCTCGCGCTGGTGGGCGCGGTGACTTATCCCCTGATCGGCCGCCATGTCGACAAGGCCGGGGCGAGGCTGACGCTGCTGGTCGGCATTTTCGGCCTCTCGCTCTCGATCGCGGCGCTGGCGCTCAACAGCGGCAGTCTGCTGCAGTTCTACGCGACATTCACGGTGCTAGCGGTGTTCGGGGCGATGGCGGGCACGCCGATCTTCCAGAAGGTGATTGCCGACTGGTTCGACGAGAATCGCGGCACCGCGCTGGGCATCAGCGCGGGCGGCGGCTGCGGCATCGGTTCGGTGGTGCTGCCGGTGCTGGCCGCCGTGCTGGTGCAGACATGGGGCTGGCGCGCGGGCTATCTGGGCATTGCCGGCTTCATGCTGGTGATCGCGCTGCCGCTGCTGGTCCTGCTGCTGCGCGACCGCGCCACGGTGGCGGGCGCTGAAGCGACCGTCGAACGTGATGGCATGACCTTGGGCGAAGCGGCTTCGACGCCGATGTTCTGGCTGATCCTGATCGCGCTGGCGGCGGGGGCGGGCGGCACCACGGCGGTGTTCAGCCATGTCGTGCCGATCCTGTCCGACCGCGGGTTCTCGGTGGCGACGGGAACGGCGGTGGTCAGCGTCTTCGCGCTCGTCACCTCGGGCTGGCAGATTGCCACGGGCCGGATCATGGACAAGATCCCGACGCCGCGCGTGGCGGTGCCGATGTACCTGATGGCGGTGATCGGGCTGGTAATTCTGGAAACAGCGCAGGGTACACCGCTGCTGCTGCTGGGCGGGGCGCTGCTGGGCATCGGCCTTGGCGGACAGTTCGGCGCGCTACCTTACTTCATCGCCCGTTACTTCGGCACGCGGCACTTCGGATCGGTGATCGGCGCCATGTATTCGGCTGTCATCGCCGCGCAGGGGACGACGCCGATCCTGCTCGATCTCGTATTCGACGCGCGCCATTCCTATCGCCCGGCGCTGGTCGGCGTCGGCGCGGCGCTGCTGGCCGGCGCGCTGCTGCTCATGCTGCTGCCCCGCTATGACCGCGAGGCGGAGAGTGAAGCGCTCTTCGTTTCCGGTCACTGATTTCTCACGGAGCCCGACTTTGGCCGACATGCCCGATCCCGTCCCGACCTTCGCCGATCCCTCGAAAGCGCCCCATGCCGTCAGCGAGGAAGAGCGCGCCGCCATCGCCGCTGCCATCGATACCGACGAACTGGTCGAACTGGCGCTGACGCTCGGCAACATCCCCAGCCGATCGCGCGAGGAACTGGCGGCGGCCGAGTTCGTCCACGACTGGATGGCGAAGGAAGGCTTCAACCCGCGCAAGGTCGGCGCCACGCCGGAGCGGCCCAACGTGATCGGCGAATACGGCGGAACAGGACGCGGCGCGAACCTGCTGTTCACCGCGCATCTCGACACCGAAAGCCCCAGCGGCATGCGTGAGCATGACAAGTTCCGCTATCGCGATTCCACACTGGCCGATCCCGAATGGACGCAGTGCTGGCTGGACGAGGAAGGCCGCCTGCGCGGCTATCCGGTCAGCAACGATCGCGGGCCGATGTCATGCTTCCTGATCGCCGCCAAGGCGCTGCGCAAGGCCGGCATCGGCCTTTCCGGCAAGACCTGGCTCACCGCCTGCCCCGGAGAGATCGGCCCCGAACCGATCGAGGAATTCGCCGGCATCGGCTGGAACGGCAAGGATATCGGCGCGCACTACTTGTTCCATCACGGCGGCGTCGCGCCGGACTATGCCATCGCGGCCGAGGGCACCGATTTCGGTCTGACCTGGCAGGGCTGCGGCTATGCGCTCTACCGCGTGCGGATCTTCGGACAGGGTGTGTTCTCCCCGATCCTCGACGCGCCCACCGACCCGCGCCGCCACCCGAACCCGATCTATCGCCTTGGCCCGGTGATCGACGCGCTCCACGCCTGGGGCCTGAAGTTCGAGCGCGACTCCGTGATGGAAACCGCAAGCGGGGCGATCCATCCCAAAGTCCAGATCGCCTCCGTGCGCGGCGGCATGCCGATCGATTTCGGCGCCGGTACCGAGGTCTGCGCGCTCTACATCGATGTGTCGCTCAACCCGCACCAGAAGGCGGCCGATGCCTACCACGGCATCATGGAAGCCATGCGCGGCGTGGACGTGGAGGCCTTCGATGTGGAGCCGGTGGTAGTGCGCCACGGGTTCGAGGCGCGCCCTTTCGAAGTCGCACCGCTGGTCGGCGCGGTCGATGCCGCCACCCGGCTGGCGCGCGGTGCGGCAGTGGAGCCTGCGCACCCGGTCTATTCCAGCATGTGGCGCGATCACAACGTGTTCAACATGCACCGCGTTCCGGCGGTCACCACCGGCATGCCGCGCTGGCGGCCAACGCCGGAGGACATGGCCTCCAGCGCGCTGGTCTACGCCCTGACGATGCTGGCCGTCTGCGGCCGGGGCGAGGCGCCGGTCGAGCGCGCAGGCACCAGTGTGTACGGCAACGAGACGCCGTTCGACTAACGTATACGCCGCCCTTGCCGAGTGGACGGAGGCCCGATAGACCTTCGTCATAAGGTCGCCAAAGTACGAAATTGGACGCCCGTTCGGGAAGGGTGCCACCGGTCTATCAGGGTGGTTCTCGCTTGCGCATCACGACGAATGTCTACCCCAAGGAACAGCGCCGCGACGCATGGCGTTTCGCGCTCAAGCGTCTGTCGCTCACGCTGGACGATGCGGACGAGGCGACGCTTTACGGCGAGCTGATCCACTTCCGATCCAGCACCCATATCGATTTCATGCGCGTCACCGGCACTGCGCAGGCCTGGACCATCGATTTCCGCGACCAGCCCGCCACCTACTGGCTGGCGATGATCCTGGACGGCAGCGCGACGATGCGCGACGCCGGGCAGGAACTGCGCCTTGCCGATGGCGACATTATCTGCGGGCGCGGCGATTCGCCGGTGAGCATCGCCTTCGCGGGCGATAACCGCAGCCTGATCGTGCAAGTGCCGCACAGCGAACTGAGCGCCCGCCTGAAGACCCCGATCAGCGGCCCGCCGCGCAAGATCGCCACCGACAGCGGCTCCGCCCGTGTCTTCGCCGGCATGTTGCGCTCACTGGCCGATACCCTGACCGACATCACCACCGATCAGGCGCGGCCGGTGGAACTGGCCTTCCCCGAATTCCTTGTCACCGCGCTGCTGGACAATGCCCCAGCCAAGGCGCTGGGCGGCGCGGCGGGCATGCGCGCGGCGCTGCTGGAACGCATCTTCCAGACCATCGAAATCCGCCTGTCCGACCCCGACCTCAACTACCAGCAGGTCGCCGCCGAGCACGGCATCTCGCCCCGCTACCTGCAGAAGCTGTTCGAATCGATCGACGACAGTTTCGGCCACTATGTGAAGGTGCGCCGTCTGGAGCGTTGCCGGCTGGACTTGCGCAGCCCGCTGCACGTGCAGAAGTCGATCTCCGACATCCTGTTCGAATGGGGCTTCAACGACAGCGCCTCGTTCAGCCGCGCCTTTCGCGAGCAGTACGGCATTTCCCCCCGCGAATACCGAAAGGCCCCGCCGCAGGAGCAGGAAGCGGTCGAGCTGCTCCGCCGTGGCCGCCCCGCGCGCAAGGAACGCGCGGCCAAGGCGGAAGAGGCTGTCGAGGTAGAGGAAGTCCTTGATGAGCAGCTTGAGGAGCAGGCTGCGGACGATACCCCGCAAGTGCCCGCCTACATGGGCGAGACCGGCACTTCGCGCCATCACCACCTGCCCGCCACGCCGGACACGGTGCATTGGGGCTATCTCAGCAAGGACCTGAAACCGGCGCTGCGCGTGCGTTCGGGCGACTTCGTGACGATCGAGACGCTGACCCACCACGCCAACGACGATCCCGAGCGCATGGTCGAAGGCGATGCCGGTGTGGAGAGCGTCTATCACTGGGATCGCTGCGGCAAGACGGTGGAGCGGCGCGGCGCCGGGCCGATGGATGCCAGCGCCTTTGGTCGTGGGCCGGGCGAAGGCTTTGGCGTGCATATCTGCACCGGGCCGATCCATGTCGAAGGCGCCATGCCGGGCGACCTGATCGAAGTGCGCATCCTTGACCTGAAGCCGCGCCCCAGCGGCAATTCGCGGTTTGCCGGCAAGAGCTTCGGCTCCAACGCGGCCACCTACTGGGGCTTCCACTACAACGACCTGCTGACCGAGCCGAAGAATCGCGAAGTCGTGACGATCTACGAAGTGGAAGCGACTGGCGGGCGCATGCCGACGGCGCACGCGGTCTATTCCTATCGCTGGACACCGCAAGTCGATCCTTCCGGCGTGACCCATGCGCGCTACGACTATCCGGGCGTGCCGGTGAACCCGGAGAGCATCGAGCGCAATTACGACATTCTGCAGAATGTGGAGATCCCGATCCGCCCGCATTTCGGCGTAATCGCGGTGGCGCCCAATCACAACGGGCTGGTGGATTCGGTGCCGCCCGCCAGCTTCGGCGGCAATCTCGACAACTGGCGCACCGGCCCCGGTGCGCGGGTGTTCCTGCCGGTGCAAGTGCCCGGCGCACTGCTCTCGCTGGGCGATCCGCATGCCTCTCAGGGAGACAGCGAGCTATGCGGCACGGCCATCGAATGTTCGATGACCGGGCTGGTCCAGATCGTCCACCACAAGGCTTCTGGCGTGATGGAGCAGTTGAAGGACGTGGATTACCCGCTGATCGAGACAGAGAGCGAATGGGTAATCATGGGCTTCTCGCACCCAAACTACCTGAAGGAACTGGGGCCTGACGCGCAGAGCGAGGTCTACAAGCACTCCTCGATCGACGCCGCCATGCGCGACGCCTTCCGCAAGGCCCGGCGCTTCCTGATGACGGCCAAGCAATTGACCGAGGATGAGGCGATCTCACTGCTATCGGTGGGCGTGGACTTCGGCGTATCGCAAGTGGTGAACGGCAACTTCGGCGTGCATGCGGTGATCCGGAAGGCGCTGTTCACGAGCTAAGGTTTCGTTGCAGACCTTGGCCCAATAATTCTCGTCATCCCGCGCAGGCGGGGATCCCGCTTGTTCTTTCCGACGAGGCAAAAGGAAGCGGGGCCCCCGCCTTCGCGGGGGCGACGGGGGTGATGTTGCGATGTCCACCATTCCTCCCCTGCAAGGGGAGGGGGACCGCCTGAAGGGTGGTGGAGGGGTGTCAGCCTCTCGGTCGCGTACAACCGAACCCGTTACACCCCTCCGTCAGCCGCTTCGCGACTGCCACCTCCCCTTGCAGCGGAGGAGATTCTCAAACCATCAAGCGCGGCACCGAGACCGAGAACACATCGAAGTGCGCGTCCGGATGCTCCGCCTGCCCGTCGCGCGGGGCTTGGCGCACTTGCACGACGCCGTTCTTGCCGAAGCCATCCACCACCGGCCGCCCGGCATCGCGGCTCAGCCACAGGCGCAGGAGGTGGCGCTTGCGCTGCGGTTCGGGCCAGTCCCAGAACGTGGTGCGGGCATGGAGCGCGGCGTAGTTGGACAGCCACTGGATGTCGCCGGGGCGGAAATCCATCTCGATGGCCATGCCCTCTTCGTACGTGATCGTGTCGAAGAGTTCGAGCACCTCGATCTGCTCCGGCGTCAGCTTGGGCACGCCCGCGTATTCCTGCGCGGTCAGGATGTAGAGTGAGCCCGCGTACATCGAGAACACGCCGTCGACGAGGCTGACGATCGGCGAGGTATAGGTATCCGCCGGAGCATTGTGGTCCTGCCGGCGCCAGTCCCAGTGGAAGGGTTCCAGCAGCAGCGGCGCCAGATCGGGGCGGCGGCGCAGGATCTCATTGTAGATCTCCGCGCCGGAGACGAGGCAGGACAGGCCGCCCTCCTTGGCCGGACGCAGGCACATCAGCGCGACGATGTCCGAACTGTCCGAGTGGTAGACCAGCTTGTCCCGCACCTTGGAGGAGAGCGCCGTGGGATCGTCCATGGTCTTGTCGCTGGTGGCGTAGACGTGGTCGATCAGGTCGCCCATCTCGTTCTGACGGATCGGATCGCCCATGTGCAGGCCCAGCACGTAGTAGATCGCGTTGGAGAGTGCGTCCGAATAGAGCTGCGTACGCAGGCCGCGCACCAGCACGAAGCCTCGGCCATAGTCCACGTCCGCGCCCCATGACTTCACCGCATCGGCGCAGGCGACCAGCGGATATTCCTCTGCGGTGACGGTGCGCAGGTCCGGGTTCTCGGCCAGGAAGCGGGTGCCGAGCGTTTCCAGTTCCTGCACTTGCGCGTCGGACAGCATGTAGATCCACTCGTTGCTCCCGGCGAGCCGATCCCCGCGCCAGGCGGCGGCGGTGGTGACGGGCGGGAAGACCTCAACAGAGGTGGAGGCGGAACTGGCCATACTTTCAGGTCCTTTTGAGCGGCATTGGATGATGCCCCTTCTCTAAGCCGCCGCGTCGTCCGCGACTTGTCATGCCATGTCCGAAAGTTTTCCGGACTGCGTATCCGGGCCTTCCGCTCCCCCCACATGATGGCGCGTCCATTACGGCGTCATCGCAGTCGTTACGGCGGGGCGCCGAAGTAAAGTGCGTTAGATAAAGA
>FTCZ01006836.1_pt1 | contig 12634 bp, 11 predicted proteins | sample 1658871 | NCBI WGS metagenome assembly FTCZ01 (sample SAMEA3914864, study PRJEB12502) | metagenome | biome: forest; material: soil | place: USA | collected 2012-03-12 | depth 0.3 m
AACAGGATCGCCAGCACGATGACTGGCACTGCTATCTCGATCGCCGTCCATTTCATCGGCTCGAGATATTGTAGGGCTTCCATCTCTTCTCTCCTATGGGGCGCGCGGGTTCGTTCACCCGGCGGCCACCCGCTGTGGTGTTGGCTGACGAAGTGGGGAGATTGCGCACCGACACGCTCGACGCACTAAGGGCATATCGAACGTTTGGGCTGCTCATTTGTATGGGAAAGTGGCCTCGCGTCCCGAGTCCCCAGCGAGGGATGGCGTGGCCCTGAGCGATATTACATCGGTGTTGCCTTGACAGACATTACAACAATTGACGTAGGGATCGCGTCTACAGGTTTAAAGATATTCCGCGAGAAAATCGTATAAGTATTTCCAACGCTATTTCGAAAGCGTGGTGGTTGGCTTTGGAAATTGGAAAAAGCGCGAAACGCCGCTCTTGACGGCTTAGAACGGTCGGCCCCGATCCGACTTGATGCGGTATCTGGAAGCCAACAACACCCTAGGTGCCGTGCCATCGCAGGCACGGCATCTTGATTTCGCGAAGGTTTTTTCGCCTACCGCCGCAGCGCGTAGACGTTTTCTATTGTAGCGCCGCTCAGCGGGAGTGCCATGTCGTCGTCGAGCAGTCGGGTGATGCGGGCAAAGCCGACAAAGGCTTTCCGCGCCTCCTCGGCCGACATCTTGCCCGACAAAGCTGCCGCACAGCAATTCAGGGCGCATTGATAAACCGGGCCGCGCCGTCCCGTTGGCCACTTCCGCAGGAACACCATCGCCTCGGAGACGCTATCGACTTCCTCCACAGGGTGTCCCTGCCCACGCGCAATTCGCACTGGGGTAAAGAAATGCAAGCGATCCATGATTATCCTCCCGGCCGACCGCAATGCAGTCGAGCGCTACTAAACGCACGTCTTGCGGATCGGTTCCAAACAAATTTGGTTGCCGTTGGAAAAGATTCGGAACCAACCTTCAGTGGTTCACATGTGCCAAGACACCGTGACGACTCAGCTTTGATGCAGGCTCAGAGCCGGCGGATAACGGCGATTCTCATTGAATATCTTTAAGGCGAAAGCCGGCAAATGGCTTGCTTGCCGGTGCCCCTGCGTCAGGCTTACCCTCCAGGATTAACGCGTGAGGGCGCGTTTTTGCAAAAGGGGAACACTTGCAATGACCATACAAGGCGCATCGCCAGGCCTCTACAATGAGGATCTGGCTCCGGCAACGGTCCGAAATTGGGGGCCGTTCTCGATCTTCAACGTGTGGACCTCGGACGTCCATAGCCTCTGGGGCTATTATCTGGCCGCCAGCCTGTTTCTGTTCTGCGGCGGCTTCGTCAATTTCATCATCGCCATCGGCATCGGCTCGCTGATCATCTACGTGCTGATGAACATGGTCGGCTATGCCGGCGTGAAGACCGGCGTGCCCTACCCTGTGCTTGCCCGTGCCTCCTTCGGCATCTGGGGCGCCAACATTCCGGCGCTGGTGCGCGCCGTCGTCGCCTGCTTCTGGTACGGCGCGCAGACGGCTGCCGCTTCCGGTGCCATCGTCGCGTTGCTGACCCGCCTGCAGTGGTTCGACGAGTTCAACAAGAGCTCGCATCTTCTTGGACATTCCACCCTGGAGGTGATCTGCTTCGTCGTCATCTGGGCGCTGCAACTCTTGATCATCCAGAAGGGCATGGAGACGGTGCGCCGCTTCCAGGATTGGGCCGGCCCCGCGGTATGGGTGATGATGCTGCTGCTCGCCGTCTACCTTTGCATCAAATCGGGCACCTTCGCCTTCACCAGCGACATCCCGATGGATGTGCTGAAGGACAAAACCAAGGATGCCGGTGTGCCGGGCGAGCCCGGATCGTGGACCTCGCTGTTCGCCGTGGCCGCGATCTGGGTGACCTATTTCTCCGCGCTCTATCTCAACTTCTGCGATTTCGCCCGCTATGCGCCCGACCAGGCTGCGCTGCGCAAGGGCAACATCTGGGGCCTGCCGGTCAACCTGATCCTGTTCTCGCTGGTCGCCGGCGTCACCACCATCGCCGCCTACGACGTCTACCATGAGGTGCTGCTGCATCCCGACCAGATCTCGGCCAAGTTCGACAGCTGGTTCCTGGCAGCGCTTGCGGCGTTGACCTTTGCCGTGGCGACGCTCGGCATCAATGTGGTGGCGAACTTCGTCTCGCCCGCCTTCGACTTTTCCAACGTCTTTCCCAGGCAGATAGACTTCAAGAAGGGCGGCTATATCGCGGCGCTGATCGCACTCGTGCTCTATCCCTTTGCGCCGTGGGAAGGCAGCGCAGCCTCTTTCGTCAACGTCATCGGCGCGACGATGGGGCCGATCTTCGGCGTCATGATGGTCGACTACTATCTGATCCGCAAAAGCGAGGTCGACGTCGAAGCGCTCTATCGCGAGGACGGCGAGTTCCGCTTCCAGGGCGGCTGGCACGTCAACGCCTTCATCGCCGCCGGCATCGGCGCGATCTTCTCCTCGATCCTGCCCAACTTCACCAACTGGCTGCCGGCATGGTGGGGCGTCTACGGCTGGTTCTTCGGCGTGGCCATCGCCGGCGCCGTCTACTACGTGCTGCGCACTGCCGCACTTGGCGCAGGTGCCAAGACGGCGAAGGCCTGAAAAAACGAAAAGGGGCGGTTAAAGCCGCCCCTTTTTTATCCGCTCACCATCTCTGCCAACCGGCGCACCGTGTTCCAGTTGCGCGAAGTGCCGATGCCCATGCGTTTGTGGTTGGCGGCGGCAAGCAGCCGCGAACTTGGCCGCTCGCGCGAAAAGACCACCCAGACATCGCCGCCGATCAAAAGCACCTTCTCATCGTCGGCAGCGCGGGCCTGAAGCCCCGATAAGGCTTCGTCGACGACAGGTCGGCGCATCACCCGAACCGCGACCTGGTCGCCGGCTTCAGCCGACTCGGCAGGGAATGGATTGGAAGCCGCAAGCTTCAACCAATCCTCGGCGCTGCGCACGATGATATCGACATGGCGGCCGAAAGTTTTCGCGAAGGCCTTTTCCAGCCGTTGCTCGAGCTTTGAAATTTCGCCTGCCCGCGCCTCGAAGACCAGGTTGCCGGTCGACGCCAGCGTGCGGACATTGTTGAAGCCGAGGCCTTCGGCCATCGCCTTGAAGTCCGACATGACGAGGCGCCGGCCTTCGCCGAGGCCAATACTGTAGAGAAGCGCGACATAGGTCTGCATCGCTGGCCCGCCAGCCTGTAGCCTAGACCAGGCGCGACTGATCCACCGCGGCCGAGATGAAGCTGGCGAACAGCGGATGCGGGTCGAGCGGCCGGCTTTTCAGCTCGGGATGATACTGCACGCCGATGAACCAGGGATGGTCGGGGTATTCGACCGTCTCGGGCAGCACGCCATCGGGCGACATGCCGGCAAAGACCAGCCCGCAGTCCTCGAGCCGCTGCTTGTAGTCGATATTGACCTCGTAGCGATGCCGGTGGCGCTCGGAAATCTGCGTATCGCCATAGATTTCGGCGATCTTCGAGCCTTTGGCGAGCTCGGCCTGGTAGGCGCCGAGCCGCATCGTGCCGCCGAGATCGCCAGTCGCCCGGCGCTTCTCCAGCATGTTGCCCTTCAGCCATTCGGTCATCAGGCCGACAACTGGCTCGTCGGTCGGACCGAACTCGGTCGACGAGGCATGCTCGACCCCGGCCAGCGACCGCGCCGCCTCGATGCAGGCCATCTGCATGCCGAAGCAGATGCCGAAATACGGCACCTTGCGCTCGCGCGCGAACTTCGCCGCGAGAATCTTGCCCTCGGAGCCGCGCTCGCCGAAGCCGCCGGGAACGAGGATGCCATGCACCTTTTCCAGCCACGGCGTCGGATCCTCCTTCTCGAAGATCTCCGATTCGATCCAGTCGAGCTTGACCTTGACGCGGTTGGCGAGACCGCCATGCGACAGCGCCTCGATCAGCGATTTATAAGCATCCTTGAGGCCCGTGTATTTGCCGACGATGGCAATCGTCACTTCGCCTTCGGGATTATGGATGTGGTTGGAAAGCTTTTGCCACGGCTCCATGCGCGGCTTCGGCGCCGGGTCGATGCCGAAGGCTGCCAGCACTTCCGAATCGAGCCCTTCCTGGTGATAGGCCAAAGGCACGTCATAGATGTGCGGCACGTCGAGCGCCTGGATCACGGCGCTCTCGCGCACATTGCAAAACAGCGATAGCTTTCTGCGCTCTTCCTTCGGGATCGGCCGGTCGGCACGCACCAGGAGGATGTCCGGCGCGATACCGATGCCGCGCAGCTCCTTGACCGAATGCTGGGTCGGCTTGGTCTTCAATTCGCCGGCGGTCGGGATGTAGGGCATCAGCGTCAGATGCACATAGACCGCGTTGTTGCGCGGCAGGTCGTTGCCGAGCTGGCGAATCGCCTCGAGGAACGGCATCGCCTCGATATCGCCGACCGTGCCACCGATCTCGCACAGCACGAAGTCGTAGTCGTCATTGCCGTCGAGCACGAAGTGCTTGATCTCGTCGGTGACGTGCGGAATGACCTGCACGGTGGCGCCGAGATAGTCGCCGCGCCGCTCGCGCTCGATGATGTTCTTGTAGATGCGACCGGTGGTGATGTTGTCCTGCTGGTTGGCCGAGCGTCCGGTGAAGCGCTCGTAATGGCCGAGATCGAGATCGGTCTCGGCGCCATCGTCGGTCACGAACACTTCGCCATGCTGGTATGGCGACATCGTTCCGGGGTCCACGTTCAGGTAGGGATCGAGCTTTTTGATGCGCGCGCGATAGCCTCGTGCTTGCAAGAGAGCTCCAAGAGCTGCTGCGGCGATGCCTTTTCCGAGGGAAGAAACCACGCCGCCTGTGATGAATACATATCGCGCCATGGGAGTCATCGCTTAACGCGGCCTGATTGATTCCGCCAGAGAAAAAACCGCCGCGAAGACTTTTTCCCAAATGGCGCCGGTGCCCACAAACGAGCCTTAGGTGCGGTCAAAACAAAAGGGCCGGCAGAGCCGGCCCTTTCGGCAGGATTATCAGAACGTCAGATGATGACGACCTTGGTGCCGATTTTGACGCGGCTGTAGAGGTCCATGACGTGCTCGTTGATCATGCGGAAGCAGCCGTTGGAAGCGCTGGTTCCGATCGACTGCGGCGCGATTGTGCCGTGGATGCGCAGATGCGTGTCCTTCTTGCCGTCATAGAGGTAGATGGCGCGCGCGCCGAGCGGGTTCTGGCCGCCGCCGGCCATGCCATCCTTGTACTGGCCGTAGTGCTTCGGCTCGCGCTTCTGCATGTCGAGCGTCGGAATCCAGCGTGGCCATTCCTGCTTGTCGCCGACCGCCACCGTGCCCTTGAACTGCAGGCCTTCGCGGCCGACCGCGATGGCATAGCGACGCGCCGTCGAATAGGTCTCGACGAGGTACAGGCGACGGGCGCTGGTGTCGATGACGATGGTGCCCGGATCGTAGCCGGAGAAAGCGACGTCCTGCGGGACGAATTCCGGCTTCACCTTGAACGGCCGCTTGGCGTCCTTCTTGGCCAGAGCCGAATCGAGCGCGCGGGTTTCAGGCAGGTAGTTGATCGACGTCACCGGCTGGCCGCCGAAGAGACCGGCGAACAGCCCGCTGCTGCTCGTCTGCTTCTGGCCGGGCTGCTCGCTGCGCAGCTCGCCGGTGTTACCGGTGGCTGTGATGTTCATCGCCTCGGCCGGGATCGGCTCCTCGGTCTGGAGCGGTGCGATAGGGGCGACCGGCTCCAGCGGCGCGATGATCTTTGTGGTCTTCTTGGCCGGCTTGGCGTCGGCGACCTCAGTCGGAGCGGCCGTGCCCTTCTTGGCGAGCCATTCCTGACGCGCCGCGTCGGCCTTCGCCTTGGCCGCCTCGCGCATCGCCAGCTTGCGAGCGTCGAGCGCCTTGGCCTTGGCGGCTTCCTTGTCGGCCGCGATCTTGGCCTCGATCTTGCTGATCTGCGCAAGATCCTCGGAGGTCGGGTTTTTCTTCTTCTTGAGAAGCTTCAGCTGCGATGCGTCGCTTTTGGCGGCGACGACGGGGATAGCGCCGGTCGTTTCTACCGACGGGGAAGTGGCCATATTTGCCGGTCCGGCAAAGGCCGCGGAACCCATGCCGAGGACGGCACAGACTCCCAGGAGGATGAAGCTGCGAAGCTGCATGGCGAAGATCCGATCGTTCAAGCAAGTTGCCCACGGCGTCGCCCGGCGCCCCCCAAGGACGCCGAAAGTGCCGCGAGCAATCTATAATCGATTAGCCGCGGCGCCCTCAAGCTGAGCTAGCCGCTACGCCCGGTTGAATCTTCGTGATCGGGCACGCATTTGCCGCGACTGTGTTCAAAGAACAACAGATCGCGGCCGGAAGCTTGCGTGGCTATTGGTTCGGAACCTGCGGGGTGACCGGCAAGGGGACGCCGTTCGCGGCCGGCGGCGTGGCCGGATTCGCCGGCGCAGGCGTGGCGGGAGCCGGCGTGGCCGGGGCCGGCGCAGGAGCCGGCGTGCTGGCGCCATTGGCAAGCGGCGTGGTGGTCGCTGCGCCACCCGACGGGGCCGCGGGAGCCGTGCCGGCCGGGGCCGCCGGCTGCGAAGTGCCGACCGGACCATTGGCGCCCGGCAGTTGGTTGAGCACGCCGCTACCCGAAGTCGACGTCGCCGGGCGGTCGAGAATGTCGATCGGCTTCTCGCCGTAGCGGGCAAGGATCGACAGCGCGAGCGAGGTGACGAAGAAGGCCGCCGCCAGGATCGCGGTCGCGCGGGTGAGTGCGTTCGCGGCACCCCGCGCGGTCATGAAACCGGAGCCGCCGCCGATGCCGAGACCGCCGCCTTCGGAGCGCTGCAGCAGCACCACGCCGACAAGGGCGAGCACGACCATGAGGTGAACGACGATCAGTACGGTTTCCATAATTTATCCTGGCGAGGCCTTGCGCGACCGCGCATATGACCGGTGATTTGGAGGCGGCTCCTTACAATGCTTTGGCAGCATTTCCAAGCCCGTGGCCGGGAATATGGGGAGCGAGGCGGCCATTGCAACGATTTCAGCCCATCCCCGAGCCGCCGGGATGGGCTCCGGCGCTTAAGACATATTCATATAGGCTTCCGCGATGGCGAGGAAATCGGCCGACTTCAGGCTGGCGCCGCCGACCAGCGCGCCATCGACATTGTCGACGCCGAGCAGTTCGACCGCGTTCGACGGCTTGACCGAGCCGCCATAGAGAATGCGCATCCTGGCCGCGGTATCGCCGAGCAGCCCGGTCAGCTTGCCGCGGATATGCGCGTGCGCCTCGGCGACATCGGCAGCGGTCGGCGTCAGGCCGGTGCCGATCGCCCAGACCGGCTCATAGGCAATGACCGTATTCGCGGCCGTGGCGCTTGCCGGAACCGAACCTTCGAGCTGGCGCGACAGGATATCGAGCGTCGCGCCGGCCTCGCGTTCGGCCCGCGTCTCGCCGATGCAGATGATTGCCGTCAGCCCTGCCCGCCAGGCGGCCGAGGCCTTGGCATGGACCAGCGCGTCATCCTCGCCGAACTGTTCGCGCCGTTCGGAGTGGCCGACAATGACGTGGCTTGCGCCGGCGTCCTTCAGCATCTCGGCCGAAATCTCGCCGGTAAAGGCGCCGCTCTCCTTGGGATGGCAATCCTCGCCGCCGGTCCGCACCGGCGTGCGCGACAGGATTTCGGCGGCGCGCTGCAGCAGCGTCGCCGGCACGCACACCAATGCCTCGGTTTCCGCATCGAGCCCGCTCATGAACCCGTTGCCTATCGACCTCAGCTCGTTGAGCGAGGCACTGGTGCCGTTCATTTTCCAGTTGCCGGCAACAAGCGGGCGGATTCCGGGGGTCATGGGGCGTGTTCTCCGAGCGACATTAAGCAGCGCCCTCACTACCAAAATCAGGTCACAAAGCAATCGACAGTGGGCTGGAAGGGCGCTATTGCGCTTGTTTCAGACTCGGCGCATGCGAAAATGCGCAAAAATCGGAAGTATGCATGCTTGGTATATTGAGAAGCGCGGCGGGTACCTGGGTCGCGAAGGCGTTGCTGTCATTGCTGGTGGTGAGTTTCCTCGCCTGGGGCGCCACCACGCGCATGGTGGGCGGAGTGCTGGGCGGTCATCACGCGGTGATCACCGCCGGCGGCACGGAGGTTTCGATCAACGAGTACCGCCTCGCCTATGATCGCCAGATCAGCATGTTGTCGCAGCAATACGGCCAGCGCGTCACCCAGGAGCAGGCGAAGCTACTCGGCGTCGACAACCAGGTGATCTCGCAGCTTGTCTCCGGCGCGGTGCTCGACGAGCAGGCGCGCAAGCTCGGCCTTGGCCTTTCCAAGGACCGCCTTGCCGAGTTGACCCGCGAGGATCCGGCCTTCAAGGGCCCCAGTGGCCAGTTCGACCGCCGGACGTTCGACTATCTTCTGCGGCAGCTCAACATGCGGCCGGAGGACTATCTCAAGAACCGTTCGCAAGTGGCCGTGCGCCAGCAGATCGTCGAGGCGATCTCCGACGGCCTCAAGGTGCCGCAGACCTTCCTGAAAGCGGTTTCGCTTTATCGCGGCGAAGACCGCACGATCGACTATCTGGTGCTGCCGAAGACGCTGGTGCAGCCGATCGAGGCGCCGTCCGACAGCGCCTTGAACACCTATTTCGACGCCAACAAGAAAACCTACGCCGCGCCGGAATACCGCAAATTCTCCTATATCCGGCTGGAGCCGCAGGACATCATGGACCCGTCCGCGGTGACCGACAGCCAGGTAAAAGACGACTACAACAAGAACATAGCCCGCTACACGACGCCCGAGATGCGCACCATCGAGCAGTTGGTGTTCAAGACCCCCGACGCGGCGAAGGTTGCCTATGATTCGCTGAAGGCCGGCGCCACCTTCGACAAGCTCGTCACCGCCGAAGGTAAGACCCAGGCCGACACGCTGCTCGGCACGCTGTCCAAGGACAAGGTTCCCGACAAGGCGGTAGCCGACGCGGCTTTCTCGCTCAGCGCTAACGAGGTCAGCCCGGTCGTTCAGGGCGCCTTCGGCCCGGTGCTGCTGCGCGTCACCGAGATCAAGCCGCAAGTCGTGAAGCCGCTGGCGGAAGTCTCCGACCAGATCCGCAAGGACCTGGCATTGGGCGAGGCAAGCCGCATTCTGCTCGATGTCCATGACAGCTACGAGGACACGCGCGCTTCGGGCGCCTCGCTCGCCCAGGCGGCCGACAAGCTGAAGCTGAAGGTGGTCACCATCGACGCCATCGACCGCACCGGCCAGCGGCCGGACGGCACGATCGTCAACGACCTGCCGGAATCGGCCGATCTCATCAAATCGGTCTTCGCGGCCGAGCCGAATACCGAGAACGAAGGCCTGACCACCACCGACAATGGCTTCGTCTTCTACGAAGTGCAGTCGATCACGCCGGCGCGCGAGCGCACGCTGGACGAGGTGCGTCAGAAGGTCGTGACCGACTGGACGGAGGCCGAAACCGACAAGCGTCTCGACGCGAAAGCTCAGGAGCTGGAGAAGCGCCTCAAGGCCGGCACCACGCTCGACGTTATTGCCGGCGAGCTCAAGCTCGACAAGCAGACCAAGCGCGGCCTGAAGCGCGAAGCCGACGATGCCGATTTCGGCAAGGAAGGCGCCGCGACGATGTTCGGCGTCGGCGAAGGCGGCACCGGTCTCATCCCCTCGCCCACCGGCGACGGCCAGATCCTGTTCAAGGTCGCCGAGGTCTTCGAGCCGGCGGGCGCCGACGGCAGCTCGGTTCCGGACGACGCGCAGAAATCCTTCGGCGCCGGCATGTCGGACGATCTGCTCGACCAGTTGGTTGCGCAGTTGCAGTCGCAGTACAATGTTCGCGTCGATCCGAACGCCATTTCGCAAGCCCAGACACGATGAGCGCGCTGAAGACCCACATCGCCAAGGTCGCGACCGGCACCGCGCTCTCCTTTGAAGAGGCGCGCGAAGCCTTCGACATCATCATGTCGGGCGACGCGACACCTGGCCAGATCGGCGGCTTCCTGATGGCGCTGCGCGTGCGCGGCGAGACCGTCGGCGAAATCTCCGGCGCGGTCGCCACGATGCGCGCCAAGATGCTGCGCGTCGAGGCGCCGCATGGCGCCATCGACATCGTCGGCACCGGCGGCGACAATTCGCATTCGGTCAACATCTCGACCGCCTCGGCCTTCGTCATTGCCGCGGCCGGCGTGCCGGTTGCCAAGCACGGCAATCGCGGCCTGTCCTCGCTGACCGGTTCGGCCGATGTGCTGACGGCGCTGGGCGTCAAGATAGACATCTCGCCGGAAATGATCGGACGCTGCATCCATGAAGCCGGCGTCGGCTTCATGTTCGCGCCGGCGCATCATCCGGCGATGAAGCATGTCGGGCCTACCCGGGTCGAGCTCGGCACGCGCACCATCTTCAACCTGCTTGGGCCTCTCTCGAATCCCGCCGGCGTCAGCCGCCAGATGGTCGGCGTGTTCCTGCCGGAGTGGATCATGCCGGTTGCCGAGACGCTGAAGGCGCTGGGCGCCGACCACGCCTGGGTCGTGCATGGCGACGGCTATGACGAGATCACCACCACGGGTGAAACGCAGGTGGCGGAGCTTGCCGGCGGCGATATCCGCAGCTTTACCTTGACGCCGGAAGCAGTCGGCTTGAAGCGGCACGCCAAGGAAGACCTTCGCGGCGGCGACGCGGCATACAACGCCAAGGCGTTGCGGGATATGCTGAGTGGCGTTGCCGGCGCCTATCGCGACACGGTGCTGATGAATGCCGGCGCCGGGCTGATCGTGGCCGGCAAGGCGACGACGCTCGCCGACGGCATCACGGCGGCGGCGCAAGCCATCGACAGCGGCCGTGCGCTTGGCGTTCTCGAGAAACTGGTCGAGATTTCGAACGGATAGGCCCTTGTCCGACATCCTGCGCAAGATCGAAGCCTACAAGCGCGAAGAAATCGCGGCGGCGAAGCGCAAGCTGTCGCTCGCCGACATCATGGCGCGGGCGAAAGACGCCGACGCGCCGCGTGGTTTTCTCGCGGCGCTTGAGGCAAAGCGCAGATCTGGCAGCTTCGCGCTGATTGCCGAAATCAAGAAAGCAAGCCCGTCCAAGGGGTTGATCCGCGCCGATTTCGATCCGCCGGCGCTCGCCAGAGCCTACCAGCAAGGCGGCGCCGCCTGCCTTTCGGTGCTGACCGACGCGCCGTCTTTCCAGGGCGCGCCAGAGTTCCTCACCAACGCCCGCAAAGCGGTGTCGTTGCCCGCACTGCGCAAGGATTTCCTGTTCGACCCTTACCAGGTCTACGAAGCGCGAGCCTGGGGCGCCGACGCGATCCTGATCATCATGGCCAGCGTCGACGATGCGCTGGCGAGCGAGCTCGAATCCGTGGCGTTCGAACTTGGCATGGATGCGCTGATCGAGGTGCATGACGAGGCGGAGACCGAGCGCGCGATAAAACTGTCGTCGCGATTGATCGGCATCAACAACCGCAATCTGAGGACATTCGAGACCAGCCTCAAGACCTCGGAGCGGCTGGCGTCGATGGTGCCGAGTGGTCGCTTGCTGGTCAGCGAGAGCGGCATTTTCACTCATGACGATTGCATCAGGATGCAAAAGACCGGCATCGGCACCTTCCTCGTCGGCGAGAGCCTGATGCGACAGGACGACGTGGCGGCCGCAACGCGCCTGCTTCTGACGGGCAAGGCAGCGGCCGAGGCCATTTGACCATGGCCGCCCTCACCCATCTTGGCGCCAAGGGCGAGGCCAACATGGTCGATGTCGGCGACAAGGCCGAGACGACCCGCACCGCGATCGCCGAAGGCTTCGTCTCGATGCGCCCGGAAACGCTGGATATGATCCTGGCCGGCGACGCCAAGAAGGGCGACGTGCTGGGCACAGCGCGCATCGCCGGCATCATGGCGGCCAAGCGGGCGCATGAACTGATCCCGCTCTGCCATCCGCTGCTTTTGACGAAAGTTGCCGTCGAGATCGAGCCCGACCGCGCCCTCCCCGGCCTCAAGGTCACCGCGCTTGCCCGCGTCACCGGCAAGACGGGCGTGGAGATGGAGGCGCTGACTGCCGCTTCGGTCGCCTGCCTCACCATTTACGACATGGCCAAGGCGGCGGACCGCGGCATGGTGATTTCCGGCATCCGGCTGGTCGAGAAGACCGGCGGCAAGTCCGGCGACTATAGGGCGAAGTCCTAGATGCCGTTGGTTCCGGTCGCCGAAGCCCTTGAGCGCCTGCTGGACGGCGCGACGCCATTACCGGCCGAAAGCGTTGCGCTGGCCGATGCGGCCGGCCGTATCCTGGCGGAGCCGGTGGCGGCGCTGCGCACCCAGCCGCCCTTCAATGCCTCGGCCATGGACGGCTATGCCACCCGCTCGGCAGATGTCGCCTCAGTGCCCGCTCGCCTCTCCGTGATCGGCATGGCGCCCGCCGGGCGCGGCTTTACCGGCGTTGTCGGCAAGGGAGAGGCTGTCCGCATCTTCACCGGCGCGCCGCTGCCGGATGGCGCCGACACCGTCGTCATCCAGGAGAACGTCCGCGACCTCGGCGATGGCAAGATCGAAGTGACTGAGCCGACCGCGCAGGCACGCAATGTGCGGCGCCGCGGCCTCGACTTCGGCGAGGGCGACGTCCTGCTCGAGAAAGGCCGCGTGCTCGATCCGGCAGCC
>FTCZ01000453.1_pt1 | contig 12607 bp, 11 predicted proteins | sample 1658871 | NCBI WGS metagenome assembly FTCZ01 (sample SAMEA3914864, study PRJEB12502) | metagenome | biome: forest; material: soil | place: USA | collected 2012-03-12 | depth 0.3 m
ATCCGGCAGGGCGCGCAGGTTTTCGCGCATCAGCGCTGCGGCGCGTTTGGTGAACAGGTTCAGCGCGACGGAAATCGTCTCTTCGCCATATTCGTCGAGCAGCCCGCCAAGGCGTCGTTCGCCCAGCGCCAGTGCGTTGAGTTGGCCATTGAGATCGCCGTAATTTGAACGCGGCACGCGGCTGTTCGCCGAGAGGATATCGATGATGTCTTCGTTGATCTCGCCAGCGCGAAACAGTTTCACGGGCGGAATGCGCACGCCTTCCTGAAAGCTCTCGGTCGCTTGCGCATTGAAACCGCCCGGCACATTGCCGCCGATATCGAGCCAATGGCCGACAGAGGCGATCCAGCAGAAGACCTTGCCCTGCCGATAGACCGGCCGCACGAGCCTGAAGTCGTTGAGATGCGTGCCGCCGTCATAGGGATCGTTGAACAGGAACGTGTCGCCGGGCTTCAGCGTGTCACGACCGGCTTCGGCGTCGCGCGCAACTTTGTCGATCACCGCCTTGACGGCGAAAGCCATGGCGCCGACGAAAATCGGCAGGCCGGAGGTGCCCTGAACCAGTGTCGCGCCGGTCTCGGCATGGTAGAGGCCGTGGCAGGCATCACGCGCTTCGGCGATGATCGGGTTGAAGGCCGAGCGATAGAGCGTTGCGTCCATCTCGTCGGCGATCTGCTCCAGCCGGCCCTTCAGGACAGCCAGCGTGACGGGATCGATGGTTTTCGTCATCACGCCCTCCCTTGCGGCCCGTTGGAGGGGTGTTCGTATTTGCGGCCGAGTTCAAGCATGTCGGGCGTGCCAATCACGGCGTTGAGGGCGTCAAAATCGAACATTTCCGAACGGAATGCGTCGGTTGTGCCGTCGCGCGCCAATGTCTGGTAGAAAGCCTGCGCCGCCTTGGCGATGGCGCGGACGATGCCGCCGGGGAAGATCACCAGCGAGAAGCCGAGCGCCTGAAGCTTGTCCTTGTGCAGGATCGGCGTCTGACCGCCCTCGACCATATTCGCCATCAACGGCAGGCGCTTGCCGAGGCGTTCGGTGACAGCCGCGAGTTGCGTCTCGCTGCGCGGCGCTTCGACGAACAGCACATCGGCGCCTGCTTCCGCATAGCGTTCGGCGCGCTCGATCGCCTGTTCGAAGCCTTCGACGGCAACGGCGTCGGTGCGGGCAATAACCAGCGTTTCGGCGCTGGCGCGCGCATCGACGGCGGCGCGGATCTTTCCGGCCATCTCGGAGGTTGAGATCAGGCTTTTGTCCTGCAAATGGCCACAGCGCTTCGGGAAGGTCTGATCCTCAAGTTGAACCGCGTTGGCACCAGCCCGCTCGAACAGCCGCATGGTGCGCTGGACATTCAACGCATTACCGTAGCCGGTATCGCCATCAACGACGAGCGGCGTTGGCACGCGGTCGCGGATCAGCGTCAGCGTCTCGGCGACTTCCGACATGGTGACAAGGCCGATATCGGGACGCCCGAGCCGGGTATAGGCGATGCTCGCGCCAGACAGATACAGCGCCCGGAAACCAGCATCGGTGGCAAGCGAGGCCGTCAGCGGATCGTAGATGCCGGCGGCGAGCACGATCTCCGGTCCGGCCAGCATAATCTTGAGGGTTGGCTTTTCACTCATGTGTTCGTCTCCCCTCAGGCCGCCAGCAGGCGGGACAGGGCGCGGATATCTAGGGCGCGGTCGAGACTGTCGACGGCTTCGAGGATCGCCTTGCAGTGGCTTTCGCCCCAGACCGGGCCAGCGACCTCGAAGAATTTTTCGCGGATTTCGGCTTCGGTGTAAGGATCTTCAGTATCGCCGCGGTTGGTCAGCGCCTGGGCCTTTAGCACGCGGCCATCCCTAAGCGTCACGACGAGGCGTGCCGGGCGAAGGCCTGGCAGCATGGCGGTCAGCGCCTTGTCCTCGCGGACTGTGATGCGTTTTGCGAGGTCGAGGGTCAGGGCATCGCGCCGTGCAGCGTCGCGGAAAGCCTCAATCGTCGCGGCACCGTTGACGATGGTGGTGGCGAGCGAGAAGGGCAGCGAGAATTTCGCGGCCAGCATGTTGCGCGGCTCCTGCCCGTCGAGCTGCGCCGCCCAGATATAGGTATCGACATCGATGCGTTCGATCTCGGCTGGCGAGAGCGCGCCGGCTTCCGCCATCAGGCTTTGCAGGGCGTCGAGCGCGCCGTGATTGTAGCGGCAGGCGGCGTGGCGCTTGAAATAGTTGCGGGCGATTTCCCAGCGCTCGCCAAGTTCCGCCACCATTTCCTCGGGCTGGAACTGATCGGCGATGACGGTGCCGTAGATCGTACCGATGCCGTCCGCTTCGCCGACAAAACCGGCATCGACCATATCCCAGGCGCGCAGGCCCAACTCATTAGAGAAACCGGCAAAGCTGTTGCGCACAGTGCCGCCCTCCAGCATCGTCCGGCGGCTGGTTGCGAGGCCAAGCGTGGAAGAGACGTTGATCGTCTCGACCATGCGCGCCGCATCCGCCTTGTGCAGCTTGGCGACGGCAAGCGCCGCGCCCACCGTGCCCCAGGTGCCGTGCGGATGCATGGTGACGCGCAGCTTCGACGCGATGCCGATACGCGAGCCGATTTCGTAGCCGAGCGCGATCGCGAGCAGCACATCCGCCCCACTCGTGCCGAATTCCTCGGCCGCCGCCAGCACCGCCGGCACGACATGGATGCCCGGATGGCCGCGTGCGAACTGGTTGCCCTCATCGATCTCCAGCATGGTGCCGGCCATGCCGTTGAGGAAGGCGGCAACACCCGGCGTCGCTCGCTTGTGGGCGCCGATGACGGCCGCCTCGCCTGAAACGCCACGCAGCAGGCGAGCGGTCAGCTTCCGCACCTCCGCTTCCTGCGCGCCGGCGGCGATGGCGCCGATGGAGTCGAACAGGACCTGCTTTGTCCGCGAAACGACTGCCGTCGGCAGTCTATCCGCCGTCATTCCGGCGGCGAAATCCGCCCAGCGCTCCAGCCATTGCGGCCGCGAAACCTTGAAGGAACCACCTTGCAGCATCTTTCACATCCCGAGGTAAGCTTTGGCCAACTCGCTGTTGCCCGCGAGTTCCGTTCCAGTGCCCGAAAGCGCGATGCAGCCATGCTCCATCACATGCGCGGCGTGGGCGATCTCGAGCGATTGCACGACATTCTGCTCGACGAGCAAAATGGTGAGCCCTTCCGCGTTGAGCTTGCGGATGAGGCCGAACATTTCCTCGACCAGCACAGGAGCGAGGCCGAGCGAGGGTTCATCGAGGATCAGCAAGCGCGGCTCGCCCATCATGCCGCGCCCGATCGCAACCATCTGCTGCTCGCCGCCGGAAAGCGTTCCGGCGCGCTGGGTGATGCGTTCCTTCAGGCGGGGGAAAACATGCAACACATGGTCAAGCTGCCGGGCGCGCTCCGCCTTGCCGCGCCGGTAGGAGCCAAGCTCCAGGTTCTCGCGCACACTGAGGTTCGGGAAGAGCTTTCGGCCTTCCGGCACATGGATCAGACCAGCCTGGACGATAGCCGCCGGGTTCGATCGATCGATACGATTACCGTCGAACCAGACTTCCCCACCCTGTGGCCGTACGACGCCGGACAAAACCTTGTTCAGCGTGGTCTTGCCGACGCCATTCGCGCCAAGCACGGCGACGATCGAGCTAGGCTCGACGGATAGGCCGACGCCGCGCAACACGGCCGTGCCTCCGTATCCGGCGACCAGGCTTTTCACTTCGAGCAGCGGTTTCGTGACAAGCGTGGGAGTTATGGCAGACTGGCCGCTTGGTGCCGCTGGATTCCCGCTCGCGCTTCGCGTTTCGGGAATGACACTGTCTTTTGCGACCCGAGCGGCCGCGCCTGCGCCGAGATAGGCTTCCACCACCTTCGGCTCGCGCGTCACCTCGGCCGGCTTGCCCTCGGCGATCATGCGGCCTTCGGCGAGCACGAAAACATAGGTGCAGAGGCTCATCACGGCCTGCAATACGTGCTCGACCATGAGGATGGTGACGCCGTCATCGACCAACGCACGGATGACCGGGATGATATCGCGCACCTCAGAAGGGTTCAGGCCGGCCAATACCTCGTCGAGCAATAGCAGGCGCGGCCTGGTGGCCAGCGCGCGGGCGAGTTCGAGGCGCTTGCGAGCAGAGACCGTCAGTCCGGCAGCCGGCATGTCGAGGCGATCGGCGAGGCCCGTGCGCTCGGCGATGACCGCTGCATCTTTCAACGCCGCCTCGCGGCTATGGTCGTGGAGATAGGCGCCGACGGCGATGTTTTCGCGAACGGTGAGACCGGCAAAGGGCTGCACAATCTGGAAGGTGCGCGCGATGCCGGCCGCCGCACGGCGATGCGGCGGTTGGCCGGTGATATCTTGCCCGTCGAAGCGGATCGTTCCCGCCGTTGGCGTTTCGAAGCCGGAGATCAGGCTGAAAAGCGTGGTCTTTCCGGCGCCGTTCGGGCCGATCAGACCGGTAATGCAGCCGACATTCACAGTGAGGCTTGCGTCATTGACGGCGAGCAGGCCACCGAAGCGCTTGCTAACTTTCTCGACCTCGAGCAGCGGCGCGCTCATGCCGGCCTCCGTGCGCCGAGGCCGGCGGCAAGCCGCGTCAGCAGGCCTTGCAAGCCGTCGCGGGCAAAGGCGACGACGAGGATGAGCAGCACGCCGAACAGCGCTAGATCGATGCCCGGAATGCGGCCTGCCACGAGTTTCGCGAACTCACCCAGGAAATGCAGCGCCAGCGCCCCGAATAGCGGGCCGAAAACGGTGCCAAGTCCACCGACGATCGGCGCAAGCAGCGCTTCGATCGAAATCCAGGTGCCGAAGCCGATCGAGGCATCGACGAAAAGGAAATACTGCACATAGAACGCGCCGGCGAGCGCGGTCAGGCCGGCCGACAGCGTGATCGCCTGAAGCTTGACGCGGAGGGTATCGACGCCAAGGGCGCGAGCTGCATCCTCGTTCTCGCGCACTGCGACCAGATAGGCGCCGAAACGGTGTCGCTCGATAGCGCGTAGCATCAGCATGGCGACGATGACCAGCGCGAGGATGATCCAGAAATAGATCGCGCGGCTTTCGAACTGGAAATTCGTTGGGGAAACCTGCAGCTTGATTAGCGTGCCGGCGGCACCGCCGGTGATCGGCGCAGCATTGGCGATGATGCGGAACACCTCGGCGAAGGCGAGCGTGATCAGCGCGAAATAAGACCCCCGCAAGCCTGAGCGGAAACTGAGATAACCGATGATCGCGCCAACCAGCGCGCCGACTGCCGTACCAACGATCAGCGCCAGATAGGCGTTCACGCCAAAGCGCGCCTGCAGCACCGCATTCGCATAAGCGCCCATGCCGAAGAAGGCGGCATGGCCGAAGGAGAACTGGCCGCCATAGCCGCCGAGCAGGTTCCAGCCTTGCCCCGCCAGCGCGATGATCATCGAGGTGACAAGCGCGTTGATCAGCGTGTTCGATTGCATGACGACCGGCAGCAGCGCCAGCAACAGCCCGATGAGCAGGATGAGGCCGTAAGCCCGAAGCGCGCTCATGCCTTGGCTCCGAACAGACCGGTGGGCCTGACCAGCAGCACGAGGATGAAGATCACGAAAATGCCGAGTTGTCCGAGGCTTTCACCGAAGAACAGCCCGGACAGGCTCTCGACCACGCCAACGAAGAGCCCGCCGGCAATCGCGCCGGGAATGGAGCCCATGCCGCCGAGCACGACGATGGTGAAAGCGACCAGCACATAAGCGTTACCGACGCGTGGATGTACATAATAGGTCGGCAGCAGCAGGCAGGCTGCGACCGCGAGACAGGCGGCGCCTAGCCCGAAGGTGACGGCGTAGATGTGGCCGACATCGATGCCGGCGAGCGAAGCGCCGAGCTTTTCCTTCGCCACCGCGCGGATGGCCTTGCCGGTATCCGTCCGCGCCAGCAGGAACCAGAGCAGCACGGCGACGAAACAGGAGACGCCGAAGGCGACGGCGCGCGGCAAGGCAAGGAAAGTGAAGCCGAGATCGAGTGTCTCGAAGCCATAGGGCACGTCGATCGAGCGCGTGTCGGATTGGAAGGCGGCGAGCAGCAGGTTCTCGATGACGATCGACAGGCCGAGCGTGATGAGCAGGATGTTGCGGTCCTCGCCATGGCTCGCCGGCCCGATCACCAGCCGTTGCAGCGCATAGCCGAGCGCGAAGAAGATCAGCGCCAGCGGCACGATGGCGCTGTAGGGATCGATACCCGCCTGGAATGCGAGATAGGCGCCGAACATCGCGGCGCTGAGGATTGCGCCATGGGCGAAGTTGATGATGTGCAGCACGCCATAGACCAGCGTCAGCCCGACCGCAATCAGCGCATAGACCGCGCCGGACATCAGGCCGTTGAGCACGGCGGCTATGATGATATCGGGCGCGAACATTGGGAGATCGGGCGTCTTTCAGTTGGAATTCTGCGAGCGGCCAGCCGTGCCCCGAACTTGGTCCGGGGCACGGATCAGCTGCGGCTCCTCGTATCCCGGATCAAGTCCGGGACACGAGGTTTGCATCAGGCCTTCACCGGAAAGACCGGCTTGGCGTCGGCGAAATCGTCGGGAAAGATCACCTTGATATCCTTACCCTGCACCTGCGTGTTCACGGGCGCGGCCCCGGTGTTCTGGCCGTTCTCGAACTTGGTCGGGCCATAGGGCATGATGTGACCGGTGAAGGTCGAGGAGGCGATGGCCGCCACAACGGCCTTGCGGTCGGCGGAAGCGGCGCGCTCCAGCGCGTCGGCCAGCAGCAGCACGCCGGAATAGTTCAGCGCCACGTTATAGGTGAAGAACTTGCCCTGCGCCTCGACCTCTTTCTTTAGGGCGAGTGCTGCTTCCTTGCGCGGATCGTGCCAGTGGTTGCAGTCCATCACATTCTCGGCGGCATCCGGGAATTCCTTGACGAAACGATAGTTGGACGCTGCGCCGTTCAGCACGCAGTAGATGCCTTTCGGCTTGATCTTCTGCTGCTGCATAGTGCGGGCCAGCAGCACGAACTCGCCATAGTAGCTCGACGGAATCACGAGATCCGGATTCTTCGAGCGGATCTGTAGCGCGATGTTCGACATGTCGCGAGCCGGCGTCGGATGCGCGATCGTGTCGAGGATTTCGAAGCCGCGCTTCGGCAGTTCGGCCTGCATCAGCTTGGCAAGACCAGCGCCGAAGAGCCCGTCTTCGTGCACGAGAACAACCGTCTTGGCCGGCTTGCCGGCGGCGTCGTTCAGCTTAACGAGGTTGTCGAGCGCGCTCTTCGTCACCATGCCGAAGCCGGGCGCGAAGCGGAAAGTGTTGGTCAGCCCACGCGTGACGATCTGATCGGAAACGCCGACATCGACGATATAGGCGAGATCGTAGCGGGAGGCGGCCTGTGTCGCCGCAAGGCAGATCGGGCTGGCGAAGCCGCCAACGATCGCGGCGACGCCCTCGGCTGCCATACGCTCGACTTCCGCCGTGCCACCTTCCGGCGTCGAGCGGGCATCGCCGAACACCATTTCGAGCTTCGCGCCGCCGAGCGACTTGATGCCGCCCTTGTCATTGATCGCCTTGATCGCGGCTTCCGCACCCATCTGTCCCTGCGCGCCGTCAAAGGCGAGCGCGCCGGTGACCGGCTGCAGAATGCCGACCTTGATGGCCGCGCCTTGCGCCCTGAGATAAGCCGGCATTGCTACCGCGCCAGCAGCAAAGGCTGCGCCGCCGGCAAGCAGTTCGCGGCGCGATACTTTACCTATCCCCGTCTTCGTCATCTCTTCTCTCCACCCGATTGCGGCCTGTTTTCAGACCAGTTTCATGATGCTTTTCTGCCCGCATGGAGCGGCCGGCCCGCCGGCAGCACTGTTGCCCAGCGGCGCACGCCTTCATCCTCCGTGCGCACCATTTCCATGCGCAGCGCATAGCGATCCGGCCGGTAAAGCGCGCTCAAATGCTCGACGCCGCCGCCATCCGCCGCGAAGACCGTGCGCGTCGTACCGAGCAGCGCAGAGCCGACATCGACATCGAGCGCGGCAGCAACTTCGGGCGAGGCGAGCGCAGCGGTAACTTCCTGCGTGGCGCGCTCGATGCGTACTCCTGAACGCTCCAGCAAGGCGAGCAGTGGACGGGCGGCAAGATCGACCTCGTTATAAGTCACGCCGATGCGTTCCGGCACATAGGTCGTCAGATGCGAGAATGGCTGCCCGTCGATGAGGCGGACGCGCACGGAGAATTGCGTACGCTCGCCGGGTTCCAGCTTCAGAGCGCGGGCAATCGCGGCTGGCGGCTCGCGATAGCCGAATTCCAGCAGCCGCACCGCCGTCTCGCGACCCATGGCGATCAGGTTGGCGAGAACGTCGGAGAAATCGGTGACGATCGGCTTCGCCACCGTCGAGCCCGCAACGAAGGTGCCAGCGCCACGCCGACGGCTGATCAGCCCTTCACGCTCAAGCTCGGCCAGCGCCCGCCGCACCGTGACACGGGAGACGCCATGCTCCGCTGCGAGCGCCTGTTCGCCCGGCAAGGATTCGGCCGCGTCGAGCCGACCGCTGGCGATGCGATCCCGCAGCACCAGATAGACCTGCTGGGTCTTGGAAGGCTCGATCCCGGCCACGCGCCCCTCTTGCCTATGAGACTTTCAAATGTATAGTGCATGATACAACTTGAGATCGTCAAGGGCCCTTGAGAGGCAGGTGCAGAGATGGCAGGGAAGCAACCGTCGACGATCATCGACAAGCTCTGGGACGCCCACGCGATCACGACGCGAGAGGATGGGCAGACATTGCTGTTCATCGATCGCCACTATCTGCATGAAGGCTCATTCCACGCCTTCGATCAGCTCAAGAAGCGCAACGGCAAAATCGCCCGGCCGGACCTGACCTTCGGCATCGCCGACCATTACGTGCCGACGCGCCCGGCAAGCAGTCTCGCCAATCCGGAGGCCGCCGGCATGATCAACCAGTTGCAGCGCAATGCCGATACATTCGGCATCGAATCCATCGGCCAATTCGACCCACGCCAGGGCATCGTACATGTCGCATTCCCGGAACAGGGGCTGACATTGCCGGGGTTGTTGATCGTCTGCGGCGACAGCCATACCTCCACCCATGGCGCTTTCGGCGCCTATGCCTTCGGGATCGGCGCTTCAGAGGTCGCCCATGTGTTGCTGACGCAGACGCTCTGGCAGAAGCGCCCGAAGCGGATGCGCATCACTGTCGATGGCAAGCTCGGCGCCGATGTGACCGCCAAGGATATCGCCCTCTCGATCATCGCGAAGATTGGAGCGGATGGTGTACAAGGCCATGCGATCGAATATGCGGGCAGCGCCATCACAGCCTTGTCGATGGAGGGGCGCATGACGCTCTGCAATCTCTCGATTGAGGCCGGCGGCAGGCTTGGCATGATTGCGCCGGATGAGACAACTTTCGCTTTCGTGAAGGGCAAGCCGTTCGCGCCGCAGGGTGATCTGTTAGAGCAGGCTATGGCGGACTGGCGCATGCTCGCCAGCGACGAGGATGCCGTGTTCGACCGTGAGGTTTCGCTCGATGCCGCGCAGATCGCGCCGACGGTAACCTGGGGCACGAGCCCGGAACAGGCAGCGGCGATCACTGCATCCGTGCCGAACCCGGAAGCAATCGCGGATCAAACGAAAGCGCAGGCCGCGCGCGAGGCGATTGGCTATATGGGCCTGAAGCCCGGCCAGCTTCTGAGCGAAGTCAGCATCGATCGCGTCTTCATCGGCTCCTGCACCAATAGCCGTATCGAGGATCTGCGATCGGCTGCGGGGATCCTCGCCGGACAGCGCGCCAAGGTGCCGGGGCTGGTTTCGGCTGGCTCTTCGGCCGTCAAGCGGCAAGCGGAAGAAGAAGGGCTCGACCGCATCTTCATCGAGGCTGGACTTGAATGGGCGGCTTCCGGCTGCTCCATGTGCGTCGGCATGAATGGGGACACTGTGCCCTCGGGCGAGCGTTGCGCTTCCACGACCAATCGCAATTTCAAGGGCCGGCAAGGGCTTGGCAGCCGCACGCATTTGATGTCACCCGCCATGGCTGCTGCTGCTGCTATCACCGGGCGGCTGACTGACGTCCGAGGCTTCGGAAGGAACTGACGCGATGCGACCCTTTACCGAACTCACGGCCCGCGCTTGCCCGCTGCCTCTTGCCAATGTCGACACGGACCAGCTCATTCCGGCGCGCTTCATGCGGCGGCCGCGCTCCGAAGGCTATGGCAATTTCCTGCTTTATGACCTGCGGTTCGATGCCGAAGGCGGGCAGAAATTCGGTTTCGTGCTAAACGACCCTGCCTTTGCCGCTAGTGAGGTGATGATCGCGCGGCGCAATTTCGGCTGCGGCTCCTCACGCGAGGCGGCCGTTTATGCGCTTGCCGATTACGGCATCCGCACGGTGATCGCACCGAGTTTCGGCGACATTTTCGCATCCAACGCCGTGAAGAATGGCCTGCTGCCGGCGCAGGTTTCTGAAGAAGACGCCGAAAAGCTGCTTGCTGCGGCGGGCCTCGTTTCGAATCGAGCCATCTCCGTCGATCTCGCCGGCCAGACCATCACGACCGGCAATCTCGTCGTTCCATTCTCGATCGACCCGGTCTGGAAGAAGCAGTTGCTAAACGGTTGGGACGATATCGACCTGACCTTGAATGAAACCGCGAAGATCGAAGCCTTCACCGAGATGGACGCCGCACGACGGCCATGGGCTAAACCGGCTTTGCGATCAGCCTAATCGACTGTTACTAGGCCCGATCTCCTGATTAATGAGATGGGTTCCTAAAATTCGCGGCAGGGTTTAGAGGCTCGATTGATACTTGCTCCCGATTGCGGGATGTTCGATCGCAATCGGTAAAAGGCACGATCAGAAATGCGTGAATTCCTGCAGCGGCACGGTTCCCAAATGCATGCCTGCTTGGCCAGATCGACATATTCCAAAATCTCTCTTTTCCTGATTTTTGTCTCAGTGGAGACGAGCCTGCTGGCGTCCTCGACCGTTGCGGCGCAGGAAGCCTCTCCCGGCATTCTTGCCTCGCTGCCGCGCGATCTTTCGCCTTGGTCGATGTTCACGCAGGCGGATATCGTCGTGAAGGCGGTGATGATTGGCCTTGCCTTCGCGTCTCTCGTCACCTGGACCGTGTGGCTTGCCAAGGGTCTCGAACTCCTCGCGGCCAGGCGCAAGGCGAGCAGCGCGACACATAAGCTCGAAACCGCGGAAAGCCTGGAGCAGGCGCTGAACGATATCGAACAGAGCTGGGTGCGCAGCGGACCCGTCGCCGAACTTGTGCGGGCGGCGGTTTCCGAATGGGTGCGTTCGGCCAATCTTTCGGTCGAAGGTGTGAAGGAGCGCGCATCGATTGCGCTCTCGCGCGTGGAGGCGCGCGCCGGCCGCGACATGGCACGTGGGACTGGCTTGCTTGCGACTATTGGGGCAACCGCACCGTTCGTCGGGCTTTTCGGCACTGTCTGGGGAATCATGAACAGCTTCATCGGCATCAGCCAGACGAAGACAACCAATCTCGCCGTCGTCGCGCCAGGAATTGCTGAAGCCTTGCTAGCAACGGCGATCGGTCTCGTCGCCGCGATCCCCGCCGTCATCATCTACAATGTCTTCGCCCGAGCCATTACCGGCTACCGAATGATACTCACCGATGCTTCCGCCGAAGTTCTCCGGCACCTTTCGCGCGATCTCGAGCGCTTGGAACGCGCCGCGGTCGGCCAAAGCGCCACTTATGGAACGTCGCTCAGAGCTTCGGGCGGAGCCCGCATGCAGTCAGCGGAGTAAAGGCATGGCCTTGTTGCTCAGGGAGGCAAAGGACGGCGATCTGACGGAAGTCTCCGAGATCAACGTGACGCCTTTTATCGATGTAGTTCTAGTGCTGCTGATCATCTTCATGGTGGCGGCGCCGCTCTCCACCGTAGATATCGCGATCGATCTCCCTGTCTCAAACGCCTCATCGCAGCCGCGTCCGGACAAACCCGTTTTCCTGACCGTCAAGTCTGACCTCTCGTTCGCGCTGGGTGACGATGCCGTTCCGCGCGAACAATTGCAGGCCGCGCTTGATAAACAGACCGCCAAGGATCGGGAACAACGCGTCTTTCTGCGAGCTGACGGCTCGGTCGCCTATCGCGAGGTAATGACGGTGATGAATTTGCTGCGAGAGGCGGGCTATCTCAAGGTCGCACTTGTCGGACTGGAAGATACGGGCCAGTCAGGAACATCCAAGCTTCCATCGGCCGCCACACCTCGTCAATGACGTTCGCAGGACCGGAGAGACAGGGGCCATCGGACCATGCATTTTTGCGCTGGGGGGGCGCACTGGCTGCGGTCCTGGCCATCCATCTCGTAGCGATATGGCTTGCGACGGGCTGGCATCCAATTGCCACAAGCCCAGCCCAGCAGCCGCCGGCTGTGCTGGTTGACCTTCCGCCGACACCTCCCCAGGAGGCGACACCTAATGCGCCAGCCGAACAATCGAAAATCGACCCGGACACCGACCGATCGGAAAAATCAACCAAAGAAGAAAAGCCTGAACCGCCAAAGGATGCTGACGAGAAGCCGCCCCTAGCTTCCAATGCACCGCCGGCATCGGCAATCAAGCTGCCGGAAGCACCCAACCTGGATTGGGCAAATGAAGTGCTCGCG
>FTCZ01005877.1_pt1 | contig 12570 bp, 7 predicted proteins | sample 1658871 | NCBI WGS metagenome assembly FTCZ01 (sample SAMEA3914864, study PRJEB12502) | metagenome | biome: forest; material: soil | place: USA | collected 2012-03-12 | depth 0.3 m
TCCGCTGCCCGTCCTGCTGCGCGAGCTGACGGAGCTCGTCGCCGGCAAGGTGGAGGAACGGCACCTCGAGTTCCGGGTCGAACCCGTGCTGCCGCTGCCAGCGGCTGTGCGGACCGATCCGGTGCGCCTGAAGCAGATCCTGCTGAACCTGATCGCCAATGCCGTCAAGTTCACGCGGACGGGATCCGTCACGCTGGGCCTGGCGTGGAATGCGCCGTCCAGGGTGCTGCGCCTGACGGTCACGGACACGGGCATCGGAATGACGCCCGAACAGCTCGCGGGATTGTTCCAGCCGTTCACGCAGGCCGACATCTCGACCACGCGCAAGTTCGGCGGCACGGGACTGGGCCTCTACATCAGCAAGCAGCTGTGCGACTTGCTCGGGGCACGCATCACCGTCGACAGCGAGCCGGGGCGCGGCAGCGCGTTCCACGTCGACATCGACCAGACGGACATCGAATCCGCAGCGGAGCTGCTGACGTTCGAGGGCGACCTGATCGACTTCGATCGGCAACCCTTCGTCGTCACGCAGGTCTCGGTGCCCGAGTTGCAGGGGTGTGTCCTGGTCGTCGACGACGGCGAGGACATCCGGCGGCTCGTCCATGCCTACCTTCAGCAGGCGGGACTCACGGTCGAGACCGCCGTCGACGGCGGCGAGGCGATCGCCATGGGGACGCAACGCAAGTACGACCTGGTCCTGATGGACATGCAGATGCCGGGCATCGACGGGGTCAGCGCGACTCGCGCCCTGCGCGCGCGCGGCGTCGCGACACCCATCGTCGCGCTGACGGCCAACGTGATGAAGTCGGACGTGAGACGCTACCGGGCGGCGGGATGCACCGACGTGCTGGCCAAGCCGATCGATCGCGAGGCGTTCTACGACGTGGTCGAGCGACTGCTGGGGCATAGCCTGGCAGGCGCCGCGACCATGGTGCAGCCCGACCTGCAAGCGACGCTCGATTCGCTGCGCGACGAATTCCTGGCGGGACTGCCGTCGCACCTGGAACGCCTGGCCAAGGCGCTCGGAGACGGCGACTGGCCTGCCGCGCAATCCGTCGCCCACACCATCAAGGGCACGGCGGGATCGTTCGGGTTCCCAGCCCTGACGGATGTCGCAGGGCTGGCCGAGCTGGCCATCCGGGCCGAGGAATTCGGACGCGCCGCGGCGATCTGCGGCCGACTCCTGGACAGCGGGAGCCGCGCCCTCCAGAGCGCCTGAAGGCGCCGTGACGCCTCCAGGGCCGGGGGATCAAGGCAGCGCCACGTGCAGGTTGTCGAGCGAGCGGAGCCAGTCGAGCATGCGGCCGACCGGGATGGGCTTGGCGACGAGATAGCCCTGCACGTGGGTGCAGCCGGCATCGCGCACGCACGCCAGGTCCTCCGAGGTCTCCACGCCTTCGGCGACCACCTGCAGGCCCAGCGAGCGCCCCAGCATGGCACAGGCGGCCAGGCTCGCCCGCTTGCTGGAGGCATTCTGGGCACCGGTCACGAAGGCGCGCTCGATCTTGAGTTCGGAGAACGGGATGCGCGCCAGTTGCTCCAGGCTGGAGTACGCCGTTCCGAAGTCGTCGATGGCCAGGTTGAAACCGAGCATGCGGATGCGCGCGGTGTTCTCGACGACCTGGACGACGTCGGACATGGCATCGGTCTCGGTGATCTCCAGCGTGATCCAGCTCGGATCGAGCCCCGCGCGCTGGACGATGGACTCCAGCGCCTGGCAGAACTCCTGCCTGGCGAGCGAAGTCATCGAGACGTTGATCGAGGCGCTGATCGCCATGCCTTCGCCAAGGCAGCGCACGACGAAATCGGTGGTCTGGCGCGCGACGAGGAGCGTTGCCTCGTCGAGAAGGCCGTGCCTGGCCAGGACGGGCACCAGCCTGTCGGGCGTCACCAGCCGCCCTGCCTCGTCCAGGCCACGCATGAGCGCCTCGACGCCGATCACTTCGCAAGTGTCGATTCGAACCTTCGGCTGCATCCACGGGAACAGGTCGTCGCGGGCCATCAGCGCACAGACGTCGTCCCGCTCCAGCGGGGCCGGAATGGTGGCCGCCCGCACGCGCGCGGGCGGCGCCCGATACGTCGACAGCATTCCGGCGACCGATGCCGCATCGGAAGGCCGCTCGCACGCGCCGGCGAATCGGATGCCGCAGACGTCGGCCAGGGCGTGCGCCGCCTTGAGCACCGCGCGCTGCTGGCGGCTCGCCACGAAGACGGCCGGAGCGCCGGGAAGCGCCCCCAGGTCGCGGATGAGGCGCAGTCCGTCCCCATCGTCGAAGCGCAGTCCGGTGACCACGACGTCCGGCAGTGGATGGACGGAGTGCAGCAGCGAACGCGCAGCGGCGACGCCGTCCACCACTTGCGGCACGCGCCAGCCCTGCGCCGACAAGGCCTTCGAAATGGCGTCCGCCTGTTCCGATTCGGCCATGACGACCCAGGCCGTTCGCACGGCGCGGCCATGCGCCTCGCCGCGGATCTCGGCAGCGTCGGAGACCGCGTCAGACATCGTCGGCTCCGCTGCACAGTTCCTTGACGTCCTGGAACGAGATGGGCTTGATCAGCAGCGAATTGAAGCCGGTGGCCAGCATCCGCTCGCGCTCCTCCGGCATCCCGTGCGCCGTATAGGCGACGACGTTGAGGTCGCGCAGGCCGAGTTCATCCCGGATTCGACGGCAGACCTGTTCGCCCGAGAGGCTTGGCATCCGCAGGTCCAGCAGCACGAGGCCGAACCGGCGCGTACGCAGGAGCTCCAGCGCGCTCGAGCCGTCGTCGCAGATCTCGGTGTCCCAGCCCAGTCGCTTCAGGAAGACGGACACGAGCTTGCTGTTGAGGGCGTTGTCATCGACGACGAGGGCGGTTCGTGGTTCATGCATGGCTTGGGTTCACGGGTTGAAGAGGGCCAGTCGATCGGCAAGCGGACGACGACGCACGTGCCGACGCCGGGTTGGGAGAGGATGTCGATGGAGCCGCCAAGCAGTTCGGCCAGGTCCTTCGAGAGCGGAAGTCCGAGGCCGGCGCCCTGCCCGTCGTGAACGGAATCCACGCCTTCGGGCTGGAAGCGGTCGAAGGCCGCCTCGACCTGGCGGGTCGTCATTCCGCGCCCCTGGTCGACCACCTCGATCACCAGGAACGCCCCATCGACGTGCGTGGAGATGGTCACCGCGCCGGCGCTGCTGAACTTGATCGCGTTGTTGACGAGGTTGTTCAGGATCTGCAGCACCCGCATCCGGTCGCTCGTGATGCTCGCGGGCGTGTCCGGCGACAGGCGGACCTGCAGCTCGAGGCACTTCGATTGGGCATGCCCGGCGCTGAGCAGTCTGACCTCCTCGAGCAGCGACGCCACGGGGATGTGCGCCGGGCGCGCCACCATGCGCCCGGACTCGATCTTCGCGAGATCGAGAATGGTGTTGACCAGTCCGAGCAGGTGTTCCGCGCTCTGATGGATGATCTGGCCGTACTGCCGGGTATCGTCGTCGACCGAGAAATCGCGCACGAGCTCGGCGTAGCCCAGCATGCCGTTCAGGGGCGTCCGCAACTCGTGCGACACACTCGCCAGCAACCTGGACTTCATGGCATTGGCGGCATTGGCCATCTCGTTGCTCACCTCCAGCGCGCGAACCAGCGCCAGCTGATGCATGCGCTTGCGCACCAGGCCGCCCGTGAAGCCGAGGATGATGAAGCTCAGCAAGGCACCGACGACGAGGTAGGCGCGTTCGTTCCTGACGGCATCCGCGAGCAGGTCGTCCATGCCCATGCCCGTCATCACGATGAGCTTGTAGTCATCCAGCGTGCGGTAGGCCCAGACGCGCTGGACATGGTCGATCGAGCTGGTGGCCACCGCCGTGCCGCGCCTCTGCTGCAGCGCCTGCTGGAACAGGGGACTGCCGGCCACGCTCTGCGCGCCTTCCGTGCCGTCCCGGCTGGCGCGCGCCCGGACGACGCCGTCGAACCCGACCAGGGTGATCGCGCCCTGCGGGCCCAGGTTGACGTCGCGATAGAACGTCGTCAGGTATTCGGGCGACAGCGAGAGCACGACGACGCCGCCGAAGCGCCCGTCCGGCCGATCGACCCGGCGGGTCAACTGGATCGAGAGCTTGTGCGAGACGCGCCCGCGCACGGGCTTGCTGACGAACAGCGAGTCCACGCTCCCCTGTGCGTGCACCTTGAAGTGCTCGCGGTCGCTCAGGTCCACGCGCTCGAAGGGCCGTGACGAGAAGGACACCATCCCGTCGGATCCGATCACCGAGATCAGGTGATAGTCGTCCCCGATGATCTGCTTGTCGCGCAGGTAGCCTGCGACGTCGAGGTCCTGCGGATGGCCGAGGTATTCGTTGCGGATGAAGCGGATGGCCTGGTCGGCGCCCTCGATGGACTTGGCGGTGTGCTCCGCGAAGGCACGCGCCAGGTTCTCCAGGTTGATGCGAGCGGCCTGCATGGCTTGCTCTTGCTCGCGGTGGATCTGCAGGCCGATGCCGCTCCAGAGACACGCCAGGACGAATGCGGAGAACGCCAGCAGGCCGCGTGCTTCCGCGAACGCAGTTCGCAGCTTCACGAAGCGCGGCTCGCTGGCCGTGCGTGGATGGGCGGGCATGTCGGCGGCCTTGTCTGGGACGTTCATCTGGCAACGAACAAAGGGTGCACGGGAGATGGAGGCCCCGGGTCGCACGCTGGGAGGCGATCCGTCGGCAAGGAAGATATCGTCATCCTCGTCGCGCCGATGAGGTCTGCGTGCCCGCGTTTCGACCATGAACGCCGTTCTCCTGATCGAGATCAAGCGCTGTGCGTCGCGCGGCGCAAACCGTGCTGTCGTTGCGTCGGGCGGGCTTGATCGCCCAGCCCGGGCCTGAACTGCGATCTCGACAGCAGATGACCTGCATCAAACCGCGCGATCGACGCACGTCCTCGATCGCGGCCGAAGCGGGAGAAGATTCATCCTGTTCGGCGGCGGTGACATGCGGCCGGGGCTTGATCTCTGACAAGTCCACGCGATGCCGATGGTGCGAACCTGGGCGCAACGGAGACACGCATGCACCAGAGCATCCAGATCCTTCGCGACGAGCACGCTGCGCTCATGTCGGTCCTGCGCACGCTCCTTCTCTTGCTGGGACAGGCGCGCGACGCCGGCCGGTCGCCCGACTTCGACCTGCTGCGAGCGATGCTCTTCTACGTCGCGGAGTTCCCGGAGAAGCGTCATCACCGCAAGGAGTCCGAGTACCTGTTCCCGAAGCTGCGTGCCCTGTCTCCCCTGGCCCGGCCCCTGCTGGACAAGCTCGACGAGGATCACCGGCGTGGGGAGTTCCGCATCCGCGAGCTGGCGCACGCGCTGACCGCCTACGAGCAACTCGGCGAAGCGCGACGCGCCGCCTTCGAACTCGCCGCGCGGCAGTACGTCGATTTCTACTTGACCCACATGGCGCTCGAGGAGCGCGAGATCATTCCCCTGGCGCTCCAGGTGCTGTCGCCGGCGGACTGGGCGGAGCTCGATCGCGCGATGGCGCTCGATCCCGACCCGCTCGCGGGGCAGGACGTCGATTCCGACTACGAGGCGCTGCTGGAGCGCATCGTCGACGCCGTCCCGCCGCCGCTCGGGCTCGGGAAGGCGCCAGCATTCGAGGGCACCAGGCGAGCCTCAGGATGTTGGGGACTTCGTCGTCGTTGAGCTGCGTCGCTAGCGAATCGCCGACCGCGCGACCGCGACGAATTCGGCCGGCATCGCGAACTCGACGCGATTTCGCCCGCCTTCCTTGGCCCGGTACAGCGCCCTGTCGGCCGCTTCGAGCAGGGTATCCCTTTCGAGTGGCATCCAGGAACCCGCGCAGGCCAGTCCGATGCTGACAGTGACGCGCACGGGGCCTTTCCCCGTCTTGGCCGCATTCGCGGAGATCGCCGCGCGAACGCGTTCGGCCACGGCGCCCGCCCCGTCGCTGTCGCAGCCAGGCAGGACGACGAGAAATTCCTCGCCGCCGAAGCGACCCATCAGGTCGCTGCGCCTCAGGCCCTGGGCGATGCAATGCGCCGTCTGCCGCAGCACTTCGTCGCCGACGAGGTGGCCGTGCCGGTCATTGACCGCCTTGAAGAAGTCGATGTCGATCATGCCCACGGTCAGCGCGAGGCCGTCGCGCCGGGCGCGATCCAGTTCGCGGTCCAGCATCTCGATCACGATGCGGCGGTTCATGACGCTGGTCAGTTCGTCATGGCTGGCCTTCACGCGCAGTTCCGTCTGCAGGTGGAGGATGCGCAGTCCCGCGCGCACGCGGACCCGCAGCTCCTCGGGGTGGTAGGGCTTGGCGATGAAATCGTCGGCCCCTGCCTCCAGCGCAGCAACGGTGTCATCCGTCGATGCGCGGGTGGTGAGGACGATGAGGTGGTGATAGCGCTTGTCCGGATCCGACTTCACGCGCTGGCACAATTCCAGGCCATCGATGCCGGGCATCATCCAGTCGATGATCAGCAGCAGCGGCTCGTCGCACGCATCGATGCGCTGCCACGCATCCACGCCGTCATGCGCCACGATCACGTCGTAGCCCCAGGCGCGCAGCGCATGCTCGAGACGCATGCGGGAAATGGGCTCGTCGTCGGCAATCAGTATCTTCATGAGGCTTCCTGGACAAGTGAGTCGGCGAGGGCGCGCGACAGTCGATCGATCTCGAGCCGGAGTTCGGCCAGCACGGTCCCGGCTCGCACCGGGTCGCAGGCGGCGCAAGCGGATTCGACCCGGCCGGCCGCCTCCGACGCGGCCTGCGCGTGGAAGTTGCCGATGGCGCCCTTGAGCCGGTGCGCGGCGCGCTCGGCGGAAACCAGGTCGCCACCCTCGACGAGCGCCGCGAGATCGCGCATGTTGCCGGGCAGGTCGATGGTGAAGGCGCGCGCCAGCTCGTCGAGAAAGAGCTGGTCGCCCAGCGCTCCGGCCAGGGCCTTCGCATGGTCGTACGCGGCATCCGGCGCGATCGCCTTCGGCCCTGGCTGGCTCCCCGTTCGAGCGGCCGGCCGACTGGATTGGTCCGGGGCCAGAGGCGAGGCCAGCCGCTCCACCACGCCGATCAGTTCCGTCGCATCGAACGGCTTCGAGAGATAGTCGTCCATTCCGCAGGCGAGCAGCCGCTCCCGCTCGCCTTTCAAGGCGTGCGCCGTGAGCGCCACGATCGGCACGTGATGCCCGCTGGACGCCTGGGCGGCGCGAATGGCCTGGGTGGCGCCCACCCCGTCCAGCACCGGCATCTGGACGTCCATGAGAATGGCGTCGAAGGCCTGCAGCGCTGCCGCAGAGACGGCCTGGGCGCCATCGCTCACGATCGTCACGCGATGGCCCCGATGCTCGAGGACGCGGCGCGCCAGCTTCTGGTTGAGGGGGTGATCCTCGGCCACCAGGATCCGCAGCGCGCGTCCCGGCGCGTCGACGACGGAACCCCTCTCCGGCGGCGCGGCGTGTTGCGGAGCGCCGACCGCGAGCATCAACGCTTGGCGCAGGTCCGCGCCGCGCACGGGCTTGCGAACGGACAGCACCCGCTCGCCCTGGCCGGCCGCGCTTCCGAGCAGGACGAGTTGCGTCGACGCAGGCAGCGCCGCCTGCGCCGCGTTGCCCGCCCGTTCCCGGCCTGACCAGAGCGTGGCGTCTGCGACCAGCACCGGATAGCCGACGCCATGCCGTGCCGCCAGCCCAGCGGCCTGCAGGGCGGTATCGAGGTCGGCGAAGGCGATCGGCTGCATCGCCCATGCGCGCAGCAGCCGCGCGTGGGCCTCGAGGGCGACGGGGTTCGCCTGTGCCAGCAGGATTGAACGCCCCCCGAGGCTCGCCAGTTCATCCGGCGTCAGCACCGGCGCCGGGGAGGATCCCGCGAACCGCGCAGTGAAGGTGAAGACCGATCCCGCACCGGGCGCGCTTTCGACGCGGATCTCGCCACCCATCAGGTGCACGATCTGCCTGCAGATGGCCAGCCCGAGGCCCGTTCCGCCGTATCTGCGCGTGACGGTGCTGTCGGCCTGCGCGAACGATTCGAAGATGCGTGCCTGCGCGTCCGGCTCGATGCCGATGCCGGAATCGGCGACCGAGAACGAAAGGACTGCCGCCGCCTCAGCGACCGCCAGAAGGTCGACGCGGCATGCGACCTGGCCGTGGGACGTGAACTTCAAGGCATTGCCGCACAGGTTGGTCACCACCTGCATCAGGCGGCCCGCATCGCCGAGGATAATTTCCGGCACCTCGGGCGCCACATCGAGCACCACCTCGATCCCCTTGGCCGCCGCCGAGGGCGCCAACGTGTCCAGCGTCGATGCCAGCCGCGCGCGCAGGTCGAACTCGCCTGCGACGAGCTCCAGTCGCCCAGCCTCCATCTTCGAGAAATCGAGGATGTCGTCGAGCAGGCGCAACAACGCATCCGCCGATTCCTGGACGACGAGGAGGTTGTCGCGCTGCATTGCATCGAGCGTCGTTCCGAGCGTCAGGCGGGTCATGCCGATGATGCCGTTCATCGGCGTCCGGATCTCGTGGCTCATGTTGGCGAGGAACTCCGACTTGATCCGGACGGTCGCCTCCGCGGCGGTGCGCGCGTCCTGCAGGAGGGTCTCGCGCTGCTTGCGATCGCTGAAGTCGTCGACGATCCAGATCGCTCCCCGCCCGGGGTCTGTCGGGTCGACGGCTCGCCCGATCAGCCGGCACCAGACGGTGCTGCCGTCCTTGCGGCGCAGCGGAAGCTCATGGTCGAGCGTCTTGCCGGACGGCAGCAGCGTCGCGGCGAGCTCGCTGACCCGGGCAAGTCCGGCCGCGTCCGGATAGATGGTGCTCGCCGGCTGGCCGTCCAGCTCGCCGTCGTCATATCCGAGCAACTCGGTGCAACGATGGCTCACCCGCTCGAAGGCGCGACCCCGGGTGCTGGCGATGCCGACGCCGGCATGGCGGAAGATCACGTCGTGCAATTGCAGTTCGAACTGCAGCGCGTGTTCGATCTCCTTCAGGTCGGTCACGTCGAACACCAGGGCGAACACGCCTTGCACGACGCCGTCCTGGATGTCCGGGATGAAGTGGCCCTGCACGTGACGCCTGCGCCCGTCCGCACAGTCGATCACGCGCTCGAACGACGCCTTCCCGCCCTCCAGGGCACGCGTCACGCTGGGCAGCTCCTCGTCGTACATCGCGTCCCCGAGGACGTCGCGCATGGGACGTCCGACCGCCGATTCGGGATCGATCCCCAGCCAGTCCCGGAAGAGCGGATTGCAGAACCGGTTGCACAGTTGCGCATCCCACGAGGCGACGAGGGCTGGAACGTTGTCGACGATCCCCCGCAGGTTGGACTTGGCCCGCCACAACGCGGCGTCGGCGGCCTTGCGCGCGGAGATGTCGCGAAGCATCAGGCTGAAGTAGCGGCCGCCGGTGCCTGACCAGCTCCCGAGCGATACCTCCACGGGCACGGTCTCGCCGTCGCGAACCCGCGCCGTCGTCTCCAGCGGCAGGACCGTGTTGACCGGCGAGGTCTCCTGCCAGTCCTCGAAGGACAGCGGGAGCATCACCAGCGACCGGACGTCGCGGCCCTCGAGACTGGGCGCCACCTGGGAGAACAGCGCTGCCGCGGCCTGGTTGCAATAGTCGATGCGCCCTTGCGAGTCCAGCACGAAGATCCCCTCGCTCGCCGATTCGGCCAGCGACTGGAATCGGGTGCGCGCCTCGGTGCTGGCATCCGTCATCCGCCGCGCCAGGGCCAGCGCATCCTGGCGCGTCAGCGCGAGCGAGCGGACCACCGTGAACAGCAGCAGGCTGATGATCGTTCCGGCCACCAGCGTGATCTGCGCCTTCTGGGCGTCGACCGACGCCTCGAACGCGCGTGTCGAGCGCATCGCCAGCAACCAGCGGTGGCCGGCAATCCCGACGGTCTCGTTGCGGGCGAGCTGGTGCGGAAAGGCGTCGGCGTGCGTACCGGCATTTGAGTACATCAGGGAGGCCGCACTGGCGACCTCTCCATCGTGGATCTCGAGCTGCACCTCCTGGCGGCTGCCGGCGCGCAGCAGGCCCGCCATGAGGTCGCCCATGCGAAACGGGCTGTAGACGAATCCCTCGAGCGCCGCGCGGCGCTGCTCGACGCTGGTCGCCGGCGCCTTGTGTCGATACACCGGAAGAAACAGCAGGAAGCCGGACTGGACGTCGCGGCCGGTCTCCTGCTTGAGCGTGATCTTGCCCGTCATGGCCGCTTCGCCGCTGTCTCGCGCCTGCTCGGCCGCCGCGCGCCTGAGCGGCTCGGTCGACACGTCATAGCCAATCGCACGCCGGTTTCGCTCGTCCGCAGGTTCCGCGTACAGCACCGGCGTGTATTCGGCGCGATCGCCCGCGGGCCATACGTCGTAGCGGGCCATGCCGTCGCCTCGGGCCCGTGCGATGAACGCCTCGAGCTCGCCCGCCCGGACCTCGGCCGCATATCCCACGGCCTGGATTCCGGGGTAGCTCTCGTTGATGGCGAGCGAGTCCACGTACTTGCGCCACTCCTCGCGTTCGACGCGGCTGGACGCGGCGAACAGGCCGCGCGCGCCGCGCAACGCCTGCTCGTAGATGCGCATGCGTGCAACGATGCTCTCCGACAGGTCGTCGCCAAGCGTGGCGAACCGTTGCACGGCGCGCCGTTCGGCGTCGATCGAGATCAGGTGCCAGGCGACGACGGTGGCGGCCAGGCAGCTCAGGAGCATGGCGATGGGGAGCCTGCCCCCGCGCGGCGCCCATGCCCGAGCGGGGCCGGCGTCGTGGATCGTCGTGGACAGCACCATCCCGACGACGGCGCACAGCGCGAGGAAGACATCGAGCGAGACCAGTGAATCGTTGACCGTCGCCTTGGCGAACGGCCCGCGCCCATGCAGGGTGGCGAGCACCGCGACCACCGCGACCGCCAGGACGGCTCCGGCCTGGCCGGGGCGTCCGTGGCGCAGGGCTGCCCATGCGACGAACGCGATCGGCAGGCAGACCAGCAGGCGGTCCGCATGGCTGTCGGAAAGCACGCCGGCAAAGCAGGCTCCGCAGGCGGCGACGAAGGCCCCGACGATGGGCAGTGCGCGCAGAAGGCCGGCGGCATCGGGGCGTCCCGGCAACAGCGTGCGCCACTGGATCAAGGCCGGTGCCATCACCAGCAGTCCCGTCGCATCGCCGAGCCACCAGGTGAACCAGGCCGTCGGGGCGCTCCCGCGCTGCAGGACGCCAAGCAAGCTCAGCGTGGCCACGCCGCTCGAGGCCGCAACGAGCGACGCGCCCAGCGCGATCACCGTGAACAGGTAGGCCCCCTGCGGCGTCTCGAGCATGGGCACGCGAACCAGACGCCTCACCAGCGCCGCGGCCGAAGCGGCTTCCGCCAGGTTGCCCGCCGCGATCGCCGCCGACGCGGTCGCCGCGCCGACCGGCTCGATGCCCCCGTCCGTGAGGAAGGCCACCAGGTTCGCGGCGAACGCGCCTGCGAAGACGCCGGGGCCCAGGCGCTGCCCCCCCAGCAGGAGCGCCGTGAAGGCGATCCCCGAGGGTGGCCAGATCGGCGACACGTTCGAGTGCTCGAACGCCAGCCCCAGGCTCAGGCGGGCGGCGACCGCATAGGCGAGCGCCAGCAACAAGGCCTGGAGCCAAGGGGAAGAACCGGACAGGAGGCGCTGACGAGGCATGAGCAAGGAGGTTCGACGAGACGCGCATCCGTCCACCGGGACGTGGGGGGCTCGGAATGTCGCGTCTGCAGGACATGCATCGACCCGAACGTCTCCTGACTTGACGATCTCCCGGGGAATTGCCCCGACCCCTGACAAAACGCAAGGCTCGCGCATCCGCCCCTGAGCATCCTGTCAAGCAACGCCCTCGGATGCCGAATAGTTCCCGCATGAACCCTCTGCCCTGGTTCCCCGCAGCCACGCCCCCGCCTCGTTGGACGGCGCGATGAACGCCGACGTCGCCCAGAGGACTCCCTCCTCGAAGCGCCCACGGGTTCTCGTCGCCGCTCCGGCGTCCGTATCGGCCCCGCTGCAGGCGGCGAGGGCGGTCGAGGATCCTGTCTTCACCTTCGTCGACAGCGCCGACGAGGCGATCGAGGAGGCGCTGGCACGGGACTTCGAGCTGGTGCTGCTCGATCTCGGTCTCTCCGGCATCGGCGCCGAAGCCGTGGCCGACATCCTCCGGCGTTCTGGAACCACCGGCGCCATTGCCGCCGTCGGCTCGCCGGCTTCAGGCACGCTGTTCGACCTCTGCGTGGCGCGACCGCTGTCGGCAGAGGCCGTCCAGGGACTTCTCCGAGCGGCCGCTGCTTCCATCAGCGGCACGCCGCTTCTGGACGACGGCTGGATCGAGCGCGAATGCGCCGATCTCGCCGCGGCGTTCGGCGCCAGCCTGCCGGCCGCCGCGGCCAACCTGGAGGCGGCCTCGGCGGAGGGCCATGTGGCGTCGCTGGCCGCGCAGGTCCATGCCTTGAAAGGCTGCGCCGGCGCCTATGGCTTCCAGGAGGTCGCGCGCCGGTGCGCGCTCCTCGAACCGGGCCTGCGCCAGGGAAGACACGATGTCGCGGAGGTTGCAGCGCTGGTCGATGCCCTCGCCGCGGCCTCCACGGATTGAGTCGTCATGGACGCCGA
>FTCZ01003749.1_pt1 | contig 12564 bp, 5 predicted proteins | sample 1658871 | NCBI WGS metagenome assembly FTCZ01 (sample SAMEA3914864, study PRJEB12502) | metagenome | biome: forest; material: soil | place: USA | collected 2012-03-12 | depth 0.3 m
CTACACGGGCTGGCTGTCCGACCCGGCCGCGCCGAACGGCCGCGGCCAGAAGTTCGACTCCAGCAAGGATCGCGGCCAGCCTTTCGTGTTCGGCCTCGACCAGGGCATGGTCATCAAGGGCTGGGACGAAGGCGTGCAAGGCATGGCCGCCGGCGGCACCCGCGTGCTGACGATCCCCGCGGATCTCGGCTACGGCGCCCGCGGCGCGGGCGGGGTGATCCCGCCGAACGCGACGCTGGTGTTCGAGGTCGACCTGATCTCGTCGAAGTAAGGCGCATCCGCAGGCGACGGCGTCCTGCGTCCGGGGCCACCGGACGCTGCGCCTGCATCGGGCTGAGTCGGCAGCGGGTCGAAGATGCCGTGCTATCCAACCGATCGAGCGCTCCGCTGCATGCGCGCCTGTTCGAGGACGGCCTCGAGCACCGGCGGATCCACGGGCTTGACCAGATGTCTGAAGAAGCCGGCCTGCGCGCTTCTCTCGAAATCCTCCGGCCTTCCGAATCCCGTGAGAGCGACGTACGTCGCGTCGTCGAGTCCGGGCAGCTCGCGCAGCTGCCGTGCCACTTCATAGCCGTCCGCGCCAGGCATGCCGATGTCGAGGAGGATGACATCGGGCGTCACCGCCCTCGCGGCCTCGATCGCTTCAGCCAGGTTCGAAGCAAAGCGAACCCGGTGCCCCGCAATCTCCAGCAGCATGACCAAGCTCTCCGCGCCGGACAGGTCGTCGTCGACGACAAGGATCGCTTGAGCCTGCGTTGCCGGAATGTCCACGCGCTCGTCCGCAGGGCTTTCGGGTTGCTGCGCCAGCAACGGCAACCGCACCACGAATCGGCTGCCTCGATTGAGACCTTCACTGAACGCCTCGACGCTGCCTCCATGCAGGCTGGCCAGATGGCGCACAAGTGCCAGTCCGATTCCCATGCCGCCCTGCGATCGGTCGAGCGCACGGTGGTCCTGGACGAACAGCTCGAAAATGCGTCCGGCCAGCCGTGGATCCAGTCCGAGTCCGTCATCCGAGACTTCGACGACCGCCTGACCGTCCTCGACATGCAGCGCGAGCGTGATCCTTCCGCCTTCGTTGGTGTACTTCACCGCATTGGTGACCAGGTTCTCGAAGATCTGCGTCAGGCGAATAGGGTCGCCATCCAGCCAAACCGGCTCGGCGTCGACAGAGGCGGTGAAGTGGTGCCGCTTGCGCGTCATCATCGGCATCATCGTCTCGACCGCATGGCGCAGCAGCGCGACGAGGTCGACGGGTTGCATGTTCACGCGCATCGCATTACGTGTCATCAACGAGATGTCCAGCAGGTCGTCGACCAGGCGAGTGACGTGCTCGACCTGCCGCACGAGCGTGTCGCGCACCCACCGGATGCGCTTGTCGTCGCTGGGGACGGTCGCCAGGATCTCCGCCGCATTGCGAATCGGCACGAGCGGGTTGCGCAGCTCGTGACCGAGCATGGCGAGAAACTCGTCCTTGTGGCGACTCGCATCGCGCAACTCCACTTCCGCCATCACTTGGGCATCGATGTCGACCATCGTTCCCACGGTGCCGAGCGGCCTCGACAGCACGGCATCCTTGCGGCTCCCGGTGCGTTGCATCAGCGTGATCTTCATCCAGCGATATTCGCCTCCCGGCACGCGAAATCGCGCGTTGACGCTGAGACGGGCCTGCTTGCCGGCCTGAAGCGCCGGCAACCCTGCGGCGATGAGCCCCGAGTCGTCGTGGTGCAGCAGATCGACCCACCAGCGGCCCTTGAGCTGCTCGGCCGCGAAGCCACACACGCGCGCAAACTCCTGGTTCACGAATTCGAGCGCGCCATAGTCGTCGGCAAGCCAGATCAGCGCGGGCGCACTGTTGGCCAGGGAGCGAAAGCGCTCCTCGCTTTCGCGCAGCTCGGCTTCGGCGCGCTTCTGCGGAGAGATGTCACGCTCGGTGAGGGCCACGGCCAGCGCCTTGCCGTCGTCGTCCCGGATCAGCGAACTCGAGATCGACACATCGAGCAAGGCGCCGTCGCGTCGCCGGCGGCAGGCGTCCACCCCCGCCATGCGCTCGCCGCTCTTCAGTCGCTCGAGAAGCTCCGAATGGGCGGCGCGCGCCTGGGGAGGAAGCAGCGCCTTCACGTCAGCGCCCACCATCTCGCCCTCCGAATAGCCGTATAGGGACTCGGCTCCCCGGTTCCAGGCCAGGATGAGTCCGTGCAGGTCATGCACGATGATCGCGTCGATGGAGGTCTGCATCACCGCGGCATGACGACGCTGCGCCTCGCCCGCCCGTTTGAGCTCGGAGATATCGGAGAACGTGATGACCACGCCGTCGATCCGATCCTCCTGCGTGCGGTACGGCAGGATGCGGCGCAGAAACTGATGGCCGTCCTCACTGAAAGTTTCGCGGTCGATCGGAGTCAATTCGCTGAGCACCCGCCGCGCGTCGTCGAGGAGGCCTGCGAGGTCGTTCGGCCCCGAGATGTCGCGCAACGGCCTCTCCAGATCGGTCGGCAGCAACGGAAACAGCATCGTTGCGGCCGGCGTGAAGCGCTTGATGCGCAGCTCGCGGTCGAGGAACAACGTGGGGATGTGCGTGCTCGTGAGAAGGTTGCCCAGGTCGTTGTTCAAGATCTCCAGTTCGCCGACCTTCGCCTCGAGCTGCTGATTGACGGTCGTGAGCTCTTCGTTGATCGACTGCACTTCCTCCTTGGACGTCTCCAGTTCCTCGTTGGCGGACTGAAGCTCCTCGTTCATCGACATCGCCTCTTCGTTCGCGACCTTGAGCTCCTCGTTGGCGGACTCGAGCTCCTCGATCGCCGAACGAAGCTCGCGCTTCGTCGTGCGCAGTTCGTCCTCCATCGAGCGCAGCGCGACGGTGTCCTCGGGGGTGGTGGCCTGCGGGACTTCGCCGCGCCGCTCCATGCGCTCGAAGGTGATCATCAGCATGCCCGCATGCGGTTCGGGATCGAGCGGTGTCACCACGAGGCGCACGAGGTGCTCCCCCTGTTCGCTGACGTGCATGTTGGCGCTGGTCTCGACACGTTCGCGGGCGGTGTGGGACTTGTGGACGGCACCGCGCAATTGCGGCCGCAGCTCTTCGCGCACCATCGCAAAGAGATCCGTCGTTGGAAGACCTTCGGGCTGCGCGAGGTAGGCGTGAACCTTTCCGTAGAAGTACAGCGCGTTGCCGTGATGATCGATGATGACGGCAGCGGCGACGCGTTGTTCGAGCAGGGCGTCGCGCATCAGGCGGCTGTAGTCGGTCACGGCATTCTTGCTTGTTTGTCGTTGTCCGGCGTCTTCGAATGCCCGGACAGGTTGCGGCGTTGGTGCGATGGGAACGGCGCGGGCGGGCCCGATCCGGCGATAGACATGAGCCCGGCCCGTGGCCGGCGCGAAGAAGGGTGCGCTCGAGCCCACCGTCTCCGACTTTCCGAGTGCCAGCACGCCGTCGACCTCGAGTGCGAAATGGAACATCTGGATCAGCTGCGCCTGCAGGTCGGGGCCCATGTAGATGAGCAGGTTGCGGCAACTGACGATGTCCAGGCGCGAGAAGGGTGGGTCGTTGACGACGTTCTGGCAAGCGAAGACGACGGTGTCGCGCAGTTCCTTGCGCACCTGGTAGCCTTCCGCCGTCTTGGAGAAGAATCGCTGCAGGCGTGCCGGCCCGACCGTCTTCTCGATGGAGGACGGATAGAACCCGCGACGTGCGTATTCCAGCGCGGAATCGTCGATGTCGGTGGCGAAGATCTGGATCTTCATCCGCCCTTCTCGCACTTGCGCGTTCTCGAGCAGCACCATGGCCATCGAATAGGCCTCCTCGCCCGTCGCGCACGCGGGAATCCAGACGCGCACGCCGGCGCCGGCGGCCTTGGATCGGAGTAGATCGGGCAGCACCTCTTGAGCCAGAGTGCTCCACGCCTCGGGTTCGCGAAAGAATTCGGTGACGCTGATGAGAAAGTCCTTCGCCAGCGCGCGAGTCTCCTCCTGGGTTTCCTGAAGCACCGTCGCGAACCGCCGCATGGACTCCGTTCGCGTGAGGTTCATCCGGCGATGCACGCGCCGGAAGAGCATGGCCGGCTTGTAGCCGCGGAAGTCGAGGCCGAGCTGGGCACGCACGATCTCCAGCACGTGCAGCAGCGCCTTGTCGCTGTCCGCCTGCTGCGGAAACTCGCCCGCGAGCCGCCGGGTCGCGTCGGTGGCGATGTAGTCGGCGATGGCCGGGCCCATTTCCTCGATGGCCAGTTCGCAGTCGACCAGGCCTGTGGCCAGCGCGCTGCGCGGCATGTCGGGATGCGTCGCCTCGCTCGGCAGTTGTGCGATGACGAAGCCGCCCTCGGCCTTGATGGCCTTGATCCCGACCGTGCCGTCCGAATCGAGTCCCGTCAGCACGATGCCGATCGTGCGGTCGCCCTGATCGCCCGCCACCGAGGCCATGCAGTGGTCGACTCCGGTGGCCTTCGGGCCGCGGCGGCCGATCGGATTCAATCGGATCCGCCCGTCCTGGATCTCCATGTAGTGGCCGGGCGGCGCGACGTACACGCGATTCGGCTCGAGCGGATCACCCTGCGCAGCCTGCGCCACCGACATGCGCGTCTTTCGCGCGATGAGGGTGGCCAGCATGCTTTCGCGATCCGGCAGCAGATGCATGACCACCAGGAACGCGCACTGCGTCGGTTGCGGCATCGACTCGAAGAACCGCATGAGCGTCTCGACGCCACCGGCCGAGGCGCCCACGACCACCGTGTGGAACGGAAGCTTCCGATTCGGGACTTCGGCGTCGAGCGGTTGTGCATCCGCGAGAGCGACGGCACCCAGCGGGCCTTCCAGGTCGCGTGACGCCTCGGCTCCAGTCATCGATTCTCCAATGAGCCACGGCGAGGTGCCTTGCTCCGTTCCTCCCTGCATCATAGGCGCTCGACAGGCATCGTCTCGACGCGGCGCAGCCAACGGCGGCCGACCACGTGGTCGGCTGAACCAGGGCAGCAATCGCGCAGGAGACGGACCAAGCTCGAACCGAGGGTCGGGCTTGCGAAGCCGCAAGTCCTGACATCTGCTGGTTGTCACGGGTGCGCGCGGGCGCACATCGTGTTCGAATGCGGCCGGCCTGCGGCCGTTGACCTCTTTCCACCGGCTCCAAGCATCGAGCGATCTCGGCCGCAACTCAAGGCGGCACCGGGCGATCTGGAAGCGCTGGCAGCAGGCCGGCGACTGGCGCATGTTCCTCTGGCGTGTCGCGCCACGAAAGCCAACCAACTCGCTCAATCTGCCGGGAATCAAGAGATGTCATCCAAAAGAGTCCTTCTTTCCGCGGTGTTTGCGGGCTGTGCAGCCTTTGCCACCGCCTCGGCGTGGGGGGATGCATCGGCAGACTTCGACCGTTGGGCCGACGACCTGGCGGCCAAGCGCGAGCACGCCAACCCCAGAGCGGCGACGGTCACGCAATATTTCCAGGGCGACGAGCAAGCTGCGACGGATGGCGAGCTTGAACGCATCGACAAGCCTTGGCGGCGTCAATTGCAAAGCCAGGCGCTTCAGTCGCTGGCCGAGCTGAAGCGGTTCGACAGGGCGCTATTGACACCCACGCAGCGCACTTCAGCGCAGATCATCGGATGGGCACTGCAGCAGGACATCCAGGCCGCCGACTTTGTAGACGACGAGTTCTGCTTCAATCAGTTGTTCGGACTCCAGGTGGCGCTTCCGACGTTCATGACCCAGCAGCAGCCCATGCGAAATGTGCGGGACGTCCAAAGCTATTTGACGCGTCTCGAGAAGATCGGGCCGTTGATGGATCAGGGGACGGTCCTGACCAAGGCGGCGCAGTCGCGCGGCGTGCTGATGCCTCGATTCATCGCCGACAAGGTCGTCACCCAGTTCGAACACTTTCTGGCGGATGCACCGGGCCGCAATCTGCTCGTGACGTCTTTCGTGGAACGGATGGCGACCATCGAAGGGCTCGCGCCGGAGCAGCGCGAAGCCGCGCGCGCTCGCGCCGAAAAGACCGTGGCCGACTCGGTGATCCCCGCCTACCGGCGCAGCCTGGCACTGCTGCAGGCGCAACTGCCGCTGATGAACGATGACGCCGGCCTGTGGCGTCTGGCCGATGGCGCCCAGGCCTACGCGAGCGCCCTGCGACGCATGACGACGACCGAGTACACGCCGCAACAGGTCCACATGATCGGCCTGGCCGAAGTCGCGCGCATCGAAGGCGAGATGGACGGACTGCTCAAGCAGCTCGGCTATGTCGATGGCAGTCTGAAAGAGCGCTACGCGAAGATGGAGGCCGACCGGCAGCCGAAGGCCCAAGACCCGCGTCCGGAACTTCTCGCACGCTATACGAGCATCTTGCGCGACGCCGAAAAGCGCGCCAAGCTGATGTTCGACGTCACCCCTGAAGCACCCGTCGAAGTACGCCGGGAGCCGTCGCTCACCGAGAAAACCGCCGCGGCCCACTATACGGTTCCCGCGCCCGACGGATCCCAGCCGGGAATTTTTTGGGCGCCGCTGCCCGGCCCTTCCTATGCGATTGCTGCGATGCGAACGCTTGTCTATCACGAGGGCGTGCCAGGCCATCACTTCCAGCTGTCGCTGCAACAGGAGTCGACGAACCTGCCGCGCTACCGGCGGAGCTGGGTCTTCTCCAACAGCTCGGCGTTCATCGAAGGGTGGGCACTGTATGCGGAGCAGCTCGCAGTCGAGAATCATTGGTACGACGGTGATCTGGTGGGCCGGCTTGGCCAGCTCGACCAGTCGCTGTTTCGCGCCCGCCGTCTTGTCGTGGATACCGGCCTCCATGCCATGAAGTGGACGCGTCAGCAGGCCATCGACTACGGCATGCCACCCCAGGAAGTCGACCGGTACGTGGTCCTGCCGGGCCAGGCGTGCGCCTACTTGCTTGGTCGCATGAGGATCGAGGCGCTGCGCGACCAGGCTCGCAAGCAACTGGGCGACAAGTTCGACATCCGGCAATTCCACGACCTCGTGCTCGAGACGGGGGACGTGCCGCTGACCGTCCTGGAGACCACGGTCAACGAATGGATTCAGTCGCAGAAGTCGTGAGTCGCCCGCTTCAACGACCTCGCTTCCGCTGCTGAAATTTCCCAATCGCGCCTGCGCTCAGTGCCGCAGTCGATGCAACGTCAACGTCACTCAAGCCCAGGCCATGCACCATCACACCCTCGCTGTCGCAGCCGTTCTCGCCGGAACGGCGCTTGTAGTCCATGCCGGCCCCCCCATCCTGCCGCCGCTCGCGCCTCAGATCGGCAAGGACTACGTCCATCCCCATGCGCTGGTCGACGTCGGCGGCGGCAGAAAGATGAACCTGTACTGCCGCGGGGACGGACGCGTCACGGTCATCTTCGATGCCGGCCTGAGCGACTGGTCGAGCATCTGGGCATTGGTCCAGCCCGCCGTCTCCGCCAACACGCGCGCTTGTACCTATGACCGGGCGGGGATGGGCTACAGCGACGTCAGCGGTCGGCCAAGCTCGCCGCCCAACATCGTCGCCGACTTGCACCAATTGCTTCTGGCAGCCGGAATCAAGCCACCCTACCTCCTCGTCGGCCACTCGCTGGGGGGTTTCAACATGAAGCTGTACGCGTCGACTTATCGTTCGCAGGTCGTCGGCATGGTGCTGGTCGATCCCTCGGAGGAGCGCAGCGAGGCCCGCATGGACCCGGCCGTGCGCGCCCGGTTCGGCGACGCCGCAGTCGACAAGGCGATCGCTCTCGGGCACGCGATGTCCGCCGAATACGAGGCGATGTTGACCGCCTGCGCCACGGAGGCCGCAAGCCACGATCTCTCGCCCGCGTCCAGTTCCTACGCGAACTGTACGGATCCCGTGCGTTCGCCGTTGGGAGTGGACATTGCCGCGGAGCGGCAGGTGCTGCAAGTTCGAAGCGCCTATCAAGCGGCCCAGGCTTCAGAGCTCTCGAACAGCGTGCTCCAGTGGCCCGCCAACCCCACGCTCGACTCGGCTTATGCCAAGGCCTTCAGCGCGCCGGACGTCTTCGGGGACCTGCCGTTGGTCGTGCTGAGTCACAGCATCGATTCGCCGGCCCGGCCATGGGCCGCACTGAGCAATTTCGCGAATCAGCGTCTGCACGAGCAGACCGCCGCGTTGTCCTCGCACGGGGTGCACCGTGTTGTGCCGGAGACGAACCACAACATCGAAGTCGAGCAGCCTCAGGCGATCATCGAGGCGATCGAGGATGTCCTGCGCGCGGCGGGTAGCTAGATCGATTCTGTGCTCGTCGAGCGCCTCTGTGCGAATGGAGGCCGACCCTTGGCAGACCTTGATGACGGACGTGCGCGCGGTCGCGACGTCCGCTTCTGGCCCGGCAGGAGACCTACCAACCCATCATGTGCACCGGCACGAGCGCAGATGCCGCGGCGAGCAGTTGGGCGACAACAATCGGCGCGCCCTGGCGTGGACAGGCTCTCAACCAGCGACACGCAAAGAATCCGATGATCGGAACCTGACCAGGAACGAGCAATTGCCACAGGCGCACCAACGCGTCTTCGTCGCGAACGGTCCTGTCCCGTGCATCGCCATCCGAACTCCACACAACACCAGCGCTCCGATCGACATGATCACCGGACTCCAAACGGTCCGGACGAGGAGGCCCGGGTGTCAGCGCTTCGCAGTCCTGGAGCGTCGAATCTTCGCTTCGTCGGGCGGGTGTTCCGTCTTCGGCCCTGTGGTCGGCCCTCGAATTCCGCCCAGTGAGGCGTTCAGGGCGACGGCCATGGCGGCGTCACCATTCAACAGATCGCGCCAGAGCAGTTCGACTTGGGGCGTTCGCTTGCCCTTGCCGATCAACTTGAAGCCGTCCGCGTCCAGAGCAACGGTGTAGTCCGCCCCGTCGACCGTGACCTGCCGCCTGAGTTGCTTGTCGAGAACAGTGGCCACTGCGAGAAATACTCCGTGCGCGAAGCGCTAGCCTACCTGATACCGCACGCACGCGACAGTTCCGCCTCCCCGCTCACCAGACGCGCACCCGCTGCGCCGGCGCCAGGTACATCGCCTCGCCCGGCTTTACATCGAACGCCTCGTACCACGCATCGATGTTGCGTACCGTGAACGCGCGGTACTTCGACGGCGAGTGCCCGTCGCCGATGATCTGCTGGCGCAGCTTCGCCTCGCGCGTCTTGCGGCACCAGTTGCGCGCGAACGAGGTGAAGAACTCGGCGTCGCCCTCCTTGGTCGCGGGCTTGCCGGCCAGGGACAGGGACGCGCGGTACGCATCGAAGGACGCGCCGATGCCCGCGAGGTCGGCCAGGTTCTCGCTCAGCGTCTGCTGGCCGTTGATGGCGAGGTCGGGGAACGGCCGGTACGCCGAGTACTGCGCGACGAGGGCGGCGGTGGCGGCCTTGAAGTGGGCGCCGTCCTCGGGCGTCCACCAGTTGCGCAGGCGGCCCTTGGCATCGAACTGGGCGCCCTGGTCGTCGAAGCTGTGGCTGATCTCGTGGCCGATGACCGCGCCGATGGCGCCGTAGTTGACGGCGTCGGAGGCCTGCGGGTCGAAGAACGGCGGCTGCAGCGTCGCGGCGGGGAAGTTGATCGCGTTCTGGATCGGCATGTTGACGGCGTTGACCACCTGCGGCGCCATCGACCATTCGGCGCGGTCGACCGGCTGGCGCAGCTTGGCGAGCTGCTGCGCGAGGTGGAACTGCTCGCCGCGAAGCGCGTTGCCGAAGGCGTCGCCGCGTGCGACCTTCAGCCCCGCCCACGAGCGCCACCGGTCGGGATAGCCGACGCCCACGTAGAGCGACTGCAGCTTGGCCTTGGCCTCGGCGCGCGTGGCGGGCGCCATCCAGTCCAGCTTGTCGATGCGCTGGCGGAACGCGTCGACGATGTGGCCGACCATCTCGCGAACGCGTTGCTTGTCCTGCAGCGGGAAGTAGCGGTCGACGTAGAGATGGCCGACGGGCTCCTCCAGCGCGACGTCGGCCGCGTCGAGCGCGCGCTTCCAGCGCTCGGACAGCTGCGGAGTGCCCTGCAGCGCCGTGCCGTAGAACGCGAAGTGCTCGTCGACGAAGGCCTTGGGCAACACGTCGCAGAAGTGGTTGACCAGGTGGAAGCGGAGGTAGTCCTGCCAGGTCGCCAGGTCCTCGCTGGCGACCAGCGCCGCCGCGCCGCTGATGCCGCTGGGCTGCCAGACGATGAATCGCTTCTGGTCGCCCAGGCCGGCGGACCTGAAGAACGCGGGCCAGTCGAGGCCGGGCGCCTGGGCCTTGAAATCGCGCAGCGTCCAGACGTTGTTGGCCTTGAGCACGTCCTCCGAATCCTCGCGCGAACCGTGGCGCTGCGCGAGCTTCGTCTCGAGCGCCATCACGCGGGCGGCGCGCGCCGGGGCGTCGTCGAAGCCGGCCAGCGCGAGCGTGGCGGCGACGTGGGCCTGGTACTGCTCGCGCAGGCGGGCCATGCGCGCACTGTCGTCGACGTAGTACGCGCGGTCGGGCATGCCCAGGCCGCCCTGCAGCAGGTAGGGCCGGTAGTGCGACGGGTCGTTCATGTCGGGCGTCACCCACAGGCCGAACAGGTTCTCCGTGTCGAAGGTGGTGGCGTTGAGCGCATCGACGTCGGCGCGCAGCGTGCCGGCCAGCACGCGGGTCAACGCGGCCTTGTCGCGGATGCCCGCGATCGCGGCGAGCGCGGGCTTCAGCGGCGCGACGCCGCGCGCCTCGATGCCGGCCTCGTCCATGTAGGCCGCATAGAAATCGGCGACTTGCCGGGCATCCGCGCGGGCGTTTGCGTCGGCGGCCACGCCCTCGATCAGCTTGACGATGCGTCGCTTCGTCTCGTCGCCGACGGCCGAGCTCGGGCCCCAGGCGGCCTTGTCGGCCGGGATCTCGTTGTGTGCCAGCCAGTCGCCGTTGACGTACTCGTAGAAGTCGTCGCCGGGCAGCACGGGCGCGGGCGTGGCGCCGGTCGCGAAGACCGTGGTGGCGCCGCACAGGGCCACGCCGAGTGCGGTCTCCAGGAGCGTGCGGTGCAGCGATTGGATCGATGTTTTCATGGTGCATGAGCCCGTTGAGCAACGGGCATCTTAGGCCCGGGGCATCTGCGGGAAACACCCCATCGTGAAAACGACTAGTCAAGACTATCGTTTTGCCCAAATCATTGCCCGTTGCCGGCGGCTCGCGAGCGGTGCGGCACGGCAAGAAACTCTCAGGAGACAACGATGCGATTGACGATGGTGACGAGCGCGGTGGCCATGCTGGCCGCCGCCCTGGCTGGGTGCGGCGGAGGCAGTTCCGGCGGCAAGACCAACAACAGCACGGCGGCAGGCACGCTGATCGAATCGCCGCCGCTGCGCATCGCCTCGCTCAACGCGGCCGACCTGACGGCGCAGTTGAGCGCCAGTGCACAGGGCCAGCAGCTCGTCGCGCTGGCCGGCACGCCCAAGTGCGGCGTCGACTTCCACTACTTCCACTACCAGACCGTCGGCGGCAAGGGCGAGCAGACCACCGCGTCGGGCGCGATCATGGCGCCCACCGGCGGCGCCGGCTGCTCGGGCGCGCGACCGATCCTGGTCTACACGCACGGCACCGCGGTGGAGAAGGCCTACAACATCGCCAACATCACCGACTCCACCAACGCCGGCTGGGCCGAGGCCGCGATGATCGGCGCGTTCTTCGCGGCGCAGGGCTACATCGTGGTGGCGTCCAACTATGCGGGGTACGACTCCTCGCCGTTGGCGTACCACCCGTACCTCAACGCCGACGCGCAGTCGCAGGACGTCATCAACGCCCTGGCGGCGGCACGCACCGCGCTGAGCGACGGCCTGCCCTCGGGCGACACCGACAACGGCAAGCTGTTCATCACCGGCTACTCGCAGGGCGGCCACGTCGCGATGGCCACGCAGCGCGCGATGGAGGCCCAGGGCATGGCCGTCACGGCGGCCGCGCCGATGTCGGGCCCGTATGCCATGCTCGCCTTCGGCGACGCGGCGATCGCCTACAGCTCGCCCGGCCTGGGCGGCACGATCTACTACCCGATGATCGTCAACAGCTACCAGCAGTCGTACGGCAACGTCTACCAGGCGCCGACCGACGTCTTCAGCGCGACCTACGCCAGCGGCATCGACACGCTGATCCCCGGCCCGTACACGTACACGACGCTGGTGAGCTCGGGCAAGCTGCCGCAGTTCGCGGTGTTCGACGTCCACACGCCGGGCACCGGCACCGAGCCGAGCAGCGGCAGCCCGCTGATCGACGCCATCCTGGCGCAGCCGAGCGCGGCCAGCAACCCGATCGGCAACCTCGGCTTCGGCGATCCCTACCTGTTCACGAACGCGCTGCGCATCACCTACGCGGAAGACGCCATCGCCACGCCCGACGGCTTCATCCCCACGCCCACCACGCTGCTGCCGCCGGCCGCCACGCCCGCCTTGGGCATCCGCGCCGACCTGAAGAAGAACGACCTGCGCGGCGGCTGGTTGCCCAAGGCCCCGGTGATGCTGTGCGGCGGCATGAACGACCCCGAGGTCTTCTACAAGATCAACACGCTGGCGATGAAGGCGCTGTGGGCACCGCAGGTCGCCGCGCACCTGGTCACCGTGGTCGACGTCGATC
>FTCZ01000463.1_pt1 | contig 12554 bp, 7 predicted proteins | sample 1658871 | NCBI WGS metagenome assembly FTCZ01 (sample SAMEA3914864, study PRJEB12502) | metagenome | biome: forest; material: soil | place: USA | collected 2012-03-12 | depth 0.3 m
GCTCTTGTCGTCCTGGCTCTCGTTGAGCGGGATACGGATCGCCTTGTCGGGCGCGATCATCGCCTGGCTGAACAGGCCGGTCGCCTTGCCCTTGATGTCGAAATACTTCTGCTCCTCGAAGCCGAAAAGCTTGGAGTAGAAGGCCGACCACACGCGCATCTGGCCGCGCTTCACATTGTGGGTGAGGTGGTCGAGCAGGTCGAGGCCGACATTGTTCTTCGTCGCTGCCTCCTCCCAGCCGGGGATCTCCTCCCAGATGGCGAAGGGATCGATGTCGACCAGATAGAGCAGCGAACCGCCGATGCCCTCGATCGCATAGGTGCCCGGGAAAGCGCTGGCCGAGGTGTCGGCGTCCGTCGCCCCGCGCTCGAGCGCGATGCGGTGCGCCTCGGCGGCGTTGGCGACCTTGAACGCCATGCCGTTGGCGGACGGGCCATGGAGCTTGCGGAACTCCGCCGCATGGCCTTCGCCGGCGTTGAGGACGAAATTGATGCGACCCTGGCGATAGAGCGTCAGCTTGCGCGCGGGCACTTGGGCGGCCGCCACAAAGCCGAGCTGCTCAAGCTGAGCAGCCATGTTCTCGGGATCTGGCGAGGTGAACTCGCAGAACGCGAAGCCGTCGAGGCCGAGAGGGTTCGTGTCATCCGGCGTCATGGTCGTCATCTCCGAATTCGGTAACAGTCGTTACTATATGGCATCAGGGTCGCGTTCGTCAAAGCCGTAGGGCGTTTTTCCGTTCGTTTTGTGCGGCGGGCGGTGGCGGCAGGATCGCCATCGTGCCCAACCGCAAACGGTCGGCCAGAGAGGAGAGGCGTATGAGCTGGTTCCACGTGCTGATCGGCCCCGACGATGGCAGCGCGAGCGCGCTGCAGATGTCGGTGCGCGCCGTGCTTCTCCTGCTGTTCGGCATCGCCTGTATCCGCGTGGCGGGCCGGCGGACCTTCTCGCAATCCTCGCCAATCGACATCGTCGCGGCGATCGTGATCGGATCGAACATCAGCCGGGTGATGACCGGGCATGCGGCCTTCTGGCCCTCGCTGGCGGCGACACTGATGCTGGCGCTGGGGCACCGGCTGCTGGCGCTGGCGACGACACATTGGCATGGGCTCGGCCATCTGCTGAAGGGGATGCCGATGACCGTCATCGAGGATGGCCGGATCAATGAGCGGGAGATGGCCCGCCACGGCATCAGCGAGGCGGACCTGCTCGAAGGGCTCCGACAAGAGCAGGTCGCCAAGCCGGAGGATGTTGCGCTCGCGACGCTTGAGCGGAGCGGCCAGATCAGCGTCATCCCGCGGCCGAAGGCATAGAAAAGGGGCGCGGCCTTTCGACCGCGCCCCTTTCCTGAGCCCCAGGGTCAAAACCCGACCTGGAGCCCGGCACGCAACGCTACTGCTACATGACTCTGCTGCTGCTCGCCGCTGAACTCGCCGGTAATGGCGTAGGCGCTCGTCCCGCCCTTGAGGCGCAGCGCGCCGGTCCAGCCATTGGTGCGGTCTTCCGGCGTCAGCGTGAAGGATTGGCCGCCGGTGAAATGGGCTGTGGTGCTGCCGAGCGATCCGCCGATCAGTTGGCGGCGGCCGCCTTCGAGCTCGGCGCGCAGGAAGCCGCCTTCCTCGTCCGACTGGTCGAAGAAGCTGTAGCCGAGCGCTAGCGCGCCGTTGGCGGCGAACTCGTCGCTGGTGCGGCCGTTGACGATCAGGTTGATCGCGGCATCGCTGCCGGCCTCGGCGTAATGGCCTTCCTTCAAGTGGTAATAGTCGATCGAGGCCTGCGGCCTGAGCGAGAACGCGCCGAGCTGGAGCTTGTAGGAAAGGCCGGCCGCGCCCGAATAGAGCTTGCCGTTCCAGGCGCCAATCGAGGTGCGGAGCACCTGGGTAGTGCCGTTCATGCCGTCGAAGCGGCGGTGGCTCTTGAAGTCCACCGTGCCGATCGAGCCGCGCGCGAAGGCGTGCAGCGGGCCCCAGTCGGACCGCCAGTAGGCGCCGAGCTCATACTGGTTGGCGTTCACTTCATTGCTGGTCGCGGAATCGCTGTCCTGGCCGGCGAGATAGGCTGCCGACAGGCCGAAGCGACCGATGTCGCCGATCTGGATCTCGGCGCCGCCGGACACGCCCCAGCCGGTGATATGATAGCCCGAAGTGTCGCCGATCGCCTTGGTGCGGCCCCAGCCGACCTGCTGGATCCAGAAGCCCCAATTGCCTTCGTCGGCGAGCGGGGCGTCGGGGTCGGCGAGGATGCGCGCGGTGGCGCGAGAGGCCGAGCTCACCGTATCGAAGGCGCCGCCGGCATGATCGGGCAGCAGCTCGCGCAGGTTATTCGTGAAGGTGCTGCCGTCGGTGATCGACAGGAAGGCGCCCCCGACCGGCTTGTCCGCCGAGATCGCCGCGTAGATCGCCTCGTAGGCGGCACTGCCCGAGCGGTTGAGACCGAGCTCGTCGGCGGTCTTGCGGGCGACGGTGACGTCCACGCCGTTGCCGTCGGTGCTGGCGGCGACGCTGCTCTTGAACAGCCAGGGCAGCGTCGTGCCCGTCGTCGCGATGTTGTTCACGCCGCTCACCGAGCTGGCGGTGACGACGGTGTAGGTGCCCGCGGTGTGCGCGAAATCGGTGAAATGCAGCGCGAGCTTCGAGCCCGTGTCGAAGCTGGCCGCGCCCGAAACAGCATAGCGCGTCGCGTTGCCATTGGCATCGACCGTGACGCCCAGCGTGCCGCCGCCGGAGACCGCCAGCGAGGCCAGCGCGGTCGGGCCGGTGCTGGTGAGGTTGAGGCTGCCGCCAGACACCGTCACGGCTAGACCGGCGCTGTTGGCGAGCGTGCCATTGAAGCGGGCGGTGCCGCGGAGCGTCAGCCTGTCGCTGCCGCCGCTGAAGTCCGCCGCGCCGGTAAAGCTTGAGGTGTCTCCCAGCGTCATTGCGTCGTTGCCGGCGCCGAAGCTCACATTTCCGGTGTAGGTGGCGACGTTGGAGAGCGCGAGCGTGTTGGCGCCGGCGCCGAAGCTGGTGTTCCCCGCGACGCTGCCGGCCGCGATGGTGAACTGGTCGCTGCCCGAGCCGAACTTGACGTCGCCGACGATCGACGGCGCGACCGTGCCCGAGGCCGGCGCCAGCTGGTTGACCTGGGCGGCGGCGGTGGCCGCCGACAGATCGATCGCGACGTTACTCGCGCCGCCGCTCGCCGAGACTGCGCCGCTGTTGGTGACGAGCGCCAGAGTGCCCGACTTGTCCAGTATGGCCGTAGCGCTCGACACGGTGCCGGCGGTCGCCTTGATCGATCCGCTGTTGGTGAGGCTGGATACACCGGCCCCGCTGTCGATCTGGAAGGCGGTGTTGGTGTCTGTCGCCTTGCTGCCGCCCGAGGCGCTAATGGTGCCGCTCACGATCACTGCCGGAACGGTCGCGCCGCTGCCGATCCGGATCGCGGTCGCCGTCGCGTCGTTGGCAGTGGCTGAGACGGCGCCGCCGATCGTCATGCCGTTGGCGATGGAGACGCTGCCGCCGAGGCCGCCGATGACGAGGCCATTCGCGATCATGCCGTCATAGACGCCGTTGCCCGATACCGAGCCATTGATGACGAGGCCGTGCTTGTCGGCGTCGGACGCGACCGCGCCGAGCGTGATCGCCTGGCTGCTCGACCCGACTAGCAGGGCCGGGGCGCTGCCGAAGGAGGTGAGCGTCGCAGCCGTCGTCGTGATCGTGTTGCCGCTCGCATCCTTGGTCGAGGTGGCCGCGGTGAAAAGCGCGCCGCCCGCAACATTGCCGCCGATCTGCATCGCAGGCCCGCCCTGGAGCAGGTTGCCGGCGGTGAGCTTGGTGGTGTCGGTCGGCAGGCCGATCGAGCTGTAGCCGGTTGACGAGATGACCGCCTGCACCACCAGCGCGCTGCCGATGTCGCCGTTCAGCACCACGCCCGATGCGTTAGCGCCCTTGACGCCGATCGTGCCGTTGATGGCGGCGCTGCCGCTGATCGCGCCGGCCCGGATGCCGACACTGCGGTCGCCGGCGACGGTGATCGTGCCGGTCTGCTGGAGGTCGCCAGTGAGCGGGCCGTCTAGCGCAATGCCGGCCGAGTCATTGCCCTGGACGAGGATCGTCCCGCTGTTGTTGACGGTGCCGGTAAAGGCGCCGGCGGTGTGGATGCCGATGCGGTTCGAACCCTGCGCGAAGGGGCCGTCGGGCACGGTGTCGCCGTTGGTGTCGATGGGGGTGTAGGCTTCGCTGACCGTGATCGTGCCGCTATTGGTGATCGAACCCGTCACGCCGGCATTGGCCAGGATGCCGGTCGCGCCATTGACTTCCTTGATCGTGATGCCGCCGGCGTTGGTGACGCTGTTGTTGCTGTCGATCGTGACGGCGGTTCCCGACGTGGGATTGATCGCGCCGGCGCTGGTGATGCTGATGTCGGCCGACGCGCCCGCATTGGCGGTCGACGTCGCGACCGGCGTGGTCTGCGCGGCACCGATGGTGACGGTGGCGGCGGAAGCGGAGGATGCGATCAGCCCGAGCGCGATGGGCGTGAGACAGGTGGAAGCAAACAGGCTGCGCATGAGACCCCTTCTTGAACGTACGCGTCGGGGTACGGGCTCTGGCGGCCTTCCCGACGACGAAAGACGGAGTCTCGGCTGTTCGACCTTGGTCTAAAAATGCGTGTCGAAACCGAGCCGGATTGTGCGCGGCCGGAGCGGCGTCACATCGGCGCCGTGGACGACGTTGAGCGGCGTGCCCAACGCGAAACGGTTGCCGGCGGTGTCGAGCAGATTGGTGGCGCTGAGCGTCATGCCCGAGCAGTCGCGGCCGATCCGCACCGACAGGCCGGTGTCGACATAATCGCCTTCCTTGCCACCGAGCAGCGGGCCGACACCAAGGCGCGACTTGCCGACATAGCGCGCCCAGCCGTCGATCGAGAGGTCGATCCCATCGCCCAGCCTGCGGTGATAGTCGGCGCCGATGCGGCCGCCGAGCTCGGCGACGTTGGGCAGCTCCTGCCGCGCCTGCGCGACCGCGGCGAGCAGGCGGAAGAAGTGGAGCTGGCTTTCGTCGGGCCGCGTGAGCTTGCTATCGTTGACCACGAAATCCGCCTCGATGCGGAGCGCGGGGATCGGCCGCCAGCTCGCCCGGGCGTCGAACGACCAGATGCTGCCGTCGCCGATATTGGTGGTGACGGGAAGCCCTTCGCCATCGAGGAAATCGGCCTGGATGTCGCGCCAGTCGGTATGGGCGACCAAGGCGGTGAAACCGATCGCATCGTCGGGCCGGGCGTAGCGCAGGCCGGCCTCCATCGTTGCCACCCGGTCGCTCCGGAAGCGTTGGACCATGGCGTTGCCGATCGCGAGGCCGCCGGGTCGGAAGCCTTGCTGGTAGCGGGTGAACAGGATCAGCCCCGGCGCGGGCTCGACCGAAGCGGCAAAGGAGGGGAGGAACTTGGTTTCCGAGCGCGTGCCCTGCATCCGCTGATCCTCGGCGGTCAGCACGCGGGGGAGGTCCAGCGCGCGGCCCGAGAGCCGCGAATGGGTGACGCGCCCGCCGCCGGTGAGGGTGAGGCCGCGGATGGGCTCGACCGAGAGCTCGCCGAACAGCGTCGTCTCGTCGATGCGGTTGAGCACGCCGGTGGTTGGGGCAGGCTGGTCGACCGGGCCGAGCGCGCGGGACAGACGGGCGCTGTTGTGCAGATAGCTGGTGCCGATCACCCAGCCGAAGCCATTGGCCATCGGGCGGGAGAGGCGATTCTCGCTCGCCACCATCGCAGTGCGGTTGCGTTGGAGGAACAGTCGCGGCGCATCGGGTGCGAGCGTTGCGTCGAAACGTTCGTCGACCGCCTGGCGGACGATCGCGGTCGATGAGGTGAAGCGCAGCCTGTTCCAGTCCTTCGCGAGGATCAACTCGCCCAGCCGGTAGGTGTCGTCATAGGGCTGGGGGATCGTGCTGGAGCGAGTGAGCGGCGGCCCGTCGCGATCGGCATATTGGCTGTCGTCGCCGTGGATGTCCTGCACGGTGGCACCGGCGTCGATCGTCCAACCGTCGCCCGGCGCGATACGCAACACCGCGCGGCCGCCTTCAGTGTGGATGCGGTTGATGTTGCTCCGGCCGATCGCGGGAACGTCGATATAGCCGCCGTCGCTCGTCGCGTAGCCGACCATGCGCAGCGCCACCCGATCGCCGAGCGGGACGTTGAGCATCGCCGATCCGTCCGCCCCGGCCGCGCCATGCGCGACGGTGGAGATGCCGGCGCTGACGGCGCCCTCGGTCCGGCCGAGTACCGCGTCGTGGCGAACGATGCGGATGATCCCGCCCGGCGAACCGGCGCCGTAGAGCGTGCCCTGCGGTCCCTCCAGCACCTCGATCGCGGCGATGTCGTAGAGCTTCAGGTCCGGGTCCGGCGCGTTGTAGGTGAGGCGCAGGTCGCCCCAATATTCGCCGACGGTCGCCTGCGACTGGCCGACCAGCCCGGAATCGGCCACGCCCCGGATGAACAGCTTGTCGCGCCCCGCGCCGAAATGGGTGGAGGTGACGCTGGCGGCGCGCGCCGCGATCATGTCGCTGTCGGGCGCCCCGCCGTCGCCGAGCGTCGTGCCCGAGAGGATCGACACCGTGCCCGGGAAATCCGCGAGCGGCGTGCCGCGCTTGCTGGCGCTGACGACGATAGGCTGGTGGGGCGCCGGGTCATCCGGCGCGGCGACACCGGGCGCGGCCCGAGGTGTCGGGACGGTCTTTCGCGCGACCTGCCAGCTTTCAGGGCCGAGCGGCACAGGTTGCGCGCCGGAATGCGCCAGCACCCGCTCCAGCGCCTCGCGGACCGTCAGGCTGCCATGCACTGCGGGCGCCGGCTGCTGCCACATTCCCGCATCGCCGAGCCGAATGCTGGCGCCGGTCGAGTGGCTGAGCGCAACGATCGCATCGCCGAGCGGACCGGCGGGAAGGTCGACAGCATGGCGTGCGGCGGCGTGGGCGAGAGTCGGCGCCAGCAGCGCCGCGGCGGCGGCGATCAGGGGAAGGCTGGATCTCACGGCCGGAGCGGGGACTAGTGCCGGGAGGCGGCCTTTCGGGTCAGGAGCCAGCGCTCGTGGTCATGTTTCACCGTCACGTCAAGCAACGGCCCGAGGCCCGCCAGGAAGCGGGCGCGGTCGCCGCGATAGACGATTGCGCCGGTGAATGGCTGCGCCGCGATCTCGGGGGCTGGAACGATGGGGACGCCGAGCCCGCGTGTCAGATCCGCCGCCACGCTGGAAAGCGGCGCCTGCCGATAGCTCAGCCGCCCCTCGCGCCAGCCCCCGACTTCGGCCGGAGAGACCGGTGCGACACGCAGCGCGGGCGCGCCATCGTTCGTCGCCAGCATCTGGCCCGCATCGAGCCGCACCGCCTCCGCGCTCGGATTGTAGAGCACCGTGCCCTCGGCCACCGCCACGCGCGTCGCGCCGAGGTCGCGCGCCAGATCGAAGCGGGTGCCGACATCGCGGACTTCGCCGTCGCCGACATGCACCGTGAAGGGCCTGTCGGGATCGTGCCGGACTTCGAACAGCGCCTCGCCGCGTTCGAGCGTCACCACATGTACGTTGTGCCCATCGAGCAGCAGCCGGGTGCCGCCGTTGAGCGCGATGGTCGCGGCGCCGGTCGAGACGGTGCGCTGCTCGCCGGGCCCGGTCTCGATCGCATAGGGGGCAGGGAGGAGGCGCATCGTGCCCCAGCCGAGCGCGCCGACCAGCACGGCCGCGGCAAGTCCGCCTGCGGCCTGCCGCCGCCACGGCAGGGGCTTCGCGGCGGGAGGCGGGGTGGAGATGGATGGGGCAGGTCGCTGGCGCAGGGCCACATCGGCCGCGTCTCCCGCAGCCAGCACCTCCTCGTAGGCGAGAGCGTGCGCGGGATCGGCTTCGAGCCATGCCGCGAAGCCGTCCCAGTCGTCGAATGCCTCGTCGTTCAGGCGGATCGCCCACCCGACCGCGGCTTCGCGGAGTCTGTCCTGCCTGTCTATCATCCTGCCATGTCCACTGGGAGGACGGAGTCGATCAAGCCGAGCCTCATTCCGTCTCTTCCCGTGCCGCGAGCACTACGCGATAGGCCTTGCGCAGATCGCTCTCGACGGTGCTGAGGCTCACGCCCAGCTGAGCCGCAATGTCACGCTGGGCGGCGCCTTCGATGCGGTGGAGGCGGAAGATTTCGCGGGCGCGGTCGCCCAGTTCCGCCAACGCGCGTTCGACCCGCGCCAGCTCCTGTCGCGCGATCAACACGCGTTCGCCCGATGGCGCGTCGGAGGCGCCGGCGAGCGTGGGGCTTTGGCTCTCGTCCCACGCCTGATCGCGCAGCGCTGCCTGCCGCACGGCGCGATGGCGGTCGCGCATCAGATTTTCGGCGGCGCGGAACAGGTAGGAAAGCGGGTTGGTAACCGGCCCGGTGCGCGCGCTTGCGATCTTGAGCCACAGCTCCTGAAGCAGATCCTCGGCCTGCTCGCCCGCTCCGCGCGCGACCAGGAAACGCAGCAATGCGGCCCGGTTCGCCAGGAAGATCGCCTGCAGGCCGTCGCTCATGGCGGAGCGCGTTAGCGCAGGCGCTAGGCGGGTGTCATCCGCTTGCTGGCCTTGACGGGTGCGCGGCCGCTTATTTCGGCACCGGCATCGGGCGCGAAACGCAGGTTCCAGACGGTCGCCAGCGCCGAGATGGCGGTCACCACCCAGAAGCCGATGGTGAAATCCTCGAGCACCGGCCGCTCGTGCCCGTGCGCCGCCATCGACAGGTGCAGCGCGCTTGCCGCCACGCAGATGCCGAGCGAGAGCATCAGCTGCTGGAACGTGGAATAGAAGCTGGTCGCCACGCTCATCCGGCGCCGGTCGATCCCGTCATAGGCGATAGTGTTGTAGGCGGTGAACTGGAAAGACATGAAAAATCCGCAGATCGCCAACGTCGCGAAGATCGCCGGGATAGGCCAGCTCGGCCGGAACGCGCCGCAGATCGCGTAGCCAAGGGTCGCGATGAGGCCATTCACCACCAGCGTGTTGCGGAAGCCGAAGCGCTTGAGGATGCGCGGTGCCACCGTCTTCATCATGAGCGAGCCGATTGCCGTCGCCACCGTGATCGTCCCGCTCGTCGCCGCCGAGAGGCCGAAGCCGATCTGCATCATCAGCGGCAGCAGGAAGGGCAGCGCACCTTGCGTGATGCGCGTGAAGGATCCGGCGATCACCGACAGGCGAAAATTGTCGTCGCGCAGCAGCCTCAGGTCGAGGATCGGATCCGCGCGGTGTCGCGCATGGCGGATATACGCGACGCCGAAGACGACGCCGATCGCGATTAGCGCTGCCGCGAGGCGTCCCTCGCCGGCGCGGCTGGTCATCTCGAAGCCGAACAGCAGGCAGCCCAGCGATATGCCGGAGAAGACGAAGCCGATCGGATCGAACGGGGCGGGTTGGTCCTCGCGGATCTCGGCGATGAAGCGCCCGGTGAGCCAGACGCCCAGCACACCGATCGGGAGGTTGAGATAGAAGATCCAGCGCCAGTCGAGATAGGTGACGATGAAGCCACCCAGCGGCGGCCCGACGATCGGCCCGATCAGCGCCGGCATGATCAGCCATGACATTGCCGAGACCATGTCCTGCTTGGCGACGCTGCGCAGCAGGACCAGCCGTCCGACCGGGATCATCATCGCGCCGCCGATCCCCTGCACAAAGCGTGCGACGACGATCAGTTCGAGCGAGGGCGACAGTCCGCAGGCGAGCGACCCGGCCATGAAGATCAGGATCGCGGCGCGGAACACCGTGCGCGAGCCGAATCGATCGGCCAGCGTGCCCGAGGCGGGGATGAACACCGCCAGCGCAAGCAGGTAGGAGGTGAGCGCGATGCTCATCGACGGCGCGCGGACGCCGAAGTCCCGCGCCATCGTCGGCAGCGCGGTGGCGAGCACGGTCGCGTCGAGATTCTCCATGAACAGCGCGCAGGCGATGATCAGCGCGACCAGCCGGTAACCGGGGCCCGAGGCAGGCGGTCCCTGGTCGTGGGCGGGAGTTATTGCACTGGCTGCCGGGACGATGCCGTCGCGCACCTCGGCATTCACCGAGGCGATGCCACGCCGCCGCGGCGTCAGCATCGGGACGCCCTGTGCAGGGGAGCGGGCGGGTAAGCGGACATGGCAAAGGGCTTCCGTCGCGGGATGACACCTCTCCTGGAGAGCCGCCCGTCGGGATGTGGGCGTGCCCGAAACCGCCTCATAGTCCCGAAGCCGCCGCTTTGTAACGCCCCGACCGGAAAAAAGCCCGAGCGTCGATCATGTGTCCATGGCACGACGCCGGGCCGGGCGAGATTGCAAGCTTGACATCAAAGCGCATCTGAACGCCGTTACCCCCCTGGCGACTTGTGACAGCGGAATGATGATGAGCCAGGACGATACGCCCCTTTCCGACGATGTCGTGGCCTCGCGCGCCGATCCGCTGAGCGGCGATCTTCGCCCGGTCGACGAGGCGCCGCATCGCTTCGGCACGCAGGCGCGGACGGTGAGCTGGATCGCCGGCATTCTCGGCGTGCTGCTGCTGATCGGGCTGGCGCTGTGGCTGTCGCAGAAGAGCAGTTCGCAGGGCGCGGGCGCCGGCAGCGGACGGCAGCGCGGCGGTCAGGGCAGTGGCGGGCGCGGGGGTTTCGGTGGCCGCGGCGGCATGAACCAGCCCACCACTGTGGGCACCGCGAAGGCCCTCGCCGCCGATCTGCCGATCCAGCTTGAGGCGCTCGGCACCGTGACGCCCGCTGCCACGGTGACTGTGCGGCCGCAGGTTTCGGGCACGATCACCGAGGTGCTGTACCGCGAAGGTCAGATGGTGCGGCGGGGCGAGACGCTGGCGGTCATCGATCCGCGCCCTTACCGCGCGCAGTTGCTCCAGGCGCAGGGCGCACTGATCCGCGACCGCGCCCAGCTCGAAAATGCGCGCGTCCAGCTCAAGCGCTACGACATTCTGATCCAGCAGGATTCGATCGCGCGGCAGGATCGCGACACGCAGGCGGCTCTCGTCCACCAGCTCGAAGGCACGATCGCGGTCGACCAGGGGCAGGTGCAGCAGGCGGAGATCAACCTTGGCTATACCCGCGTCGTTTCGCCAGTGGCCGGGCGTGTCGGCCTGAAAGTGGTGGATGTCGGCAACTATATCGCCGCCGGCGACACCAACGGCATCGTTGTAGTGACGACGCTCCAGCCGATTGACGTCGAATATGCGGTTCCGCAGCAGCAGGCGCCCGCGATCCAGCAGCGCGTGGCGCAGGGCGCGGAAATACCCGCGCTGGCGCTCGACAGCACGCGCACCCAGACGCTCGACACCGGCCGTTTCTCGACGCTCGACAATCGCGTCGATACCACCACCGGCACGATCAAGGGGAAGGCGCGCTTCCAGAATGCGAAGTTCCAGCTCTATCCGAGCCAGTTCGTCAATGTGCGCCTAACCGTCGATACGGTGCGGAACGCGGTGACGGTGCCACCCTCGGCGGTGCGCTCGGGGCCCGACGGCGCGTTCGTGTGGCTGCTGAAGCCCGACCGCACCGTCACCCAGCGTGACGTCGAGACCGGAGTGATCACCGCCGACAAGACGCAGATCGTCGCCGGGCTTGCGGTGGGCGACACCGTCATCACCGACGGCGGCGACCGCCTGACCGAAGGCGGCCGCGTCGCGCTGCCCGGCGACAAGCCGGTGCAGGGCTGGCAGGGCACTAGCGGGCGGCGTGGGGGGCATCATCGCAAGGGCGGCGGCAACGCGCAGGCGGCTGCGGGGCCGGGCAGCCCGCCCGCCACCGCCTCGGCTCCCGGCGGCGCTCCGCAGGCGGCGTCCCCGTCGCCGGCGGCGCCCGCCGGGACGGAACAGGCGGCCAGCGGGCGTCGTGGCTGGTGGCGCCAGCATCAGGGCGAGCAGGGGCAGGGCAACCGCAGCCAGAGCGGCAGCGGGCAGCGCGGCGGAAACGGCGGCTGACGGCCAAACCTATGGGCCCCTCGCGCATCTTCATCCTGCGGCCGGTCGCTACGGCCCTGTTCATGCTCGCCATTGTGCTGGCGGGGCTGGTGGGCTTCCGCCTGCTGTCACTGTCGGCGCTGCCGGAGGTCGACTATCCCACCATCCAGGTGACGACGCTCTATCCGGGCGGCAGCCCAGAGGTGATGAGCCAGACGGTGACCGCGCCGCTGGAGCGCCAGTTCGGCGAGATGCCGGGGCTTACCCGCATGGGCTCGACCAGCTCGGCCGGCGCCTCGGTCATCACCCTCCAATTCACGCTAACCGAAGGTCTCGACGTCGCCGAGCAGGAGGTGCAGGCGGCAATCAATGCATCGACTGCGTTGTTGCCGGCCGATCTTCCGGCGCCGCCGGTCTATGCCAAGATCAACCCGGCCGACGCGCCGATCCTGACGATCGCGGTCACGTCGGACACGATGCCGCTGACGCAGGTGCAGTCGATCGTCGACACGCGCCTCGCTCAGAAGATCAGCCAGATCACCGGTGTCGGCCTCGTCAGCCTCGCGGGTGGGCAGAAGCCGGCGATGCGCATCCGCGCCGACACGCAGGCGCTGTCGAGCTATGGGCTCAGCCTCGCGCAGCTCCGCAC
>FTCZ01003088.1_pt1 | contig 12537 bp, 11 predicted proteins | sample 1658871 | NCBI WGS metagenome assembly FTCZ01 (sample SAMEA3914864, study PRJEB12502) | metagenome | biome: forest; material: soil | place: USA | collected 2012-03-12 | depth 0.3 m
GACACCGGGCTCACGTTGCCCACGATCTACCACCACTTCGGCGACAAGGCGGGCTTGTATGCCGCCTGCGTGGACGGCGTGGTGAACGAGGCCTCGCGGACGCTGGCGGCAGCGTTCGAAGGCGCGAAGTCGCCGCGCGAGGGCCTTCGCGAGCTGGCCATGTCGCTGTGTGTTCAGCTTGCCGCAGGGTCGCGCTTGCTCGCGTTCCTGCAACTGGAATCCGCGCTGGGATCCCGGCCCCTGTCCCGGCTGTTGGCGCCGCAGCTGCTGGAAAAGGCCGACCAGGCCCTGGACGGACGATCGACGCCGCAGGAAGACGGGTTGTCGCCCGGGCAGCGGCTCGTGGCCTTCGCCTACGGATACGCGGTGCTCGCGCAGTCGCTCACGCCGGGAGGGCCGGACGAGCTGGGTGCCGCGCGACTCGCCGAGGCCCTGCTGGCTTCGGTTCGTGCGCGGCCAGGATCGAGCCGGTAGGCCGGCGACCGCGCGGCATGCGCCAAGGGACTCTCGTTCCGGTGCGTCACGCGATGGACGATGGATGCGTGGCCAGCGGCGTCACCGCGATCTTCATGTACGGGAACAGCGGCAACCTGCTCAAGGTGTCGTGCAGCTCGTCGTTGCTGGCGACATCGAACACGCTGTAGTTGGCGTACTCGCCGACGACGCGCCAGAGGTGCGGCCACTTGCCCGAGGCCTGCAGGGCCTGCGAGTAGGCCTTCTCATCGGCCTTGATGCGCGATGCGTCGTCGGGCGAGACGGTGGCGGGGATGGCGACGATCATGTGGACGAGATACAGCATGGGGTTTCCTTGGCTTCAACAGGAGCGAGGTCTCGTCAACCCTGGTCGCCGCCGCCCACGGGCAGCACCGTTCCAGTGATGTAGGAGGCGCTGTCCGATGCGAGGAACAGGATGGCCTCGGCCTGTTCGTCCAGCGTCCCGTAGCGCTTCATCAACGTGCTCGACACCGTCTGGTCGACGATCTGCCGGTACCAGGCCTTGTCCTTGCGGCCCGGCTTGGCGCCGTTGCGCGGGACGCGGCGCGGCGGCGCCTCGGTGCCGCCCGGCGCCACCGCGTTGATGCGGATGCCGCGCTCGCCGTTCTCGAACGCCAGGCAGGCGGTCAGCGCGTTGACGCCGCCCTTGGCCGCGCCGTAGGGCACGCGGTTGACGCCGCGCGTGGCGATCGACGAGACGTTGACGATGGCGCCCTTCCTGCGCTTGACCATGTGGGGCAGCACGGCCCGGCAGCACCACAACGTCGGGAACAGCGAGCGCCGCACCTCGGCCTCGATCTCCTGCGGCCCGTACTGTTCGTAGGGCTTGGTCCAGATCGTCCCGCCGACGTTGTTGACCAGGATGTCGATGCGGCCGAACTTCGCGTGCGTGCGCGTCGCCGCCTGTTCGGCGCCGTCGAACTGCTCGAGGTCCGCCTCGATCGCGATGACGTCGGTCAGCGCCTCCAGCCTGGTGCGCAGTTCCTGCACCAGAGGCGACCGGTCGACGAGCGCGAGGCGCGCGCCCCGCTCCGCGGCGAGCTCGGCCACGCGCTGGCCGATGCCCTGGGCCGCGCCCGTGACGAGCATCACCTTGCCTTCGAAAGTTCTTGTCATGTCGACCTCGCCGTTCAAGCCGCGACTGTCTGCGTGGGCGTGAACTTCTCGTAGTGGAAACTCGCGGGCGCGATGCCCGCGGCCTTGAAGTGCTTCTGCACGGCGTCGACCATCGGCGGCGGGCCGCAGAGGTAGACGTCCACGTTGCCGCCATGCAGGGCCTCCGGCGGCAGGTGCTGCGTCACGTAGCCCTGGCGCTCGTGCGCGGTATCGGGGTCCGCCACGCAGGTGCTGAACGTGAAGCCGGGGATGCGGTCGGCGAACGCCTGCAGGCGATCGACCAGCACCAGGTCCTGGTCTCGCGTGACCCCGTAGATCAGGTGCACCGGCTGCGTCGTGTCCTGCCGGCCCAGGGCCTCCAGCATCGACAGGAACGGCGCCAGGCCCGTCCCGCCCGCCAGCAGCAGCAGGGGCCGGGTCACCGCGCGCAGGTAGAAGCTGCCGAGGGGCCCGCTCAGCTGCAGGCCCTGCCCGGCCCGGGCGCCGGCCAGCCAGCTGCTCATGAGGCCGCCCGGCACGTGCTTGACCAGGAAGGTCATCCGCCGCTCGCCCGGCGCGGAACTGAAGGAGTACGAGCGATGCTCGCCGCTGCCCGGCACGCCGATGTTGACGTACTGGCCCGGCAGGAACACCGGTGCCTCGGCGGGCAGGTCCAGCACCAGCTCGTAGGCCGCATCGCCGAACGCCGCCACGTCGGCGACCGACGCGCTGAAGGCGGCCGTGCCGGTCTTGCAGGCGGTCGACGACATGGGCACGGCGACCACGCAGTCGGAGCGGGGGATCATCTGGCACGTCAGCACCAGGCCGGCGGCGGCCTCGTCGGCCGTCAGCGCGTCGTCGATGTAGTCGTCGCCCAGGTCGTAGGCGCCGTTCTCGGCGCGGCACTTGCACGTGCCGCACACGCCGTCGGAGCAGTCCATGGGCAGGTTGATGCGCTGGCGGAACGCGGCGTCGAGCACCTTCTCGTTGGCGCCGCAGTCGACGAAGCGCGTGACGCCGTCCTCGAAGTTCAGGGCGATGCGGTAGCTGGTCATCTCGGGCTCTCCTGCATTCAGAGGTGGTAGATGTCGACGACCTGGCGGATGTAGTCGTTCTTCAGGACGATCTTCTTGCGCGCGATCAGGAAGGCGTCGCCCGACTTGCGCAACGTCACGAACGCGGTGCCGAAGTAGTGGTCGGTCGTCTTGTAGCGATGGCTCAGCGTGTGGAAGTTGTAGCGGACGTCCACCGCGTCGCCGCGCTCGGCCAGCACCTCCACGTTGGCCAGCAGGTGGCTGGTGCGGGGCTCGGGCATCGAGGCGCTGGAGCGCTCGGTCTTGATGCGGAACACGCGGTCTTCCAGGCCGTCGCGGCTCGGGTAGTAGATGAGCGAGATCTGGCTTTGCGGGTCGTCGGTGAGACGGTCGTCGTCGTCCCAGGCCGGCATCCAGTACTCGGCGTCGGGCGCGTACAGCTCCAGCCAGTCTTCCCACTGGCGGTCGTCCAGGTGGCGCGCCTCGCGATACAGGAAGGCGCGGATGGCGCCGCAGTCGACGCTGGCGGTCGTGCTCATGGCTGCGCTCCTTCGGTCTCCTGCTTGACCGCCTGGCGCATCGTCCTGGCCCAGTGGTCGTGCTGGCAGACGAACAGGCCTTCGTCCTCGCTGCGGCCGCCGCTGATCAGCGGGCTCATCCCCATCGCGCGGGCGTTGTCGTCGGGTCCGTCGACCCACAACGGCGCGCCGCGGCTCATGTCGTTCCAGGGCGCGGCCTTGCCGGCGTAGCCGGACTGGCAGGAGCGGAACTCCTCGAGGTCGTCCGCGGTGCCCATGCCCGAGACGTTGAAGAAGTCCTCGTACTGGCGGATGCGCAGCGCGCGATCCTCGGCGCTCTCGCCCTTGGGCGCGAAGCAGTAGATGGTGATCTCGGTCTTGTCGACGCTGATCGGCCGGGTCACGCGGATCTGCGTGGAGAACTGGTCCATCAGGTAGACGTTCGGATAGAGGCACAGGTTGCGCGTCTGGCCCACGATGAAGCCGGCCTTGTCCTCGCCCAGGCGCTCCTTGAGTTCCTCGCGGCGGCTGTAGACGGGGCGCACCTCCGGGTTCATCGTCTTCGTCCACAGCAGGATGTGGCCGTTCTCGAAGCCGTACACGCCGCCCGTGCTCTTGCTCCAGCCGTTGGCGTCGACGGCCTTGGTGCCGCCGTCCTTGCGGCGTCCCATCGTGGCCGAGTAGTTCCAGTGCACGGAGCTGACGTGGTAGCCGTCGCTGCCGTTCTCCATCTGCAGCTTCCAGTTGCCGTCGTAGGTGTAGGTCGAGTTGCCGCGAAGCACCTCGATGCCCTCGGGCGCCTGGTCCACGATCTGGTCGATGATCACGCGCGTCTCGCCCAGCCAGGCCTCGAGCGGCGCGACGTCGGCGTTCAGGCTGCCGAACAGGAAGCCCTTGTAGCTCTCGAAGCGCGCGACCTTCTTCAGGTCATGCGAGCCGTGCGTGTTGAACTGGATCGGGTACTCGGTGGTCTTCTCGTCCTTGACCTTGAGCAGCTTGCCGGCATTGCTGAACGTCCAGCCATGGAAGGGGCAGGTGAAGCTGCCCTTGTTGCCGTGCTTGCGCCGGCACAGCATCGCGCCGCGGTGCGCGCAGGCGTTGATGACGGCGTTGAGCTTGCCGTCCTTGCTGCGCGTGATGACGACCGGCTGGCGCCCGATGTGCGTGGTGAAGTAGTCGTTGACCTCGGGGATCTGGCTCTCGTGCGCCAGGTAGACCCAGTTGCCCTCGAAGATGTGCGTCATCTCCAGCTCGAACAGGGCCGGGTCGGTGAAGATGTCGCGCCGGCAGCGGAAGACGCCCGTGTCCTTGTCGTCCTGCAGCGCGGTGTCCAGCAGCTGCTCGATGTCGCCGTGCTTCGCGGCGGATGCGATCGTGTTCATTTCAGATGTCTCCTGCGGGCGATGCCATCCGCCACGACGACGCGCGTCGCGGTCATGCATCGGGTTGCTGACGAAGGGGCGGCCGCGCCTGGGCGCCGGCCGTGGGCGCTCAGGCCGCCAGGCGGGGCCGATCGACGATCTGGTTGTCGACGCCGTCCACGAGGGCGCTGAGCCGGATATCGAAGACGATCTCGGCGAACGGGCCGTCGAGCCCCTCGGCCTGGATGCTGGCGCGATCGGTGCGTTCGACCACCGGCGGCACCAGGCCCTCGCGCGTGGCGTAGGCGAAGTCGTCGTAGACCAGCGGATCGCCGTCGATGTTGATCTGCGTGGTCAGCTTGCGATGGCCGTCGGCCGTGACGAACAGGTGGATGTGCGCCGGCCGGTTGCCGTGCCGCCCGAGCTCGTTGAGCAGCGCCTGCGTCGGGCCGTCGGGAGGACAGCCGTAGCCCACGGGCACGATGCTGCGGAACTTGTAGCGGCCCTTGGCGTCGGTGACGATGGTGCGGCGCATGTTGAACGGCTTCTGTTCGCCCGTCGGGTCGAAGTGCGAGTAGAAGCCCTTCGTGTTGGCGTGCCAGACCTCCACCGTGGCGCCCGGCGCGGGCTGGCCGTCGGCGCCGAAGACGATGCCGTGCATGATCAGCGTGTGGCCCTGCTTTTCGCTGCCGTCGTCCAGCCGGCCGAAGCCCTGCACCACGGGGGCGCCCTCGACGTACAACGGTCCTTCGATGGTGCGGGGCGTGCCGTCGGCCACGCCCAGGGCCTGGTCCTCGGCGTCCATGCGCATGTCGAAGTAGCGATCGAGCCCGAGCCCCGGCGACAGCAATCCGGCCTCGCCGCGCGCGCCCAGCCGGTTCAGGTAGGCGACGCCCGCCCAGTACTCGTCGGAGGTGATGTCCAGGTCCTCGATCGTCCTGAACAGGTCGGACAGGATGCGATGGACGATCGCCTTCGTGCGCGCGTTGCCGCCCTCCTGCTTCATGCCGCTGGCCAGGCGCAGGAAATCCTGCACTTCGGGGGTGTCGAAGATTTGAACGCTCATGATGGTCTCCGTCTTGTCGGTGGTTGAAGTCTGTGATGTCGCCGTCATGCGAGCCGCGTCGCGGCGGCCGCGACGGTCGTGCGCGGACGATCCCGGCGGTAGTGAAGGACGCGGTCCTCGTCGAGCCGGATGCCCAGTCCGGGCGAGCTCGGCACCGTCAGGTGGAAATCGCTGTAGTCGAGAGGCTGGGCGAGGATCTCCTCGGTCAGCAGCAGCGGGCCGAAGAGTTCGGTGCCCCACTGCAGCTCGCGGAAGGTCGCGAACGCGTGCGCGGACGCGATGCTGCCCACGGCGCCCTCCAGCATGGTCCCGCCGTACAGCTCGATGTGCGCGGCGTCCGCGATGGCGGCCACGTGCTGCGCCGCCTGCAGGCCGCCGGACTGTTCCGTCTTGACCGCGAACACGTCGGCGCCGGCCTGGCGCGCGAGCGCGAAGGCGCTGGCGGGGCCCATGAGGGACTCGTCGGCCATGACGGCGATCGGGAACCGGCCCGTGAGCCGCGCCAGTGCCTCGACGCTGGCCACCGGCTGTTCGACCAGCTCGCATCCCGCGTCGACCAGGCCGGCTAGGCCGCGGCGCGCCTGCAACTCGGTCCAGGCCATGTTCACGTCCACGCGCACGGACGCCTGGTCGCCCAGCGCCTTCTTGATGGCCGCCACGTGGGCCACGTCGTCACGCACGGACCGGCGGCCGATCTTCAACTTGAAGATGCGGTGGCGCCGCGTCTGCAGCATGTGCCGGGCTTCCTCGATGTCGCGCCCGGTGTCGCCGGAGGCCAGCGTCCACGCGACGGGGAGCCGGTCGCGCAGGCGTCCGCCCAGCAGTTCCGACACGGGCAGCCCCGTGCGGTGGCCCAGCGCATCGAACAGCGCCGTCTCGACGGCGCACTTGGCGAAGCGGTTGTCGCGGATGCCCTTGTCCAGGTGCGCCATCAGCGCCGGCACGCGGTTGGCATCCGCGCCCAGCAGGTGCGGCGCGAAATAGGTGTCGATGGCGAGCTTCATGCCCTCGGGCGATTCGGCGCCGTAGGCCAGGCCGCCGATGGTCGTGCCCTCGCCGACGCCCGTCGTGCCGTCGGAGCAGCGGATGCGCACGAGCATCAGCGTCTGCCCGCTCATCGTCGTCATGGACAGCTTGTGGGGACGGATGGTCGGCAGGTCGATCAGCACGGTCTCGACCGCGTCGATGAAGGCCGTCGCGGCGCTGGCGGCCGGCGAGTCGTGGAGGTGGAGGTGGGCTTGCATGGAGCTCATTGAACGGCGATCGCCCTTCCAGATCCAACACCGAATTCATCTGGTTCGATACCTTCAAGGTATTGTTTGGCATTCCAGTCTTTCGAATCAAAGACTTAGAATGACGACATCCCATCCGAGCATGGTTTTCCCTCATGGATCTGCGCCAACTGCGTTACTTCGTGGCGGTGGCCACCACCCGCAACTTCACGCGGGCCGCCGAGCAGATGCACATCGCGCAACCGCCCCTGAGCCGCCAGATCCAGCTGCTCGAAGAGGAGCTCGGCGTGCAGCTGATCCAGCGCAACAGCCGGCCGGTGCGCCTCACGGAGGCCGGGCGCCAGTTCCACGAGCAATCGCTGCAGGTGCTGCAGCGGGTCGAGCAGATGAAGACCAGCGCGCGCCAGACCGGGCTGCACCAGCGCCAGGCCATCACGGTGGCCTACGTCGCGTCCACGCTGTACGGCGGGCTGCCCACGCTGGTACGCACGTTCCGGCAGCGCTACCCCGACACCGACATCCATCTCGTCGACCTGAATTCGGTGCAGCAGATCAACGAGCTCAAGGCGGGCCGGATCGACCTGGGCTTCGGCCGCATCCGGAGTCGCGACACGTCCGTGGCGCGCACCGTGCTGCGCGAGGAGCGGCTCGTGCTGGCCATCCCGCCCAGCTCGCCGCTCGCGGCCCGCACGAGTCCCATCAGCCTCAAGGAGATCGAACAGCAGCGCCTGCTCGTCTTTCCGAAGGAGCCGCGCCCCAGCCTCGCGGATCACGTGCTGGGCCTGCTGCACGACCAGGGCGTCCAGCTGGCGGAAGTGCACGAGGTCCGTGAGCTGCAGGCGGCGCTCGGCCTGGTCGCCGCGGAGATGGGGGTCTGCATCATCCCGACCACGGCGCGACTGCGTTCGGACCTGATCTATCGCGTGATCAGCGACGAGCAGGCGACCTCGCCGATCATCCTGAGCCACCGGCTCAACGACGACTCCTGGTACATCCCGGCCATCAAGCAGCTGATCGCGGAGATGTACGCGCAGAACCCGCCGTGGCTCGATCTCGGGGCGAATGCGTTTCCCGCGGCCATCCCCGAGAACCCGCCCTCGCCGGCCCCGCAGGCTCCGAAGCGCGGCCGCAAGCCGGCCAGGCCGCGCTGATCGCCGCGGTCGCCGGAACGGGCGTTCATCCCTTCAGGCCGGCCCGTCGGCGCCGATATGCCAGATCATGAGCGCTTCCAAGCTCCCCGGAGGTCACGCCAAGCCGGCGCACTGGACCGTGAAGACGAACTACCGGCTGCGCGCATGTGCGTTCCTGAACATGTTCGCCAGCATCGCGTTTCATGGCTGGGACCGGCACTACGGGCTCGTGCTGTGGGGCTTCGTCGCGCTGCACCTTCTCGTGTACCCGCACCTGGCCTATCTGGTGGCCAGCCGGTCCGCGCGCTCCCAGGAGGCGGAGGTGAACAACCTCACGCTGGACTGCCTCCTGTTCGGCCTGCTGATGGGCGCCCTGCACTTTCCGCTGTGGATCACGTTCACGGTCTACATCGCCAGCACCATCAACATCACCATCAGCCGCGGCGTGCGGGGCCTGGCGCGCTCGCAGGTGGCGTCCCTGGTCGGCGCGCTCGCGGCGATCGCCGTGTTCGGATGGGCGCCCGTGGTCGAGACGAGCTGGCCCTCGATCTGGCTGTGCGTGATCGGCAACGCCGTCTACCTGAGCTGCATCGGCGTGGTGGCGCACAGCCGCAACAAGCAGTTGCGCGTCACGCGCGAGGCGCTGCGCGCGGGCGAGGCCGTCCTGCAGGATCGCCTGGCCGAGATCCAGTCGCTGCGGGACAAGCTGCAGGAGCAGGCGCTGCGCGATCCCCTGACGGGGCTCCACAACCGCCGCTTCCTCGAAGGCATCGTCGACAAGGAGCTCGCGCGCTGCCGGCGCGAGCAGATCCCGCTCGCGGTGGCGATGATCGACGTCGATCATTTCAAGAAGGTCAACGACGTCCACGGACACCTCGCCGGCGACCAGGTGCTCAAGGCACTGGCGGCCCTGCTGGAAGGCGAGGTGCGCGCCAGCGACGCGGCATGCCGCTACGGCGGCGAGGAGTTCATCCTGCTGCTGCCGGGCATGGACGGGGAGACCGCGCTGGCGCGCGCGGACGCGTGGCGCGAGGCGTTCTCCCGGCTGACGGTCGTGCACGACGGCCTCCGGATCCAGGCGACGATCTCGATCGGCATCTCCAGCTTTCCCGATCATGGCGCCAGCCTGGGCGAGCTCACGCGTCGTGCCGACCTCTCGCTCTACGAGGCCAAGCACCGCGGCCGCAACCAGGTCGTCCTCCACCGTGCGGAGCGCGAGACGCCACCCCCGATGGACGCGAGCCCGCGGCCCCTTCGCCTAGCGGATGCGCGCTGACGCGCGAAGCTCCCCGGTCAGCGTCTGCAGGACCTGATCTTCCGCCTGCTTGCGCAGCATCGGCTTCATGTCCTCGAAGGCCGGCGCCTTGACGACGCGCTTGTCCAGCGGGGCCGCCGCCCTCATGCGGTCGTACAGCACCCGGAGCTCCTTGTCGGAGACCGGATGCGTCTCGACGTAGAACTGCGCGTAGCGCTGGATGACGATGGTCTGCCGGACGGCGTCGGCCTCGGCGAGCACCTTGCGGCGAGCGGCCTCGGCCTCCGACGCGACGTCGGGGCGCCGATCGAAGCCCGCCTTGCGCGCCGCCTGGAACAGGAGCTCGCGCTGGATGACCTGTTCGCGAACCTGCGCCTCCAGCGCGGCCGGATCGGACATCCCGTTGGCCCGGCCCTTGTCCATGTACATCGCGGCCGTCGTCTGCGAGACGGGGGTGCCGTTGACGGTGACGAACGGCTTGTCGGCCGCCATGCAGGGACCGCAGAGTGCGAGGACGAGCATGCACGCAAGAGGCCTGGAAGAATTGGTCATGGAAATCATCCTGAAGTTCGTGGGGCGCCATGGCCGGACCGGCCGCGGCGCCCCGTCTGCGCGTCAGCGCTTGAACGTCCCCACGGTCGTCAGGTTGGCGGACGAATTGCCGGCGTAGACCGTGAAGGTGCCCGCCGGGATGACGAACTGCTGCTTCGTCTTGTTCCAGACCCCCAGCGGATGGTTGCTCGCATCGGGATCGATGTCGATCGTCACCGTCGCCGTGGCACCCGCGGCGAGCGTCACCTTCTGGTAGCCCACCAGGCGCTTGGGCGGCTGCGGCAGCCAGGCGTCGCTGGGCACGCCCAGGTAGACCTGCACGACTTCCGCGCCCGCCTTCGCGCCGGTGTTGCTCACCGTGGCCGTCACGTGGTACTTCGTGTCGCTGGTGGTCGCCGGCGTGAACGTCGGCGCGATGGCGAACGACGTGTACGACAGGCCGAAGCCGAACGGGAACGCCGGGGTGACCGAGTTGGCCTGGTACCAGCGGTAGCCGATGTCCAGCTTCTCGTCGTAGGTCACGACCGGCACGCCGGCGCTGTCGATCACGCCGGGGTACTGGTTCGGCGTGACCTGGCCCATGAAGGAGTGGCCGGCCAGCGCGAACGTGACCGGGAGCTTGCCGCCCGGGTTGGTCACGCCGTAGAGCGCATTCGCCACGATGTTGCCATCCTCCTGGCCGGGGAACCAGGCCTCGAGGATGGCGGGGCCGGCGGCGCCCAGCAGCGACGCATCCATCGTCACGCCGGCGGTGTCCTTGAGCACCAGGACGGTCTTGGCCGGCATGGCGCTGGCCGTCGTGGACGCCGTGCCCATCACGCCCTGGATCATCGCCACGGTGTTGCTGTTGCCCGCGTTGTTGGTGCTGCCGGACGCGGTGGTCAGGGCGCTGGACTTGGGCGTGTACCAGTCGAGGTTGTCGCCCAGCGCGGACAGCGTGCCGCCGTTCGTCGTCGTGAACGAGGCGCGGTCGGCGCCCTCCTCCGAGATCGTGCCCGCCATGATGACGACCTGGTCGGCGCCCGCGGCCGCGGCCAAGGCCGCCGCGTAGGTGATCGGCGCGCCGTCCATCGTCGCATTGGCGTTGGCGTCGTCGACCAGGATCAGGTGGACCTGGGCCGTCGTGTTGCCGAGCTTGGACAGCACGTTCTGGATGCCCTGCACCGGCGTGACCGTGTAGTTCGGCACCACGTCGGAGCTGCCGCCGCCGGCGCCGAAGGCGAAGCCGACGCGGGCGCCGCCGGCCACCGCCTGCTGCGCGTAGACCTGGGTCTGCTTGCCGATCACCACGACGTTCTGCGCCGTGCTCGCGAGCGGCAGCGCGCCGTTGTTCTGCAGGAGCACCGTCGCCTGGTTGCCGATCGACTGGGCGTGCGTGCCGCCGGCGGCGAAGTCGATGGCAGTCTGCACCAGCGCCCGGTCGAAGATGCCCATGCGGAACATCTGCGTGTAGCGCCGCTTCAGCGCCGTGTCGAAGTCGGACTCCTGGATCAGGCCCGCCGCCAGCGCCGCATTGAGCTTGGCCGGCGTCCAGACCGTGGCCTGGAACATCTCGTGGTCCATGCCGGCGAGCAGCGTGCCGACCGTGTCCTTGGCGGCGCCGAAGTCCGACTGGACGTAGCCGTCGAAATTCCACTGGTCGCGCAGGATACCGGTCAGCGTATCGGGGTTCGCGCAGGCCTGGTAGCCGTTGACGGTGTTGTACGAGCACATGATCGCGGCGACCTTGCCGTCCTTGACCGCCATCTCGAACGGCAGCAGGTACAGCTCGTGAAGCACCTGGTCGTCGATGATCTCGCTGTCGGTCGTGCGATTGGTCTCCTGCTCGTTGGCGACGAAGTGCTTGGCCATGGCGATGACGCCGTTGGCCTGGACCGCCTTGGTCTCGGCCACGGCCATCGTGCCGGTCAGGTACGGATCCTCGCCGAAGTACTCGAAGTTGCGCCCCAGCACCGGCAGGCGCGCGAGGTTCGCGCCCGGCGCCTCGAACACGTGCAGCGCCAGGTTGTTGGCCTCGACGCCGATCACGTTGCCGAACTCGGTCGCGACGGTCGGGTCGAAGGAGGCCGCCAGCGAGATCGCGGACGGCAGCGCCGTGGCCTTGGCCGAACTCGCGCTCGTCAGCACGGCGCCCAGGTTGGTCGGATCCGTGGCGGTGCTCACGCAGTCGTTCTGGCCGATGCCGACCGGGCCGTTGGTGATGCGCAGCGTGGGGATCTCGAGCGCCGCGATGCCGGTGACGTGCCGCCCGCCCAGGCAGGACGGCAGTTCGGGCACGATGCCGATGCCCGAGCCCACGATCTGCTGCTCCTTCTGCTCCAGCGTCAGGACGGAGACGAGCAAGGTCGCGCGTTGCTCGGGCGTCAGCAACTTGTCCATCCACGGATGGGTCATCTGCATCGCCTTGTCCAGTTCGGTGGGTTGCGGCGCCGGGGCCGGGGCCGGAGCGGGCGGCGGCGCCCCATCGCCGCCGCAGGCGACCAGGGTGCCGGCGATGGCGGCGCTGAGAAGGGAAGACTGGAATGGCTTCTTCATGATCGACGGTCCAAGTGGCGACGACGTTCCGTCTTCCGGAACGCATCAGGGTGATAGATACCGTTAACACTCGATCTCGAACGACCTGCTGGCTGCGTCGATTGTTAACGGTATCAAGCTTAGGCCGATGCCGGACCCTTGTCGTCAGTGAATACCAGCAAAGTTGTCCGATGTCGTATAACATAGGGGCCTCTGAATCGCATTGGCCCCGCCAACCAACATGTCCACTGCCGACGTCGGTCGCCGCCGTCCCCGCTCTCTCGC
>FTCZ01002560.1_pt1 | contig 12514 bp, 12 predicted proteins | sample 1658871 | NCBI WGS metagenome assembly FTCZ01 (sample SAMEA3914864, study PRJEB12502) | metagenome | biome: forest; material: soil | place: USA | collected 2012-03-12 | depth 0.3 m
GAAGTCCGGATCGGCTGCCGCCAATATGATGACCCGGATATCCCCGTCCGCTGCCGCGCGCGCGAAGGCGTCGTCCAGCTGATAGATCAGATCCAGATTCTGCGCGTTGCGCGCCTGCGGTCGGTTGAGTACGAGCCGCGCGACAGCCGGGACCGGGCGCTCCTCGATGACCAGCTTGCTGACCGCATCATCCGACAAGGTTGGGCCTCCTGTTTGAGGCAAGGGCAGCTGCATGGGGGCCGGGATCGCTGTGATGGCCACCTGATGGCGTCGCCCGCATGAGCGAGGTGCAGGCAATCGACGGTCCGTCGCGCGGACTGGATTGCACGATCCAGAAATCGCTCATCGTCCCTCTCCCGTGCGCACAAGCGCTTAGGCCGTTTCCCGGCCTTTACGGCTCATACGGATAATAGGACGCAGCCTAACCGTATTCCAGGCTACTTGTCGAGGAACAGAATGTCAGGCCCATTCTCGCGCACTAGTGCAGCACATCACGTCAGAGCGCGGCCGCGAATGGCGAGGAGAGGATCATCGCCTGAGGATTTGTGAGGGCAAGCGGCACCAGGTTGGGCATAATGCCCAACACTTATTCGGCTATCACGCCTTATGGTCGTTTCAGAATATGGCCTAAACGAGCCTTGGAGCGCATGACGATGCGAGAGTGCGATTGGTTCTTCGACTTCATCTCGCCCTTTTCCTATCTCCAGTGGAAGACGCGCGAGAGGATCGCTGACAGAACTCGGCTGCAGCCCATACCCGTCGTGCTGGGCGCGCTCCTCGATCATTGGGGTCAGAAGGGACCGGCGGAGATCCCACCCAAGCGCTTCCACACCTATCGCGCCTGCCAGTGGCGTGCGAAACGGCTCGGTGTTCCGCTCCACTTTCCACCCGCGCACCCCTTCAATCCGATCGCGGCGTTGCGTCTCTCCGTCGCGCTAGGGACGAGCGACGTCGCGATCGACGCTATATTCGACGCAGCGTACCGCGACGGTCGCGACATATCCGACATCGCCGTTCTGACCGACATCGGCAGGGCGTTCGGCATTGATGACGTGGCCGCGGCCATCGGCCAGCCTGAAGTCAAGCAGAGGCTCCGTGCAAACACCGACCTGGCGATCGCGCGGGGCGTGTTCGGTGTGCCGACCATCGCCATTGGCGAAGAACTCTTCTGGGGTGAGGACATGACTGACATGCTCGCCGACTTTCTCGCCGAGCCAGATGCGTTTGACACACCGGACATGCGTCGGCTCAAGGCACTCCCCGTTGGGGTCCAGCGCGGCACCCGTTGATTGCCCTCGAGGCAATGGTGGCGTGCCGTCACGCGGTGAGGCAACGAATGACCAGCGCCCTCCAATGATCCAGCTGTCGAGAGTTCGCGAACAGGGGCACTGGATCCGCTTGCTGAAATCTGGGGAACGGCCAGTCGTGGCGCCCAGGTCTAAGAGCCTGAACCGGAATTGAGGCTGGAGAAAAACGCGGGTGATATCAACGATGTGTGATTCAGTCGGAGTTGCGACACAACGGGGGAGGATCCCATGTGGACCGATACCACCCGCGCCCACTATCCGCGAAAAGGGGTGTGCCCGCCAAGGAAATGACGGATGCTGAATCGGTCGTGCTTGAGCCGATGATGCCGAGGGATCTGCTACTCCCACGCCGCCACAAGTGGGGATGGCGCAAACTTATCGATGCTATGTTCTACCTCCTGCGAGGCGGTCTTCCCTGGCGTATGCTGCCGTCTGGACTCTTTCCGCCTGTCACGACAGTTCAGCGCTGGTTCTACCGCTTTCGCGATATTGGCTTATGGCGAGCGATCAACCACCAGCTGGTAATGCTGGCGCGTGAGCTGGAAGCGCGCGATGCGAGCCCGAGTGCCTGTACCATCGACAGCCAGTCGGTGAAAACGACGGAAAGCAGCGGATTGCGGCTACGACGCGGGTAAGCGGATCAAGGGGCGAAAGCGCCATGTCCTCACGGATATCCTCGGGTTGTTGCTCGACGCGGTCCATACCGCAGACGTTCAGGACCGCGATGGTGGGCCGTTGCTCCTGCAGTGGATACATCGGCGGTTTCCATGGCTATCTCACATCTTTGCTGACGGGAGATATGCCGGGCCCCCATTGACGAAGACGGCTATGAAGTCCGGAGAATGGACGATTGAGATCGTCAAGCGATCGGACGCCGCCAATGGCTTTGTCGTGTTACCGCGACCCTGGGCGGTTAAACGAACATTGGCGTGGCTCAATCGCAATCGCAGATTGGCGAAGGATTTTGAGCGAACGATTGAGAGCGCGGCTGCCTGGATCTTCCTTGCGTCCATTCAGTTCGCCACTCGGAAGACGCACGGCATTGATTTTGCGTCAGATTGTATTGTGGGTCAGCCTCTGAGGCCGGGCCGTCAGGCCGCCCGTCGTGCTTGGTGGCGAAGGACATGAGCGCGCAGAAGGCGCTCAGCCAGTTGTTGGCCTTGCCCGGCGTGTCCTTCACCCCGTCGCGGATCGGAAGACGTGCCCGCTCGGTAACTTGCCGCCTCGACAGTCGTGCGGATGACGATGTTTAGAAGGTATCGCTCGTGCGATTTAGTGTTCGCTGATCTGCAGGACGCTCGTCGCCGAAAGATAGGTGTCGAGCAGCGCGCGGCCACGGGGGGTAAGCACGGCGCGGAGCTCTCCGGAGAAACGGTGGGTCACACCGGTGACGAGTTGCCGCCTTTCGAGGACAGCAAGCCAACGGTCCAACACTGGACGCGGCGCGCTTACAAGCTTTTCAAGACGATCCAGGCTAACCTGATGCGCTTGGTCGGCGTGAAGCGTCAGGAGGACGTCCCAGCCTGTCTCGCCAAGCATCGTCGGCGGCAAGGTGGATGAAGCTGCCCAGTCACGGATATGCCAATCGGCGTTCATTGCGGGTCTCCGTTTGTCTCAGAGCCTGAAAATTTTTGCCGGCAATCTGCGTGCTCAATACCGCGCGATAGCAGGCTTAACGGCATCGTCCGTCGCGTTCTGATGCGGCAGAATGGTGCCATCACGGATAATGTTGTAAGGATGATGCGGCCGCCACTCCATCAGACGAGCGGTTGATGCTCCTGTCCGGGTGCACGAGCGTCGTAATACTTTGGTTTAGCCGGCATGCGCCCTGTCGAAGGTTGCTTCAGCGGACCGAATGCCTGGACCGCGATCACCGGCAGCATACGTGCGGGTGCGAGAGACGAGCATGACTGAGTTGAAGTCCACTGTCGTGGTCATCGACGACGATGTGTCCGTTCGCGAGTCGCTCGCAAACCTGTTCAGGTCGGTCAGCCTTGACGTGAAGCTGTTCTCGTCCGGCCCGGAATTCCTGAAGTCCGGCCGGCCGGAGTCACCGGCTTGCCTGGTGCTTGACGTCAGATTGCCCGACGCGAGCGGCCTCGACGTGCAGCGCGAACTTGCTGCGGCGGACATAAGAGTGCCAATCATCTTTATCACCGGCTACGGCGACATCCACATGTCGGTGCAAGCGATGAAGGGCGGCGCAATCGAGTTCCTGACCAAGCCTTTCCGAGAGCAGGATTTGCTCGATGCCGTTCAGCTTGGTCTCGCTCGTGATCGCGCGGAGCTGGACAACGAACGACATCTTGCAACGCTAAAAGAGAGTTTTGCGTTGCTGACCCCTCGCGAGCGCGAAATCATGCAATATGTCGCGCAGGGGCGGCTCAACAAGCAGATCGCATTCGACATGAGCATCAGCGAGATCACGGTGAAGGTCCATCGCGGCCAGGTGATGCGCAAAATGAATGCCAAGTCGCTGCCGGAGCTGGCTCGCATGGTCGATCGGCTCGCCAAGGCAGGGATGGGGGCCAAGGCTTCGACATAGCGGAAGAGGAAGCGCCCGAGTGAACAATCGAGCGTTCTTCGTTGGAGATGGGACGATTGTTCCCCTGGTCATTGGTGCCGTGGCCGCCGCGATCTTCGTGGTCGATGTAAACACTAATTCAAACATTACTGTCTCAGTTCTGTATGTCATTGTCGTGCTTCTGACCGGGCGCAGTTCGCCTATGCGCACCATTCTGCTCGTGTCTATTGGCTGCGCCGCGTTGACCGTGATCGCATTATTTATGTCCCCCCCAGGCGAGTCGCTCAGGGTCGGAGTTCTAAACGATAGCCTCTCAATCACTGCGAACGTGATCACCACCTTTCTTGTGTTGCGAGCTCACTCGGCCCACGTGCAGCTGCGCGAACATGCCAGCCTGCTCGAGCTTTCGCACGATGCAGTCTTCTCCCGGGATATGGGCGACGTCATCACTTTCTGGAATCGAGCGGCGGAAGAACTCTACGGTTGGACGTGCGAAGAAGCCGTGGGGAGATCTGTCCATGAACTTCTGGAAACAACTTTCCCGGAGCCAATCGAGGACATCTACGCAGAGCTTCGGCGAACCGGTCGATGGCGCGGCGAACTTGTCCACAGGAAACGGGATGGCACGCAGGTCATCGCCGCAAGCCGCTGGTCACTCCACCGCGATCGGCAGGGCCAGCCTGCTGCCATCTTGGAAACGGACAATGACATCACGGAGAGCAGGCGCGCGCAGGAGTCCTTGCAACAGGCGCAGTCCGATTTAGCGCGATTCAACCGTGTCATGTTAATGGGCGAAATGACGGCTTCCATATCGCATGAAATCAATCAGCCCATTTCGGGTGCCATCACGAACGCCAATGCCGCTTTGCATTGGCTCGCAGCGGAGCCGCCCAACGTGGAAGAGGTCCGGAAGTCACTCGAGCGCATAACCAAAGACGGTCACCGGGCGAGCGAAGTCATCGGCCGTGTTCGCGCGCTCGCAAGGAAGATGCCGCCGCGCAAGGACCCGCTCGACATCAATGAGACCGTTGGCGAAGTCCTGGCCCTGACCGAGCGCGAGCTGCAGGGCAATTCGGTAAAGGTATCGGTCCGCTTCTCGCGCGATCTGCCGCTCACCAGGGGCGACAGAATTCAGATCCAGCAGGTGATTCTCAATCTCGTCGTCAACGCGATCGAAGCCATGAAAGGGACTAGTGAGACGCACCGCCAGCTTTCGGTCAGTACCGGGCCGGATTCCGCTAACCTATTCGTTGAGGTTCGCGATACCGGATCGGGCCTCGCAGCTGCCCAACGTGAGCGGCTGTTCCAGTCCTTCTACACGACGAAGGAGGGAGGGATGGGCATGGGGCTCTCGCTTAGCCGGTCAATCGTCGAAGCGCATGGCGGTCGCCTGTACGCAGCGGCAAACGAGCCCAATGGCGCGGTCTTCCGATTCACGTTGCCCGTTGAACCCTTGACCGCGGATCGGACGTAAACTCGGTGCCGCCGCCGTCCAAAGGTCGTAGCCAACTTATACCCACATATAATTGCTCTGGCGATACGACTGGCTGATCGTTTCCAGTGGGACCGTCTTCTCGATCCCCCGGTTCAATGGTGCGGGTGCGCTTGGTCGCGTACTCGCCGAGATCATTTGGGGGCTGCATGGTTGATCATGAAAAGCGTGATAGCAATTGTTGACGATGATGAGTCCATTCGTGAGGCGCTCGTCAGTCTCATGAAATCGCTTGGTTATGAGGCCATGCCTTATGCGTCCGGCGACGAGTTCATGAAATCTGCCGACCGCGGCCGGACCGCATGCCTCATTACCGACGTGAATATGCCGGAAATGACTGGGCCGCAGCTCCATCAACGGCTGATCGACTCGGGGGAACAGATTCCTACGATTTTCGTGACCGCCTATCCGGACGAATTGGTGCGCAAGAACGCTGCGCAGGCGGGCGTCGACCATTATCTGACGAAGCCGTTCCGCGAACAAGAATTGCTTGACTGCGTTCGGTCAGCTCTGAAGCGTGCCTCTTAGAGCCAGAGCCGGAACAGGGCATGGACAAAAAGATGGGTGATATCAGCTACACGTGAGGCAGTCGGAGTCGTGAGACTTGGATGGAGGATCCCGTGTGGATCGGATACCGCCCTCGTGCAGCTTGCGCAAAAAAAGCGGCGCCTGCCAAGCGAAATGACGGACGCTGAATGGCTGGTGCTCGAGCTGATGATACCGGGTGACCCGCCGCGCGGACGCCGCTGCATATGGGGATGCCGCAAACTTGTCGACGCCATGTTCTACCGGCTGCGAGGTGGCCTTCCATGGCGGATGCAGCCGCCCGGGCTACTTCCCCCTGGCCCGATGGCTCAGCGTTGGTTCTACCGGGTCCGCGACACCGGTGGCGAGCGATCAACCACCGGCTGGTGATGCTGGCGCGTAAACTCGCGGCGCGAAGCCCGCCCGAGCGCCTCCATTATCGACAGCCAGCCGGTGACGACGACGGCAAGCGGCGGCCCGCGCGGCCACGGCGCAGGAAAGCGGATCAGGGGCACAAGCGTCATATCCTCACGGATATTCTTGAGCTGTTGCTCGATGCGGTCGTCCATGTCGCCGGCATCCAGGACCGAGATCGGGGGCCTGCGCTCCTGAAATGGATCCACCGGCACTTTCCATGGTTCTCTCACATCTTTGCAGACGGAGGTTACGCCGGCGCCCAATTTGCCAGCAATGTCATGAAGTCCTGGGATTGGACGATCGAGATCGTCAAAAGCTCGGACACCGCCGATGGCTTGGTCGTGTTACCGCGCCGCTGCGTGAGAGAACGGCCGAGAGCGCGACTGTCTGGCTCTTCCTTGGCTGCACAGTATACCACCCGCAAGATCACAAGATGTTGAATTTACACCATATTGAATTGTGAGACAGTTTCTAAGGCATAGCCCGGCCAATTGAGGCTTTGCGGCGATTAAGGATGGCCACAGGGACGACCAGGCTTTCTGCTCGATAAGGAGCGGAGGCCGCCGTGCGTGCGTCCGCCCAAAGCGCCTCAATGGCTACAAGGCGATCATTCGCGTTCGGTTCGGCGACGCTGCGCAGCCGCTGGGGTCATACGCCGTTGTCAGCAGGGCGCGCACGAAAGCGCCGAGGCCAACCTCCGAACGCGGCTCGAACGAATGCTACAGCGTCGGTGCTCCGGCCTGCCGGAATGGAGCCGCAGTCTGAAAAGCGGGTAGCAATGCACACCGACTGACGATCCCGTCGATGATCGGAATGTCGGCCACCACAATACCGAAGACGTCGCGCACCGCGGTGACGCTCGCCAGGCAGACGTCCGCGATTGTTACCTGGTTGCCATGGCAAAACTGGCCAGTCTCGTGTTCGTCCGCCAGCCGCGCTTCCACGGCCTGAAGGCCGGTGGTGAGCCAGTGTATCTGCCAGCGACGCCAGCCCGCGTCATCGAACCCACCGTTTTCCTTCAGATAGATCTTCACGCGAGGAACGACCAATGGATGGGTGTCCGCCGTCAGCATTGCCGCGATCGAGCGCACCCGGGCTCGGCCCCTGGCGTCTGACGGCAGCAGAGGCGGCTCGCTCACGGTCTCGTCCAGATATTCCAGGATCGCCGTGGACTGAGTGAGCGGGGACTGCCCAGCCTCGATGAAGGCGGGCACTGCGCCGAGCGAATTGATCGCCAAGAAGGATGGATCCCGCTGTGCGCCGGCATCGACATCGATGATATGCTCGGTTGCCTCGATACCTTTCAACGCCAACGCAACACGCACGCGGAAGGTCGCCGAGGACCTCCAGAAGCCGAAAAGCTCGGGCGGCAGCAGCTCGGTCATGCTATCAGTTCCTCGGCAGGGGGCGCCTCCATCTAGGCGCTTGGAGGCGGCGAAACCATCCTGTGCTTTCCACCTCGAATTAGGTCGTGAACCAACAAAGGATAGCGACTGAGATTGGTTGTTTTCTTCCAGGCCAGTTTCAGCAAGAGGGATGGCGATAGCCGCCGGTCCGCAAAGTGCCGGGTTCTCTGGCTCCTTGCGGACCACTTCAAGCCGTTGGAGGACTGGATTGCCAAGCCCGAATGGAGACAGTCGGCTAGCCGGGCACGATTATGCCTGGAGGTTCGGCGATCAGGCATCCGCTTGACTGCTACTGCGACGAAACTCGTCCGACGTCTCGTCGAGGAACACATAGAGAGCGGCGATCCGGCTATCCTTCACGATGATCACGTCCCACCCGGTGTAGGCGGGCTCCTCTCCAGGAGTGCCCGATCCCCATGCGAGCCGGCCGGCATTGTGAAGCACCTGCGATTTGCCGTGCGGCGCATAGACGAAGTGCGGGTGTGTCGCCCGGAGGTTGCCGGCAAAGTTGTCGATCGCTTCGTGTCCGATGATCGCGCCGGGCGGCACGTAAAGTATCGCGTCTACCGCCCAGAGTTCCTGGATCGCCGCGCGGCGACGCTCCGGGTCACCTTCGCCGAAAACCTCCTGGAGATTGCGGTTGAGCAGTTCGCGAATGCGGTCCGCGGATTCGGTGGTCTGAAGCATGAGGGGGTCTCCGGTTTCGATGGCTGGTGGTGAGATCCGGGTGGCGCCGCCGCTAATGGCAGGCGCCACACGGTCCATGGCTTGAGATGCGTGGTCAGATCTGCGCCTGTCCGCCGTCGACGAACAGTTCGATGCCATTGGTGTAGGAGGCGTCATCGGAAGCGAGGAGCATCACCGCGTTGGCGATCTCCTCCGGCTGGCCGATGCGCCCAGCGGGGATCTGTCCGATCAGATAATCCTTCGTGCTCTCCGTCTGCTCGCCGCCGCCGAACTGCTCGTTGAGGCCCGCCGTCTCGGTCAGGCCGGGGCTCATCGCGTTCACCCGGATGTGGCGATCCTCAAGGTCGAGGATCCAGCTGCGCGCGGAATTGCGCACCGCCGCCCTGGTCGCCGAATAAGCACTGAAAGCCCCGGTTCCCTTGATGCTGGTGGTGGACGCGGCGAGGATCACCGAGCCGCCCTCACGAAGCAGTGGCAGCGCCTTCTGCACGGTGAAGAGCACGCCCTTCACATTGCTGTAGAAGCTCTTCTCGTAATGCTCTTCGGTGATCGCGCCGAGGGGCGCGAGTTCGCCGCCGCCGGCATTGGCGAAGACGATATCGATCTGTGCGTGTTTCTGCTGGGCCGCATTGTAGAGCGGGTCAATTTCGGCGAGGTTGGCTATGTCGCCGCGCACGCCGGTCACCCGGCCGTCGATCTGTTGCAAGGCCGCATCGAGCGCCTCTTGCCGACGTCCGGTGATGAACACCGAAGCTCCCGCTGCGGCAAAGGCCTTGGCGGTCGCGAGGTCAATGCCGCTGGTGCCGTCGGTGACTACCACCACCTTGCTGTCGAACTTGTTAGCCATCGTCTGGCTCCTTCGAATTCCGGCCAAGCGCCGGCGTCCGACGTAGATGAGGCGACAACGATGATGCTTGTAGTCGGCAAATGCGGCACTTAGCGTTCCACTAGAGGAACGCCGATGCGGATCGATCTCAACGACTATGCCTATTTTGCCGAGGTCGTTGCGCATGGCGGTTTCGCGGCGGCGGGTCGCGCGCTCCGCGAGCCCAAGTCGAAGCTGAGCCGGCGCATTGCAGGGCTCGAGGCGCGCCTCGGACTACGCCTGATCGAGCGATCGAGCCGACGCTTCCGCGTCACTGATACGGGGCAGGCCTTCTATGAACGCTGCCGGGCAATGCTGGCGGAGGCCGAACAGGCGGAGGCGCTCGTCCTGCAGGCGCAGGCAGAGCCCCATGGCCGCGTACGCTTCAGTTGTCCGACTAGCATGCTCCAGCCGATCTCCGGCCTGATCTCGTCGTTCCTGGCGCGCTATCCGAAGGTACGGCTCCAGCTCGTGGCGACCGATCGTGCGGTCGATCTGATCGAGGAGCGGATCGACCTCGCGCTTCGCGTGCGCGGCACCCTCAACAGCGACGCCGAGCTGACGATGCGCTCACTTGGAATATCGACCCGCATTCTCGTCGCTGCTCCGCAACTTGCTAGCCAGATTGGACATGTCGAGCAGCTCGCGGCCTTGCCAACGCTTGCGACCAACGATGCGGCGGACGATCTCGAATGGCATCTGGAAGCGACCGATGGCCGCAAGCAGGTCATCCGCATCATGCCGAGGCTGGGATGTGAGGACATGGCTGCGGTGCGCGACGCCGCCGTCGACGCCCTTGGAGTGGCGATCTTGCCCGATCATGTATGCGTCGACGCGCTGCAGGCGGGGCGACTGGCCCGTGTCCTGCCTGAATGGCGTGGACTTCAAGGTATCGTCCATTTGGTCTTCACGACGCGGCGCGGACTGCCGCCCGCCGTCCGTGCTTTGATTGACCATCTGGCGGCCGGCTTTCCTCGTACCGTTTCGGAGTAAGATACGCGCGGTGGTGGCCGAGCTCGGCGCACTTGCTTTCTAAAAACGTCAGTGCCGAACTGAGGCGCCAAACGCTTTGGCGCAAAAAGGTCGATCGTGGCGGCATGACAACGGCAGCTATCTCGGCTTAAGAATTGGGTGGCTGCCGGTCGGATTTTTACCAGGCACTCGCGTTCGCGGAACTCGCACTCGCAGCATCTGCGCTCTCGCCCCCAGAAGTGGCATTCCCCAGCGACACGTCATCGGTCCACCGAAGCGGCACTAGCATGGCCACAATTGATTGCACCGGGGAAGCATCTTCGCTCCGATCTCGCTGACATGACGGCACGAACCGCTCAATTTCGGACTCGGGTTGTCCTGGTCATGGCCGGCTGCGGCCGCTGATTGTCGAAGCTTCGCACCCAACGCCGACTAGAACTCGCCATGACGCGCGTGTCGCAGGGCCGCCGCGAGATCCCCGAGGGTGGGCTCACCGCCGTCTACGCCTGGGTCGCGAAGGCGGCGAGCAGCGCGTTGAAACGATCGGGCTCCTCGAGATGCGGCGCATGGCCCGATTGCGCAAAGGTCTCGACCCGACCCCGCGCCACCGTGCGCGCGATGAAGCGAGCGGTTTCGGCTGGATAAAAGCGGCTCGCCCCGCCATGCACCACCAGCGTCGGCACGCAGATCGACGGGAGCATGGCGCGGAAATCCCGCGCATAGAGCGAGCCCCCCAGCGCCATCACCGATGCCGGATCGGCCACTGCGAGCCCCGGTCCCAGCCGATCGACCAGCGCGGCGCGGTCTTCGGTTTCCTCACCCACGATCATCTCGGCGATGCGCTGCCCGCGTTCGAGAGCGGTCTCGTTCGCCGGCGGCTCGCGCATCGCGGGATCGATCAGGCCGAGCGACCAGTCCGGCGCGGCCAGCACGCGCGGCGACATGTCGATCACCACCAGTCCCGCGAACGCTGGCGCCGCCGGCCCCGACATCAGCTCCCACAGCACCGTCGCCCCCAGCGACCAACCGACGCCGATCACGCCCGTGAGCTCGAGATGGTCGATCAACCCGGCGACGTCCGCGCCCAGTCGGCGGATGTCGGGCGCGGGCGTGGGCGGCGTCACGCCATGGCCGCGAAAATCGGGCCGGATGATGCGGAAGCGATCGCTGAGCGCCTCGGCCTGCGGCGCAAAGAAGCCGCCATGCGCGTTGAGCCCGTGCAGCAGGAGCAGCGGCACGCCCTCCCCCTCGTCGCGATAGGCGATGCGCGCGCCGTCGCTCGCCACGAACGCGCGAGGCTCGGTCATGCCGCTATCCAGTCGCGCCGCAGCGGCCGTGCCGCCAGCGCCATCAGCGCGCCGGCCAGCAGGTAGAGCGGCAGGCTCGACAGCATCGAATAGCGCAACGCCTCTGCACCGAAGCGCGTCGTCAGATGATCGGAGAGCAGCCCCAGCAGAGTGCTGCCGGCCCCCAGCCCGATCAGATTGTTGATCAGCAGAAAGCTTGCCGAGGCGGTCGCCCGCATATGGTGCGGCACCAGATGCTGCACGGCGGTGATGACCGGCCCGAGCCACATATAGATGAGCGCCTGCGGTATGAGGATCAGCAGGAACGCCGCCGTCACCGAATGCGCCAGCACGCCCAGCGCGAACAGCGGCACGGCCGCTACGAAAGCGACGGCCGGCACGCGCGCATAGGCGGCGCGATCGACGCGGCCGAGCCGGTCGCCCAACACGCCACCCAGAAGCATGCCCCCCACCCCGCCGATCAGCAGCAAGCCGCCTATAAACCAGGAGGTGCCGATCAGATCGAGTTGGAAGCTGCGCTTCATCATCGACGGCAGCCAGAAGGCCAGCCCGTAGCCCAGCATCGAGCTCACCGAGGCACCGAAAGCGAGCAGCCAGAAGCTCGGCTTGCGAGCGAGGATGCCGAAGACGCGGGCTACGGCCACGCGATCCGGCTCGATGATCGCGGACCGGGCGGGCTCACGCACCACCAGCCGGAACACCGGCGCGAGCAACAGGCCGGCGAGGCCCACGGTAATAAACGCACTGCGCCAGTTCACGGCCGTCGCGATCTGCCCCCCGAGCAGCACGCCCGCCGCCGAGCCCAGCGGGATGCCGAGCGAATAAATGGCGAGAGCCCGCGCCCGCCGGTCGACAGGAAAACTGTCCGCGATCACCGCATAGGAGGGCGCAACTCCGCCCGCCTCGCCGACGCCCACACCGATCCGTGCGGCAAACAGCTGGCCGAACCCCGTCGCCCAGCCGCACGCGGCGGTGAATGCGCTCCACACCGCGAGCGATATGGTGATTACCC
>FTCZ01002508.1_pt1 | contig 12462 bp, 4 predicted proteins | sample 1658871 | NCBI WGS metagenome assembly FTCZ01 (sample SAMEA3914864, study PRJEB12502) | metagenome | biome: forest; material: soil | place: USA | collected 2012-03-12 | depth 0.3 m
GCCGGCGGTGACGGTGCCGGTGATCGTGTCGCCGTCGATCGTCGCTTCGTTGGTCAGCGTCATCGGCATCGGCACGGTGATGTTGATCGACCAGCGGATGACGTTGCCGCCATGGATCGTGCCGTCGGTGATGTCGGTCGTGCCCTGCGCGCCCGACTGGGTACCGGTCCAGCTGTCGCCGTCCGACTTGACCGTCAGCGTGGCCTTCTGGTCGCCCATCGGCGACTTCACGACCGTCTCGTACGTGCCATCGACTGCCATCTTTTCTCTCCCGTGAATTCGTCAGCGCGCGCCAAGCGACGCCGCCGGAACGACGTCGACAGGCAGCCCGATCTTGTCAAGCTGGGGCTTAACCGTCTTGGCATCGCCGACCACGACCCAGACGATCTTCTTGGGGTCGATCGCCGCGGTCATGACGCTACGGAGTTGGGGCAAAGCGAGCGCGCGATAGCGGTCGGCGAGCGTCGCATAATAATCGTCCGGCCTTTTGTAGAGCGCGTTCGATTGCATCGCCCCGAGCACCGCGCGCGACGTCTCGAAGCTGCCCGGCAGCGAGCGAATCGCCCCGGCGATCGCGCGCTGGAACTCGACATCGGTCATCGGCTTGTCGCCGACATAGCCCGAAACGTCGCCGATCAGCGCCGCGATCGAATCGCCGGTGCGGTCCGCCTGCACGCCGGTCGAGATGATGTACGGCGTCGCCCCTTGCGCGCGCGCGAAGCGCCCGCTCGCACCATAGGACCAATGCTTGTCCTCGCGCAGGTCCATGTTGATGCGGCCGAGGAAACCGCCGCCCAGCCCGTCATTGGCGGCGTTGAGCGGGGTCAGCTCGTCGGTGCCGACGACATTGGTCGGGATCGCGCCATAGATGACCGATTGCGGCGAATCCGGCCGGTCGACGAGCACGATCTTCGGCGCCGACGGATTGAGCTTGCTGGCATCGCTCTTGGTGCCCGGTGCGCCATCCATCTTCCAGTCGCCGAAGCTCGCGTCGAGCACGGCCTTGACCTCGGCGAGGGGACGATCGCTGACCACGAATACCGTCGCCTTGTCGGGGCGCAGCCATGCCTGGCGGAACGCGATCAGGTCGTTGCGAGTCAGCTTGGCGACCGCATTGGCATCACCGCCGCCGAACGACTTGGCGTAAGGCGAGTCCGCGCCATAGATCAGCGGCGCGATTGCGCGGCCGGCCAGCGCATTGGCGTTGGTCAGTTCCGAGGCGATGCCCGCGAGTTGCTGGTTCCGCAGCCGTCCGACCTCGCCCTCGGCAAAGGCGGGATTGCGCAGCACGTCGGCGAACAAGGCCACACCCGGCTTCAGGTTCGCGCTCGGCACGTCGAGGCTGAAATTGGTGCGGTCGCTGTCGACCCCGCCGCCGATATCGGCACCGAGCAGCTCGCGCGCCTCGGCATATTGCAGCGAGTCGAGGCTGGTTGTCCCCGCGCTCATCGCGCCGACGGTCAGCTGCTGGGTGCCGAGTGCGGTGGCCACGTCGGCGGCAGTGCCAGCATCGAAGCTCATCGTGATGCGCGTCACCGGGGTCGCGGTGCGCTGCGCGTAGACCAGGGTCACGCCGTTCGACAGGGTCGTCCGCTCGACCTTGGGGAAGCTCAGGTTCGCGATCGAACCGACCGACGGCATCGCGCCGCGGGTGCCCTTGACCGGCGCCTCATCGGCCGCCTTGACCGGCGCGGCCTTGGCGCCGGCAGCCTCGGTATAAGCGTCGCGCGGGCCGGGAACGATATTGAGGCCGTAGACCGGGCGCGACAGCCATTTTGCCGATACCGCCTTGACCTTGGCCGGCGTCGCGGCGGCAAGGTCGGCCATCTCTTTCTTGTAATGCGCCGGATCGTTCGAATAGAGCGCGCCCGACGCCAGCGCGACCGCCTTGCCGCCGAACCCGCCGACCGCTTCCAGCCCCTTCACGCGCCCGCTGATGCTGCGCGTCTGGTACCGCTGCAACTCGTCCGCGGTCGGACCGCTGGCGATGAAGTCGGCGACGATCGCGTCGAGGCGCTTCTCGACCGTCGCAACATCGACGCCGGGGCGGACATCGACATCGACCTCGAATATCCCCACCTGGCTGAAGCTCGAATTGTCGGCGCTGACGCGGACGGCGAGCTTGTCCTTGCGGACCAACGCATCATAGAGCCGCGAGCTCGAGCCGCCGCCGAGCACGCCCGCCGCGACATCGAGCCCGGTCGAGTCGGGATCGTTGAGCCCCGGCACTGCCCAGGACCGCGTGATACGGGTGGTGGCGACCCGGTCCTTGGTCGTCTCGAACACCGACTTGGGCAAGGTCGGGATGTCGACCTTGGGCAGCGGCACGCGCCGGCCCGCCGGGATCGCGCCGAAATATTTCTCGACCAACGGCTTGGCGGTGGCGGCATCGACGTCGCCGGCCAGCACCAGCACCGCATTGCTCGGTCCGTAATTGTCGTTGAACCAGCTCTTCACGTCGGCAAGGCTGGCGGCATCGAGATCGGCCATCGAGCCGATCGTCGAATGCGCATAGGGATGTCCTTCGGGGAACAGGCCAGCGAGTTGCTTGTACTCGAACAGCCCGTATGGCTCGTTGTCGCCCTGGCGCTTCTCGTTCTGGACCACGCCGCGCTGCTCGTCGAGCACTCCCTGGGTGATCGCGCCGGTCAGCCAGCCCATGCGGTCGCTCTCGAGGAACAAGGCACGCTCGAGCGCCGGGGTCGGCACCGTCTCGAAATAATTGGTTCGATCGAAATAGGTGGTGCCGTTGAAATCGGTCGCGCCGACATCCTTGAGCGGCACGAAGAAATCGCCCGGCGCATTCTCGCTGCCGTTGAACATCAGATGCTCGAACAGATGCGCGAAGCCGGTCTTGCCCTTCGGCTCCATCTTCGACCCGACATTGTACCAGATGCTGACCGCGACGACCGGCGCCTTGCGGTCGGTATGGACGATGACGCGCAGCCCGTTCTTCGTCGTGAACTGGGTGAAGGGAATGTCGACCGACTTGGCCAGCGCGCTGACCGGGGCCGCGGCGGGCGCGGGCTTGGCGGCGGGGGCCGCAGGCTTGGCCTGCGACACAGCGAGGCCGGGAATGGCGAGGGCGAGCGCGGCGACGCCCGAAAGCGCGACGATTCTGGTTTTCATGTGGAGAGCACCTGTCGACTGGGAGGGTAATCGTACCGGGCAGAGCCTATGACCCGTTTCGGTGGCTGACAAGCTGATGAAAGAACCAAAAAAAGGGGCGTGTCCTGCGGACACGCCCCTTCCCCCTTTTGCCCGGCGGACCGGATCGGAACTTGGCCGGATTCAGAATTTGGTCTTGAGCGTCACGAAGAATTGCTGCGGCGCGCCGATCAGCAGCGTCTGGTTGTCGCCCTTCTGCCCGAAGCCGTTCGACCCGATCGTCGCGATATACTTCTTGTCGAACAAGTTGGTGACATTGCCCTGCAATTCGACCTTGCGGCCGTCGATGTCGAGATGGACGCCGATCGTCGCGTCGACGATCGCGCGACCGGGCACCGACTGGTCGTTCGAATAGGTGAAGTAGCGTTTGCTCATATAGTTCACGCCGATCCGCGCGAAGGCGATGCGGCCGTCATAGGTCAGCTCGCCGGTGGCGATGTGCCTGGGTGCGTCGACCACCGTCTTGTCCTTGATCGACACGCCGCCGAACAACGTCCCGTCGCTGTTGAAGATGTCGTTGCGATAGGTCGAATCGTTGTAGGCATAGGATCCGAACGCACCGAACCCGGCCGGCAGCTTGATCTGCGCGGTCGCCTCCACGCCCGTCGAACGGACCGAGCCGACGTTGCGCAGGATCGCCGGATTGCCGACGATACCGGCACCATTGGCGAAGCCGAGCAGGCGGTTCTTGAAGTCGATATAATAAGCCGCGATCGAGCCGGTGAAGATACCGGAACGCAGGCGCCCGCCGAGTTCGAACGTGTCCGAGGTCTCGGGCTTGAGATTGCCCAGCGCGTTGAACCCGATCTGCGTCGTCGCGAACGGTCCGCCGGTCGCCGAGGCGACGAAGGCGCGGGTCACTTCAGTGAAACCGCCGAAGATTTCCGCCTGTCCCGCCAGCTTGTAGACGAAGCCGGCATGCGGCTGGAACCAGTCGGTGGTCTTGATCTTGCCCTGCGCGAGCCCGCCCGACACGATCGGCGTCGCGCTCATCCGGACGTCATAGCCCTTCCAGCCGAGATTGACCGTCAAATTGCCGAACGTGAGCTTGTCCTCGACATAATATTGGACCGTGTCGGTCTTGTACTTGAAGTCCCATTGCGTCGCGAAGGCGCCGTACTGGAAATCGAGGCTGTCGCGGGTCGGCGCCGTGCGGCTGTCGAGCCCGTAGAAGCGGCGCGCCTGGCGGAAATCATTGCGCTCGTACCAGCCACCGACGCTGATCTCGCCGATCTGGCCGAAATCATAACCGAGCGACCCGAACACGCCCTTGCGACGGATATCGTATTCGGTGGTGCGAACCGAGATCGGCACGCCCGACGGCGACGGCACATAGGGAGTGAACCAGATGCCCTGGCCGTGATTCGAATGGTAATAGCCCTTGAGGCTCCACTTGAGCTTCGACTCGCCGCGGCTCTCGGCACCGAGCGAGCCGAGATAGTCGTTACGCAGGCCGGCCGCATCGAAATAGGCATCGTCGGCATTGGCGAACGGCGCTGGCCAGGTCGTGCCCGCCCCCGGGTTGAGCTTGGGCGCACCGGTATAGCCGGTGTTCGCGCCGACATCGGCGACCAGGACGGCCAGCGGAAAGTTGTTCGAGATATTGTCCCAGTTCGAGCCCAGGCGCCGGATCATGTCGAGCGACATGTCCTGATAGTCGTTCTCGCGCCGTGCCGAGAAGTCGAACGTGCCGACCAGCCGCACGCCCGGCATCACCGGTGCCGTGAACTTGGCGTTGACCTGGTTCTGGCGCTGCGAACCCCAGCCCTTCCACTTGTCGGTATCGAGATAGCCGTACGAGACATAGGCCGAGGGACCGCCATCGCCGAGTTCGCCGGTGTCGAGGCGGAAGAAGCCGCGCACCGCATTGTCGCTGCCATAGGTGCCGTTGGCGGCGATGCCGAACTTGTCGCTCGGGTCGGACGAGAAGAACTCGACCGTGCCGCCGAGATTGTTGGTCGCCTGCGTGCCGATCGCGCCCGCGCCCTGCGACAACCGCGTTTCGCCGATATTCTCCGGGCTGATCGCACGGCTGATGTGCAGGCCGTTGACGTTACCGTAGCTACCGTCGCCGAGCGGGATGCCGTCGAGCGTGAAGCCGAGCTGATTCTGGTTGAACCCGCGGATCGAGACGCGCTCCGACCATTCATATGCCCCGAACGGATCGGCCGACTGGAAGTTGACGCCCGGCAATTTGGAAATCGCCTTCAACGGGCTCGTCCCCTGCGTCAGCACGCCGAGATCCGCCGCGCCGATCCTTTGCACCTGACGCGATTCGCCGCGGCCGATGATGACGATGTCGGTCGCATCCGCCGCCGGCGCGCCGGTCGCGTCATCGGCCGGCGCGGCTGCGCTCTTGTCGTCGGCCGGCGCGGGCTTGTCGGCGGCGTTGGCGGCAAGCGGCCAGCTCATGGCGGCGCCCGCGAGCAGCAGGATGGTGGTGCGGATCATGGAAACTTTCCCTTGGTGGGCAGCGTGAATCGCTTCCTCGCCGGGCGCGTAGCCATGCTGCGTTGCACAATGACGCAGCGGGGATGGCAGATCAAAGAAAGGTCCGTGACGGGCGTATTACGATGACGTCAGCCGGTGTAGGAAATGTCGGCGCGCGGGCTTGTGTTGCAACTATGCAACACTAAATTCGGGCATCATCGATCAGGGACGATACATGAATCTCGAAAAATTCACCGATCGCGCCAAGGGCTTCCTGCAATCGGCGCTGACCGTCGCGATCCGGCTGAACCACCAGCAGATCGCGCCCGAGCATATCCTGAAGGCCTTGCTCGAGGACGAGCAGGGCCTGGCTGCCGGGCTGATCCAGAAAGCTGGCGGCGACGCGAAGAAGGCGGCGAACGAGATCGATCTCGCTTTGTCGAAGATCCCCGCCGTGTCGGGCTCGGGCGCGCAGAACCAGCCCGGGCTCAACAATGACGCGGTACGCGTGCTCGACCAGGCCGAGCAGATCGCGGCCAAGGCCGGCGACAGCTATGTCACCGTCGAGCGGCTGCTCGTCGCGCTGGCGCTCGGGCTCAACACCGCCGCGGGCAAGGCGATCAAGGCATCGGGCGCAACGCCCGAAGGGCTCAACGCCGCGATCAACGCGCTGCGTGGTGGCCGCACCGCCGACACGGCGGGTGCCGAGGACCGCTACGACGCGCTCAAGAAATTCGCCCGCGACCTGACCGAGGCGGCGCGCGACGGCAAGCTCGATCCCGTCATCGGCCGTGACGAGGAAATCCGCCGCACGATCCAGATCCTTGCCCGCCGGACCAAGAACAATCCCGCGCTGATCGGCGAGCCCGGCGTCGGCAAGACCGCGATCGCCGAGGGCCTCGCGCTGCGCATCGCCAATGGCGACGTGCCCGACACGCTCAAGGATCGCCGCCTGATGGCGCTCGATCTCGGCAGCCTGATCGCCGGCGCCAAATATCGCGGCGAGTTCGAGGAGCGGCTCAAGGGCGTGCTCGACGAGGTCAAGGCAGCCGATGGCGACATCATCCTGTTCATCGACGAGATGCATACCCTGATCGGTGCCGGGAAGACCGATGGCGCGATGGACGCGTCGAACCTGTTGAAGCCCGCGCTCGCGCGCGGCGAACTGCATTGCGTCGGCGCCACGACGCTCGACGAGTATCGCAAATATGTCGAGAAGGACCCCGCGCTGCAGCGGCGCTTCCAGCCGGTATTCGTCGGCGAGCCGACGGTCGAGGATACCGTCTCGATCCTGCGTGGCTTGAAGGAGAAGTACGAGCTGCACCACGGCGTGCGGATCACCGACGCGTCGCTGGTGTCCGCGGCCACGCTTTCCAATCGCTACATCACCGACCGCTTCCTGCCCGACAAGGCGATCGACCTGATGGACGAGGCGGCCAGCCGAATCCGCATGGAAGTCGAGTCGAAGCCCGAGGAGATCGAGACGCTCGACCGCCGCATCATCCAGCTCAAGATCGAGCGTGAGGCGCTCAAGAAGGAAACCGACGCGGCGTCGAAGGACCGGCTCGCCAACCTCGAGGGCGAACTCGCCAATCTCGAACAGCAATCGAGCGAGCTGACCCAGCGCTGGCAGGCCGAGAAGGACAAGATCGGTGCCGAGGCGAAGCTCAAGGAGCAGCTCGACCAGGCACGGCTCGCGCTCGACCAGGCGCAGCGTTCGGGTGACCTCGCCAAGGCAGGCGAGCTGTCCTACGGCACCATCCCGCAGCTCGAAAAGCAGCTTGCCGAGGCGCAGGGTTCGACCAAGGGCGCGATGCTGCGCGAGGAAGTCACTGCCGAGGACATTGCCGCGGTGGTCAGCCGCTGGACCGGCATCCCGGTCGACCGGATGATGGAAGGCGAGCGCGAGAAACTGCTCAACATGGAGGCCGAGCTCGGCAAGCGCGTGATTGGCCAGGCCGAGGCGGTGCGCGCGGTATCGACCGCCGTGCGACGCGCGCGCGCCGGCCTCCAGGATCCGAACCGTCCGCTGGGCTCGTTCCTGTTCCTCGGCCCGACCGGTGTCGGCAAGACCGAGCTGACCAAGGCGCTCGCCTCGTTCCTGTTCGATGACAGCGCCGCGATGGTCCGCATCGACATGTCCGAGTTCATGGAGAAGCATTCGGTCGCTCGCCTGATCGGTGCGCCCCCGGGCTATGTCGGTTACGAGGAAGGTGGCGTTCTAACCGAAGCGGTTCGCCGTCGTCCCTATCAGGTCGTCCTGTTCGACGAGGTCGAAAAGGCCCATGGCGACGTCTTCAACATCCTGCTCCAGGTGCTCGACGATGGACGACTGACCGACGGGCAAGGCCGCACGGTCGACTTCACCAACACGATCATCGTGCTGACCTCCAACCTCGGCAGCCAGTTCCTCACCTCGCTCGGCGATGGCGAGGATGTCGCGACGGTCGAGCCGCAAGTGATGGAGGTCGTCCGCGCGCATTTCCGGCCGGAATTCCTCAACCGGCTCGACGAGATCGTCCTGTTCCACCGGCTGGGGCAAAGCGAGATGGCACCGATCGTCGACATCCAGGTCGCGCGCGTCGGACAATTGCTCGCCGAGCGCAAGATCGCGATCGACCTGACTCCGGCGGCACGCGACTGGCTCGGCCGGGTCGGTTACGATCCGGTCTATGGCGCGCGGCCGTTGAAGCGCGCGGTGCAGCGTTATCTGCAGGACCCGCTCGCCGACCTGATCCTGTCGGGCGGCGTCAAGGACGGACAGACGGTCGCGGTCGATGAGGGCGACGGCAAGCTCAGCCTGTCGGTCGCCTGATCACGCAACAGTCGCGCGGGAGCTCGGCTTCCGTGCGGCAGGAATCTTTCCCGGACAAAAAGGGGCCGCTCCCGAAGGAGCGGCCCCGGTTTTTTGCCGTTCGGCAGGTCGGCTTAGAAGTCGACCTTCGCGCCGACGCGGAAGAAACGACCGATGAACAGACGATCCGCCCAGGCCGGGTTGAACTGATAGAGGCCATAGGCCGCATTCGGTTCGTACGGAGGCGAGTCGTTCAGCAGGTTCTGGATGTCGGCATACAAGGTGAACTTCTTGTTGACCTGGACTTCCATATGGCCGTCGAGGTTGAAGGTCGCCTTCGCGCGGCACTGAACCGGCGTGCCGTCGTCCCAACCAAGGATCTGGCCGTCGGTGACGCTCTGCTGGCAATCCCCGTAGGTGCCGCCCGAGTCGGTCGCCACTTCCGAGTAACCGCTGGTGTAATAGGCGGTCACGCTTGCGCTGAACTTGCCGGCGTTGATCGTGTTCTGCCACGTCGCACGCCAGCGCGGGGCGCCCGAGCACGAGGTGATGTTGCAGGCGCCGAGCGACCCGTCGTAACGGCTGATGTTGCCGGCTTCGTCCGTCTGCTGCAGGCGCAGCAGCAACGAGGCATTGGCAGCAGTCCGCCACTCGATGTTGTTGGTGATCGGGAAGCGCGCGCTCGCCGAGAAGTCGATGCCCTTGGCCAGGAACGAGTCAGCGTTCTTGTACGAACCACCGACGAATCCGAGCAGGGGCAGCGCCTGCGGATTGAGCGGATCGGCCACACCCTTGGTGATGGTGATGCCAGGCTGATTCACCACACCGTTATTGGTGTAGTATTGGTTCAGGATGTCCTGGGTCACCGTCACGGGGATGATCACGTTGGTGATCTTGGTCGACCAATAGTCAACCGTGATCGTGATGCGCTTGGTCGGCTGCAGCACGATGCCGGCGGTCAGCGAGGTCGCCTTTTCCGGCGACAGGTTGGGGTTACCTTCCGACGTCAGACCATAGTTATAGCCGCCCGAATAATAGGCCGTGTTGCTCGCGTGCGCGGCGCAGAACGCGGCATAGGTCGGGTTCGGCGCACCGCCCGGAAGGGTGCAGGTGATGTTCGAGCTGACATAGCCGGTGGTCGGCAGCGCGAACGATTCGCTGAAGCTCGGGATACGGAATCCCTTCGAGTAGGTACCGCGGATCTTGACCTGCTCGATCGGCTTGAACTCCGCCTCGAACTTCGGCGAGAAGCGGCTCTGGCCGGTCGAATAAGAGTCGTACGAGCCTTCAGCCTTGAGCTTCAGCATGTCGACGATCGGTGCGGTGATTTCATAACCGGCCGACCAGACGCGCCGATTGCCCGCCACGCCCACGGCGTTGATGCCGAAATAGCGCCCGTTCGGGTTGGTCGTCGACGGCGGGTTGGCAGACGGGTTGTTGATCGATTCGTACCGGAACTGGCCGGTGACCGCCACATTCAGCGCACCGCCCGGCAGGGTGACCAGGTCCTTGTCGACCGACGCCTGGATCTGCGTCAGCTTCGAGACCGAACGGTTGAAGTTCGGCTTGAAGACCCCCTCGGTCTGCGCCTGCGTGTTCTGCGACACGTCGACGAAGTTGTAGGTGCCCTTTGCGATCGCGTCCATCAGGCCCTGCAGGTAGATGTAACCGCGATTCTCGGTCTTGAGGACCACCGACGAGACGGTACCGTTCAAGGCAACATTCCAGCCGTCACCGATCGTGCCGTTGATACCGCCGGTGAGGCGATAGGTCTTGGTGTCGGTGTTGGTCGTACGCGACACGTTCGGCAGCGCGACCAGACGGGCAAGATTGCCCTGCGCCGCGAACGGGTTGTTCGGGTTGAGCGTGCCATTGGCAGCATTACAGCCCGAGGCCGAGATCGTGTTAGTCAGTGCACCGACCGTGCTGATCGTCGAGGTACCCGCCGAGCAGACATAGACCGGCAGCAGGATGTTGCTGACGGTCGAAATGATGCCGCCGGCAGCGGTTGCGCCGGTGAAGCCCTGCGGGCCCGCGTTGTTACCCCTGGTGCTGGTGTTGTAGTAATTGGCCATCAAATAGGCCTCACCGAACGACCCGAGCTTCACGGTGACACGGCCGTTCAGGCCCTTGCGCGTAATGTCCGAATTGTAGGCGCGATATTCGTTGACCAAGTCTTCCTTACAAACGTCGGCAGGCGTGGTGACGCCGGTGTAAGCCGAGTTGTTGAAGCGATAGCCGGTGATGTTGCCGTTGGCGTCCTTGATGGCGGTGTATGGCGTCGTGCTGCCGCGCTGGCCGGTCGCCAGCGTGGTCGTGGCCAATCCGCCACAGCCGTTCAGATACTGGAACGCGCCGAGTGCGGCAAAGCCGGCACCGTAGGTGGTGGTTACGCCGTTGGGATCGGTCAGCGTGACCGGGCTGCCGTTGTAAGCGCGGACCGCCGCAGCGCGGGTCGACGCGAAGCCGCCATAGCTCCCATCATATTGCAGGCCGTTGCGGATGCCGTTGAACAAACAGCCCTGCGCCGCAGTGCCGCAAATCTGGCTCTGATCGGCGGTGTTGAACGGATAGCCGCGCGCATTGACGAGCAACGGATCGTTCTTCTGATATTCGCCGTTGACGTAGAAGTTGAAGCCCTGGCGATCGAGGTCGCCATAGCCCCAGGTCGCACTGGCGCTGCGCGCGCCGGCATCACCCTTTTGCGAGATCGACGCATTGCCATTGAGGTGCAGACCGGTGATCTGACGCTTGACGATGACGTTGACCACGCCCGCGATCGCGTCCGAGCCGTAGGTCGCCGACGCGCCGTCGAGCAGCGTGTCGATGCGGTCGACGATCGAGATCGGGATCGTGTTGATGTCGACGAAGTTACGATAGCCGTCGTCGCCCAGCGGATAGGGCGCCGTGCGCATGCCGTTGAACAGCGTCAGCGTGTAGGCGTCGTTGAGGCCGCGCAGCGACGGGGCCGAGGCACCGGTGGCGAAACCGAACGACGACCAGCTCGGCGGCGCGGTGCCGGCGTTGTTGGCGGTCAGCAACTGCAGCGCGTCGGCGACGGTGGTGACGCCGCGATTCTGCAGGTCGGCAGCAGTCGTCGTCACGACCGGCGACGCCGTGGCGGCAGCTGGGTTGCGGGCGATCGAGCCGGTGATGATGATGTCGCTCTTGTTCTGGTCTTGCGGCGCAGCAGCGGCATCGGCCGTGGCGGGGGCCGGCGGTGCCGCCGGCTTTTCCTGCGCCATCGCCGGGGTGGCGAGCGAAGCGGCAACGCCCGCGCCGACAAACGTCAGCGTACGCAGTGCCGAGCTCTCACGCAGCGAGCGCAAAAAGATCGAATTCTTGGTCACGTATGGTTCCCTCGCTTAACCCTGGCGCCGCGATTTCGCGGTCACCGGGCAGTTGCCTAGCCCGACTGGGCGCAGAAATGCGCCAATGAGCCATGGCGGCGTTGGATGGAGGGAGGGGAACGCCCTGTAAAGGCGACATTCAGGGACGCGCCCCAAATTCCGACACGGCTGTAGCCAAAAAGCCACATTGCAGCATTCGCAAAGCAACAATCGTTCCCAAGCGACGGGAACGGCGATGGAATAATTACGCGCTAGCGCGGGAAGGAGGGGACGGCGCCGACTGCGCCGTCCCCGATAGTCAGAGAATCAGAACTTGAAGCTCGCCCCCGCCCGGAACGTACGGCCGATCAGGCCGGCCTGGTGCCAGGACGCCAGATAATTGGTCTGGGTCGCGTAGGCGGTGTTCGCGAAGAGCGGTGCGTGCGCCCCGAACACATTGCCCACCGTAAGCGAGAACGTGAACTGCTCGTTCACCTTCGCCGACAGGTTCAGGTCGGTATAGATGAAGCTGTGGACGTAGCAGAACTTGTCCACCGGCTGACCGGCGACCTTGTAGATGGCGGCGTTGCACGAGACGTCGCCATTGACCGACGATGGCTGGTCAGCGGCGACCGCCTTGATGCGGCCGACATAATAGGTCGTCGCGGTCAGCGCGAACGGGCCCGCGATCAGCGTGTTCTGCCAATTGCCGCGCCAGCGCGGCGTGCCGCCGCCCGACGA
>FTCZ01003543.1_pt1 | contig 12456 bp, 11 predicted proteins | sample 1658871 | NCBI WGS metagenome assembly FTCZ01 (sample SAMEA3914864, study PRJEB12502) | metagenome | biome: forest; material: soil | place: USA | collected 2012-03-12 | depth 0.3 m
CGGCGGGCCGGCGTGGCTCAACAACACCCTGTCGTCCAACATGTTGAGCAGCGTCTGCTCGCCTTCGCCGCCATCGCGGAAAACGCAAATCGCGGTCCGAATGCCGGCTTCCACGAAACCGTTCGCGAGCAGCATGGTGATGCGATCAGCGCCACCCTGGCTCAGGCGGTGGATGGTCAGCAGGACACCGCCGGCCAATGCGCCCTCCGGAAGATCGACGACCGCCGTATCGTGACCGTTTCGAAATTTCATGGGACGCGGGAAGAAAGAGAAAACGGCGCAACCGGGATGATTTTGTCCATCGGGCAGAGACGTCGCCCGATCGGAGAAACCGCATCTAGGCATAGCAATTTTGTTGTGCTGTCACAGGGGCGGATGATCGTCTAATCGGATCGAAACCGGGCATCGCATCGCGCGAACAAGGCTCCGGTCGATCTCTTCTCTTGAGCATGTGCCTTTTCAGGATGTCGAACGAGCTTTCCGATCCAGCGACTCCGCCTGACGGCCATGGTGGCGGCCGGGCATCGGGCGGCATCGTCGGCCGCATGTACCTCAATCTTGGGAAGCTGATGGGGGGCAAGGCGATCGCCGGTGTGCTCAGCCTCATCTACATGCTGATCGCGGTGCGTGCGCTGGGCGCGAAGGACTATGGCGTGCTCATCCTCGTCCATACCTTCACCATCGCGGTGGGCGGGATCATCGAGTTTCCCGGCTGGCACGCCGTCGTGCGCTATGGCGCGCAGGCGACGGAAGCGGACGATCCGCATCGCCTGCTGCGCCTCCTGCGCTTTACGGCGGGGATCGAGCTCATCAGCGGCGCGCTGGCGGTGGCAACGGCCGCGGCACTGGCGCCCGTCATCGGCCCGCATCTGGGATGGACGAAACCGGCGCTCGATTTCGCGCTTCCCTATAGCTTTGCGGTTCTCGCGACGATCCGTTCGACGCCGGCGGGTTATCTCCAGTTGCTCGGTCGTTTCGATCTGCTCGGGGTGCATAATGTCGTTGCACCTACCGTCCGACTGATCGGGGCCTGCATCGCCGTGGTCAGTGGGGCGGGTCTGCACGGCTTCCTGATCGCGTGGCTCGTGGCCGCGCTGGCCGAATGGATCTCGATGTGGGCGTTCGGATTTTGGCTGGCGCGCCGCCGGTTGGCGGGATTTGCGCTGCTGGGATCGGCCCGGGGGGCCGTTGCCGACAATCCGGGGATACGCTGGTTCATGATCGCGGCGAACGCGGACATCACCTTTGGCGATCTCGCGCAGCGGCTGACATCCCTTATCATCGGCTGGGTTCTGGGGCCGGCGGCAGCGGGCATCTTTGCCGTCGCCCAGCGCGCCACCTCGGTGATCGCCCAGCCGGCCGGCAATCTCGGGCAGGCCACCTATGCCGAATTCGCTCGCCTGATCGCGGGCGGCGGGCGCGGGGCGGAGGTGCGTCGGGTTTTCACCAAGGCCGTTCTGATCGCCTTCGCCGCGGCGATCCCGCTCGTTGTGGTGGTCGCGTTCTTCGGCCGGACGCTGGCCCGATGGATCGGTGGACCGCAATTCTGGCCGGCGGGCGATATCATGGTCTGGCTGTTCGTGGCCCGCGCGATCCTGCTGGTGAGCCCGCCCGCCAGCTCCGCACTCGTGGCGCTGGGGCGGCCCAGCCTGTCGTTCAGCGCCAACCTGATCTCCTCTATCGGGCTGCTGCCGCTGCTGCCGCTGCTGATGATGGGATTGGGATTGCCCGGCGCCGGCCTGTTCTCCTTGATTCAGGCGATGGTGGGCGCCGGGATGCTCAGCATTCTCCTCTGGCGCGAAAGCAATGCCGCCCATCCGGCATGACGGGCGGAATTCATTCTGCGGATCCTAAAGCCGTACGCGGATCGCGTCCGCGTGGCTTTCGATGCCGCCGGCGATCGAGAAGCGCTGGGCGATGGCCCGAAGATGATCGGGCCTGGCGCGCCCCAGATGCTCGTCGATCAGCGCCGCCATCTTTTCCGGGGCCGTATCCTCGATGATGGCACATCCCTCGGTCTTGCCGAGGAGCGTGCGGGCGGCCGGGAAGCAGTCGGTCCCCAGCACGGGGCAGTTTGCCGCCATCGCTTCGAGCACGACCGCTGGAAGCCCTTCATAAGCGGAGGGCAGCACGAACAGGTCGGCCGCGTGGAGGGCGGCAGCCACATCGTTGACATATCCCGGCATCGACACACGGTCTCGAATCCCCAATTGCTCGATCTGAGCCGTCAGCGAGGCGCGCTCCTCGCCCTCGCCCAGGATGAGCAGACGGACGCCTGGAGTTTGCACCTTCGCGAAGGCCGCGATCAGGCGATCGAGCCGCTTCTGCGCGGTCAGGCGCGCCACAGATATGACCGCCTTTCCCTGCCGGGTAGCGGGGGCCGACTGTTTGGGCTCCGCAAACATGGCGGGCGTCACATAAGGGTTTGCGACATCGCGAAACAAGGCCGCGAATTGGGGGAAGGCGTCGCGCATTTCCGCGCTTTCCTCGGGGCTGAGCGTCCAGACCGCATCCGCCCAGGGAAAGACGATGCGGTAACCGAAGAGCCGGATCGCGCGCACGATCCCCTTGTGCCGCGACGTGGCGATCGGATTGGTGGTCTTGAGGAACAGGTGGCTGGCTTTGAGACCGGAGAGCCGAAACGCAGCGGCCGTCACGAGGGCTGCATTGTTCGCGCAGGCGATCACGACATCGGGTTTGTCGCGCCGGAGCACTCGGACGAGCCCTGGAAGTCCCCGCAGCAGATCGAGCGGACGTATTCCGCTTAATCTACCGAGATATCGGATGGAGACGGCATCGCCGGCGAGTTCTGTTGCGACCTTCTCGACTTCACCGCCGCGCGCGAAGACAGTGAGATCCACGACCATCCCGAGATCGGCAAACCCTCGTGCAAGATAGGCCGCGACCCGCCCGCTGCCGCCGCGATCAAATGTATGTATGACGAGGCTAACACGGCGCCCCGTGAAGCTAGTATCAGGCGACATCTGCGATCTTTCGTGGAGACGCGGGACGAATATCGGACCACCATAGTCCGAAGGCGGCGATTGCAAATATCATGCGGCCATGATCCGCCCCGCCCCGCTTATGGTCATCGAACAGCCGTTCGACCTCGGTGGTATTGAGGAAACCGGCGGCTCCGGCGCCGCTGTCGTGCCAGATTTCACGCGCAAACGTCCCAAAATCACCACGCAACCAGCTTGCGTAAGGGATCTGGAACCCCTGTTTGGGGCGGCGGAGGATATCGGAAGGGAGCCAGGGAGCGATCGCCTCTCTCAATATCCGCTTCCCGGTCGTCCCCCGCAATTTGCGATCGGACGGCACCGTCAATGCCCAGTCGACGACCTTGTGGGAGAGGAACGGAACCCGGGCTTCAACCGAGTGTGCCATGGTGCCGCGATCGAGGCGCGTGAGCATCGCCGAAGGCATATTGAGCGTGAGATCGGCGTGAAGAAATCTCTCAAGCGCTGTGGCCGGCTCCGACCCCGACTGGAAATATTCGGCTTCCAGGCAGGCAAAGCCATTCTCGCCTTCCTGCCGACCCCAAAAGTCTGGATTGTAAAGCTGGCGACGCTGCGCGCTACGACTGATCTGCGTCGCGGCGAAGAATTGCTGGTAGCCATCGGGAAGCTGCACAAATTCGGAGAAACGCTGCGCCTTCTGCCGCAGATAATTCCACCGCGCCGACGATGTGACGGGCAGGCGATCAATGATCGAGGCCATCGGCCCCATCCGATCGATCAACGGGCGGTAACGCTCGATCGCGTGGGCATTGCGATGGCGTTTGTAACCGGCGAAAAGCTCGTCGCCGCCTTCTCCGCAAAGCACCACCTTCACATGCTCCGACGCGAGCCTCGCCGCATACCATGTCGGAATGGCCGCCATGTCGGCAAAGGGCTCGTCATAGGAACCCAGCACCTGCGGCAGGGCATCCCGGGCGTTCGGAATATCGAGCGGCATGGCGATATGCTCGCAGCCGAGATGCTCCGCGATCCGGCGCGCGGCATCGGTTTCGTCGATCGCCGCGCCTGGATAGCCGATTGTGAAGGCCTTCAGCGGCGCGTCGGTCGATCGCCGCATCGCCGCCAGGATGGCGGAGGAATCGATCCCGCCCGATAGGAAGGCACCGACCGGGACATCGGACTGCATGTGGCGTGCCGTGGACTCGAGAAGCACCGTACGCATCTCTTCCGTCCAGGCGGTGTGGGACAGTCGCCTATCGGCCCGGAAGCGCGGTTGCCAATAGAGTAGGGTCTGCGGAGGGCCATCCGGCCCGATGCTAAGGCAATGGCCGGGTTCCAATGTGGTAACCTGGCGAAAAATTGATCTCGGCCGGCGGACGTGCCCGAAGCTGAAATAATCATGCGCTGCACGTTCGTCGACGTCAAAGTCGTGATCGGGTAACACGCGCAAGGCTTTCAGTTCGGAGGCGAAGGACAGCCCACCGCGCTGCTCGGAGATGTACAGCGGCTTGATGCCGAGCGGATCGCGAGCGAGGGTCAGTTCACGCGTGACGTGATCCCAGATCGCCACGGCGAACATGCCTTCCAGCTTGCCCCATGCCTCGTTCCCCCAAACAGCGAAGGCGGCGAGGATGGTCTCGGTGTCGCTATGGGTGGCGAAGGGATATTGTTCAGTGTCGAGAAGGCGGCGGACATCACGGTGATTGAAGATCTCGCCGTTGAACACGATCGAGAAGCGGCCGTCGCTCGTGCGCATCGGCTGATGTCCGCCGGCCAGATCGAGGATGCTCAGCCGCCGCATCCCGAAGCCGAAATCTCCATCGACCAATATGCCGGAATCGTCAGGTCCGCGATGCAAGATGGCGTCGCATTGCCCTTGTATGATCCGTGAACCGACAGGATGTCCGCGGCGCCTGTACCAACCTGCTATGCCGCACATGGTTCGGTGCCCCTTACGCACCGGATCGTGTGACAGCGATGCATGGACGAAAGCGCGTCGTCCGTGTGGGAATTTGGGGCGATGAGAGAAGCATGCACATCAGGCGTGGGCGAGGCATGGCGGGCTGAGGCGGCCCGCAATGGGTGAGAATATGTTATTGGCATTGCCTCTCTTTCCAGGACTGGAAGAGAAGACGTCACGACACATTCAGACCCGCACTCAGCGTCAGGCAGATTTCATCTGAAACCTGCCTGACAGGGCGAACGTGATGCATGAGGCCTGTGATCGGCACCCCATTTGAAAAGCGTATCGGTCAGGGTGGTGGGCGTCCGCCTATCTTGCCGGGCACGGCCGCTAAAGCCTCTCTTCCGGAACCGGCGAAACGGTGTCCACCAGACAGGCTGCCAGCGCTCCGATGAACAGAACCATTTGATCGGGCCTCCACATCAGGGGCTGGAAGTTCCCGGACAAGAGGGACACCAGCACATAGGGAATGCCGATACCAAATAATCCAGCGAGAATGACCTTCGATCGGTACACGCGTTCAGATCCATATAAGACCGCGGCTTCGGAAGGTAAGACGTCGCATCTCATCCGATCCCGCAGAGGACCCCGATGAAAGCGAGCTGACAAACTATCTCCAATTGATCATGCAAGGGGAGGTAAGCGTGCCGTTGACCTACCACCGATAGTCGACAACCCGGATATAGGAGGAGCCGTCGAGATCACACGCCACTTCGCAACGACGTTGCGCGGCTCCGACACCGCTTGCTTCATCCATCTCCCGAGGAAGACACGCACTGAAGTCCGGGCTTGGCGGTGACCACCCTTGCGGCCACCCGCTGGGCTGCGCCGCCTTGCGCGAAAACAACGGCGAGCAGGCCCTACAGCAAGACGAGCCCAGCACAATAGAGGGCCCCCCTGGGCATTACCCCGAATGTACCGCCTCCATGCCTGTCCGCGAGGTAAGGCGCAAACAAACTGATGCCGAAGACCACAATAATATGGACCGCCTGTCTAGCATGAAAACCCGCGGGCGATCGAGGGGGGGGTGTAGGTCTCAGGGCACCCGTCGCCAGATGGGTCAGCGTGACCGCGTCTGCCCCGGCGGCCGCATTCCAGCGTAACATACCGATTGCGACGGTAGCGACGATTTCCACGATCGCCGTGTGCAAAAGAAAAATTTCGATCTCTTCTTCTGCCGCACGATCCAGTTGGTTCGCAGGATTACACAGCAAGAAGGTTGGTTGCGAGGACGGCAGCCGCCAGCAAATAACCGAGCAATTCGAGGTGAACGAAAGACCGGTCCCGAGCGCAGCAGGCCACGCTCAGAACGGCAAGAATCGGCGGATGTCGATGACAATGAGAGCTTTCTTGGTCATGGTCTAAGTCCTCCATTGAAGGGGGCAATCACGCGCCGCGTGAGCAGACATCGCCCCCCTTCCCGTCTGGTCAGAGTTCCGGATGCAGGTTGCGGACCTCGCTCAGCGCCTCGAGGCGCGAGGCGACGTCGAACATCGTCGACTCAGCGTACCAGGAGGCTGCGATCTGGACACCGATCGGCAGGCCGTCGCGGCTCGTCCCGAACCGCAGCGTCATCGCCGGCATCCCCGTCAGGCTGAAGGGCGCGGTCGCGGACATCACCTGAAACGGCGAGATCGCCTGCCCGTCGACCAAAACGTCGTCGAGACCATGCTTCGTCGCCGGGAACGGCGTCACCGGGCAGAGCAGCACATCATAGCGTTGGAAATATGCGGCAAAGCTGTCGCGCAGACGCTGAATGGCCTGCTCGGCGGCGACGAAATCCTCGATCGACGTGTCGGGGGTGTCCAGGATCAACTGCACGTGCCGGAAGACCTCGTCCTCGTGTCCGGCGATGATGCGCCCGAACTCAGGGCGCGTTTCCATCTGCTGGAGCTTCCAGAGGATGCCCACAGTGTCGATGTCTTTCAGGAAGGGCAGCTTCACCTCTTCGACCTGACAGCCGGCGACGCTCAGCGCCTGCGCCGCCGCCTTCACGGTCGCCACGACGTCGGGATCGACCGGGCCGAAGAAGTCGGAGGTCATCCAGCCCACGCGGAGCGGACGGCTCGACTTGCCGATCCCCGCGTCGATACCCGGTGCCAGCATGGAGAAACCGTCGCCACCGTCAGCACCGGCGATCAGCGAGTAGGCGAGCGCTACGTCGCGGACGCTGCGGGCCATCGGGCCGATATGCCAGAAGCGACGCGGAACCTGCGGAAAGTGGCCGGTCAACGGCACGCGGCCATGGGTGGCCTTGAGGCCGACGATGCCGGTGTGGGCGGCCGGACCGCGCGTCGAGATGGCGACGTCGCTGCCCAAGCCGAGCGGGGACATGCCAGCCGCGATCGCCGCGGACTCACCGCCGCTGGAACCGCCCGGCGTGTAGTCGAGGTTCCAGGGGTTGTTGGTCCGCCCGGTCAATAGATTGTCGGTCTCGATCGAGAAGGCGAACTCGGGCGCGTTGGTCTTGGCGAGGAGGATGGCGCCGGCCGCCTTCATCCGTGCAACCGCGGGGGCGTCGGTGTCAGGAACACGGCCCTTGAAGATCGGCGAGCCGCGCTGAGTGAGCACATCGGCGGGTATCGATGGCGTCCTTGACGGTGAAGGGCACGCCATGGAGCGGGCCGACCTTCTCGCCGGACATGATCGCGGCTTCCGCCTCCCTGGCGGCCGCGCGGGCGCCGTCGGCGAGCGTCACGATCGCGTTCACCTTCGGATTGACCGCGGCGATGCGATTGAGGTGCGCCTCCACGACCTCGACCGGCGAAAGCGCCTTGCGGGAGATGAGGTCGGCGAGGCGGGTAGCGTCCATCTGGGTGATAATGTCGGTCATTCGATTTCCCTAACTAACGTTCGGTAGATACGCTGGCTAGGCGCTTCACTTTTGGCGGTCAATCCCCTATCTAACGGTTGTTAGGTGGAAGCGAGTTTTCTGATGACAGTCGAAAATGCGAGGGAAGCGATCCTCGAGGCGACGCGGCGCAAGGCGCAGGCGCACGGCTATGGCGGGCTGAACATTCGCGACATTGCCAAGGAGGCCGGGATCAAGGCCGCGAGCATCTACTATCATTTCCCCGGTAAGGCCGAGCTCGCTGCGGCGGTCGCGAAGCGCTATTGGGAGACGACGGGGGGCGATCTCGAAGCGTTGCTGGCATCGGCCGGCGATCCGGGCAAGGCGCTCCGGGAATATCCGCGCCTCTTCCGTTACGCTCTCGAGGAGGACAACCGGATGTGCCTCTGCAGCTTCATGGCGGCCGAGTATGACGATCTGCCAGACGCGGTGAAGATCGAGGTCCAGACATTCGCCGACGTGAACGTGGCGTGGCTGTCCAGAATGTTGGCGGAGGTGGGCGAACCGGAAGGCGAATGCGAAGATAGGGCACGCGCGATCTTCGCCTCCATCGCCGGCGCGCAGCTTCTGGCTCGAAGCCGGGCTGACATCGCCATCTTCGATGCGCTTGTCGCCAGCTACATCAAATCCGGGCTGATCCCCTCCTGACCACGCCGCCTCGGATGGGAATGAACGGAAGCCAACCGCCCGGTCGCCACTTGGCGGTCGGACTCGGCTTCAACCTCCTCAGGCTTACGCGCCCCCGTCAGAACATTCGCCATGGCTGCCCACTGCTCTCCCCGGCCAATTCTTAGCTGAATGGACGACAGCTTTCAGGTACACGCTCAACAACGTGAAGCGACCGCAATTAGGCGCGTCTCTGCTGGGCAGCTCGCAGGAGATAGCGCCAATATGAGGGCGTTTGCGCGTGGGGCAAAGCTGCCCCAGCGGCAGGAACCAACCGCGGGACGAACGATGGGCTTGCCACTCGTCCGAAAATTCAAGTGCACGGGAAGGTAGTCGAATTGACGCCGTGAACGGGCTTGAGCAACCTGAGCCGGCGGGCAATTGGGGGTCGAGTATGCGTTGCTGGCTTTTCACGATATGCTTGGTTGCGGCTTTCGGTGCGACTGACGCTCTCGCTGATTGCACCGTTTCTTCCGACAATGGGGCGGTGGCACGGCCCCTCAATCCATCCTCGCAGGAGGACGCCGACGTCGTTGTCTCGATGTCGATGATGCCGAAGCTTATGCATATTGATTATGCGAGCGCCGAGAAGAAGCCAGCTTGCGACCTGGGTGCGTTTTCCGTCGGTGCCAAGATTTATCAGTTGTTTGGGGATGACAAGGTCGGACGACAACGCAAGGCGATCTCCTCAAAAGAGGACCCCATCGCGGAAATCGTGCCAGTTACCAACATCCTGAAAGCGATCGAGGCGTTGAAGCAAGGGAAGACGGCGGCCGTTGACGGTTACCTCCTTGCCACGATCACCAAAAAAGATTTCACGGGCTGGCGTTTCTATTCCGGAATGCCCGCTCCGGATGTGCTGAAGCACGACATGGCCGAAGCTCTTGGTGGCGGTGGCACTCCGATATTTCAGAATGGCGCGAATGGGAAGACATCGCTGTTCGTTCCGAAGAGCTGAACGCGGGTACCGTCACTGCTTGGGCGTCAGGTAGAATCTCGCTGGGAAGACGCAGGCCTGCCTACGGGGCCGCCCGCAAGCATCAGGCTGGGCGGTTTCGTCCATGGTCAGTGTTTGCGCCGGCTTCGAGCGGGAACATGAATGTACGGCAGGTTCCGGCATCAGCAGTGAGGCCCTGAACGGCGACAAATGGGCGCATTATTGCCGCTTCATCAGCATCGACTTTGCCCTTTATTGCATTCTCAAACCTTCATTCGCAGCCCCGCCGGACCGGCTGAAATCAGTTGTTCGACGCCGCCAAGGAAAGTCTTGAGCACTGTTGAGGCATTGTCCCGGCGATATCCGATCGCAAGATCGATGGTCGGCGGATCTCCCGATAAAGGCCGGCTGACGACCGACCAGGGCAGCAACGGCTCGACATAAGCGGGCAACAGCGCAACCCCACGGGTCGACGCGACGAGCGAAATCCCCATCGCGAAATTGTCGATGTGGTGGCTGGGGGTCAGCGATACGCCGTTCAAGCGGAGATACTGGTCGACCACGTCACGCAACACGTGCGGCACATCGGAAAAACCGACGAAGGTTTCGCCCTCCAGGTCACGCGGGTCCACCCGCTCTCGCTGGGCAAGGATGTGGTCGCTGGGCAGGATCGCGACCAGCGGCTCCTCGGCGATCACCTGATACGCTACATCCGGTCGCGGCTCGATGCGAAGGAAGCCCAGATCGATCTCCCCGCTCTGGAGCGCGTCTGCGAGGTCGGGCGAGTAGAGGCTCGTCACCTTGAACTCGATGCTGGGCAGCTGGGCGCGCAGGATGTTCGTCACATGCGGCAGCCAGTCCACCTCCTGCCCCGTCAGAAACCCTACCGAGAAGACCGCCTTGGCCGGCCGCGCAGCCCGACGCGCCGCCTGAATTGCCTCCGCTGCCTGGCTCAGCGCCAGACGGGCATGATCGAGAAACGCCCGCCCCGCCGGCGTCAGATCGATGCCACGCGCGCCGCGCGTAAAGAGTTGTGCTCCGACTTCCATCTCCAGGTCGCGCAACTGCCGGCTGAGGGAGGGCTGCGCCGTGTGCAGCCTCTTCTCCGCAGCGACGGTGAGGCTGCCCTCCTCGGCAACGGCGACGAAATAGCGGAGGTGGCGGAGTTCCATGCGATAGCCATGCCTACGAGGTATTGCTCACCGACATACAAAGTCTTTTTAGCCGGGGCAACAAAGGCCTACCTACAGACCATCGAAGCATGGTTAGCGACCACCACATGGAGCTCGAAGGACGGGTTTTCCGTGAATGATCCCGGCTTGCTTCTTCATTTTGAATCAAGGATTTGAACATGGCAAGCCAAGTCATTCTGATCACCGGCGCGCTCACCGGCATCGGCCGGGCCACCGCGCTGGAAGCCGCCCGCCGCGGCTATCGCCTGATCGTCTCCGGACGCAATGCCGAGACCGGCGAGGCATTGGCGGCCGAGCTCCGCAATCTCGGCGCCGAAGCCGAGTTCATCCGCGCCGATGTCCGCAAGGACGAGGATGTCGAAGCGCTGGTCGATAGCGCGGTTTCACGGTTCGGCCGCATCGATGTCGCCGTCAACAATGCCGGTACCGAGGGTCAGCCCGGCCCGATCACCGCGCAGACCGCCGAGAGCTACGCCACCACCTTCGACACCAACGTGCTCGGCGTGCTGCTCAGCCTGAAGCACGAGGCGCGCGTGATGCAGGCGCAGGGCGCGGGCAGCATCGTCAACATCTCCTCGACCTATGGCCACGAAGGCGCCGCCTATGCCTCGATCTACGCGGGCAGCAAGCATGCGGTCGAAGGGATCACCAAGTCGATCGCGCTCGAGCTGGCCGGTTCGGGTGTCCGCGTGAACGCCGTCGCCCCCGGGCCGACCGAGACCGGCATGCTCAACCGCTTCACCGGGTCCGAAGAGGTCAAGGCCCAGCTCGCCGCCGGCGTTCCGCTCGGCCGCGTCGGCCGCCCCGAGGAGATCGCCGCCGCTATCCTGTTCATCGCCTCCGAAGGTGGTTCGTTCATCACCGGCCAAATTCTGACGGCGGACGGCGGCAAGACGGCCGGCTGACCTCCCTCCATCGCCCGACTGACATCATCCCAGCCCCGGAGACTCACCATGTCCCACACGCACGACACCGCCCCGACCCAGTATGTCGAGGCCAACGGCATCCGCTTCGCCTATCGCCGGTTCGGCAAGCCGGGCGGCGTGCCGCTCGTGTTCAACCAGCATTACACCGGCACGATGGACTATTGGGATCCAGCCGTGACCGATGGCCTCGCCCAGACCCGCGAAGTCATCCTGTTCAACAATGCCGGCGTCTCCAGCTCGTCGGGCGAGACGCCCACGAGTTTCCAGGAGATGGGCGCCAACGCGATCGCCTTCATTCGCGCGCTCGGCCTCTCGCAGGTCGACGTGCTCGGCATCTCGATCGGCGGCTTCGTCGCACAGGAAATCGCGTTGCAGGGCGGCAAGCTCGTCCGCAAAGTGATCCTTGTCGGCACCGGCCATCGCGGCAACGACATGACCGCCAGCCGTTCGGCCGAAATCTTCGCTGGCAGCTACGAGCCCGCCGAGCATGTCTGGCTCTCAGTCCACTTCTCCACGTCCGAAGCCAGCCAGAAGGCCGGTCTCGCCTTCCTCGAGCGCAAGTGGCGGCGCAAGGATCGCGATCCCGAGGTCAGCCCGCAGACCGTCGCCGCGCAAGGCGAGGCTATCGGCAAGTGGATCACGCCCGACGAGATCGGCATCACCTATCTGAAGTCGATCACGCAACCCGTCCTCATCGCGCAGGGGAGCAATGACGTGATCATCCCGACCCCGCATTCGGTCACGCTCCAGCAGAACCTGCCGAACGCTCAGCTGATTATCTACCCCGACTCCAACCACGGCTCGATCTACCAGTATCCGGAAGCCTTCGTGGCCCATGCCACGACCTTCCTCGACGCCTGATCCCTCCTCAGCACGACGCGCGCCACCGCCCGGCCTTCGCCGGGACGGGCGGTGGCCTGCGCCCTTCATCGAAGGAAACATGTCATGTCTGCGAAACTC
>FTCZ01006736.1_pt1 | contig 12452 bp, 11 predicted proteins | sample 1658871 | NCBI WGS metagenome assembly FTCZ01 (sample SAMEA3914864, study PRJEB12502) | metagenome | biome: forest; material: soil | place: USA | collected 2012-03-12 | depth 0.3 m
ACCCGCACCGCCTGAGCGGCCATCAACACGGCGCCGCCGCGTCGCGACCGCCGTCCGATATCTGCCGTCAGGTGATCGGTGGCGAGATGCTGCTCAGGCGACCGCACGCCGCTTTTCGCCGGAGGCATGATCGACATACCAGCGATAGGTCGCCTCGAGGCCGGCCTGCAATGGCGTCTGCGCCCGCCATCCGATCGACGCGGCAAGGCTGGCATCCAGCATCTTGCGCGGCGCACCGTCGGGCCGCGACGTGTCGAAGCGGATGCCGCCCTTGTAGCCCACGACCTTGCAGATCAGGCTCACGAGGTCGCGGATCGGCACGTCGGAACCCGGGCCGAGATTGACGAACTGCTCGCTCGAATAGTTCTTCATCAGGAAGACCATGCCATCGGCGGCATCGTCGGCGAACAGGAACTCGCGGCGCACCGCGCCGGTGCCCCACACGTCCATCGTCGGCGCCCGCTCTATCTTGGCCTGGTGCGCCTTGACCATCAGCGCCGGAATGACATGGCTCTGCATCAGGTCGAAATTGTCGCCGATGCCGTAGAGATTGCACGGCATCGACGAGATGAAATCGCAGCCATATTGCCGGCGATAGGCCTGCCCCAGCTTGATGCCGGCGATCTTGGACACCGCATACCACTGGTTGGTGGGCTCGAGCGGCCCGGTCAGCAGCGCATCTTCCGGGATCGGCTGCGGCGCCAGGCGCGGATAGATGCAGGACGAGCCCAGCAGCATCAGCTTCTCGACACCCAGGCGCTTCGAGGCCTCGACGACGTTCGCCTGGATCATCAGGTTGTCGTAGATGAACTCGGCCGGCCGCGTGTCGTTGGCATAGATGCCGCCCACCCGCGCCGCGGCCAGGAAGACCGCCTGCGGCTTGGCCTCGCGCATCCAGCGCTCGAGCTGCTCGGGCCGGCGCAGATCCACGGACTCGCGCGGCGCCGTCACGATCTCGCAATTCTCGCTCTGCAGGCGACGCACCAGCGCGCTGCCCACCAGGCCGCGATGGCCCGCCACCCAGACCTTCTTATTGCGCAGCGTGTAGGACGGGCTGGACATACCGGTCTCCCATTTTCTTGATGATCATGCGGTCGGCCTCGACCATCTCCGCCACGAGCTCCTGGAAGCTCGTGCGATGCTTCCAGCCGAGCCGGCTCAAGGCCTTGGCGGGATCGCCCAGCAACAGATCGACCTCGGTCGGGCGCCGATAGACCCCGTCGAGCGCCACCAGCACCTTCCCGGTGGTCTTGCAGCAGCCATGCTCGTCCTCGCCCGAGCCGTGCCAGACGATGGTCCGGTCGATCTGGCGAAAGGCAAGCTCGACGAACTCGCGCACCGTGTGGGTCTCGCCCGTCGCCAGCACGTAGTCGTCCGGCGTGTCCTGCTGGAGGATGGACCACATGCCTTCGACATAGTCGCGGGCATGGCCCCAGTCGCGCTTGGCATCGAGGTTGCCGAGATAGAGCACGTCCTGGAAGCCGCGCTCGATCGCCGCCACCGCGCGCGTGATCTTGCGCGTGACGAAGGTCTCGCCGCGGATCGGCGATTCGTGGTTGAACAGGATCCCGTTGGAGGCGTGCATGCCATAGGCTTCGCGGTAGTTCACCGTGATCCAGTAGGCGTAGAGCTTGGCCACGGCGTAGGGGCTGCGCGGATAGAATGGGGTCTGCTCGCGCTGCGGCGTTTCCTGCACCTTGCCGAACAGCTCCGACGTCGAGGCCTGGTAGAAGCGCACGTCGTCGTTCATCTGCAGGATTCTGATCGCCTCCAGAAGCCGCAGCGTGCCGAGCGCATCGGTGTTCGCCGTGTATTCCGGCGTCTCGAAGCTGACCTGCACATGGCTCTGGGCCGCGAGGTTGTAGACCTCGGTCGGCTTGATCTCGCCCAGCAGGCGCAGGAGGTTCGTCGAGTCGGTCATGTCGCCGTAGTGCAGGAACAGGCGTACGCCGGCGTCGTGGCGGTCGCGGTACAGGTAGTCGATGCGCTCGGTATTGAGCAGCGAGGAGCGCCGTTTGATGCCGTGCACGATGTAGCCGCGATTGAGCAGGAAGTCGGCAAGGTAGGCGCCGTCCTGGCCCGTGATGCCTGTGATCAGGGCAATCTTGTCTTTCATACGCTAGACCCTTCTGTTCAGGAAAAAAGCATCCGCTGGGCCACGCGATCCCAGGAATGGGTGCCGAGCACGTAACGTTGAGCCGCCTCCGCCATGCGTTCGAGGCGCGCCGGATCCGACACCGCGCAGACGATGGCCTCGGCGAGGGCGTCGGGATCGGCTCGGTCGACGAGGAAGCCGTGGCGTCCGCCGTCGGCCAGCTCCGGCAAGCCGTTGCGCGCCAGGCCCATGACCGGCGTGCGCGAGGCCATGGCCTCGAGATAGACCTGGCCCCATGGATCGTTGAGCATGGGCTGCACCAGCAGGGTCGAGCCGTGATAGAGCCGCTGCAGCTCCTCCCAGGGCAAGTGGTCGCGGAACTCGATGCCGCGCATCGGCGGCACGAAGCGCCGGCTGCGGACATCGCCCACGATGGTGAGCGACAGATCGGGGCGCCGCTTGAGGGCGCGCTCGTAGGCCGCCAGCAGCAGCACGCCGCCCTTGGCCCGGAACAGGTGCTTGGCGACGAACAGGAGGCGCGGCCGCGTATAGTCCTTCGGCCCCTGGAACGGGCGGATCGAGCCCATGCCCGAACCGACGGCCGTCACGCGATCGGGCGGCAGGCCATAGTGCCCGATGATGTTGTCGCGCACATAGGTGCCGAAGGTGAAGACGTGGGTCAGGCCCTCGAGCGACCGCCGCTCGGCTTCCTCGAAGGCGCGCATTGCACTCTCGGTGTACTGCGCGGCATTGATGTGATGGCGTCGCGCCAGCGCCCAGGTGTGATCGCAATAGAGATAGTGCTTCGTGCCGTCGGCAACATCGGTCGCCGGCAGGTCGAGCGTGCCGGTGTGCAGGACATGGTGCACGCCCAACCTGCGCGCCTCGCGCGTGACCTGGTCGGCCATGTACCGCCGCGCGCGGAGACTGCGCAACACCTGCTCCGTGGTGACGGGCCGGCCGCGGCCGGCGAGAAAGTCGACGAGCGCCACGCGCATCTTGGCGAGGCGGCCGATCTGGGGCGCAATGGCGTCGATCCGGACGCCGAGGCGCTCGAGGGCGGCGGCGACATTGGCCGGCGCCCCCGACCACGTCCGGGCCGAGCGCGGATGGCCGAATACCGACGTCACGGCGACGTGCCGGAAGCGTGGCGCGCGCTGCAGAGTGTCGAGAAAGGGGGCCACATCCATGATGCGGAGCAGACCATCGCTCACCGTCGCGCGGCCAGTGATCAACCTGTGACGCTTCGCCAAAGCGCCACAGATTGATCACATTGGGACGCATCGCCGCCCGCCGATAATCGACTTCCATGGATGGATCGTTCAGCGCCTCCCCGCAGGGCTCGCGTCGACTCGCCTTCTTCTGCCCCGACGTGGCGGAGACGAGTACGTTGACGCGCGCGCAGCAATTCATCGACCACGGATACGACGTCACCGTCTTCGGCTTTCGCCGCAAGCGCTACAACATGGCCTATCAACCGGAGTGGCCGCACGTGCCGTTGGGCAACACCGCCGATGGGAAATACTGGCAGCGCCTGCGCGCACTGGCGGGCGCCCTGCCGAGGATCTTCGCCAATCGCCGCATCCTGAAGCAGGCCACGGTGTTCTATGCCCGCAACATCGACCAGCTCCTGCTGGCGTTGCTGGCGCGGCTGATCGTCCGCTCCAGGGCACCGGTCGCCTACGAGGTGCTCGACATCCCGCCGATCCTGATGGGACGGGGAATGGGTGCGATCCTGTTGCGCATGGTCGAGCGCTTCTGCCTGAAGCGCACGCGCGTGCTGGTGCTTTCCTCGCCCGGCTTCCATCGCGGCTACTACAAGGCGATCCAGAACTACCGCGGCGCGTGGTTCCTGCTCGAGAACAAGCTGCATCCCACCATCACCGGCCTGGCGGCGCGCGTATCGAGCGTGGAGAAGCGACCGGATGCCGGCGTCAACCGGCCGTGGGTCGTGGGCTACTTCGGCCTGATCCGCGGCGAGGCGACGTTCGACCTGATGACACGGCTGGCCGATCGCCTGCGCGAGAAGGTCGTCTTCCGGTTCCGCGGCGTGCTGACGACCGTCGACCAGGAGAAGTTCGACAGGACGCTGCGCCAGCACGGCAACATGATCTACGGCGGACCGTACCGGCCCTATCGCGACCTCGAGGAGCTCTATCGCGACGTCGACTTCGCCTGGGCGCTCGATCTGGAGAACGCGGACCACAATTCACGCTGGCTGCTGCCCTGCCGCTTCTACGAGGCGGGCTACTTCGGCGTGCCTTGCCTCGCGGTCCACGGCTTCGAGGTGGGATCCCTGCTCGAGCGTCACCGCGTCGGCTGGACGTTCGACAAGCCGCTCGAGGACTCGCTGGTGCGCTTCTTCGAGAGCATCACGTCGTCGGACTACAATCACATCCGCGGCCGGCTCCGCAGCGTGCCCACCGACACGTTCGTCGCGGACCGCGATATCGCCCGGCTAGCCGAGATTCTGGAGACTTGAGGAAATCGCGTCGCGGTTCATCATCACGCAGTCGAACTCGATCAGCCGGAGCGCGCTGTCGCGGCTCACCGGATAGAAGCCCGTGACGTCGAAGCCGCATCCGTCGAGATAGCGGATCGTCTCCATGTAGCTCGGCATGCCCTTGTAGATGCCGATGACCGAGGCTTCGGTCTGCAGCGCCCGCACGTCGGGCAGGCTGTCCTGGCTGCCCTGCAGGACCTCCATGTCGAAGCCCTGCGTGTCGAGCTTGAGATAGGGCCTGTCGAAGTTCAGCCGTTCGCGCAGCACCGGCAGCACGACGTCGAGCGTATGCACCTTCACCGTCTCGACATGGGTGGCGACGTTGAGGCCGTCGTAGTCGCGCGTGCGGCTGTTGTCGGGCTGCAGGAAGGAGCTGAACTGATCCGATGCCATGACGTTGATCGGCAGCGACCCTTCCTGCGCGCCAAGCGCGTAACCCTCGATATGCCAGTCGTTGTCGGAGCGCGCGCGCTCGCGCAGCAGTTCGACGTGGCGGCTAACCGGCTCGAACGAGATGATCGGACCGTCGTACAGCACCTTGTCGCGCAGGAAGTCGTGGTACTGGCCGACGTTCGCCCCGACATCGAGCACGCAGTCGATCCGCAGGCGCCTCAGCAGCTGCTGCAGATGCAGCGCAAAGTCACGCTCCTTCATCTCGCGCAGGGGGACGATGTCGTAGCCGAGCAAACGGCTGACCTTGAGGAAGCTGTCCTTGACGATTTTAAGCATGTCCTCAGCATGCCCGCCGGTTAACGCCGACCTAAAGTGATCTTTCGGTGTCAGCGTGCCGAACTCATCACCATGTCTGCGACCTTTTCACCGATCATGATCGAGGGCGCGTTGGTGTTGCCCGACGTGAGTGTCGGCATGATCGACGCGTCGGCAACGCGCAGCCCCGCGATGCCGTGCACCCGCAGTTCGGCATCGACGACGGCCATGCCATCGGAACCCATCTTGCAGGTGCCGACCGGATGGTAGGTCGTCTCGGCGCTCTTCTTCACCCAGTCGAGAATCTCGTCGTCTGTAGTGCGGCTTTTTCCGGGCGCCCTCTCCGTCACCTGCAGCGGCGCCATCGCGGGAGCGGTCATGATGTCGCGGGCGATGCGCACGGCACGCACGGTGAGCTCGGCATCGACGGACGCAGACAGGAAGTTGAAGTTGATCGCGGGCGCGGTGCGCGGATCGGCCGAGACGACATGGATATGTCCCTTGCTCTCCGGCCGCATCGGATGGGCGTAGCAGGTCATGCCCGACTCGGCTGCGATCCTGGGCCCGTTCGGCCCCGGCTCGGTCAGCATCGGCACCCAGCCCAGCAGCAGGTCGGGCGCGGCCAGCCCCTCGCGCGAGCGCACGAAGGCGCGGATCGGTGCGGCCACCATGCCCAGCATGCCCTTGCCGGTGAGCGCGTACTGCAACGCCTGCTTCACCAGCCCCAGCCCGCGGCCGCGATCGTTGTAGGTGACGCCTCGCTTGCCGATCGCCCAGCGCGTGCGCGGCGCATAGTGATCGCGCAGGTTCTCGCCGACGCCCGGCAGCGCGTGCTGCACGCCGATGCCGAGCGCCTTCAGCCGCTCGGGCTGGCCGATGCCGGACAGCTCGAGCAGCTGCGGGCTGTTGATCGAACCCGCGCTCACCACGACCTCGCGCGCCGCGCGTGCCTCGTGCGCGACGCCGCCCACGGAATAGCGCACGCTGACGCAGCGCCTGCCCTCGAGCAGCAGCCGCTCGGTCAAGGCATTCGTCTCGATGCGGAGATTGGCGCGTTTGCGAATCGGATCGAGATAGCAGCGCGCCGTGCTCATGCGGCGGCCCGAGCCGATCGACGCCTGGCTCATGGCGATGCCGTCCTGGCGCGCGCCGTTGTAGTCGGGATTGTGCGCGATGCCGACCTCGCCCGCCGCCTTGATCAACGCGGTGTAGAGCGGATCGGCGGGCTCGGGATTGGTGATGCGCAGCGGCCCGTCGCGGCCGCGGAAGCGATCGTCGCCGCCGCCCTCGTAGCGCTCCATGCGCTTGAAGAACGGCAGGACGCTCTCATAGCTCCAGCCCTGGTTGCCCATCTGCGCCCAGGTGTCGAAGTCCTGCGCCTGGCCGCGCACGAAGGCGAGACCATTGATCGCGCTCGAGCCGCCGAGCAGCTTTCCGCGCGGCACCGGGATGCTGCGTCCGTTGGTGTTCGCTTCCGGCTCGGAGCTGTAGAGCCAGTTGGCCTTGGGATTCTGGATCAGCCGGGCGAAGCCGACCGGCACGCGCGACCACGGATGGCTTGCCGCACCGGCCTCCAGCAGCAGCACCTTGTTGCGCGGATCGGCCGACAGCCGGTTGGCGACGACGGCACCGGCCGATCCGGCACCGACGACGATGTAATCGTAGTGCCCCATCTTGTCGTTCATCGTTCAGACGGCGCCGTAAGGCTGCCCCCACCGGTCCTGGTAGACGACCTCGTTCAGCGGGCCGCGCTTGGTCGGTCCGAACTTGCCCATCGGATAGCCGATCGGAAGGATCGCATAGGAGTGCACGCCCTCGGGCAGGCCGAGCGCCTTCTCGGCTTCCTTTTCGAAGAACAGGTGCCGCGTCGTCAGCGTGGCGCCGAGGCCCAGCGCCCGCGCCGCCAGAAGCATGTTCTGCACCGCCGGATAGATCGACGCGCCGGCCGAGCGGTTGGGAGTGGGCCCGTCCTCGAGGCAGGCCACGATCCAGACCGGTGCCTCGTGGAAGTGATCCGTCAGATAGGAGACCGCCGCATGCTGGCGCAGATACTGTTCCTTGGTGACACCCGGCGGCGGCTCGCTGCTCAGGTAGCGCGGGCCGATCCATTCGTCGAAGGCGCGCTTGTAGATGACCTGCACACCTTGCTTGATGGCGCGATCCTTGATCACCAGGAAGCGCCACTTCTGCGTGTTGCCGCCGCTCGGCGCGGAGATGCCGGCGCGCAGGATCTTCGCCACCAGCTCGTCCGGCACGGGGTCGGGCTTCAGCCGCCGCATCGCGCGGCAATTCTCCATGATCTCGAACAGATCGGGCATCGGATCCTCCCCTATATTTCGCTTATTAGAGCGCGCGGGCCCGGCTTCTGGTCAAGGCCCAGGACCTGCGATACGACCGTAGAGAGAAACAGGAACAACGAGGACGCATGTTCGACGGCAACAGGGTCACGGCGCACACCCGCTCGCGCTATCCGATCTTCCAGTCGCCCATGACCTGGATCGCCCGCGCGCCGCTGGTGTCGGCCGTCTCGGCCGCGGGTGCCATGGGCCTGCTCGAGAATTCGATCCGCGACCTCGCGGTCACGACGCGTGAGTTCACCGCCATCCGCGCGGCCACCAACCAGCCCTTCGGCGTCAACCTGCCCATTCGCTACCTGCAGATGGACCCCCGGGAGGAGACGGCCATCATCGACTGGCTGCTCGGCCAGGACGTCCACTTCGTCACGACGTCCGCCGGCGATCCGACGCGCTACACGCGCCGGCTGAAGGACGCGGGCGTCATCGTCTATCACGCGACGGCCACCTTGCGTGGCGCGGTCAAGGCCGTCGACGCCGGCGTCGACGGGCTGATCGTCGAGGGCGCCGAGAGCGCGGGCATCCGCAATCCCGAGGAGGTCCATACCTTTGCCCTGCTCCAGGCGGTGCGCGAGAAGGTCGACGTGCCGATCGTCGCGGCGGGCGGCATCGTCGACGGACGCGGCATGGCCGCAGCCTTTGCGCTGGGCGCCGAGGGCGTCACCATGGGCACGCGGTTCGTGGCCTCCTTCGAGAGCCCGGTTCACGACAACTACAAGAACGCCATCGTGGCCGCGCCGATCACCGGCACGATCATGACCGACAATCCCCCGCGCGCCCGCTCGCGCGGCCTGCGCACGCCCTATTCCGTCGAGGTGAGCGAAGGCAGGCGCGAACGGCTGGCGCGCAACGCCACGCTCGACCTGCTCTATGTCCAGGGCGACGTCGACAACACCTCGGGCGCGGCCGGCGAAAGCGCGGGCCTGATCCATGAGATCAAGTCGGTGCAGCAGATCGTCGACGAGACGATCGCGGGCTTCTGGCGCGAGATCGACCGGCTGGCGGGGCTGCGGCGGAGTTAGCGCGGCGTTCGACAAAAACCCTCCATTTCTAGAATTGTTCGTGAAAGCCGCGAATATGCTGGGCGGGCAATGACTTGGCCGATTCCTCCCGAACGCTTCTAGAAATCTCGAAGGGTTCGGGAATTTCAGCGGCTAGCCCCAATGCCTTGTCACCATTGGGCTTCCCGCATTCGCTCCCGAATCTTTCGAGAATTCGCGAAGTCCTCCCGAAATCCGCGATAGAGGCGGTTTCGGCGACGCCTAGAGCCTTTCCGACGAATGCCGAATCAGCCTCAAAGGAAACCTCATGCTGAGGAAGCCGCGCAGCGGCTTGGGCGCATTCAGATGCGCCTCCTCGAAGCATGGGCAACGAACGAGGTGCTCGTGCCCACCCTTCTGGGCGTTTCGAGCGCAAGCGCTCGAAAGCGCCTTGACGCGGCCCCTTCGGACCGCTCCTCAGGGTGAGGTGATCTTATTTCAGCCGGAAGGACCCTATGCGTAGTTTGATCGGGCAGACATGCGCCATGATGGCCTCCGGGGATTGAGGACTACCATATAGCGTTTATCGCAATATATTGCAAGCCATGAATTGCGATTCTGGCTACGCTCGCACCACGTTGCTCAGCCGACCCAGTCCCTGGATCTCGACCGTCACCCGATCGCCCGGACGCAGGTACTTGGGCGGGGTGAAGCCGATGCCGACGCCGACCGGCGTGCCGGTCGCGATCACGTCGCCCGGCAGCAAGGTCATGCCGGCGGAGAGCGTCTCGATCAGGGTCGGGATGTCGAAGATCAGGTCTTTCGTGTTGGCGTTCTGGCGCAGCTCGTCGTTCACCCAGCATTTGACGGTGAGGTTCTCCGGGTCGACCTCGTCGGACGTGACCAGCCAGGGGCCCATCGGGCAGAAGGTGTCGAGCGACTTGCCGATGAACCACTGCTTGTGGCGGCCCTGCAGGTCGCGCGCGGTCACGTCGTTGATGATCGTGTAGGCACAGACATGGTCGTAGGCCTTCGCCTTCGAAATGCCGCGGCCGCCCTTGCCGATCACGACGCCGAGCTCGGCCTCGTAGTCGACGCTGTCGCTGACCCCGGTCGGATAGCGGATGTCGGCGCCCGAGGCGATCACGCACTCCGGCGCCTTGGTGAAGACGATCGGCGCGGTGGGGATGGCGTCGGCCGCGGAACTCGCGCTGCTGTCGAAGCCGCTGCGCGTGAATTCCTTGGCATGCTCGTGGTAGTTCTTGCCGACGCAGAAGACGTTGCGGGCAGGCCGCGGGATCGGCGCCTCGATCTGCACCGAGGCGAGCGCGATGCCGCCGCCCTTGAAGGCGGCCACCTTCTTCTTCACGCCCTCGATGTCCGGCAGCACCGACAGCATGTCGTCCACCGGCAGGCCGAGAATATCCTCGAGCAACAGCACCTGCTCGCCCGGCCCGATCACGCCGACCTTGCGGCGCTCCTGATGCCTGATCGTCACCAGCTTCATGAAAACCTCGTTCTCTTTACTTGAATTTACCCAAATCCCTCACCGCCTGCTCGGCGAAGGAACTGTCGACCACCTTGGTGACGTCGACCGGCCCCTTGAGAAAGCCCTTGGACAGGAACCACTGCATGTCGGACTTCATGCCCTCGACGTTCACGACGCCATCGGGGTTGAGGCCGGGCATCACCATCTTCTCGTAGACCTCCGGCTTCCTCACGGTCGTGTTCTTGCTCAGGATCGCCACGATCTCCGCACGCCCGGTGTTCCTGCGGAAGGCGTTGTTGTAGTCGCGCACGCCCTTGAGGTAGGCCACCATGAAACGCCTGGCCACGTCGGCATGCTTCTGCGTGAAGCCCGGGCCGTAGAGCAGCACGGCGACCTGCTGGTTGAGATACATGGCGTCGCCTGTCAGCAGCAGCTTGCCCAGGCCGCGCTCCTCCGCCCCCTGGATCAGCGGTTCGATCAGGTAGGCCGCATCGACGCTGCCCGAGGCGAGCGCCGCCAGGCTGTCGCCGAAGGAGAGGTTCTGCAGCGAGATGTCGCTCTCCTTCAGGCCCGCCGTCTTGAGCAGGTGATCGAGCGCCACCTCGTTGGTGGTGCCGACGCCGATGCCCGTCCAGGCGACCTTGCGGCCCTTCAGGTCGGCGGGAGTCTTGATCTGGTCCTCGAGGCCCTTGCGCACGACCAGCCCGATATAGCCGCCGCCCGTCGGCATGCTGCCCTTGTCGGCCACGATGCGGATGCCGATGCCTTGACGTGCCGAGTTGTAGATGGCCGCGCTCGGTGCGCCGCCCGCCACGTCGACCTGGCCCGAGGCGAGCGCGGTCACGACCGACGACACCGAATCGAGCTGGATCAACTCGATGGCGATGTTCTGCTCCTTGAAGTAGCCCTTGTCGGCGGCGATGTAGATGCCGGCATCGGACACCGACTGGTAGACCGAGACCTTGACGGTGTCGGCGGCAAGAGCGCCCGCGGACGGCACGCACGCTGCGGCGGCAAGAAGGGCCGCGGCCCATTTCACGATGCGCATGAAGACTCTCCCCTCAGTTCACGGCCCCAATTCCGAGCGTCGACAATCACAGCAGGGACCGGCTGGTGTCCCGCGCCTTCCAGCGGATCAGCCGGCGCTCCAGCACCGTCATTGCAAGCTGCAAGCCATACCCCACCAGTGCGACCATTATGAGCCCGACGAACATGTCGCGCACTTCGAAGACCTGCCAGGAGCGCCAGATGATGAAGCCAAGGCCCGTCTTCGTGCCGAACTGCTCGGCCACGACCACGACGATCAGCGCCATGCCGAGCCCGAGCTGGCAGCCGGTGAAGATGAACGGCAGGGCGGCCGGGAGCGCGATCGTGCGATAGGCCTGCCAGCGGCTGGCGCCAAAATTGACCGCCACGTCGAGATAGATCCGGTCGATGTTCACCACACCGGCCAGGGTGCTGAAGAACACCTGGAAGAAGACGGCGATCGCCACGATCACCCATTTCGAGGTCTCGCCCAGGCCGAAGATCAGCATGATGAGCGGAAACAGCGCGACCTTCGGGATCGGATAGATCACGGCGATCGCGGGCCGCAGCAGCGCGTTGAGGGCCGGCGACAGGCCCATGACCATGCCCAGAAGGACGGCCGGGACCGCACCCAGGACAAAGCCGATCGCGACGCGCTCCAGGGTCCAGCCGAGATGGAGGGGCAGTTCTCCGGAGGCCGCCATCGAAACCATGTCGATGAGCACCGATGAGGGAGTCGGAAAGAAACGCTGATCGAGCATGCCCGCCCGGGTCGCCGCTTCCCACAGCAGCAGGATGACCAGCGGCGCCGTCACCGCCATGAGCGCGTTCGAGCCGGTGAAGCGGGTCCACAGGCGCGGCCCCTGCTTGTCGGCCGGCAGGAGCCTGATCTCCTCGGACATCACGCAGCCTTCGCCGAATTGCCGAGCAGCTCCCAGATGCGGCGCCACAGCGCGCCGAATTCGACATTGCTCTTCAGCTCGTGCACCAGCCGCGGGCGCGGGAACGCGACCGGAATGTCGGCGATCAAGCGGCCCGGCCGGCCCGACATGACCAGCACGCGGTCGGCCAGCACCAGCGCCTCGTCGATCGAATGGGTGATGAAAAGCACCGTCTTGCGCGTCTCGCTCCACAGCCGCAGCAGCTCCTGCTGCAGCGTGATCTTGGTCTGCTCGTCGAGTGCTGCGAAGGGCTCGTCCATCAGCAGCACTTCGGGGTCGTTGGCGAAGGCGCGCGCCACGCTCACCCGCTGCTTCATGCCGCCGGACAGCTGGTGGGGATAGGCGTCGGCAAAGCG
>FTCZ01007233.1_pt1 | contig 12452 bp, 11 predicted proteins | sample 1658871 | NCBI WGS metagenome assembly FTCZ01 (sample SAMEA3914864, study PRJEB12502) | metagenome | biome: forest; material: soil | place: USA | collected 2012-03-12 | depth 0.3 m
ATCATGTTCCTGGCGCTGAAGTCGTCCCAGGTGCGGCTGAGCGACATCGACGCCTTCGCCAATCGCGCCATCCTGCCGCGCATCTCGACCTTGCCGGGCATCGCCCAGGTGCTGATCTTCGGCACGCAGAAGTACGCCGTGCGCGTGCGCGCCAACCTCGACCAGCTCGCGGTCCGCGGCCTCACCCTGAACGAGCTCCAGACGGCGATCGTCAACGCCAACTCGAGCAAGCCGGTCGGAGCGATCGCCGACCAGCGCCAGAGCTCGATCCTCGACGCCACCGGCCAGATCACCAAGGCGGCCGACTACATGCCGGTGATCGTGGCCTGGCAGAACGGCGCGCCGGTGCGCATCTCCGACGTGGCCACTGCGATCGACAGCGTCGAGAACGACAAGGTCGCGAGCTGGCTCGACGGCACGCGCGCCATCCTGCTGGCGGTCTATCGTCAGCCCGACGCCAACACCGTCGAGGTGGTCGACAGGATCAAGGCCTTGCTGCCGCAGATTCGAGGCGAGCTGCTGAGCGGCGTCGACATCGACGTGCTGAACGACCGCTCTGTCTCGATCCGCGACGCCATCGAGGACGTCGAGTTCACGCTCTGCCTTGCGGGCATCCTGGTCGTGATCGCGATCTATTTCTTCCTGCGCAGTTTCCGCGCGACGCTGATTCCCGCGATCGCGCTGCCGATCTCGGTCATCGGCACCTTCGCCGGCATGTTCCTGTGCGGCCACTCGATCGACAACATCTCGCTGCTCGCGCTCACCCTGGCGGTGGGCTTCGTCGTCGACGACGCCATCGTCATGCTCGAGAACATCGTCCGCCACATCGAGGCGGGCGAGAAGCCGATGGACGCCGCCTTCAAGGGCTCCAAGGAAGTGGGCTTTACCATCATCTCGATGACCCTGTCGCTGGTCGCCGTGTTCATCCCGGTGTTGTTCATGGGTGGCGTCGTGGGCCGTATGTTCCAGGAGTTCGGCCTGGTCATCAGCATGGCCATCCTGATCTCGGGCATCGTCTCTCTCACCCTGACGCCGATGCTGTGCTCGCGGCTGCTGCAGCCGATCGACCATCACGAGAAGCACAACTTCCTGCTGACGGCCTTCGAATGGAGCTTCAACAGGGTGACGGCAGGCTATTCGTGGGGCCTGCGGCGTGTCGTGAAGATGCCGCGCATCGTGCTCGCGGTCACGCTCGGCACCTTCGTGATCACCGCGATACTGTTCCAGAATATTCCGAAGGGCTTCTTCCCGTCGGAGGACATCGGCCAGCTGACGGGGGCCACGGTCGGTCCCGACGATGCCTCCTTCGACGCGATGGTGGCGCGCCAAGGCGTCATGGCCGAGATCATCAAGCGGGATCCCGACGTGGTCACGGTCATGTCGACCGTGGGTGGCGGCAATGCCGCCAGCACGGTGAACTCGGGCCGTATCTTCGTGACCCTGAAGGACAAGTCGGAGCGCAAGTCGACGGCCCTGGAAGTGATCGCTCGCCTGCGCCGCTCGACGGCGACGGTGCCCGGCATCAACATCTTCTTTCAGCCGATCCAGTCGATCAACATCGCCACGACCCAGTCGCGCAGCCAGTATCAGTTCGGCATGCGCTCCAGCAATCTGGCGAGCCTGCGCGAGTTCGCGCCCCAGATGGAAGAGCGCATGAAGCGCATCTCCTCGATCGCCGACGTGAACTCCGACCTGCAGATTCGTGCCCGCATGACCGTGATCGACATCGATCGCGATACCGCCTCGCGTCTCGGCCTGTCGGTCGACCAGATTCGCCTGCTGCTCTACTCGGCCTACGGCACGCGCCAGGTTTCGACCATCTACGCCGCCGACGACACCTACCAGGTGATCCTCGAAGTCGATCCGAAGTATGCCGACACCAACGAGGTGTTGCGCCGCATGATGGTGCGCACGCCGACCGGCGGGCTGGTGCCGCTCGACACCGTGGCCAAGCGGTCCGACAAGCCCACGTCGCTCACGGTCAACCATATCGCGCAGCTTCCCGCGGTCATCGTCTCGTTCAACCTGGCGCCCGGCGTGGCGCTGGGCGACGCGGTCAAGGACATCCAGGCGGTCGCCGCCGAGGTGGGCCTGCCGCCCAGCATCGCCACCAGCTTCGAAGGCAGCGCGCAGGTCTTCCAGCAGGCAGTGGCCAACCAGGGCATGCTGCTGTTCGCCGCGGTCCTGGTGATCTACATCATCCTGGGCATCCTCTACGAAAACTTCATCCATCCGCTGACCATCCTGTCGGGCCTGCCGTCGGCGGGCATCGGTGCGCTGATCACGCTGCAGCTGTTCGGCATGGACCTGAGCGTCATCGCCCTGATCGGCGTGATCATGCTGATCGGCATCGTGAAGAAGAACGCCATCATGATGGTCGACTTCGCGGTGGAACGCCGCGCGCAGGGCGCGACGGCCGAAGAGGCGATCGTCGAGGCGGCCGAGCTGCGTTTCCGGCCGATCATGATGACGACGACCTGCGCACTCCTGGGCTCGCTGCCAATCGCGATAGGCGCAGGCGCCGGGGCCGAGTTGCGCCAGCCGCTGGGCGTCACCGTCGTGGGCGGCCTGCTGGTGTCGCAGTGCCTCACGCTGTTCATCACGCCGGTCGTCTACATCTGGTTCGACAGGCTGCTCGGCGTGAAGTTCGGCCAGCTCCGGATCTTCCGCCGCCGCAAGGCCGATCCCGCGCCGCATCCCGCCGAATAGAAGAGCAGAGCCATGACAGACGAAATAGGCGCTTTCGTGCCAGGCCCCCGTGTGCGCATCGAGGGTCGGGCCGGCGGTCCGCTAGCGGGCCTCACCTTCGCCGCCAAGGACCTGTTCGACGTGGCCGGCGTGCCGACCGGCGGCGGCAATCACGATTGGCCGACCGGGCGGCCGATCCCGGTGCGGCATTCCTGGGCGGTGCAGACTCTGCTCAACGGCGGCGCCACCCTGATTGGCAAGACCATCACCGACGAAGTCTCGCTCGGCATCCTGGGCGAGAACGCCTTCGACGGCACGCCAAAGAACGTCCGCGCGCCGGGCCGCGTCCCGGGCGGCTCGTCTTCGGGCTCCGCCGCTGCCGTTGCGGCCGGCATCTGCGACACCGCGCTGGGCACCGACACCGGCGGCTCGGTGCGGGTGCCTTCGAGTTTCTGCGGCCTCTACGGCATCCGTCCGACGCATGGCCGCATCGACGTGCAGGGCATGCTGCCCCAGGCGCCGACCTCCGACACGACCGGGTGGTTCGCGCGCGATGCCGCGACCTTCGCCAAGGTCTCGTCGGTCATGCTGGGCGAGGAGATCCCTCGGGCGCTGCCGAACAAACTCGTGATCGCGACCGACGCTTTCGGCTTCGCCGACACCGACGTCGCTGCGGCGTTGCGTCCGCTGGTGATGAAGCTCACCCAGCTGATCGGCCACAGCCGCGAGGACATCATGGCGCCGCAGGGCCTGTCGGTATGGGCGCGCGCGCAGCGCAGCCTGCAGCCGGTCGAGGCCTATAACACCTTCAAGCCGTGGCTCGACCAGCGCAATCCGCGTTTTGCCTTCTCGGTTGCCAAGGCGCTGGTGGCGGGCTCGATGATTCCCGAGAGCGACCGCGTCTGGGCCACCCTGATGCGCCAGGAAGCGCGCGGCCGCATGGCGTATCTCCTGCCCGAGGGCACGATCCTCTGCCTGCCGACCACGCCATTTCCCGCGCCACTCGCGGGCCAGCCGCTGTCGGTCCTCGATCCGCTGCGCGATCGCATCACCTGCCTGTGCGCGCAGGGCGGACTTGCCGGCCATCCGCAAGTCAGCCTCCCAGGCGCGACGGTTGACGGATTGCCGGTGGGTCTGTCCATCATCGGCCCTCGGGGCAGCGACGCCGGCCTGGTGGCTGTCGCGCGTGCCCTCGAGAACGCCCGATGAGGGGAGCCGCTTGAAAGACCTGACCCCGAACATTCCGGAAGTCGTCGCGGAAGTAAGCGCCCTGTTCGAACGTTACGAACAGGCGCTGATCGACAAGAACGTGGACGTGCTCGACGCTACCTTCTGGAACAGCCCCTACACGATCCGTCTCGCCAACAACGAGCACGGCTATGGTTTCGACCGCATCCATGCCCATCGCGTGGCGCGCGTGCCCGGGCCGGGCACCAAGGAGAAGCGCTACCGCGTCGACGTCCTGACCCTGGGCCGCGACATCGCCACCGTGAACCTCGTCTACAAGGTGCGCGGCAAGGAGGCGACGGGCCGGCAAAGCCAGACCTGGGTACGCTTCCCCGACGTCGGCTGGCGGGTGATTTCAGCGCATGTCTCGATGATCGAAGGAGACCTCGTTCTCTAAGAAAAACACATCTGGAGGAAACAATGGCCAAGGAAGCACCCGCGCTCGGCAACGTCATCGCGCCCGATCCGAAATGGGTGGCCCAGACGAAGGAGGCCGCGCTCGAACCCGAACTGCCGATCGTCGATCCGCACCATCACCTCTGGCAGCGCGCCGGCAACGACTACATGTTCCACGATCTGTTGGCCGACACGCAGGAAGGCCACAATATTGTGGCGACGGTCTTCGTCGACTGCCATTCGATGTACCGCAAGGATGGCCCGGCCGAGCTGCGCTGTACCGGTGAGACCGAATTCGCCAACGGCGTGGCGGCGATGAGCGCGAGCGGCATCTACGGCAACCTGCGCGCCTGTGCCGGCATCGTGAGCCATGTCGACCTGCGTCTCGGTGCCAAAGCGGGTCCCGTGTTCGATGCCCAAATCGCTGCCGGCAACGGACGCTTCAAGGGCATTCGTCACCAGACCGGTTGGGACGCCGATCCCGGCATCCGCAACTCCCGCACCGATCCCACGCCCGAGCTGACCCGCGACAAGGCCTGGCGTGAGGGCTTCAGGGAACTGGCCAAGCGCAAGCTCACCTTCGACGCTTGGCTCTATCATCCGCAGCTCGCCGAGATCGCGGAGCTGGCCGATGCCTTTCCCGACACGCCGATCGTGCTGAACCACGTCGGCGGGCCGCTCGGCTATGCGGGCTATGCGGGTCGTCACGACGAGGTGCGTACCGCCTGGAAGAAGTCGATGACCGAGCTGGCCAAGCGCCAGAACATCGTCGTGAAGGTGGGCGGCCTCGGCATGGCGATGGGCTGGTTCGACTTCTACCAGCGGCCGAAGCCTCCGGGTTCGGAGGAGCTGGCCAAGAGTTTCAAACCGTGGGTCGAGACCTGCATGGACCTGTTCGGCGCCGATCGCTGCATGTTCGAGAGCAACTTCCCGGTCGACAAGATCACCTCCGGTTACGGCGTGCTGTGGAATGCCTTCAAGCGCCTGGCGGCCGGCTGTTCCGCCTCCGAGAAGACTGCCCTTTTCTTGGGCACCGCGAGCCGCGTTTACAAGTTGGTGCTGAACTAGCGAAAATTGTCATCCCGAGGCCGCAGGCCGAGGGATCTTTACTGGTGCGAAAAAGATCCCTCGCTTACGCTCGGGATGACAATTTGCGTTCGAGGAGCCAAGTCATGCGTCGTTTGTTCATCGCATCGGTCGCGGCGCTCGCGACCGCCGTCCTTCCGGTCGTTGCCTCCGCCCAATCCGTGCTCAAGGTGGTGATGCATTCGGACGTGAAGATCATCGATCCGATCTGGAGCGGCGCGTACATCACGCGCAACTACGGCTACATGATCTACGACACGCTGTTCGCGGTCGACGAGAAGTTCCAGGTCAAGCCGCAGATGGTCGACAGCTGGAAGACCAGCGACGACGGCCTCACCTGGACCTTCACCTTGCGCGACGGCCTGTTGTGGCACGACGGCCAGCCGGTGACGGCGGAGGACTGCGTGGCCTCGCTCAAGCGCTGGTCGGCGCGCGATTCGATGGGCCAGAAGCTCGCGTCCTACCTCAGCGAGTACAAGGTGGTCGACACCAAGACCTTCCAGATCGTGCTCAAGGAGAAATTCGGCCTGCTGCTCGACGCGATCGGCAAGCCCTCGGTCGTCGTGCCCTTCATGATGCCCAAGCGCATCGCCGAGACCGATCCGTTCCAGCAGATCGGCGAGACCATCGGCTCGGGGCCCTTCACGCTCGACAAGGCCGACTGGAAGCCCGGCGAGAGGCTGACCTTCAAGAAGAACCTCAAATACAAGCCGCGGCCGGAGCCGATGTCGGGCCTCTCGGGCGGCAAGGTGGTGGGCCTCGACCGGGTCGAGTGGGTCTGGATCCCCGACGTCGAGACGCAGGTCAATGCGCTGACCAACGGCGAGATCGACATGCTCGAGAGCGTCGATTCGGATCACCTGACGGTGCTGGAGAAGACCAAGGGCATCAAGATCCTGACCAGCCCGGTGTCGAACCAGTTCGTGTTCCGGCCCAACTGGCTGCAACCGCCGTTCAACAATGTGAAGGTCCGCCTGGCCGCCGCCTATGCGCTCAGCCAGCCGGAATTTCTCGAAGCCAATATCGGCGACAAGCGCTTCTACCGGACCTGCAAGGCGATGTTCACCTGCGACTCGCCGCTCGCCTCGACCGCGGGCATGGACGGGCTGATCGAGGGCAATGTCGCCAAGGCCAAGGAGCTGCTGAAGGAAGCGGGATACGACGGCACGCCGATCGTGATGCCGCAGCCGACGGACTTGGGCGTGATCAAGCAGATCGCGCCGGTCGCCAAGTCGCAGCTCGAGAGGGCGGGCTTCAAGGTCGATGTCCAGCCGATGGACTGGCAGAGCATGGTGGCGCGGCTCGGCGGCAAGAAGGGGCCGCCGTCGGAAGGCGGCTGGAACGCCTACGGCACGAGCTGGTCCCAGGTCGACATCCTCGATCCGCTGATGACGCCCAACCTGATCGCGACCTGCGAGAAGGCGCGCTCGGGCTGGCCGTGCGACGCCGAGCTCGAGAAGCTACGCGACAACTACGTGAAGGCGGTCACGCCGGCCGACAAGAAGGCGGCGGCCGATGCGGTGCAGGTCCACGCCATGCAGGTCGTGACGCACGTCCCGCTCGGCGAATGGTTCGGCGTTGGCGCGGTGCGCGACAGCGTCACGATGCCGAACCCGATGGCGCCGGTCTCGGTCTTCTGGGGGATCACGAAGAAGTAGCGACGAGCGCCGGCCGCCGTCTAATCGGCGGCCTTCAGCTCTGTACCCTTCGACGAACGCGCCTCGGCGTCTTCGGCCTGCCAGCGCGTGGCGACGTCGGCCAGCGTGCCCAGCACGCCGTCGAGCTCGTGGCCGCGCGGCGTCAGCGAGTAGGTGACCTTGGGCGGGATCGTCGCCTCGTAATCGCGCTTCACCAGGCCCGCGCCCTCCAGCGTGCGCAGCCGTTCGGTCAGCATCTTGGCCGACACGCCCGACACGCGGCGCTTGAGCTCGCCGAAACGCTGCGGCCCGTAGGTGCGCAGGTTGTAGACGATGTACGTCGTCCACGGCCCCATCAACATGCGCAGGATGAAGTCCATGGGGCAGGAGGCGCCGCCTTCCTTGTGCTCAGTCTGGCTCATGGAAAAATTCCCATCGGTTACGAATTGGTACCTACTGGCAAAGATATAGTGCTGCTCCCAAATATTTCCAGTCACTTTGAGTAATCAGGCGATCTGGGGAACCACTGCGGTGATTCTCCAGTTAAATCAAAGGATTGGAGATAATTATGACAAACGTTGCCGTCATTTTTCACTCGGGCTACGGCCATACCAAGGCACTCGCGGAGGCCGTCGCCAAGGGCGCCCAGCTGGTTCCCGGGGTGAAAGCGAATCTCGTTCCCGTCGGTGAAGCCGAAGCCCGCGAGGCCGAGCTCGATGCCGCCGACGCCATCATCTTCGGCAGCCCGACCTACATGGGCGGCGTCAGCGCCGAGTTCGCGAAGTTCAAGGACTGGACATCGAAGCGCTGGATGACGCGCGCGTGGCAGGACAAGATTGCGTCCGGCTTCACCACCTCGGCGTCGTGGGGCGGCGACAAGCACAACACGCTCTACCAGATGCTCACGCTCGCCGCGCAGCACGGCATGGTGTGGGTCGGCCTCGGCCTGCCGCCGGGCAACAACCACTCCAAGGGCTCGATCGAGGACCTCAACCGCACCGGCGCCTCGATCGGCCTGATGGCCCAGGCGCATGCCGACCAGGGCGTCGAGGGCATCGGCGCCAGCGAGTTCCGTACCGCCGAGCTGCTCGGCAAGCGGGTCGCCGAGGCCGCGCAGCGTTGGCGGGCCGCGCCGCTGGCGAAGGCTGCCTAACCAGAACAGTGGCCGGTGTGGGACGTCATTTCTTCTTTTCGATGTTCCACACCACCGCGACCGGTCCGGGCAGCCAGCCGCTCAGCCGGTCCTTGCGATAGGCGCCGAAGGCCTTGTACTGGCCGACCGGCACGAACATCACCTGGCTGTAGACGCGGTCGGAAATCTCCTCGCCGAGCGTCTTCTGCTTGGCCGGGTCGGGCTCGTGGATGAAGGCATCGCGCAGCTTCTCCATCTCGGGATCGCACGGCCAGCCGAACCACGCCTTATCGCAGTTCGCGGCGGCGTAGCTGTGCGGGCCAGGATTGTCGCTATCGAGCGTGATGTTGGTGGTGAAGAAGATGTTCCAGCCGCCCTGGCTCGGCGGCTCCTTGCGGGCGCGGCGCGACACGACACTCTGCCAGTCCATGTCGACCATGTCGACCTTGAAGCCGGCAGCCTCGAGCTGCTGCTTCACGACCGGCTGCACGTTGTTCGACGAGGCAAGGTCCGTCTGATGCATCATCAACACCGGCGTGCCGTCGTAGCCGCCTTCCTTAAGGAGTGCCTTGGCCTTCTCGATGTCCGGCTTGAGGAGGAGGTTTCCATACTCCTTGCCGAAGCGTGTGCCGCAGATGAACGGCGCGTTGCAGAGCTTGTAGATGGCGGGGTCGCCGACCTGGGCCTGCATGATCGGCTCCTGGGCGATGGCGTACATCGCGGCCTGGCGGTTCTTGACGTTGTTGAACGGCGGATGGAGCCAGTTGAGGCGCATGACGATCTGACTGCCGAGCTGGTTCCAGCCGAACAACTCCACGTTCTTGTCGGCCTTGAAGACCGGGAACAGGTCGGGCGGCGGCGCTTCGATCAGGTCGATCTCGCCCGCCAGCAGCGCGCTCATCGCCGTGTTGGGATCGGGAATAGCCAGCCATTCAACCCGGTCGACCTTCGCGATCTTTGCGCCGGCCAACATCGAGGGCGGCTCGGCGCGCGGCTTGTAGGTCGGGTTCTTCACGAACACGACCTTTTCGCCGGGCTTCCATTCGTCCTGCTTGAAGATGAACGGACCGGAGCCGATGAACTCGGTGATCTGCTTCTGCGGATCGGTCTCGGCGATGCGCTTGGGCATCATGAAGGGCACATTGGACGAGACCTTGGCCAGCGCGTCGATCACGAAGCCGAACTGCCGCTTCAGCACGATGGCGAACGTCTTGGCATCGACCACCTTCACTTCGGCAGTGTCCTTCATCATGAGCTGGCCGTACGGATCGCGTGCCCCCCAGCGCTTGATCGAGGCGACGCAGTCTTCCGCGGTGACGGGCTTGCCGTCGCTCCACACCAGGCCGTCGCGCAGCACGATCGTGTAGGTGAGCTTGTCGTCGGAAACCGTGTAGTGGTCCGCCATCATCGGCTGGATCTTGAGGTCGGCGTCCTTGGCGAACAGGACGTCCCAGACCATGTAGCCGAAATTGCGGGTGATCAGCGCGGTGGTCCAGATCGGGTCGAGGATCTTGATGTCGGCATGGGGCACCATGCGCAAGGTCGTCTGGGCCGTGGCGGGCAGGGCAAACCCTGCCCATATTACCGCGGCGAGTGCCGTCAACTTGCGCAGACCGATCATGAATTGTTCCTCGTGCTTTCGTTTGCAGATGTTGTGTGAGGATTGAAGCAATGTCGATGCCGACTGTCTTTGTGTCGCACGGTTCGCCGATGCTTTTCCTGGAAAAGAACGTGCCGGCGCGGGCCTTTTTGGCGACCCTGGGTTCGCTGGTGCCCAAGCCCAAGGCGATCCTGGCCGTCTCAGCGCACTGGAACACCGAGCGGCCGGAAGTCTCGCTCACCGCCAGGCCCGAGACGATCCACGATTTCTACGGCTTTCCCGAAGCGCTCTACAAACTGCACTACGATGCGCCGGGCGCGCCGGAGGTGGCCCGGCAGGTGGCTAAGCTCAGCGGGGCTGCTCCGGCCGAGTACGGCCTCGACCACGGCGCCTGGGTGCCCGCGATGCTGGGCTGGCCCGATGCCGACATCCCGATCTTCCAGCTCTCGGTGCAGCCGTACATGAGCCCCGCGCACCATCTCGAGCTCGGCCGCAAGCTCGCCTCGCTGCGCGAGGAGGGCGTGCTGGTGATGGGCTCGGGCAGCGCCACGCACAATCTCCGCCGCCTGCAGCGCGGCGCCCACGACACGCCGCCCGAGCCGTGGGCCAAGGCGTTCGACGACTGGCTGGCGGAGACGCTGGAGAAGGGCGATGCCACCGCACTCGCCAACTATCGCAGCGCGGCGCCGAATGCGCGCGACGCCCACCCGACCGACGAGCATTTCCTGCCGCTCCATGTCGCTTTCGGAGCGGCAGGCGAGGGCGCGCGGGGCCGTGCGCTGCACCGCAGCTTCACGTCCGGCAACCTGTCGATGGCGTCTTACGTCTTCAGCTAGACGTCGAGGATCGGCGCGAAGCCGCCGTAGACCCGGCGCTGGGCGTCGAATATCTTCTTGTCCTTGTCGCCATGCAGGCGCGGATCGGCCATCAGCTTCGGCCAGGCGGCATTGCGCACTTCCTTCGACGGCCACTCGATCCAGGCATAGACGACGGTCTCGTCGCCCGTGGCCATCACCGCGCCCTTGAAGTCGGTGACCTTGCCGTCGGGCACGTCGTCGCCGCACGCCTCGACGACGCGGGTAGCCCCGTGCTCGCGGATTGCCGCCGCCGCCTCGGCCTGCATGGCGCGATACGCCGCCTTGTTGGCCGCCGGTACGGCCACGACGGAGCCGTCGACATAGCCCGCCTTGCCGCCGCTGTTGTCGTCGATGATCGACGCGAAGCCCGCGTAGATCATGCGCTGACCGTCGAACGGCATGCCGGCGCCCATCGCCTGCATGCGCGGGTCGCTCATCATCTTGGCATTCGCGGCGTCGCGGACTTCCTTCGACGGAAATTCAAGCCACGAAAACACGATCACCTCATCGGGCTTGGCCTTCACCGCGCCCTTGAAATCGGTAACCTGGCCCGCGGGCACGTCGTCGCCCCAGGCCTCGACCATGCGGGTCACCCCGAACTCCTTGAACAGCGACACGGCATCGGCGGCATGCTTGCGATAGGCCTCCTTGTTCGAGGCCGGCACCGCTACGACAAATCCTTGGATATACGCCATGGCTTCCTCCCGAGGCTGGGTTGACATAATGAGTTGATATCAACATATTAGGGAGGGAAAAAGGCGGAAATGATTTCCTACGAGACCACCCGTCAGGTGCGCGACCATTGCCTGTGCCTGCATGCGCAGCGCACCGCGCGCACTTTGGCGCGCCGGTTCGACGAAGTGCTGCGGCCTCTCGAGCTGACGAACGGCCAGTTTTCGCTGTTGATCTCCCTCAACCGGCCGAAGCCGGCCGTCATGGGGCCGGTCGCCCAACTGCTCGGCATGGATCGCACCACGCTCACCGCGGCACTGAAGCCGCTGCAGCGGCGGGGACTGGTGGAGACGGTCGCCGACAAGGACGACAGGCGCAGCCGCCTGCTGAAGCTGACGCGCGCGGGGCATGCGCTGCTGAAGAAGGCCCTTCCCATCTGGGAACGGACGCATGCCGAGATCGATCGCATGCTGACGGGGCAGGATCCCGACAGGCTGCGCAGCGCGCTGCGCAGCTTGGCCTAAGCTACCTAGGCGGCACGGGCGAGAGTAATGCCCTTGTCCTTGAACATCTGCTCCAGCTCACCGGTCTCGAACATCTCGCGGACGATGTCGCAGCCGCCGATGAACTCGCCCTTCACGTAGAGCTGGGGAATCGTCGGCCACTGGCTGAATTCCTTGATGCCCTGGCGGATTTCCGGGTCGACCAGGATATTCACGCTGGCGAACTTCACGCCGAGCTCGCTCAGGCATTCCACGGTGGCGGCGGAGAAGCCGCACTGGGGAAACACCGGGGTGCCCTTCATGAACAGCACTACGTCGTTTTTGGCGATCTCGTTGCGGATTCGGTCGAACACTTCGCTCATGTCGATCTCCTGAAGCGCCCCAAAATGGGCGCGGATGTGACCCTCAATATAGGCCGATCAGGCCTTCGGCGCCATGGTGGTCAATTTGAGCGCATGGAGCACGCCGCCCATGCGGCCCCCCAGCGCGCCATAGACCATCTGGTGCTGCTGGATCTTGGTCTTGCCCGCGAAGGCCGGCGAAACGACCGTGGCAGCCCAATGGTCGCCGTCGCCCGCCATGTCCTGCATCTCGACCTCGGCGTCGGGGATGCCCTGCTTGATCAGGGCGACGATCTCGTCTGCGGCCATCGGC
>FTCZ01007332.1_pt1 | contig 12442 bp, 10 predicted proteins | sample 1658871 | NCBI WGS metagenome assembly FTCZ01 (sample SAMEA3914864, study PRJEB12502) | metagenome | biome: forest; material: soil | place: USA | collected 2012-03-12 | depth 0.3 m
GACACGTTCTGGGTGTGACGTGCGCCGCTGATCAGGCCGTCCGACACGACCGTCGGCGGATTGCGCGGCGGCAGGCCGATCGACGCGCGATCCTGCACCGCCTTCACCTCGCTCGAATGGCGGATCAGGTTGTAGCGCAGCGCGGTGTAGAGGTTCACCGGGAACGGCATGTTGGCGTTGAAGTCGATGATCAACACCACACGTGTTTCCTTGGTCTGGTTCTTGACCCAGTGTTCGCGCGTGTCGTCGAACACCAGTGGCACGCCTTCTTCCCAGAAGAAGTGGTGGCCGCCGATCTCGATCCAGCACTTTTCCGGTTCCTTCGGAACGATCAGCGGATAGTGGAAGCGGATCACGCCGGCGGCGGAGCCCCGGTGCGGCTCGATCTCGGCGCCGCCCTGGAGGATCGAGAAGAGGGCGGTGTGGACGCCCGGGATGCGCGAGATGGCCTCGAACGTGTCGGGCACCGCGGCGGTGTTTTCCTTCACCTCGTGGCCCCAGATCTTCATCAGGAAGGTGCGCCAGGCGCGGCCGGCGACGAACAGGTCGCGCGGATGGACCTCGTGCAGGGCCGGGATCTCGCCCTGGTGGGAGAGCAGGTACTGCAGGTCGGCCTTGATCTTGTCGTGGCTCTTGCGCAGCTCGCCCAGGACCGGGAAGGCCTTCAGCGCATCGTCGCCGCCCAACGGCAGCTTGGGCATGCGGCGCAGGATCATGTCCGACATCTTGAGATTGAAGTTCTCGATCGGCTCCTGCGGCACCCAGATGTGCTTGGTGAGATAGAAGCGGCCTTTCTGGCCGACGTTGGAATTTTGATCGGTTTGCATAACGCGCATCCTGATGGATGAAGGGGGCTGGGCGGCAACTTGTTACGGTCGGCGGGCCATTTCAAGGCAGTCAATTGACGCGGGGCCACACGGCCCCACAGGTTCGAATTCCTACGCCAAGTCCCGGAAAACATGGCACAATTCGGGACCTAAGTTAAGATATGACCGACATGTTCCGCTTCGCCGACGTCCCGCTTTCGCTTTCCGGCATGACCCGTATTCCCGGGCGGAAGGTCTATTTGCGGGCTCCGACCATGGAAGACTGGCCGGAATGGGCCGAATTGCGGGCCCGCAGCCGGTCCTTCCTGACTCCCTGGGAGCCGACCTGGCCGGACGATTCGCTGGGCCGCGACCATTTCCGCCGCCGCCTGCGCCAGCAGGTCCGCGAATGGCGGGCGGGCGAGGCCTACGGTCTATTCGTCTTCCTGAACGACAAGCGCCGGCTGGTGGGCGGCATCAATCTGTCCAATGTGCGCCGCGGCGTGGCCCAGGCGGCCTCGGTCGGCTATTGGATGGGCCAGCCTTTTGCGGGCCAGGGGCTGATGACCGACGCCTTGCGCGCCATCCTGCCCTTCGTGTTCGACGAGCTGCGGCTGCACCGGCTTGAGGCCGCCTGCCTGCCGCACAACGAGCCGTCCAAATCGGTGCTTGCCAAGGTGGGCTTCCACGAGGAGGGGTTGGCGCGGCAATATCTGCGGATCAACGGCCAGTGGGCCGACCATCTGCTCTTCGCGCTGTTGCGCGCGGACTATGACACCATCCTGAGGGCCGTACGCTGATGCGCAACCTGACGCCCGCCACCATCACCCAGGCCTTCGCGACCTACTGCGCCAAGGCACCCGACGCGCGCACGCGCGACCTGCTGGTCAGCCTCGCCGGCCATCTGCACAGCTTCGTGCGCGACAACAAGCTCAGCCAGGCCGAGTGGAACGCCGCAATCGACGCGCTGACGCGCGCGACCAGGTTCACCGACGACAAGCGCAACGAATACATCCTGTTCTCCGACCTGCTGGGCGTGTCCTCGCTGGTCGACATGGTGAATGCCGAGACCAAGGGCACGCCGTCGTCGGTGCTGGGCCCGTTCTTCATCGAGAACACGCCCGAGCTGCCCAACGGCGGCGACCTCTGGCACGGCCAGGTCGGCGAGCCGCTCGTCGTGAGCGGGAAGATCGTCGACCAGAAGGGCGCGCCTGCCTCGGGCACGGTGCTGGCGCTGTGGCAGAACGCCGGCAACGGCCTCTACGCGCAGCAGGACCCGCAGCAGAACCCGACCAACTATCACGGCCGCCTCACCGTCGCGCCGGACGGCACCTTCGCCTTCTCGACCGTGCGGCCGGTGTCGTACACGGTGCCGGACGACGGCCCGGCGGGCGACATGCTGCGCGTGCTCGGCCGCAACGCGTGGCGGCCGGCGCATCTCCACATGATCATCCAGGCGCCCGGCCACAAGCCGTTGATCACCGAGTTCTTCCCCGACGACGACAAGTACCTCGACCAGGACGCCGTTTTCGGGGTGCGTGCGCCGCTCGTCCTGCCGTTCAAGCGCGCCACCGATCGTGCCAGCCTGCCGGCCAATCTCGCCGCGCGCGACACGCTGCCGATGCCAGTGTGGACGGCACGGCTCGACCTGACCTTGCCCGCCTAGTCAGTCGAGGTGCGCGGCGATTGCCGCGGCCCATCCGTCGGCGTGCTTCTCAAGACCCTTGCCGTTCATGTGGCAGCCGTCGAAGCGATCCTCGAAGCCGATCTCATCGGTGTTGGGCCCGGCATAGACGCCAGGAATCCGCGCAAGGTCGAGCTGGATCCTGCGCAGTGCCGCGTTGGGCCCCGGTGAGCTCAGGCAGACCGTGGCCTGCGCCACGAAGAACTTCGACTGCGGGAAATAGCGCTTGGTGAGTGCGATGATCGGGCGCATCGCTGCGTCGTATCCCGCGACGCCCTCGTCGTTGTTGTCCGCCTCGCCCTGGTGCCACAGGAAGTGCGTGACCGTCAGTCCGGCGGCCTTGGCGTCCGCCAGCCGCGCCTCGAGCATGCCGTTCAGCCGCCCTCCGGTCGTCCAGTCGCGCACAGACGTCGATCCGACGCCGGCTGCGAGCAGGATCACCTGGTCGAACGCCTTGGCCGCCACCAGCTTGTTTGCGGTGAGGGTCCAGACGCTGCCCTTCATGCCCGACGCTCCGAGCAACGGGTCCTCGGCGAGGTAGTAGTCGCCGTCCCAGTAATTGAGGATGTGCCGGTTGTCGGCGCTGAATCTCTCGTTGCCGTAATTGGCCGAGTTGCTCTGGCCGAACGTGAAGGCCACAAGCGCGCGCGGCCCGATGACCGGGCGGCGGACTTCGCGCTTGTCGGGATAGTCGATCACCTGGCCGTACTCGTTTTCCTCGACGCCCAGGCCGAAGTGGCGCACGAGCAGGACACAGCCGATGCAGGTCGCGGCGACGAGGACGGCCAGGGTGATGCGTCCGGTCACTCCTTGATGATTCCCACGATCATGCGCACCAGTACCTGCCGCGCGAGATAATCGGATGCAACAGGCCGCAGATGGCTGTCGTCGCCGCTGGTCAGGCCGGCCCTGCGATCGTCGCCGATATAGGTGAGGCAGCCGGTCCGGTCGCAGAACGCGCCCATCACGTCGACGAATGCCATGGTCTCGCTGGTCGTGAAGCGATCGGTCAATGTCTCGTTGAGCACGCGCTGCGACGGATCGATGCCGACGAAGGTGCGCCGGGGCGTGTCGCGCCACAGCTGGCGCGCGACGATGGTCGGCAGTCCGGTCCGCCAGCGCGGCGTCGGCCCCAGGAAGAGCGTCCGGGTGACGCCGAGCCCGTTCAGGATCTTGCCGCTCACGTTGTAGTGCCAGATCAGTTGCCCGCGGTCCTGCGCCACGATCACGACATCCGGCCTGGCCGCGGCGATGGCCTGCAGCGCGGTCCAGTTGGATTGCCGGCACGCATCGGACGTCGACGGGCCCGCAACGGTCGCGTCGGGAAAGCAGCCGGGGCGCGCGACCTGCAGGATCTGCCAGTCCGCCGGCAGGCTGCGCTGCAGCCCGCCGTAGAGTTCCTGCGCATGGCTGTCGCCCCACAGCAGCACGGCGTGGCGGCGCGTGGGGTCGCGCTCGGTGCACTTCGTGGCGCAGCCGGCCTCGATCTCCTCGGCGGCGAAGAAGTCGAGGAAAGCCTGTTGCTCTGAATCGCGCAAGCCGGTGCCGGGAAAGCCGTTCATCCGATAGCAACCGAAGCCGATCGCGGCGACGCCGATCGCGCAGGCGAGGAGCGCTCCGGTCCCGGCGCGACGGCGCACCGGCCGTTCGACGAACCGATACGTCGCGCCGGCCAGCAGCACGGTCAGCGCAACGGCGGCACTCCGCTCGTTGGGCGTGGGGACCGTGCTGTCGGCGACCTGGAGGAAGGCGAGAAGGGGCCAATGCCAGAGATAGAGCGGGTAGCCGAGAAGACCGAGCGCCACCGCCACGGGATTGCCGAGAACCCTGCGGCTGAACCAGGAGCCGGGTCCGGCCGACAGCACGAGCAGCGCGCCGAGGACCGGCAGCATTGCCCAACGGCCGGGCGGGCCGAGCGCGAAGCCTGCGGCCAACAGCAGGAGGCCCAGGACCGTCGCCAGGTCCGCGCCGGGCCCTTGCCACTGCCAGCCGCGCCGCTGCAGGACGGCAAGGCCGCAGCCGGCCATCAACTCCCAGCCGCCGGATAAATTCGCGGCAAGGAAGGACGCGAACAACACGCCGATGACGGCCTCGACGATTCCCGGACGCTGGCGCAGCGCCCGGAGAAGGAGGGGCCAGGCAACGTAGAAGGGAAGAAGCGCCGCGCCGGGCCACAGATGTCCGAGGATCCGGGTCGGTGCGCGGCCGTCGTCAAGAGCGGCCGCGCCGGCCATGTCGCGACCAAGCGCCCTGTACTCGTCGGCGAACAGCAGGAACCAGCCGGCGACGAAGACTGCGATCAGCACGACCAGAAGCGCCGGCAGCAGGCGGCGGAGGCGTCGATCGTAGAAGCTGCGGAGGTCGAACGCGCCGCGCTCGAGATCGGCCACGACGGTCGAGGTGATCAGATAGCCCGAGAGGGCGAAGAAGATGCCGATCCCGGCAAAGCCGCCCGACAGCCAGCGGGCGGAAGTGTCGAACGCCAGCACCGCCAGGATGGCGAGCGCCCGCAGGCCCTCGATGTCGGCGCGGTGGATCCGGACCTGCTGCACGTCGCGTCCCGTGTCTCTTGTTTTGGTCCCGGGCCCGATGTCTCTACTTCGCCGTCTTCAGGAAATCGTCGACCAGCGGTTGCCAGATGGCGACACCGCTGTCGCTGCCGGCGAGACTGTGGCCTTCGTTGCCGAACGGCCCGACGGCGCGATGGACCGCGTGGCCGCCGGCGCCGTTATAGGCCGTGACCATCCTGTCGACGAGCTTGGGTTCGAAGAAGGTGTCGTTGGCGGCGTTGACCCAGAGCAGGGGGACGTGCGCGGTCGAACCGTACTTGGCCGCCGCCTTCACGAGCTGGGCGGGCTCGCAGTTGCCGACGCCCGGCTGATGGCCGCCGCGGCCGGGCGCGAAGGCGATCATCGCCGGCACGCCCGCGGGATTGAGGCTCGATAGCGCGACGGTGCCCCATGCCCCGGCGGACTGGCCGACGACGATCGTGCGGTCCGGCTGGATGAAGGGCTGCTTGCGCATGTAGTCGATCGTTGCCTGGATATCGGAGGCCGTTTCGAGGCCGCCGCGCACAAAGTCGGGGTTCTTGCAGCTGCCGTATTCCTCGGCCCAGCCACCGCCGGTCGCGCCGTAGCCGCGGCGAAGCGGCAGAACCACGACGTAGCCACGCGACACGAAGAACGAGGAGACGGCGCTGTATGTCGGCCGTTTCATTGTCGCCCGTTCGCTGCCGTCGGCAGGCGAGCCGTGATTCATCACCACCAAGGGGTGTTTCCCCTCACCGGCAGGCCGGAACACGGTGCTGTCCAGGAGGACCGATCCGTTGGCGGAGGGAATACGCCACTCCTGGGCGCGCATGTGGTGGCCTTCGCCGCCTTGCGGGCCGGCCGTCTGGGCCAGCGCCGGTGCGGCAAGGCAGAGCGCGACGAGCAGCGTCCGGACAAACATCGATCTATCTCCCGCTGCGCCGTGCCTGCTTGCCGCGACCGCCCGAACCGGTGCGCACGCCGCGGAAGACTCGGCTGTGCTGCATCTTGCCGAGATGGATGCCGACGTTGGCCGACGCCGCCTGGCCCGGCAGCTCGAGTTCGTTGGCTTCGAGCCGGCGGATCTCGTCGCGCAAGCGACCGGCTTCCTCGAACTCGAGGTCGGCGGCGGCCGCACGCATGCGCTTCTCCAGTTCGGCGATGTGGGTGCGCAGATTGTGCCCGACCAGATGCACGTCGCCCGACACGCCGGTGTCGACCGTGTAGTGGTCGCGCTCGGCGGTCGACTGCAGGATCTCGCCGATGTTCTTCTTGATCGAGGCCGGCGTGATGCCGTGCTCGGTGTTGTAGGCGATCTGCTTGGCGCGGCGCCGGTCGGTCTCGCTGATGGCGTACTTGATCGAGTCCGTCATCTTGTCGGCGTAGAGGATGACGCGGCCCTCGATGTTGCGCGCGGCGCGGCCGATCGTCTGGACCAGCGAGGTCGGCGAGCGCAGGAAGCCTTCCTTGTCGGCGTCGAGGATCGCCACCAGCGCGCACTCGGGGATATCGAGGCCCTCGCGCAGCAGGTTGATGCCGACCAGCACGTCGAAGGCGCCGAGGCGCAGGTCGCGGATGATCTCGATGCGCTCCAGCGTGTCGATGTCGGAATGCAGGTAGCGGCAGCGGATGCCGGCCTCGTGGAGATATTCGACGAGATCCTCGGCCATGCGCTTGGTGAGCACCGTGACCAGCACGCGCTGGCTCTTCTTCGCGCACTCCTTGCACTCGGCGATCAGGTCGTCGACCTGCTTCTCGACGGGCCGGATGATCACGGTCGGATCGATCAGGCCGGTCGGGCGGATGACCTGCTCGATGAAGGCGCCCTGGGTGCGCTCCATCTCCCACGGGCCGGGCGTGGCGCTGACGAAGGTCGTCTGCGGACGCAGCGCCTCCCACTCCTCGAATTTCAGCGGGCGGTTGTCGATCGCCGAGGGCAGGCGGAAGCCAAACTCGGCCAGCACGCTCTTGCGGTTGAAGTCGCCGCGGAACATGCCGCCGATCTGCGGCACCGTGACGTGGCTCTCGTCACAGATCAGCAGCGAGTTCACGGGGAAGTATTCGAACAGGGTGGGCGGCGGCTCGCCCGCCTTGCGGCCGGTGAGGTAGCGCGAGTAGTTCTCGATGCCGGCGCACGCGCCGGTCGTCTCCATCATCTCGATGTCGAAGTTGGTGCGCTGCTCGAGCCGCTGCGCCTCGAGCAGGCGGCCGGCGCGGTTGAACTCGTCGAGCCGCTGCTTGAGATCGGTCTTTATCTGCTCGATCGCCTTCTGCATCGTGGGCTTGGGCGTCACGTAATGGCTGTTGGCGTAGACGATGATGTCGTTCAGCGACACCGTCTTGTCGCCGGTCAGCGGATCGAACTCGGTGATCGATTCGATCTCGTCGCCGAACATCTCGAAGCGCCACGCCCGGTCCTCGTAGTGGGCCGGGAACAGGTCGATCGTGTCGCCGCGCACGCGGAAGGTGCCGCGCTGGAAGGCGTTGTCGTTGCGCTTGTACTGCTGCTCGACGAAGCGGCGGAGCAGGGACGTGCGGTCGATCTTCTGCCCCTTGTGCAGGCGGAAGGTCATCTTCTGGTAGTTCTCGAGCGGGCCGATGCCGTAGATGCACGAGACCGACGCCACGATGATCACGTCGTCGCGCTCCATCAGCGCGCGCGTCGCGGAGTGGCGCATGCGGTCGATCTGCTCGTTGATCGACGAATCCTTCTCGATGAAGGTGTCGGTGAGCGGCACGTAGGCTTCGGGCTGGTAATAGTCGTAATAGGAGACGAAGTACTCGACGGCGTTGTCCGGGAAGAAGCCCTTCATCTCGCTGTAGAGCTGGGCCGCCAGGGTCTTGTTGGGCGCCATCACCAGCGCCGGACGGTTCTGCGAGGCGATCACGTTGGCCATGGTGAAGGTCTTGCCCGAGCCGGTGACGCCCAGCAGCACCTGGTCGCGCTCGCCGCCTTCCACGCCCTCGATCAGCTGGCGGATTGCCTCCGGCTGGTCGCCGGCCGGCGTGTAGTCCGACGCCAGCCTGAACGGCTTGATCGCGCCCGCCTCGAGCTCCGGCCGCCGCTGGATATACGGCATCAGGAGCGGCATCGCGGGCAGGGCGAGATTCTTTGAGGCCATGGCCTGCATTATATGATGCGCGGGCCCGGGCCCTGCAATGCTAGCTTCCGCCCGCCGGTCCGATGCCTGACATTCTTTCCACACCCTTTCTGATCGCCGCCGCCGTGGCGTTCGTGGCCGCCATGGTCCGCGGCTTCTCGGGCTTCGGTGCGGCCATGATCATGACGCCGGTCTTCTCGGCCCTGTACGGTCCCGAGGTCGGCATCACGCTCTGTCTGCTGCTCGAGATCCTGATGGCCTTCCCGCTGCTGCCGCGCGCGATCAGGCACGTCGATTGGCATCGCATCGGCCTCCTGCTGCTGGCGGCCATCGTCGGCGCACCGCTGGGCAATTTCGTGCTGACGGTGGTGGCGCCCGAGCCGATGCGCTGGGTGATCTCCGCGATCGTGCTCTCGGCTGTGATCATGTTGGCGAGCGGCTGGCGTTTCACCGGCAAGCCGCGTCCCGCGACCACCCTGGCCGCCGGCGTTGTGAGCGGTTTCCTGAATGGCCTTGCCGGCATGGCGGGTCCGCCGATCGCCTTCTATTACCTCGCGGGTACCGACGCCGCCGTGAAGGTGCGCGCCAATCTCACGACCTATTTCGTCTTCGTCGATCTCGTGGCGGCCTCGATTTTCTTCGCGCGCGATCTCGTGGGCGTCCCCACCGCCGTGCAGAGCCTGTTTCTTGCCCCTGCAGTCGTTGTGGGCGGCCTGATCGGTGAACGGCTGTTTCCACTCGCCAGTGAAGTCTTTTATCGTCGCTTGGCCCTGGTCTTGCTGGTTGGCGTGGCGATCGGCTCCTTGATCCTGTGAGCCGGGACGGGTAGCGGAGCGAGCATGCAGATCTGGGGCAAGATCGTCGGGGGTACGGCAGGCTTCGCCATTGGCGGGCCGATCGCTGCCTTGCTGGGCGTGATGGCGGGTCACGCCGTCGACCACGTGCTGGAGACGCGCGTCAGCAGCGAGACCATGCCGGCCGCGCCGCGCGATCCGAAAGATCATCCCGGCCTGCGCCAGATTGCCTTCACCGTGGGCGTCATCGCGCTCGGCGCCAAGATGGCGCGGGTCGACGGCGAGGTGACCCACCGCGAGGTCGAGGCCTTCCGCTCCTTCTTCCAGGTGCCGGAGGCCGAGCAGGGCAACGTCGAGCGTTTCTTCAATCTCGCCAAGCGCGACTCCGCTGGCTTCGAGACCTACGCGCGCCAGGTGGCGGCGCTGTTTCCCGACGCGCCGGAAATCCTGGAGAGCGTGCTCGAAGGCCTGTTCGACATCGCCAAGTCGGACGGCAAGGTGGGCGCCGCCGAAGCGGAGTATCTCGCCAAGGTGGCCAACATCTTCGGCCTCAGCTCCTCGCGCTTCGATCGCGCCCGTGCCGCCGCTTTGGGCGAGATGGAGTGCGAGCCCTGCGTCGTGCTCGGCATCGATCCGCTGGCCACCGACGAGCAGGTCCGCGAGGCGTGGCTGCGCCAGGTCAAGGCGCACCATCCCGACCGGCTGATCGCCGAGGGCCTGCCGGAGGAAGCGATCAAGGTCGCCAACCGCAAGCTCGCGCTGATCAACGACGCCTACGACCGGCTGCGCCGCGAACGCGGACTGGTCGCGGCGTGACGTTGAAGATCGTCGAGCACCCGTCGCCCAATTCGGCGGAGCGCACCGCTCAGCCCGTCGATATCCTGGTGCTGCACTACACCGAACTGCCGCTGCGGGAGTCGCTCGACATCCTGAGCGACGACAAGCGGGAAGGGCGTGTAAGCGCGCACTACGTGCTGGACCTCGACGGCACCGTCTATCGGCTGGTGCCGGAAGACCGCACGGCGTGGCATGCGGGCCAGTCCTGGTGGCGCGGCCGCGAGGCCCTGAACGCGACGTCGATCGGCATCGAGATCGTGAACCTGCACGGCGATCGCCACGATTATCCGCCGCCGCAGATCGCCGCGCTGATCGAGCTCTGCACCGGCATTCTGGCGCGTCATCCGCAGATCGAGCCGCGCAACGTGGTCGGCCATTCCGACATCGCGCCGCAGAGGAAGGTCGATCCCGGCCGGCGCTTCCCGTGGAAGACGCTGGCGGCGGCGGGCATCGGCCTGTGGCCCACGCCGCGGCGGCAGCTCGACGGAGAGCTTCTTCCGGCCCTGCAGCGCTACGGCTACGCGCCACCGGTCGCCGTGCCGCCGCGGGAGATCGTGAAGGCCTTCCAGCGCCATTTCCGGCCCAGTCAGGTCGACGGCATGGCCGATCCCGAGACCCGGGCGCTGCTGGCGGCCCTGCTTGACCCGCTCGGGGGCGCGCTCTAGTCAGGCCGCGCAGGTCAGACGGCTGGATGGCTGCACTCCGAAAGGGGTGAGGAAAGTCCGGGCTCCACGGAGACACGGTGCCGGCTAACGGCCGGCGGGGGCGACCCCAGGGAAAGTGCCACAGAGAACAGACCGCCGGGCCAGCTTGCTGGCCAGGCAAGGGTGAAACGGTGGGGTAAGAGCCCACCGCGCGACCGGCAACGGAAGCGGCATGGCAAACCCCACCGGGAGCAAGACCAAATAGGGGTGGCACGCCGGGCAACCGGCAGCGGCGTTTCCGCGACGTCACCCGGGTCGGTCGCGCGAGGTGTCCGGTAACGGGCATCCCAGAGGAATGGCCATCCATCGCCCTTCGGGGCGGGGACAGAACCCGGCTTACAGGCCGTCTGACCTGCATTTCAAAAAGGCGTCGATTCTAGAAATCTCCTGAATCCTTTCAAATCAATAGGTTGGGCCAATCTCGGGAAACTTTCTAGAATTCTAGAATGGCACTCTGCCGGAATGACGGGGGTAGTTACGAGCGAGTAACGCTTTTAAATACGGAGGAAAAAGGGAAACCGGCCTCCGAGGCGATTGTTGATCTGACTATAGCGATTATCGCATTATCTGTCTATATTTTTGCGATATTCGCTGCCATTGATTCCGCTTGCTGATTCCGCCTGACGATTCAAATCCCACAAACTGTTGCGCGTGACTCTCGCAGGCGCACAATAGCTATGGGATTTAACCCACTCAGATTCCTCACTGAATCCCGCTCTTGACTATTGTTTCCCGGCTTTTCCCATGCTATCCCATTGTATCCCGTGTAACAGACAAGGGCGTGGGGCACTTGTCGCGGGATGCAGGGGGAGAGGGCCGTGGCGTTTCGGTCCGAAATCCTGATCAAGCTCGATAAGAAAGGCCGGGTCCTTCTGCCCGCCGCCTTCCGTGACGAGCTGCCTGCGGACGACCGGAACGCCTTCGTCCTCTATCACTCCCCGAATTTGACCGGCGTCGTGAACGGCAACTCCCGCCAGGGCTTCGACGCCATGCTCGACCGGCTGCGCGCCGAGGCGCTGGGTCCCAAGGGCTCGCTCAAGGTCGCGCTCGACGACGAGGCCTTCGATCCGGCGGGCTACCTGTCGGCCAGCGCCCGCACGATCTCGATGGAGCCGGACGGCCGCTTCTCGCTGCCGGCGGACTTCGCCGAGGTGATCGGCGTCAGCGACGGCGTGGTGCTCGCGGGCAAGGGCGAGAAGTTCCAGCTCTGGAACCCGGCGCGTTGGGCTGCCCGGCGCGACGCCGACCGCGCCAGGATGGCAGCCTTCGTGCGCGGCCTCGACGGTGGAGGCGACGCATGAGCATGCAGCGCCACGTCCCCGTCCTCATGAATGAAGTCGTCGACGCGATCGCGCCGCGCGACGGCGGCCGCTATCTCGACGGCACCTTCGGCGCCGGCGGCTACACGACGGCGATGCTCGACCGCGCCGACTGCTGGGTGATCGCGATCGACCGCGATCCCGACGCCATCGCCGCCGGCCGCGCGCTGGCCGAGCGCTATGCGCCGCGGCTCACCCTGATCGAAGGCCGCTTCGGCGACATGGCCGATCTCCTGTCGGCCGAGGGCGTCGATGACGTCGACGGCGTCACGCTCGATCTCGGCGTGTCGTCGATGCAGTTCGACCAGGCCGAGCGCGGCTTCTCGTTCCGCAATTCGGGTCCGCTCGACATGCGCATGGGCCGCAGCGGCCCGTCGGCCGCCGACCTGGTGAACGACACCGAAGAAGACGAGCTCGCCGACATCATCTGGCGCTACGGCGAGGAACGGAAGAGCCGCCGCGTGGCGCACGCCATCGTCGAGCAGCGCAGGCAGAAGCGCATCGAGACCACCGGCGAACTGGCCAGCATCGTGCGCCGCGCCGTGGGCCCGCAGGCCAAGGACGACAGCGATCCCGCGACGCGCACCTTCCAGGCGTTGCGCATCGCGGTGAACGACGAATTGGGCGAACTCAAGCGCGGCCTCGCCGCGGCCGAAGCGGTGCTGGCTC
>FTCZ01007931.1_pt1 | contig 12435 bp, 12 predicted proteins | sample 1658871 | NCBI WGS metagenome assembly FTCZ01 (sample SAMEA3914864, study PRJEB12502) | metagenome | biome: forest; material: soil | place: USA | collected 2012-03-12 | depth 0.3 m
ACCACCTGGGACGAGTTCATCACCGTCAGCAAGTCGCTGAAGGAAAAGGGTATCTATCCCTTGGCCAACGGCATGGGCACCAGCTGGTTCAACGAGATGTTCGTGGCCATCTTCACCAACCCGTTCCTCGGTCAGGATTTCGTCAGCGACCTGACCAGTGGCAAGACCACCTTCAAGGATCCGCGTTATGTCGCCGCGCTCGGCAAGCTGCTCGAATTGCGCCCCTACATGCCCGACGGTTTCGAAGGCATCGACTACGAGACGGCCGGCCAGCTGTTCCTCAGCGGCAAGGCGGCAATGCTTGCCGGCGGCAGCTTCGACATTGCCACCTATCGCACTCAGAACCCCGCCATCAACATGGACTTCGTCGCCCCGCCGATGGCCAAGGCCGGCGACACGCCGCAAGTCACCAAATTCTTCGACGGCGGCTATGCGGTCAATGCCAAGTCGGCCAACAAGGAAGCGGCACTCAAGCTGGTCAACTGGATGGGCACCAAAGAGTTCGGCGACAAGTTCTCGGCTTTGCTCGGCAACATCTCGCCGATCAAGGGCGTGGTCATCAAGGACGAGCTCCTGTCGCATGTCGCCAAGTTGAACGAGACGGCGATGCCGCATATCAATGTCGTCTATTTCCGCTTCGAGAAGCCGACGGGATCTGAACTGCTGCAGGGCGACATCACCAAGATGATGTCCGGGTCGATCACGCCGGACCAACTCGCCGCCGATCTGACCGATGGCCTCGCCAAATGGTACAAGCCGTTCCAGGGCAAGTAAGATGATGGACGGTCGGCGCCACACCGTAAAACCCTTTCGGTGGCGCCGATCGCTCTGGATCGCCTCGCTGCTGACGCCGGCGCTGGTGGTCATGGTGCTGTTTGTGCTTTGGCCGCTCTTGTCCGCCTTCCGCTTCGCCTTCTATGAGTTCAACGGCTTGCGGCCATCCGGCTTCATCGGGCTCGAGAACTTCCGCCAGGTGCTGTTCGAAAAGCCCTACAGCGACTGGACCTACAATGCCTTCAAACACAACGTCATCGCCTTCCTGGCGCTGATGCTGTTCGAGAACGGCACCGCCTTCCTCATCGCCTTCGCGCTGCTCAAGGCGCTGCCCGGGCACCGCGTCCACCAGGTCATCGTCTTCCTGCCGGTGGTGCTGTCGGCGGTAATCGTCGGCTTCCTGTGGAAACTGTTCCTGCATCCGCTGTTCGGGCTGGTGAACCAGCTCCTCGGCCTGGTCGGGATCGGCGCCATTCCGTGGCTCGGCAATGAAAACACAGCACTCGGCAGCATTCTTTTCGCCAACATCTGGCACTGGCTCGGCTTCCCGACGCTGGTGCTGCTCGCCGGCATGCAGCGTATCAGCAAGGACGTGCTCGAAGCCGCTCGCCTCGACGGCGCCGGCGACTATGCGCTGATGACGAAGATCGTCTGGCCGTTGATTGCGCCAAGCGTCACCATCGTCACCATCCTGACCTTCATCGGCAGCTTCAACTGGTTCGAGATTCCCTATGTCATGGCCGGCCTCACCGGCTCACCAGGCGGCTCGACCGACGTGCTCGGCCTCTATTTCTACCGCACCGCCTTCGGCAGCACGACCACCGGCATCCAGGATTTCGGCCAGGGCAGCGCGCTGGCGGTGCTGATGTTCATTTTCGTCGCCGGCATTACCGCGCTCGCCCTGCGCACCCTGCGCCGCCGCGAGATCGAGCAGTGAGGGATCGCGGCGAGACCGTCAGGAACGGCGCGATCCAGCTGCTTTTGGCGGTCAACGCCGTCATCATGCTCTATCCACTGTTCGTCATGGTGGCGTCGTCGTTCAAGTCCAACGCCGAGATCTTTTCGTCGCCGCTTTCGCTGCCGACGCATTTTTCGACCGCCAATCTGGAGAAGGTGTGGACCGAGACCAATTTCGTCCGCTACCTGGCGAATTCCGTCGGCATCACCGCGGCATCGGTCGCGCTGATCGTTCTCTTCAGCACGCTGGCCGGCTATGCCATCGCCCGCTACCAGTTCCGTCTGAGCTCGCTCGTCCTGATGTTCTTCCTGAGCGGCATGACGGTGCCGCTGAAGCTCGCCATCATCCCGCTGTTCATCCAATTGGACACGCTCGGCCTCGTCGACAGCTATCTCGGATTGGTGCTGGTCTATGTCGCGATGGGCATTCCTTCGGCGGTCTTCATCATGACCGGCTTCCTGCGCACCTTGCCGCGCGAATTGGAGGAATCCGCGCGCATGGATGGCGCGAGCGAGCTCCGCATCATGTGGTCGATCATGCTGCCGCTGGCGCGGCCGGCGCTGGTGATCGTGGCGATCCAGAACGCGGTGCCGATCTGGAACGACTTTTTCTTCCCGCTGGTGCTGATCACCTCCGACAATTTGAAGACACTGCCGCAGGGGCTGACCGTGTTCGTCGGCGAATTCACCACCGACTGGGGGGTGCTGTTCACCGGACTGACGCTTGCCGCGCTGCCGATTACGCTGCTCTATATCGTGCTGTCGAAACAGTTCATTTCCGGCATCACGCAAGGCGCGGTGAAATAGGCGGGCGGTCAATTAGGGCATGATCCCGAAAAGTGGGAACCGGTTTTCGGAAAGATCATGCTTCCACAAAGAGCTAGATCAGGATGACGATTCAACGAAACGTCATCCTGATCTAGGGCGCCGTCACACAGCGAAGAGATCGAGGGCATCAAAAGTGGCAAACCAGAACAAGATCATCATCACCTGCGCGGTCACGGGCTCGATCCACACCCCGTCAATGTCGCCGCATCTGCCGGTGACGGCGGATCAGATCGCGACCGCCGCCATCGAGGCGGCGGAAGCCGGGGCGGCGATCGTCCACCTCCATGCCCGCAATCCGGTCGACGGACGCCCCGACCAATCGACCGAAGCGTTCGCCCCTTTCCTGCAGGTCATCAAGCAGCGCTCCAACTGCGTCATCAACATCACCACCGGCGGTGCTGCGACGATGAGCGTGGAAGAACGCGTCAGGCCGGCGAAAGTCTTCGCGCCCGAGGTCGCCTCGCTCAACATGGGGTCGATGAACTTCGCCCTGTTCCCGATGCTGGAGCGGTTCAAGACCTTCGAGCACGACTGGGAGCGGCCCTATCTCGAGGGTTCGCGCGACCGCATCTTCCGCAACACTTTCGGCGACATCGAGCACATCTTGCGCACCTGCGCCGACAACGGCACGCGCTTCGAGATCGAGTGCTACGACATCGGCCATCTCTACACGCTGGCGCATTTTGTCGACCGCGGCCTGGTGAAGGCGCCGTTCTTCGTCCAGAGCGTGTTCGGCATCCTCGGCGGCATCGGCACGCATCCGGAAGACGTCGCCCATATGAAGCGCACCGCCGACCGCCTGTTCGGCAACGACTATCACTGGTCGGTGCTGGGCGCCGGCCGCCATCAATTGCCGATCGCCACCCAGGCGATCGCGCTGGGCGGCAATGTGCGCGTCGGCCTGGAGGACTCGCTATGGATCGGCAAGGGCAAGCTCGCCCGCTCCAGCGCCGAACAGGTGACCAAGGTGCGCCAGATCATCGAAGGCCTAGGCGCCTCGATCGCCACGCCCGACGAGGCGCGGCAGATCCTGCAGCTCAAGGGCGGCGACAAAGTCTCGTTCTGATACTTCGCAGCCGCCATTGGTTATTGCGATCGGGTGGGTTATCGCTCGAGGATGTTTCTTTCGATCGCCACCACACATCATCCCGCCACGGATCTTGGCTTCCTGCTGCACAAGCATCCCGAGCGCCTGCATGAAACCGACCTGTCCTTCGGCAAGGCGTGGCTGTTCTACCCTGAGGCCGGCGAGGCGCGTTGCGAGGCCGCGCTCCTGCTCGATGTCGATCCAATCGGATTGGTGAGGGGTAAGGGCCAGGCGGACGGCTTGCTCGATCAGTATGTCAACGACCGGCCCTACGCGGCATCGTTCTTCCTGTCGGTGGCGCTCAACAAGATGCTGCGGACGGCGATGACCGGAATATCCAAGGAGCGTCAGCACCTGGCCGACAGCGACCTGCCGCTGGAAGCTGTCGTGGCGCCCTTGCCTATGCGCGGTGGCGAGGCGATGGTGCGGCAACTGTTCGAACCGCTGGGTTGGACCGTCGAGCTAACCCCGATCGAAGCCGCGACCGCCAGCACGGGAGGGCCACGCTATGGCCGTCTGAAATTATCGGGCCTCGGCCGGCTGAGCAATTTGCTGAACCACCTCTATGTCCTCATTCCGGTGATGGACGACGCCAAGCATTACTGGGTCGGCGATGACGAAGTTGACAAGCTGCTGTCCAGGGGTGCCGGATGGCTGGAAAACCACCCCGCCAAGGAACTGATCGCGCGCCGCTACCTGCGCAATCGATCGGTTTTGGCCCGCGCAGCTCTTGCGCGACTGGTTCCCGAAACCGCGGCCACGGAGACGCCGACCGAAACCCGCAGCACGCCCGAGGAAGTGCTTGAGGCCCCGGTTCGGCTGCACGACCGGCGGCTGGATGCCGTCGTTGAAGCCATCCGCGCGAGCGGCGGGAAAATTGTCGCGGACCTGGGGTGCGGCGAGGGCAAGCTCCTTGAGCGGCTTGTGCGCGAACGATGGGTCCACAAGCTGTTCGGATTGGACCCTGCCGTCCGCGAGCTCGAATGGGCGGCAAGGCGTTTGAGATTGAATGAGGCGGGCGGACCGCCGGAAGGGCGCGTCACGCTGCTGCATGGTTCGCTGACCTATCGGGACAGTCGCTGGGCCGAAGCCGATGTCGCGGTTATGGTCGAGGTCATCGAGCATCTCGATGAAGACAGGCTGCCACTGGTCGAGCGGATCGTCTTTGGCGAAACCGCTCCAAAAACAATTATCGTGACGACCCCCAACGCGGACCACAACGCGCTTTTCAGCAATCTGGCCGCGGGCGCTTTCCGCCATCCAGACCACCGCTTCGAATGGAGCCGTGCCGAGTTCCAAGCCTGGACGGCAGGAATCGGCGAGAGATACGGCTATGCCGCCGGAATCAGCGGTATCGGTGATGAGCATGCCAGCTTCGGCGCGCCCACACAGATGTCGGTGTTCACACGATGAGGGAAGCCGACAAGACAAATCTGGAGATTCCGGATTTCGCCCTGGTGGTGCTGATCGGCTCAACCGGCTCCGGCAAGTCCACTTTCGCCGCCAGGCATTTCCTGCCGACCGAGATTGTCTCATCCGATCGATGCCGTGGACTCGTCTGCGATGACGAGACCAATCAGGACGTTTCGGCCGACGCTTTCGAATTGATGCGCGATATCGTCGGCAAGCGGCTGAAGCATCGCAAGCTGGCCGTTATCGACGCCACCAATGTGCGGGCTGCCGACCGCAAGGCCTGGATCGAACTGGCGCGCAAATGGCATGCCCTGCCGGTCGCCATCGTTCTCGATCCAGGCGTCGACGTTTGCGTTGCACGCAACGCAGACCGGCCGGATCGCCCCTTTGGCGCTGGCGTGGCCCAGCGCATGACCAGCGAGATCCGCAAGGGTCTCGGCGGGTTGCAACGGGAAGGCCTTCGCCAGGTGTGGAAACTCACCAGCGAGGCCAGCATCGACGCGGCCAGCGTCTCGCGCCAGCCGCTTTGGACCGACAAGCGCCAGGATACCGGTCCCTTCGATATCATCGGCGACGTGCATGGCTGCGCCGACGAGCTTCAGGCCTTGCTTAGCAAACTCGGATACGACGTTGCCTGGTCGCAGGATCGAGGCGAGCGAAGCGTTCTCGTTTCTCCGCCAGAGGGCCGCAAGGTCGTCTTTGTCGGTGACCTTGTCGATCGCGGCCCCAACACACCCGATGTTCTGCGCATTGCCATGAGCATGGTCGCCACCGGAACCGCCTACTGCGTCCAGGGCAATCACGAGCGCAAACTCGGCCGCTGGCTGGAAGGCCGCAAGGTCACGATTGCCCACGGCCTTCAGCAAACCATCGACCAGTTGGAGGCGCAGGATCGCGGGTTGAAAGAGGCGCTGCCATCCTTCCTCGACGATTTGCGAAGCCATGTCTGGCTGGACGGCGGACGCCTGGCTGTCGCTCATGCCGGTCTCAAGGAAGACATGATCGGGCGCGGTTCCGGCGCTGTGCGCGAATTCGCGCTCTATGGCGAGACGACCGGCGAGATCGATGAATTCGGCCTGCCCGTGCGGGCCGATTGGGCTGCCGCCTATCGCGGCAAAACAGCGGTTGTCTACGGCCACACGCCGATGCTGGCGGCCGAATGGGTCAACAACACGCTGTGCATCGACACCGGCTGCGTGTTCGGCGGCAAGCTGACGGCCTTTCGTTGGCCGGAGCGCGAGCTGGTGGAGGTGCCGGCGATCCGTATTTGGTCGGAACCAGTACGTCCGCTCGGCGCGTCAATTCAGGAAAAATCGGCCCAGGCCGACGCCGACGGCGTGCTCGACATCCAGGACGTTTCCGGCCGCCGCTGGATCGAGACGGGCCTGAAAGGCCGCGTCGTCGTGGCCGAGGAAAACGCGTCTGCCGCGCTTGAGGTGATGAGCCGTTTCGCGGTGTCGCCGCAATGGCTGGTCTACCTGCCGCCGACGATGTCGCCATCCGAGACAAGCGGTGATGCCGGCTGGCTCGAACGCCCGGAAGAGGCCCTTGCCTACTTTCGCGAGCGCGGCGTCGCCGAGGTCGTCTGCGAGGAAAAGCATATGGGTTCGCGGTCGGTCGTCGCGCTGTGCCGGACCGCGCAGGCAGCGCGCAGCCGCTTCGGCATTTCAGGCGACGAGACCGGCGCGATATGGACCAGGACGGGGCGTTCCTTCTTCAGCGACAACGCCATGACGGAAGGCCTGCTCGGCCGCCTTGGCGCAAGCGTCGACGCCGCCGGCCTGTGGGAGGAACTGCAAACCGACTGGCTGCTGCTCGACGCCGAAATCATGCCCTGGTCGGCCAAGGCAAGCACCCTGATCGAAGGTCAATACGGACCGGTGTCGGCTTCGTCCGCGGCCGGTCTGCGGCTTGGCTGCGAGGCCCTGGAGAGAGCGAGAGCGCGCGGCGTCGAGGTGGCGGACTTGCTCACGCGGTTTGCCGATCGAGCCGAACGGGCGGGCAAATACGCCACCGCCTGGTCGCCTTATGTTTGGCCGGTTTCAGGTATCGACGACCTCAAGGTCGCGCCGTTCCATCTGCTCGCCAGCGAGGGCCGCGTCTGGTTCGATCATGATCACGTCTGGCACATGACGCTGGCGGATCGCCTGGCCACGGACAGCGTCGTCGCTCGCACCAGATGGCGCAGTGTCGATCTGGCCGACGCCGGCGCCTGCGCGGAAGCCGTCTCCTGGTGGGAGGCACTGATCGGCTTAGGCGGCGAAGGCATGGTCGTCAAGCCACGCGACTTCGTCAGCCGCGGCAAGAAAGGCCTCATCCAACCCGCGCTGAAAGTGCGCGGCCGTGAATATCTGCGCATCATCTACGGTCCCGAATACGACGCGCCGGACAATCTTGTGCGGCTGCGCGAGCGGCACCTGGGCGGCAAGCGCAATCTCGCGCTCAGCGAGTTCGCGCTCGGCCACGAGGCCTTGAGGAGATTTGTCGCGAAAGAGCCGCTGCGACGGATCCACGAATGTGTTTTCGCCGTGCTGGCGTTGGAGAGCGAGCCGATCGATCCAAGACTTTGACGATCAGCCGAACATCTTCTCACCCTGCTCGTCGATCAGCTGGATGCCCTTCTTGATCGAGATGTCGACGGCATCGTCCAGCCCCGCGAAACGGTCGGCGCGGATGAAGCGGTGCTCCCTCATGACGCCGTCCACCTCCTTGGAGACGACGCCGCAGGTCTGGTACTGGCCCTCGGCCTTGTAGGGCGTGGCGCTGATCAGGAAGCCCTTGTGCTCGACCTGCTTGGCCGGCTTGGCGCCTGCCGACTCCGTGACCTCGCCGCCGCCGCCGCCAAAAAGACGCTTCAAAAAAGACATCGCTCAAAACTCCAATTCAATTCGGGCGCCCGCAAATCGCGGTATTGTTTGCTTATATAGGCTTCGTGCCAGCATGCGCGAATGCGCCGCCGTGTTCCAGTCCCCTGACAAAAACGCCGACCAGGAGCTCGATCTGGTGCCAGATTTCCTCCCCCTGCCGGCTGTCCGACCTGGCGACATAGCCGCTGGTGACGATGCCGTGCACGCTTGACCACAAGGCGCGGGCGGCGAGCGCGCGGCGATCGTCGTCGAGCTCGAAATTTCCGGCCTTGAGCACGCCGGCGACGATGTCGAACAATTCGTCGAGGCGCGCCTGGTAATCATCGGGTCCCGGCCGCGTCGCGCGGCGGCGGTTGAAGGCAAGCAGCGCCGGCCAGCTGCCGGGATGCGCCTCGACGAACCGCACGTAGGCGGCGGCCATCGCCAGGATGCGATGTCCGACATCGCTCACCCCTTGTGTTTCGAGATCGGCCATGGCCGTGATGCCCGCGGCGCCCAGCCGGTCGAGCAGCCGCATGTTGACGGCGCGATGCACCTCGTCGAGGTCGGCGAAGAGATTATAGACCGACCCCACCGAGATGCCGGCCTGCTCGGCGATGGTGCGCGCTTTCAGATTGTCGGCACCGCCCTCGTTGAGCAGCGTCTCGGCAATGGCGAGTACCTTCTCGCTCATTTCCTCCTTATCCAGTGCCATAGCGTATTCCCGTCCTGCGCGCCAAGCTGGCCTTAGAGCAATTCCAAGAAAAGTGTGAGCGGTTTTCCGTCCGGAATTGCGTAAAAACATAGAGTTAGAGCGGTTCGGCATTTCCGTGAAACGCTGAACCGCTCTGGCCGGCTTCAGCACTTCCATATCGCCGCGTTTACCACGTTCCAGGCTCCGTGAACAGCGTTCAAAATAGTTCTTGAACAATGTTCATTTCCTGATATGATGACGTTGTGAACATTGTTCACGCCAACAGGGAGAAGACAACATGCTTAGCCTGATCAAGACATTGCTGGACGGCGCCAGCGCCCGGGCCGAGGACAATCTGAAGGACCGCTTCGCCATCGACCTTCTGGCGCAGCGCATCCGCGACGCGGAGGCAAGTCTTGCCGCCGCCAAGCAGACGCTTGCCTCGCTGATCGTGCGTCAGCGCGCCGAGCAAGCCAGCCTCGACCAGCTCGAACGCCGCATCGCCGATCTGGAAACCCGCACGCTGAGCGCGCTTTCGGCCAACAACCAGGCGCTTGCCGAAGGCGGTGCCTCGGCAATCGCGGAACTCGAGAACGAACGCGCGGTCCGCCGCGCCACAGTCAAAAGCCTTGGCGAAAAGACGCTGCGGATGCGCCTGTCCGTCGAGCAGGCGCACCGCCGCATCGTCGATCTCAACCAGGGCATGATCTCGGCGAGAGCCATCGATGCCGAACGCAAGGCGCAATCACGCCTCAACCGGTCGATCGGCAGGACGGCCAGCATCAACGAAGCCGAAGAACTGCTCGCCCGCATCAAGAACAGCAGCGACCCGTTCGAGGAGGCCGGCATCCTCGATGAGATCGATGGCGAACTGCGCCACGAGGCGATCCGCGATCGGCTGGCCGAAGCAGGCCACGGACCGGCCACCAGGGTGCGTGCCGAGGACGTTCTGGCACGACTGAAATCGCTCAACTGAACCCCGCAATTTCCTGAAAACAGACCAAAATTCAAGGAGCAATACAATGAACGGCAATCAGACCTACATCCTGTTCAACACCGTGTCCGTGGGCGCCGCCTATTTCATGCTCGGCCTGTCGCTGTGGCTGGCGCCGGTCGACCTCTCGACCAAGGGCTACTGGGCGATGGGCATCCTCCTGCTAACCGGCAGCCTGGTGAATCTGGTCAAGTACCGCACCGACGAACGCATCTCGGCCGAGACCACCGCCAAGATCGAAAAGGCCCGCAATGAGAAGCTGATCAGCGAATATGTCGGCAAGGATTGATCGCTTCCCGGTCGATCGTCGACAAGAAAATAAGCCCGGATCGCTCCGGGCTCATTTCGTTGGAGCTGAAGAATTGCAGCCAGCCTAGCGGCGCGACAGCGCCTCGATTGCCGCGGCGGCGTCTTCCAGGATGCTGATGGCCTCGACCTGCTTGTCTTCCGGCGCGTCGGCGATGTCGCCGAGCGCGGCGCGCAACCGGTGGCGCAGCGCACGCAACTGGTCGCGCTTCTCCGAGTGGCCGCGGCGCCATCCGCCCTCATCCTTGTCGTCGCCCCAGCCGAACCACTCGCGCGCAGCGGCCATCTTGCGGCCGAAACGCTCGAGATGGTCGAGCACGCTGTCGATCATCTCGCGGTTTTCTTCCAGATGCGCCTTGCCGGCCTCGGTGATCGAAAACACCTTCTTATTGCCTTCGCTCGACGACACCGCGTAGCCGGCTTCCTCCAGGAAGGTCAGCGTCGGATAGACCACGCCCGGGCTCGGGCTGTAGATGCCGCTGGTGCGCTCCTCGAGCGCCTTGATGATGTCGTAGCCGTGGCGCGGCGCGTCGGCCAGAAGCGACAGCGTGATCAGCTTGAGATCGCCGTCGGCCAGCATGCGGCCGGCGCGAAACATGTCGCCCGGGCCGCCGCGTCCGCCGCCCCTGCCGCCATGGCCGAATGGGCCAAAGCCGCCGCCGCGACCGCCGAATTTGCCGGCCATATGCATGAACATGCGCTCGCCGAAATGATTGTGTCTGTGCATGGGTTGCTCCATAGTTATATCTAACGATATATCTTACGTAAGCTTTGCCTCAGTGAGAGTCAAGATATATCTTAAGATGTATCTTAATCTCTGCCAAGGGCGCTCCGTGCGCCTGGCTGAAAGCGAAACGATCCGGCTACCAATGACCCTTGCGCCGGTTCCACGCATAGAGAAGATCGGCAAAACGGTCATAGGCAAAGCGCGTCAAAGGAACCGTGACGGGGTTGCCGAATAACCTCGCCAGCCAGCCTTCTCCCGGCGTCAGGCGCCAGATCACGATTGCCACGTCGGCGCCGACCAGCAGCCGGCTTTCGGCATCGGTCGCGTGCAGGCGGCGGCGAATGTCTTCCAGCGAAGCCCCGAAGGCGGCAAGCGCTTCAGGCTCGAAATTGATGTCACGGAATTCGATGCGGCCGGCCTTGACCGCTTCGACCAGCCGCCGCTTCTGGCGGTTGATGCCGGCGTCGCACACCGGACAGCGCGTGTTGTACCAGACGGTCAGCAGCGGCTTGGCCATCGCGTGACTATCGACGACCGTGCGCGGCGCCGCAATGCGACGCTTCGGCCTGCTGGTAGAGCATGATCCCGAACCGAAGGTCAGCGAACGCAAAAAGTGGGAACCGGTTTTCGGAAAAGATCATGCTCCAACAAAGAGCTGGATCAGGGTGACGATTCGACGAAACGTCATCCCGATCCAGCGGCGCCTCATCCGAGCGAGGTGATGATCTCGCGATAGGCGAATTCCGGAAAGGCCTTCAGCGTGCGCGTCCTGACGCTGCCGCCGGAGGAGAGCATCAGCGCAAAACGCGCAAGCACCGCATCGTCGGGCGCCTCGACCACGGCAACCATGTCGCACTCGCCCATGGTGAGATAGAACGCCTTGAACGATCCGCCCATGTCGGCAAGTTGCTTCTTGGCGGCATCGAGCCGCTTCGGCGACTCGCGCACGTTCCTGGCGCCAAGCTCCGTCCAATTGATCAAAAGGATATAGGTCGTCATGGCAACACCTCCCACCGGAGCCGCGGTGCATGGCACTCAGGCCATGGAGATATGGCCCTCGAACTGGGCGGGCTACCGGGTTTATCGCCCAGAAAATGCATGCGATGCCAAATTATCCTCCCGCGGCGAACGTCCTGCAAGGACTACACGCTGGCACCCTGTTGCTCGATGCAGGCAACCCTTGCACCCACGCATCGCGAGGGCGACGGCAAAGCGACGACCACGAGACTGTTCCGGTCAGGAAAGCTGATTTAAAAATCCGCCTGATTGCGGCAATCTCCGCCGAGGCCGTCAGTCCCGAGGAAATCCAATAAGGAGATCCTGCCACTGGAGGACTTCATGCGCGAAACCATCGAATTGCCGCCGGAGCGGATCGAAATTCCCGCCGCGTGGATCGGCGAGGCGATGGCGAAGCGTCCTGAACAATGGCTGGTCGAACTGGACCCGCAGCACATCGCCGAACTGGAAACTGCCGCAACCGGCTTTCTTGGCCGTTCGCACGATATCGGCAGTCTGACCAAGGCTGATTTCCCCTTGCCCGGGCTTGCCGGCCATCTTGCGGCCCTTCGCCAAAAACTGATCTTAGGCATTGGGTTCGAGGTGCTTCGCGGTCTTCCGGTCGAGAGCTATTCCGCGCAAATGGCCGCAGCGATCTTCTGCGGGATTGGTGCGCATCTGGGAAGCGCACGGTCCCAGAATGCCCAGGGTCATATACTCGGCCATGTCCGCGACATCGGCGCGGACGCCAGGGACACCACGACACGCATCTACCAGACGTCGGAGCGCCAGACATTTCACACCGATTCCGCC
>FTCZ01007422.1_pt1 | contig 12428 bp, 9 predicted proteins | sample 1658871 | NCBI WGS metagenome assembly FTCZ01 (sample SAMEA3914864, study PRJEB12502) | metagenome | biome: forest; material: soil | place: USA | collected 2012-03-12 | depth 0.3 m
AATGACCCTCGGCGCGATACGTGAAATGCTCGATCAGCGTCGGGCCCTGGTTGGTCCGCGCCCGCTCTGCTGCCCAGAGCGTCGCGGCATAGACCGCCAGCGCATCGTTGCCATCGACGCGGAGCCCCGCAATGCCATAGCCGACTCCCCGCGCCGCGAACGTGGTCGCCTCCGCCCCGGCGAAGCCCGAGAACGAGCTGATCGCCCATTGGTTGTTGACGACGTTGAAGATGACTGGCGCGCGATAGACCGTCGCGAAAGTCAGCGCCGAGTGGAAATCGCCTTCCGCGGTCGAGCCCTCGCCGCACCAGGTCGCCGCGATCCGCGTGTCGCCGCGCGAGGCAGAGGCCATCGCCCAGCCCACCGCCTGGGGATATTGGGTGGTGAGATTGCCCGAGATCGAGAAGAAGCCGAAGCGCCGTTCCGAATACATGATCGGCAGCTGCTTGCCCTGCAATTTGTCGCCGGTATTCGAATAGATCTGGTTCATCATGTCGGTCAGCGGGCAGCCGCGCGAAATCAGCACGCCCTGCTGGCGATAGGACGGGAAGCACATGTCGTCGTCGGCCAGCGCCGCGGCGGCGGCGACCGATACCGCCTCCTCGCCGAGGCTCTTCATGTAGAAGCTGGTCTTGCCCTGGCGCTGGGCGCGGAACATGCGCTCGTCAAAGGCGCGGACCAACGCCATGTTGCGAAGCATTCGGCGCATCGCGTCGGCCGAGAGCTTCGGGTCCCAGGGCCCCACCGCGCGATTGTCCTCGTCGAGCACGCGGACCATCGTATAAGCGAGGTCGATGAAATCCTGCGCCTTGTCCGCGGTGTCGGGACGGCGCGTGGCGCCGGCCGCCGGGATGTCGACTTCGCTGAAATCGACCGCATCGCCGGGCCGGAATTTGGGCTCCGGCACGTGCAACGACAATGGCTTCAGATTGGCGCGATTGGGGTCGCTGACCATGCTCTCTCCGGGTTCGACTCGATACCGCAACGCTTCGGCGCGGCTTTTGCCCCGTTGTTATAAAATTTCAACGGGCTTGGCGAGTCTTGCGGAGCGTCAGGCCGCTTGTCCGCCCGGAGCGCAGGCTGTGCCGAGCGGATAAGCCGCTGACAAACAATCGTCATCCCGGCGAAGGCCGGGATCGCTGGCGGTATTTTCCCATCCAGCGGCCCCGGCCTGCGCCCGGGGCGACGGCTATTCGACCGTCTGCTCGATCACGCCAAAGATCGGATGATGGCGATCGTCCTCGGCCCAGATGCGGACCGTGTCGCCTTTCTTGAGGAACGACGTCGTCGCCGTGCCCGTCCGGATCGTCTCGACCGTGCGGATCTCGGCGAGGCACGAATAGCCGACGCCGCCCTCGGCGATCGGCTTGCCGGGGCCACCATCGGAATCGCGGTTGGAAACGGTGCCCGACCCGATGATCGTCCCCGCGCCGAGCTTCCGCGTCTTGGCGGCGTGCGCGACCAGCGTGCCGAAATCGAAGGTCATGTCCTCGCCCGCCTCGGCACGGCCGAACGGCTGGCCGTTGAGGTCGACCATCAATTTGCGGTGGAGCTTGCCGTCTTTCCACCAGTCGCCGAGCGAATCGGGCGTGACGAATACCGGCGAGAAAGCGCTGGCCGGCTTCGACTGGAAGAAACCGAATCCCTTGGCGAGTTCGCCGGGGATGAGGTTGCGCAAGCTGACATCGTTGGTCAGCCCGACCAGCAGGATCGCGTCGAGCGCCTGCTCGCGCGTCGCGCCCAAGGGCACGTCGCCGGTCACCACCACCACTTCGGCCTCGAGGTCGCAGCCCCAGGCCTCGTCGGCGAGCGGGATCGCATCGCGCGGTCCGAGGAACCCGTCCGAGCCGCCCTGGTACATCAGCGGATCGTGCCAGAAACTGTCGGGCATCTCGGCATTGCGCGCCTGCCGCACGAGCGCGACGTGGTTCACATAGGCCGAGCCGTCGGCCCATTGATAAGCGCGCGGCAAGGGCGACGCCGCATCATGCTCGTGGAAGCGATCGCGGGGGATCACGGCGTGATCGAGGTCGGTCTGGAGGTTGCGCAGATCGAGCGAGATCCGGTCCCAATCGTCGAGCGCGGCCTGCAAGGTCGGGGCGATATGCCCGGCATCGGCATACCAGGCGAGGTCGGACGAGACCACGACGAGCTTGCCGTCGCGACCATGTTTAAGACTGGCGAGTTTCATGCGCTCTCCTGAAAACCTCGCTCATCCCTAGCCCGTTTCCGTACCGCCGCGAAACCCCGGGAAGATCGGTTGACGCTTTCGTCAATTCTGCCACCTTGGCCAAAAGGTTGCAGGAGAGGACTGATCATGACTCCGGATTCGGTGCCCGGCCGCTTCGCGTATAACGAGGATCACGAGGCATTCCGCCAGACCGTCCGCTCGTTCCTGCAGAAGGAAGGCGTGCCCAACGTCAACGACTGGGAAGCCAACCGCCTCGTCCCCAAGGAATTCTGGCGCAAGGCCGGCGAGATCGGGATGCTGTGCCCGACCGTGCCCGAGGCCTATGGCGGGCTGGGGCTCGATTTCGGCTATAACGCGATCGTCGACGAAGAGATGAGCTATCAGGGCGTGCCCGCCGGCTTCTCGCTCCAGTCGGACATCGTCTGCGATTACATCGTCGCCTACGGCTCGGAAGAGCAGAAGAAGCAGTGGCTGCCGCGCCTCGTCTCGGGCGAGACGATCACCGCGATCGCGATGACCGAGCCGGGCACCGGCTCCGACCTCCAGGCGATCCGCACCTCGGCCAAGAAGGACGGCAACCATTATGTCGTCAACGGCAGCAAGACCTACATCACCAACGGCCAGAATGCCGACCTGGTGCTGGTCGTCGCGAAGACCGATCCCGACATCCAGCCCGCCTATAAGGGCATGTCGATCATCCTGATCGAGGCCGATCGCGACGGCTTCAAGCGCGGCCGCAAGCTCGACAAGATCGGCCAGGACGCCGCCGACACCAGCGAATTGTTCTTCGAGGACGTCCGCGTGCCGATGACCAATTGCCTGGGTGAGGAAGGCAAGGGCTTCATCTACCTGATGAGCCAGTTGCCGCAGGAACGGTTGTCGATCGCGATCGGCACGCAAAGTTCGGCGCAGAAGGCGTTCGACGAGACGGTCGAGTTCACCAAGACACGCAAGGCGTTTGCAGGAATGGTGTTCGATTTCCAGAATACCAAGTTCGTGCTCGCCGATCTCAAGTCCAAGCTGCAGGTCGGCTGGGCGCATCTCGACTGGGCGATCCAGCGGCACCTGAAAGGCGAGCTGACCCCGACCGAGGGTGCCGCGGCCAAGCTCTGGCACACCGAGCTGCAATGGGAAGTGATGGACAAGTGCCTCCAGCTCCATGGCGGCGCGGGCTATATGAACGAATATCCGATCGCCCGGATGTGGCGCGCGGCGCGCGTGAGCCGGATTTATGGCGGAACCAACGAGATCATGAAGGAGCTGATCGGCCGGTCGCTTTAGGGCGACACGCCCGCCCCAACGCCACGGCGTCATCCCGGGCTCGTGCGGGGATGACGAATTAGAGTTCAACCTCCCGTTCGATCCCGATCGCCTCAAGGAAAGCACGGTCGTGGCTGACGACCAACAGCGCGCCGTCATAGCCGCGCAACGCTGCCTCGAGAATCTCGATCGAGTCGAGATCGAGATGATTGGTCGGCTCGTCGAGCAGCAGCAATTGCGGCGGCCGCGCCGACGACAGCGCGCAGGCCAGCCCCGCGCGCAACCGCTCTCCGCCCGACAACGTCCCGACCAGGCGCAACGCCGCCTGGTTGCGGAACGCGAACCGCGCGAGCGCGGCATGCGCCTCGTTGTCGGTTAATGCCGGGTCGAGCGCGCGGAGGTTGGCGAGGATCGTCGCATTCCGATCGAGCAGCCCGACATGCTGGTCGAGCAAGGCAATCCGGTCCGATCGCCAGACCTGGCCCGCAACCGGCTCGATCAGCCCGGCGGCGAGCGCCAATAAGCTGGTCTTGCCCGACCCATTGGGCCCGGTGAGCGCCACGCGCTCGGGCCCGCGGATCGCGAGGTCGACCGGCCCGATCCGCCGCTTTCCCCGCGCCATCACCGCGTCCTCGATCCGGAGCAGCTCGCGTGACGATGACAGTCCGCTTGGCGGCAGGTCGATCTCGAGCGGGGTCACCACCTCGACCCGGATCCGCGCCTCGTCATGCGCCGCCTCCGCTTCACCGATCTGCCGTTCGGCGAGCTGGCTATGGCGTCCGGCGGTGGCTTCGGCCTGCCGCTTCATCCCGCCGAGCACGATCTTGGGCGCGCTGCCCGACGCGGCGAACGCGCGTCCCACCTTGTCGCGCCGCGCCTGTTTCTCGCGTTGTCCCTGCACCGCGCGCTCGGCCTGGCGCAGCCCGGCATCGGCCCGGTCGAGCTCGTGCGCCGCCCGCTCGCGCTCGGCATCGCGGACGCGCACGAAACCGGACCAGCCGCCCTCGACCAGCCGGCAGCCGACCGGGGTCAGTTCGACGATCCGGTCCATCATCCCGAGCAGGGCGCGGTCATGGCTGGCAACGACCACGCCGCCTTTCCACGCCGCGACCAGAGCCGCGATCGCCGCGCGGCCTTCTGCGTCGAGATTGTTGGTCGGCTCGTCGAGCAACAGCAGATCGGGTGCCGCGATCAGCGCACGGGCGATCGCTACACGCGTGCGTTGGCCGCCGCTGAGGCTGGCCAGCGGCCGGTCGAGGTCGAGATCGGGCAGACCGACATCGGCCAGCGCCTCGCCGATTCGCGCCTCCAGCGTCCAGTCGGCGGCAGCGAAATCGTCTGCGTCGCCCTCGCCCGCTTCGATCCGGCGCACCATCGCCAACGCCTTGGCGATCTCGAGCGCCACGGCGATGCTGACACGATCATCCGCCCAATCCTGTCGCAACAAGGCAACGCGGCCATGGCGCGCGATCGAGCCCGCGGCAGGTTCACCCTCGCCCGCCATTGCGCGCAGCAGGGTCGACTTGCCGCAGCCATTGCGCCCGACCAGCCCGGTGCGCTGGCGGCCGAAGGCGAGCGTGAGATCCGAAAAAAGCGGTCGGCCGTCAGGCGTCGAGAGCGACAGCGAATCCAGCGTGACAAAGGAAGACATAAGGCACCTGAGCAAGAGAAGCGGATCGTGCGATCGCGTTCCTGTTCAAGGCTGGCCTCCATCGATGGCGGGCGGGGATGCCCGTCTTGTCCGCGTCACATAAGCGTGCGAGCGGCCATCTGCAAATTCGCGCCCGGTTGACCGGGCGGCGCGTTGGGTATCTCCTCCACTCGTCAAGCAAGGGAGTCGTTCGATGACCATCCGCAAGCTCGCGCTCGCCACTGCCCTGATCGCCGGGTTCGCCGCGGCGCCTGCCTATGCCAAGGTCGCGCGCTGCGTGATCGATTCCGAAGGGACCAGCTATCGCGGTCCGTGCCAGTATAATGTCGCGCGCGGCGGCACCTTCACCGTCACCCCGCTGCGCAGCCGCACGTTCGGCGGCGGCGCGATGAGCATCACCGTGTTCATGACCCGCCGCGGCTATGCCGAAGTGCGCGGCCTGACCCCCGAAGGGATCAACTCGCGCTGGGGCCGCGCGGTCCGCTCGCGCCGCGACAGCGCCTGCTGGGTCGGCGAGGATTTCACCGTCTGCGCCTATTGAACGCGCGGGGCTTCAAAAAAATCGTTCAATGTCATGGGACTGTCACGCCCGCCTAACCCCTGATTAACTGCGTTCCACCTAGGCCGCCCCGGCAACGAAAGGGTGGCAATGGCGCGCGACAGCGGGTTGGACGACGGCGAAGGACAGGACGGACGCATTGCTGATCGCCGATCGATCGCGGCGAGCGCCAGCCTGATCGCAGCGGTCGAGATATTTCGCGAGGCGCCCGACCTTCGCCTGCTCGCGGTGATCGACGAGGCGCGGCATCCGCTTGGCGTCTTGCTCGAACGCGACATTCGCACCTTGCTGTTCAGCCCGTTCGGCTTCGCCTTGCTGTCCAACCCGGCGTTCGGTGGCGATCTTCAGCCGCATGTCCGCCCCTGCCCGATGGTCGATCACGATGCGAGCATGGCCGCGACCTTGCGCGCCTGGCATCGCGGCGGCGGCGGCGAAGGCGTGATCGTCTGCCGCGACGGCAGGTTCGAAGGCGTGATCGACCAGCCCAATCTGCTCCGCCTCGCCGCCGAACGCAGCGCCGCCACGGTCGCGACCCGCGCCGCGCGCGCCGATCGCATCCAGCAGGCCGGTCGCCGCTTCGAGGCAGCCGCACGCGACCTCGCCGCCGACCTGGCGGGTGCGTCGAACCTGGTGGTCAGCACGTCGGGGCGAATGGCCGAGCGCGCCGAACAGATCGGCAGCACCAGCGCGGGTGCCGCCGCTGCCGCCACCCAGGCGGCGACGCATATGGCCGAGATTGCCGGACGCGGCGGAGCGTTGGCCGATTCGCTTCACGGCGTCGAGCGCCAGATGGACGCCGCCAAGCTCGCCACGCGCCAGGCGGTCGATCTCGTCGGCGGCGGCAGCCAGCAGGTCGGCCAACTGGCCGGCGCGGCCGACCAGATCGGATCGGTCACCGCGCTGATCGTCGCGATCGCGCAGCGCACGACGATGCTCGCGCTCAATGCGACGATCGAGGCGGCGCGCGCCGGCGATGCCGGGCGCGGCTTCGCGGTGGTCGCCGGCGAAGTGAAGTCGCTCGCGACGCAGACCCGGCTCGCGGCGGGCAGCATCGGCCAGCATGTCGACCGCATCCGCTACGCGGTCGACCAGGTCAGCCTGGCGCAAGGCGGCATGGCCGAAGCGGTCGGTGCGGTCGATGCGCTGTCGGATACGGTGGCGCATGCGGTCCATGCCCAGGGTGCCGCGACCCGGCACATCTCGGCCAATGTCGCCGAGGCGGGCGTGGCCACCGACCATATCGGCGGCAGCGTTCGCGACATATTGGGCATCGCCAGTGCGACCGGCGAGGATGCCGCGCGGATGCGCGATATGGCCGATGCCCTGGGCGATCGCGCGCGCTCGCTCGAAGCGCATCTGTCGACGTTCCTGACCGAATTGCAGGCAGCCTGAGCCGGTTGACCGCCGCGCGGCGGCGGAGGACAGAGGGGCAATGAAGGCGCTGCTCGTCTCGGACCTGGGTCCTGATTTCGCCGGCTGTGCGCTGGCCGACCTGCCCGATCCGGTGCGCGGCGCGGGGCAGACGCTGATCCGCGTCCGCGCGGCATCGCTCAACTTCCCCGATCTGCTGATGACCGAGGGCAAATATCAGCTCAAGCCGGACCTGCCGTTCGTGCCCGGCATGGAAGTCGCGGGCGAAGTGATCGAGGCCGATCCCGACAGCGGGTTCGCGCCAGGCGATGCCGTGGTCGCCGGGACGCGGCTGGGCGGGTTCGCCGACTATGTGACGGCCGATGCGCGCGGCGTGCGGCATACCCCCGCCAATCTCGATTTCGCCGCCGCCGCCAGCGTCGGGGCGGCGTACAACACCGCCCATGTCTCGCTGGTCCGCTGCGCCAATTTGCAGCCAGGCGAATGGGTGCTGGTCCATGGCGCGACCGGCGGAGTCGGGCTGGCGGCGGTCGATCTTGCCAAGGCACTGGGCGCCCGTGTGATCGCGACCTCGCGCTCTGCGGACAAATTGGCGATCGTGGCGCAGGACTATGCGGTCGATGCGACGCTGCCGGCGCCAGGCTTTCGAGAAGCGGTCAAGGACCTGACCGGCAGCGGCGCGGACGTGGTGTTCGATCCGGTAGGCGGTGACGTGTTCGACGAATCGACGCGCTGCATCGCGTTCGGCGGGCGGCTGCTGGTGATCGGCTTCACTTCGGGCCGGATCGCGAGCGTCGCGACCAATATCCCGCTGATCAAGGGCTTTGCGGTGATCGGCGTGCGCGCGGGCGAATATGGCCGCCGCTTTCCCGGCAAGGGCCGCGAGAACCAGGACACGATCTGGGCGCTGGCCGCCGAAGGCAGGATCCGCCCGCGCGTCGACCGCCGCTATCCGCTGGCCGAGTGGCGCGCCGCTTTCGAGGCGATGCGCGACAGCCGGATGGTCGGCAAGATCGTGATCGAACCCTAGAAGCCGGCGAACGCGCGCAGCGCCGGGCCGTCGAGCACGAGCAACGATCGATAGCGCGGCTCGAGCCAACCCCGTCTGGCCAGCGCCAGGATATGCCCGCTCGCCGACTTGCGGCTGAGCCCGCACATTTCCGCCACATCGGCCTGGGTCGCGGCAACTTCCCCCGACGCATCGCCCAGTTGCGCCAGCCGCAAGGCGATCCGCTGGCGCGGCGGCAGGACGAGGTTGATCGCTGCGCCATGCACTGCCGCGTCGAGTTGGTCGTAAAGCAGCGACACGATTCCCGCCCATGCGCCCGGCACGCGCGCGGCGATACTCGGCAGCGCCGCGTCGGACACCAGCAGCACTTGCGCCGCGCGCTGCGCCCGCGCCGTGACGATCCGCCGCCCGCCGCCGAACCGCCGCGACTGGCCGATCGCCTGGCCCGGCCCGGCAAGCCCGATCAGCACGTCGCGATCGGCCCCGACGCTCGCTTCGAGCCGCAGCACGCCGTGCACGACAAGGCACAGGCCGGTCTCCTCGTCGCCCTCGCTGTAGATCCATTGCCCCTCGGCGAGCGCAACGACACGCCCGGCGGCGACCAGCGCCTCCGCCAATCGCGGGTCGAGCGCGCCGAACCAGCGCCCGCGCCTGAGGGCAGCCATCAGTTCCATCCATAATTGCTACGATCGTAGCATTACTGCCGCAAGACTCGGACTATCCATGCGCGGACAAGGAGAGGGAAACATGACCATCGCCATCCGCCCGATCGCCGAATATTGCGGCGCCGAAGCCTCGGGCATCGACCTCCGCACGCTCGACGATGCCGGCATGGATGCGCTCAGGGCTGCGGTGGCCGATCGCGGCGTGCTGTTTGTCCGCGACCAGCAGCTTACGCCCGAGGATCACATCGCCTTCGCGCGCCGCTGGGGCACAATCGACATCAACAATTACTTCCCGGCCAATGGCGGCTATCCGGAGATCGCCGAGGTGCGCAAAGCCGAGACCCAGACCACCAATATCGGCGGCGGCTGGCATACCGATCACAGCTATGACCAGGTGCCGGCAATGGGGTCAATCCTGCTCGCGCGCGAGACCCCGCCGAGCGGCGGTGACACGCTGTTCGCCAGCCTGGGCGCGGCGTACGATTCGCTGTCGGACGGGCTCAAGGCGACGCTCGCGACGCTCCGCGCGGTGCATTCGGCCGATCATATCTACGGCCGTGACGGCATCTATGCGAAGACCGATCAGGCCACCGACCTCAAGGGCCACGACGTGCACGCCAATGCCGTCCACCCGGTGGTGATCCGCCATCCGGTGACCGGACGGCAGATTCTCTACGTCAATCCCGCCTTCACGTTGCATTTCGAGGGCTGGACGCGCGAGGAGAGCCTGCCGCTGCTGCAATATCTCTATGCCGTGGGCATGAAGCCCGATTTCCAGTGCCGCCTGCAATGGGCGCCGGGATCGATCGCGATCTGGGACAATCGCTCGACCTGGCATTGCGCGATGAACGATTATCAGGGCCACCGCCGGCTGATGCACCGCATCACGATTTCGGGCGTGCCGCTGCAATAGGCGCCGCGCCGCGTTGCGGCCCACCCACCCCTGCTGTTAGCTGTACCGGAAAGCAGCAGAAGGGGAGAGCCGATGTCCCGGCAATTGACGCGGCGACAGGTTGTCGGTGGTGCGATGGCGGCCGGAGGACTGGCGAGCTGGCCGGTGTTTGCCGGTGCGTCGGCCGCGGTCTCGACCTTGTTTCGCGACGTCAGGCTGGTTGACGGAACCGGCGCCCGGGCCAGGCTCGCCGACGTCCTCGTCACCGGCGACCGCATCGTCCGGGTCACCTCGCCCGCAGCGCGGGCATCGGCACCGGGCGCGCGGATCGTCGCCGGCGAGGGACGCGTGCTCGCCCCCGGCTTCATCGACATGCACAGCCATGGCGACCCGCTCGACGATTCGTACGAAGCCTTCCTGGCGATGGGCGTCACCACGATCACGCTGGGACAGGACGGCGACGGCCCCAGGCTCGGCAAGGACCTCGATCCCAAGAGCTGGATGGCGGCGGTCGACCGCGCGCCGATCGATCTCAACGTCGCGTTGCTGGCGAGCCATGGCACGCTGCGCCGCGCGGCGAACGTCCCCGATTCGGTCCATCGTCCCGATGCCGCCGGGCTCACCCGCATGGCGGCGCAGCTCGATTCGGAATTGCGCGCCGGCGCGTTCGGCCTGTCCTACGGCCTCGAATATGTGCCGGGCATCTATTCCGAGACGCCCGAACTGGCCAATCTCGGCCGCGTCGTCGCGCGCTATAATGGCGTCGTCATGAGCCATATGCGATCGGAGAATGACGACGAGATCGAGGCATCGATCAACGAGCTGGTCGCCTCGTCGCTGCCCGCCCGGCCGCACATCTCGCACCTCAAGGTGGTGTTCGGCAAAGGCGAGCAGCGCGCGCGCCAGTTGCTCGATTTCCTCGCTGCCAAGCGCCGCCAGGGCGTCGACCTCACCGCCGACGAATATCCCTATGAGGCCGGCTATACCGGCATCGCGATCCTGTTCCCGCAATGGGCGCTGCCGCCGACCGACTATGCCGCGGTGGTGGCCACACGGCGGGCGGAGCTGCGCGACTATCTGATCGCGCGCATGACGCGGCGCGGCGGACCGGAAAAGCTGTTGATCGGGACCCGGCCTTATGCCGGCGAGACGCTGGCCCAGGCGGCGCAGGAAGCGGGGCTGCATTATGCCGACCTGCTCATCAAGCTCGGCCCCGAAGGTGGATCGGGCGCGCATTTCACGATGGACAAGGCATTGCAGGACGTCCTGCTGGTCGACCGCCATGTCGCCTTCTCGACCGATGGCGGCCCCGGCATGCGCCACCCGCGTGCGACCGGCACCTATGCCAAGCTGGTCGAGGAATATGTCGTCCGCGACCGCAAGCTGACGATCGAGGAGATGGTCCGCAAGGCAACCGGCTTCCCCGCGCAGATCCTCCGTCTGCCCGATCGCGGCGTGATCCGGCCGGGCGCCAAAGCCGATCTCGTCCTGTTCGATCCCGCCCGGGTCAAGGCGCGCTCGACCTATGTGAATCCCTTCGCGAAGGCCGAAGGGTTCGACCTGGTGATGGTCAACGGTCAGTCCGCGTTCGAAGGCGGCGCCAGGATCGTCAAAGCCGGGCGCCTGCTGCGCGCCCGCTGACCGTCACTTCATCAGCACCAGTTCTTCGGCCATGGTCGGGTGGAGCGCCACGGTCTGGTCGAACGCGTCCTTGGTCAGCCCGGCCTTCACCGCGACCGCGGCCGCCTGCAGGATTTCCGCTGCCTCGGGCCCGATCATGTGGATGCCCAGGATCCTGCCGTTGGTCGCATCGCAGATCATCTTGTAGAGCGCGCGCTCGTTGCGTCCCGCCAGCACGTTCTTCATCGGGCGGAAGTCGCTGACATAGACCTTGACCGAGCCGTATTTCATCTTGGCCTGGCCCTCGGTCAGGCCGACCCCGGCCATTTGCGGGTGGCTGAACACCGCCGATGGAACGCAATTATAGTCGACCCTGGTCGGCTTGTTGCCGAACAGCGTGTCGGCGAACGCCTGGCCCTCGCGGATCGCGATCGGGGTGAGCTGTATACGGTCCGTGACGTCGCCCACCGCATAGATGCTCGGCACGTTGGTGCGATTGTCCTCGTCGACCCGGACCGCGCCTTTCTCGTTGAGCTCGACCCCTGCCGCGTCCAGCCCGAGATTCTCGGTATTGGGCACGCGACCGGTCGCGAACATCACGCAATCGACCTCGATCGGATCGTGGTTCGACATCGAGACCTTGAGGCTGCCGTCGGCCTGCTTCTCGATCCCCTGGAACTTGGCGTTGAAGCGGAAATCGATGCCCTTCATCATCGAAATCTGCAGCAGCCGGTCGCGGATCTGCTCGTCATAGCCGCGCAAGATCTGGTCGCTGCGGTTGATCAGCGTCACCTTGGCGCCGAATTCGTGGAAGATGCCGGCGAACTCGTTGGCGATATAGCCCGCCCCCGCGATCAGGATGCGCTTGGGCACGCTTTCCAGATGGAACGCCTCGTTCGAGGTAATGCCATATTCGTGGCCCGGACAGGTCGGGATATGCGGCCGCGCGCCGGTCGCGATCAGGATGTATTTCGACGTCACCTCGCGCCCCGAGGCGAGGCGGATGGTGTTGGGGCCGGTCAGCGTAGCCTGTTCCTGGATGATCTCGACATTGTGGTTGTCGAGTGTCGAGGTGTAGGCCTTGCTGATCCGGTCGACTTCCTCGAACACGTTGGCGGTCAGCGTCTTCCAGTCGAAGTTGCAATCCGCCGGCACGTCCCAGCCGAACCGCCGCGCGTCCATCAGGTCCTCGGCGAAATGCGCGCCGTAG
>FTCZ01007567.1_pt1 | contig 12380 bp, 7 predicted proteins | sample 1658871 | NCBI WGS metagenome assembly FTCZ01 (sample SAMEA3914864, study PRJEB12502) | metagenome | biome: forest; material: soil | place: USA | collected 2012-03-12 | depth 0.3 m
CGCGCGCGCCCGATGGTCGGTTCGAACGGCTGAAGCTGCTGTCCGAAGACCCCGGCCGTTATGATGACGCCGCTGTCGAAGCGATGCGGCGGCTGACCGGCATGGCCGAGGGCGAATTGCCGGAGGCCGAACTCCGCCTTGGCACCACGGTCGCTACCAACGCCCTGCTGGAAGGCAAGGGTGAGCCGGTGCTGCTGGCGATCACCCGCGGCTTCGGCGATGCGCTGAAGATCGGCACGCAAGAGCGGCCCGACATCTTCGCGCGCCACATCGTCCTGCCAGAGCCGCTCAACGCCGCCGTATTGGAGATCGACGAGCGCGTGGGCGCCGACGGCACCGTCCACAGCCCGCTCGATCTCGACGCCGCGCGCATAGGGCTGCAACGCCACTTCGACGCCGGCCTGCGCGCCGTAGCCGTGGTGTTGATGCACGGCTATCGGCACCAAGCGCACGAGGCAGCACTGGCCCAGCTCGCGCGGGAGATCGGCTTCATGCAGGTTTCGGTGAGTCACGAGGTGGCTCCGCTGATAAAGCTGATCGCGCGCGGCGATACCACGGTGGTGGACGCCAATCTCTCGCCGGTGCTGGCGCGCTATGTTGAAGGGCTGGAAGCGGGGCTCGGGCCCCAAGTTTCGGCGCTCTACATGCAATCGAGCGGTGGCCTCACCACGGGAGATGCCTTTGCCGGCAAGGACGCGATCCTGTCCGGTCCGGCCGGTGGTATCGTCGGCATGGCGGCCATCGCCAAGGAGGCCGGCTTCGATCACGTCCTCGGCTTCGACATGGGCGGCACCTCTACCGACGTGTCGCACTATGCCGGCGCCTATGAGCGTGACAGCGAGACGCGCGTGGCTGGCGCCCGTGTGCGCGTGCCGATGATGCGGATCGAGACGGTGGCGGCGGGTGGTGGATCGATCTGCCGCTTCGATGGCGCACGCTTCCTGGTCGGTCCGGAGAGCGCGGGCGCGGTGCCCGGCCCGGCCTGCTACCGTCGCGGCGGCCCGCTAGCGGTGACCGACTGCAACCTGCTGCTCGGCAAGCTGCGCCCCGAACACTTCCCGCATGTCTTCGGCCCCGAAGGCAACGAACCGCTCGACCTGGCAGCGGCCGAGGGGCGGATGGATGAAGTCTTGGCCGAAGTCCGTGCCGCCTCCGGCCGTGAACTGACGCGCGAGCAGGCGGCGGAGGGCTTCCTGGAAATCGCGGTCGCCAACATGGCCAATGCGATCAAGACCGTTTCGCTGCGGCGCGGCCACGATATGACCCGGGCTGCGCTGGTGACGTTCGGCGGCGCCGGCGGACAGCATGCCTGCAAGGTGGCCGATGCGCTGGGAGTGACCAGCGTGCTGTGCCACCCGCTCGCCTCGGTGCTGTCGGCCTATGGCATGGGCCTCGCGGATCGTCGGATGCTGCGCCAGCGCACGCTGGCCCTGCCGCTGGATGGTGACGCCATGACGTCACTCGACGCTGCCGTTGTCATGTTGGGCGATGAAGCGCGCAAGGCCCTCGCCGCGCAGGGCATCGCGCCAGAAGAGATCACGATCGAGGCCGCGCTGGCGGTGCGGCCCAAGGGCAGCGACAATGCCATCGAAGTGCCGGTGGGCTCGCTCGACGCGATGCGCGATGCATTTCGTGAAGGCTGGCATCAGCGCTTCGGCTTCGGCGCGGGCGAGCAGTTGATCGGCGAAACGCTGCGGGTGGAGGCGGTCTATGCCGGCCATTCCGGGGGCGGCGCAACGCTGGTGCTGCCCGCCGAGTCCGTTCCGCCTGCCGAACATGTCGACCTATGGACCCAGGGCGCCCGCCACCGCGTACCGCTCTATTTGCGCGAGGGGCTGGCCGAGGGCTTTACGGCCGATGGCCCGCTGCTGGTGGTGGACGATGTCTCCACCACCATGGTCGAACCCGGCTGGTGCGTGCGGGTGGACCGTGTCGGCAACCTGATCTTGACGCGCGAGGCAGCGCAGCAGGTGCAGGCGGACCTCTCGACCGAATGCGATCCCGTGCGCCTCGAAATCATGGGCGCGCTGTTCATGGCGATTGCCGAGGAGATGGGCGCCGCGCTCCAGCACTCGGCCAGTTCGGTGAACATCCGCGAGCGGCTGGACTTCTCTTGCGCCCTGTTCGACCGCGCGGGCAACCTTGTCGCCAATGCCCCGCATATGCCCGTCCACTTGGGCTCGATGGGTGAGAGCGTGCGCACGATCCTCCAGCGGCGTGGCGGCGATAAGGATGGTCGGGGTATCCTGCCCGGCGACGCCTATGTCCTCAATGCGCCGTACGATGGCGGCACGCATCTGCCCGACATTACCGTGGTGATGCCGGTCTTCATTGAGGGCGAGACGGTGCCGGCCTGGTTCGTCGCCGCGCGCGGGCACCATGCCGATATCGGCGGGATCAGCCCCGGTTCGATGCCGCCGGGCTCGCGCTCGCTCGATGAGGAAGGCGTGTTGATCGACAACGTGCTGCTGGTCGATCGCGGTGCACTGCAGGAAGGGCCGCTGCGTGATCTGCTCGCCTCCGGCCCGTATCCGTCGCGCGCGATCGAACAGAACCTTGCCGACTTGCGCGCGCAGCTTGCAGCCTGCCAGCGCGGTGCCTCCGAACTGCGCCGTGTGGCGCGGGAGCAGGGCCGCGAGGTGGTGGACGCCTATATGGCCCATGCGCAGGCGCATGCGGAGCAAGCAGTCCGGGTGCTGATCGACCGGCTTCAGGACGGCGCGTTCCGCGTGCCGATGGACAATGGCGCGGAAATCGCGGTCAAGGTGACCATCGACCGCGAGACGCGCGGCGCGACCATCGACTTCGCCGGCACCAGCGCCCAGCTACCCGACAACTTCAACGCTCCGCTGCCGGTGGTTCGCGCGGCGGTGCTCTACGTGGTGCGCACCCTGATCGACGATGCTGTGCCGATGAACGAGGGCTGCCTGCGGCCCATCACCTTGCGCGTGCCCGAGGGCTCGATGCTCTATCCCAAGGCGCCGGCGGCAGTCGTTGCGGGCAATGTGGAGACCAGCCAGGCGATCACCGATGCGCTGTTCGGCGCACTGGGCGCCATGGCGGCCTCGCAGGGGACGATGAACAACTTCACCTTCGGCAATGCCCGCTATCAGTATTACGAGACGATCTCGGGCGGTTCCGGTGCGGGGCCGGATTTCGACGGCACGCCGGTGGTTCAGACGCACATGACCAACAGCCGCCTCACCGATCCCGAAGTGTTGGAAACCAACTATCCGGTGCTGCTGGAAGAGTTCTCGATCCGGCGCGGGTCGGGAGGTTCGGGCGCATACAAGGGTGGCGATGGTGCCACCCGGCGGGTGCGGTTCCTGGAACCGATGCAGGCGGGCATTCTCTCGCAGCGGCGCAGGACCTCGCCCTTCGGCCTTGACGGCGGCGCGGATGGCGAGCCGGGGCGTAATCGGATCGAGCGGGCCGACGGTTCGGTCGAGGAACTGGGCGCGACCGCTACGGCGCAGTTGGAGCCGGGCGATGTCTTCGTGATCGACACGCCGGGCGGCGGGGGTTTCGGAAAGCCTCAATAAAGCAAGGCTTCACTACCTCACCCAAACCTCGTCATCCCCGCGAAAGCGGGGATCCCGCTTCCTTCTTGCGGTGGCACCCAAGAAAAGCGGGGCACCCGCATTCGCGGGGGCGACGGGATTGTATGGGGGAGGTGGCGGGTTTGCCTTAGGCCTTTACATCCGCCCATTCCGGATGCCGCTGGAAGGCCGCGTCCACATAGCTGCACAGCGGGCCGATCCTGAAATGGTTCTCCCGCGCATCCGCCACCATCGCCTCGACCAGCCGCCCGGCCACGCCGCGCCCGCCGATTACCGGCGGCACCAGGGTATGCTCGGCATAGCGAATGCCGTCCCGCTCGGTCCAGGTGAGGCGGCCGGTGGCGTCGCTATCGGCGACATGGGCGATATACTCGCCCGAATTTCCGTTTTCATGGGCAGTGATAGTCACGCCGAGCATATGTGGGCTCTCCTGAAAAGGTCTGCTTGACGGGGATGGCGTCCGCTCTAGGGCATATGGCCATGAAGTTCCTTTCCGACAACGCCGCACGGGTCCACCCGAGGGTCTGGGATGCCATGAAGGCTGCCGACGAACCCGATTCGCCTTATGATAGCGATGGCCTCAGCAGGGCGCTGGATGCGCGTTTTTCCGCGCTGTTCGGGCGTGACTGCGCCGCGCTCTGGGTGGCGACGGGCACGGCGGCGAACTGCCTTGCACTTTCGGCCATGGTCGAGCCGCACGGCGCGGTGATCTGCCACCGCGAAGCGCATATCGAGATGGACGAGGGCGGCGCGCCCGGTTTCTATCTCCACGGCGCCAAGCTGCTGCTGGCCGACGGCGAAAGCGCCAAGATCACGCCCGAGGCGATTGCGCGGGTGATCGACCCGATCCGCGACGGCGTCCATCAGGTGCAACCCCATGCCGTCTCGATCACGCAGGCCAGCGAATATGGCTGCGTCTATCGGCCCGATGAGCTGGCCGCGCTGTCCGCCTTCGTGAAGGGCAAGGGCCTCGGCCTGCATATGGACGGCGCCCGCTTCGCCAATGCCGTGGCGTTTCTGGGCGGCAATGCGGCCGATGCGGCGCTAGGCGTCGATGCGCTGAGCTTCGGCATGGTCAAGAACGGGGCGATGAGCGCGGAGGCCATCGTGTTCTTCGATCCAGCCATGGCCGACAAGGTCCGCTTCCGCCGCAAGCGGGCGGGGCACCTGCAATCGAAGGGTCGCTATCTGGCCGCGCAGATTCTGGCGATGCTGGAGGAAGACCTCTGGCTAGACAACGCTCGCGCCGCCAACGCTGCCGCTGCCGAAATCTCGGCCTCCGCGGGGGATCGTCTGCTGCACCCGGTCGAAGCTAACGAGATATTCCTCACCTCCACCGCTGCCGAGCGCGCGGCTCTGCGCGCACAGGGCTTCGAGTTTTACGATTGGGGCGACGATGCCGCTCGATTGGTCACTGCATGGGATTCGCGCGATGAACACGTGACGGCGCTTGCCCGCGCGATCGCTTCCCTGTGAACGGTGGGAGCGATACGGCACCGAGCTTCCTGAAGCCGGCGGTGGCGCTGCCTTTCCTGCTGGTCGCGCTGATCTGGGGATCGACCTGGTTCGTCATCACTGGCCAGATCGGCACGGTGCCGGCCAGTTGGTCGGTCGCCTGGCGCTTCGCGCTGGCCACGCCAGCAATGTTCCTTGTGGCGATCGTCATGGGCAAGAGCCTCAGGCTGGGCAAGGCCGGGCAACTGTTGGCTTTCGCGGTGGGCGTCACCCAGTTCTGCGGCAACTACAACTTCGTCTATCGGGCGGAGATGCACCTGACTTCGGGCATCGTTGCGGTCATGATCGGGTTGCTACTGGTGCCCAATGCGATCCTGGCGCGGGTGCTGCTGAAACAGCCGATCACCTGGCGCTTCGCGATCGGCAGCCTGATCGCTATCGGCGGCCTGGCCCTGTTGCTTCTTCATGAGGCGCATGAGGCGCCGCTGGGCGGCAAGGTGGTGCTGGGCACGATCTTCGCGCTGATCGCGATGATGTGCGCTTCGGTTTCGAACGTTATTCAAGCGAACGACACGGGCAAGGCGCTGCCGATGGTAAGCCTGCTGTCGTGGGCGATGCTCTACGGCACGATCTGCGACGTGATTCTGGCGCTGATCTTCGCCGGCCCGCCGGTAATCCCGCATGAGGCTAGCTACTGGATGGGCACCGCCTATCTGGCGATCCTCGGCTCGGTGGTGACGTTCCCGCTCTACTACACGCTGATCCGCCAGCTTGGCGCGGGCAAGGCGGCTTACAACGGCGTCGCGGTGATCGTGATCGCCATGTTCATCTCGACGCTGTTCGAAGGCTACCGCTGGTCGCCGCTGGCGATCGCGGGTGCGGCGCTAGCAACGGTAGGCCTGGTGGTGGCGTTGATGTCGCGCAGCCCTTCGCGGTAAGTCGCAAAGCGCGGTTTCCAGCCGAGCACCCGGCGCGCCTTGCCATTGGCGACGCGGCGGTTCTCCGCATAGAAGGCACGCGCCATCGGGGAGAGCGCCGCGTCTTCCAGGCTCTGAAGGGGCGGGAAGGGCAGGCCGGCAAGGCGACAGGCTTCCTCCACCACCGCGTTTTGCGCGCAGGGTAGATCGTCGGACAGGTTGTAGGCGCCGGCCGGAGCCGTGAGGCCGGCAATCACGCCCGAGGCGATGTCTTCCACATGCACGCGGCTGAACACCTGACCCGGCAGATCGATGCGATGGGCGCGACCCTCTCGCACGCGGTCGAGCATCGAGCGGCCGGGGCCGTAGATTCCGGGAAGCCGATAGACCCGCGCGCCTAGCGAGAGCCACTCCTGATCGGCTTCAGCCCGCGCGGTGCGGCGGCCGGTGCCTACGGGGGCGCTCTCGTCCACCCATGCCCCGCCAGCATCGCCGTAGACGCCGGTGGAGGAGAGGTAGGACAGCGCCTTGCCCTTCAGTGCGTCGCCATAGCGGTCCAGTACCGGATCGAGCGGTTCCCCGCGCCCCTCGTTGCCGGGCGGGACCGAGGATAGCACATGGTCGGAATCCGCCAGCGCGAGCTGCACATTGCCTTCATCCTCGAACGAAAGCGTGCCATCGCGCCCGGTGGAGATCACTTCCCAGCCCTTGCGCGTCAGCCGCGCGGCGATGGCCTTGGCGGTATAGCCGAGGCCGAAGATGAACAGGCGGGGCGCCATCGCTTTCGCTTCCTATCAAAAAATCGCCGCGAATTCGTAGCGGCACGGCTGGCAATCGCAAGGCGGCGGGCCTAACTCGAAAGGCATGGACATTGCCAGCAACGCCGTCTCGCCCGAAGCCGCTCCTGCGCTTGCCACCCCTCCGGTGATCCACCGCGAAGATTACCGGCCGCCCGAATGGCTGGTTCCGGCGATCGCGCTCGACTTCCAGCTAGGCATCGACGCCACGCATGTCACCGCCAAGCTTTCGGTAGAACGCAATCCGGCGGGTGAAGGCGGCACGACGCTGCGCCTCAATGGCGACCAGATCGCCCCGCTGGCCGTGCGTGTCGACGGCGAGGCGGTGAACGACTGGCGGCTCGACGGTGCCGATCTGCTAGTGGAGCTTTCGGGTGACGCCCATGAGGTGGAGGTCGAAACCGCTGTCAATCCGGCGGGCAACAGCCAGCTCATGGGCCTCTACGCCTCTAACGGCATGCTTTGCACTCAGTGCGAGGCGGAGGGTTTCCGCCGCATCACCTTCTTCCCGGATCGGCCCGACGTGCTCTCCACTTATTCGGTGCACATGGCGGGCGATAAGGCGCAGTTCCCGATCCTGCTTTCCAACGGCAACTGCACGGCCACCGGCGAGAACGCGGACGGCAGCCATTGGGCCGAATGGCACGATCCCTGGCCCAAGCCGAGCTATCTGTTCGCGCTGGTCGCGGGCGATCTGGTGGCCAATCACGCGCAGTTCACCACGCGTTCGGGCCGCAAGGTCGATCTCAACATCTGGGTTCGCGCGGGGGACGAGCAGCGCACCCAGCACGCGATGGATTCGCTGATCGCCTCGATGAAGTGGGATGAGGAGGCGTTCGGGCGCGAGTATGATCTCGACCTGTTCAACGTCGTCGCCGTGTCGGACTTCAACATGGGTGCGATGGAAAACAAGGGCCTCAACGTCTTCAACACCCGCTACGTGCTGGCCGAGCCGGAAACCGCGACCGACGCCGACTATGACGGCATCGAGAGCGTGATCGGCCACGAATACTTCCACAATTGGTCGGGCAACCGCGTGACCTGCCGCGACTGGTTCCAGCTCTCGCTGAAGGAGGGCTTCACCGTTCTGCGCGACCAACTGTTCAGCGCCGACATGGGCAGCGAGCCGGTCAAGCGGATCGAGGATGTACGCACCTTGCGCGGTGGTCAGTTCCCCGAGGATTCGGGCCCGCTCGCGCATCCGATTCGGCCGGATTCCTATCAGGAAATCAGCAACTTCTATACGGCCACCGTCTACAACAAGGGCGCCGAGGTGATCCGAATGATGCGGACCATGGCCGGCACCGAACGGTTCCGTAACGGCACCGACCTGTACTTTGACCGCCACGATGGAGAGGCGGCGACGTGTGAGGACTTCGTCAAGGCGATCGAGGACGGCGCCGGGCTCGACCTCAAGCAGTTCCGCCTCTGGTATTCGCAGGCGGGCACCCCGCAAGTCTCGGTTTCGCTCACCCACGATGGCGATGTCGCGACGCTGACCTTGGCGCAGACCGTCCCGGCCACCCCCGGCCAGCCCAACAAGCAGCCAATGCCGATCCCGCTGCGCGTGGCGCTCTACGACCGTGACACCGGCACCCATGCGGGCGAGCGGCTGATCGTGCTCGCCAAGGCCAAGGACAGTTTCACCTTCCCCGGTTTCGCCCGGCCGCCGGTGCTCTCGATCAATCGCGGCTTTTCGGCGCCTGTCGCCATCGAATTCGAGCGCGATCCTGAGGATCTGGTGTTCCTGGCTGCGCGCGATGACGATCCCTTCGCCCGTTACGAAGCGATGCAGAGCCTGGTCGTCCAGCACCTCGTCGCCGCGGTGGGTGGCGGCCTTTCCGATGCGGACCGTGCCGCTGGCCGCGCCGCCATCGGCAAGGCTTTCGCGGCAATCATCGCGGACGAAGCGCTCGACGACCTGATGCGCGGCGAACTCATGCGCTTGCCCACCGTCGCCTACCTTGCCGAGCAAGTGCTGGTCGCCGACCCTTACGCGATCCATGAGGAGCGTGAGGCGCTGAAGCACTGGCTGGGCGGTGAACTGGCTGGTGAACTGAAAACCCTGCATGACCGCGTCTGCGCCGTACCCTACGGCCGCGACGCTGCCGCGCGCGGTGCCCGCAAGACCAAGGCGCAGGCGCTGGGCCTAATTGCCTCGGGCGATGCCGTTGAAGGCGCCGCCCGCGCGATCGCCCAGTACCGCGCGGCGGACAACATGACCGACCGCGAATCCGCGCTCACCGTGCTGTGCCATCTCGACGGGCCGGAGCGTGCGGAGGCGCTGGCCGATTTCCACAAGCGCTACGAAGGCAATGCGCTGGTGATCGACAAGTGGTTCAAGCTGCAGGCCAGCAGCTTCCACCCGCACGTGCTCGACCATGTTCACGCGCTGGCGGATCATCCTGACTTCACGCTGCACAATCCCAACCGCGTGCGTGCGCTGTTCATGTCGCTGGCGCTCAATGCTAAGGGTTTCCACGATGCCAGTGGCGAGGGCTATCGCCTGATCGGCGACCTGATCCGCAAGCTGGACCCGATCAACCCGCAGACGACCGCGCGTTTCGTGCCGCATCTCGGCCGCTGGCGCCGGATTGAGCCGGTGCGCGCCGCCATGATGCGTGCCGAGCTGGAGCAGACCATGGCCCAGCCCGAACTCTCGCGCGATGTGCGCGAACAGGTGGGCAAGAGCCTTGGCTGAGGCGGTCGATATGCAGGCGGTCGAGGTCAACCGCGCCACCTTGCTGGACGGGTTGCCGCACGGCTTCCTGGGCCGTGGCGGCGGGGTAAGCACGGGCGAAGTTTCCGGCCTCAATGTCGGCCTGGGCTCGGGCGACGATCCCGCAGCCATTGCCGAGAATCGCCGCCGGGCAGTTGAGGCGGTTCTGCCCGGCGGCCAGCTGGCTAGCGTCTACCAAATCCATTCGGCCGACTGCGTGACGGTGGGCGATGCAGTGTGGAGCGATGCCGAGCGTCCCCATGCCGATGCGCTCGTCACCGACCGTCCCGGCGCGGTGCTGGGCGTGCTGACGGCAGATTGCGCCCCGGTGCTGCTGGCGGATCGCGCGGCGGGCATCGTCGGCGCCGCCCACGCCGGTTGGAAGGGCGCGGTGGCCGGCGTGACCGATCGCACCATCGCCGCGATGATATCCCTGGGTGCTGAACCCTCGCGCATCGTCGCCGCAGTCGGCCCCTGCATCGCGGCCGTTTCCTACGAAGTGGACGACGGCTTCCGCACGCGCTTCCTGGGACAATCGGCGGATAACGAGCGGTTCTTCACCGCAGGCCGGCCAGAGCACTGGCAGTTCGACCTCGAAGCCTATGTCGCCGCCCGGCTCGAAGCCGCCGGAATCGCGGGGGTGGAGCGGCTGGGCCTCGATACATACGCGCAGCCTGAGCGATTCTACTCCTTCCGCCGAGCCACCCATCGGGCAGAGGCCAGTTACGGGCGGCAATTCTCGCTCATCGCCAATCGCTGATCGCCGGGGGGATCGATTTCCCCCCGCGACGCCTTGGTGGATCGCCCATGCGCTTCCCTATGCCCTGCGGCGCCCTCAGTCTTGCCGAAGTCTTGCGTCCTGTAGCCTTATCGCTTGAATTTGCTGGCATGCCCTGCGCCATCGTCCTGCCAAAAAGGCGGTTGGCAGGCCGGATTTTCGTGTATATCAGCCCGATAGGTCGGTATTCGGTCCGGGGCAGACACAGTGATGTGTTCGGATCGGGCGACCCTTAACGGGGTATACCAGGCTAAAATAAAAGTGGTCAGGATCTGGGCTCGCCTCCGGATTGCGCCGGGGCGGGTTGTCGATAAAAACAAGTCAATAACTGTAGGGCAAGGGCAAACATGGCTGAGGCAGACGGCGTGCGCCGGCGCGATTTCATCAATATCGCCGCAGTAAGCGCTGCGGGAATTGCAGGCGTCGGGGTGGTCGTTCCACTCGTCAGCCAGATGTCCGCTTCGGCAGACGTGCTCGCAGCGTCCTCGACCGAGATCGACATTTCCTCGATCCAGTCCGGCCAGGCGATCAAGGCGATCTTCCGCAAACAACCGGTGTTCGTCCGCAACCTCACTCCGCATGAGATCGCGGAAGCCAACAAGGTCGACGTCTCCACGCTGCGCGATCCGCAGACGCTGGAAGAGCGGACCAAGGCAGGCAAGGAAAACTGGCTGATCACGATGGGTGTCTGCACCCACTTGGGCTGCGTTCCCCTGGGCGCCGGTGAAGGGGAGCCGCGCGGTGAGTTCGGCGGCTACTTCTGCCCCTGCCACGGCTCCACATACGATACCGCCGCCCGTATCCGTAAGGGCCCAGCGCCCAAGAACCTTGAGGTTCCGGCGTACGAATTCTCCAGTGACACGGTCGTAAAGATCGGCTGAGGCGAAGCGAGAGGATAAAGAAAATGAGCTTTCCCTGGGCCAAGGAATACAAGCCGAGCCACCCGTTCATGCAGTGGATGGATGAGAAACTTCCCATCCCGCGCCTCGTCTACAACGCCGTTGGCGGCGGATACGAAGTGCCGCGCAACCTTAACTATTTCTGGAATTTCGGCTTCCTCGCGGGGCTCTGCCTCATCCTCCAGATCGTGACCGGCGTGGTCATGGCCATGCACTATGCGGCCAACACGGCCGTGGCGTTCGACACCATCGAACAGACCGTGCGCGATGTGAACTGGGGCTGGCTGATGCGCTATGCGCACGCCAACGGTGCCTCGGCCTTCTTCGTCGTCATCTACGTCCACATCTTCCGCGGCTTCTTCTACGGCTCGTACAAGGCCCCGCGCGAAATGGTGTGGCTGCTGGGCGTCGTGATCTTCCTGCTGATGATGGCCACCGCCTTCATGGGCTACGTGCTGCCCTGGGGCCAGATGAGCTTCTGGGGCGCCAAGGTCATCACCGGCCTGTTCTCGGCCATTCCTTTCGTGGGTGAACCGCTCCAGCAGTGGCTGCTCGGCGGCTTTGCGCCGGACAATGCCGCGCTCAACCGCTTCTTCTCGCTGCACTTCCTGCTGCCGTTCGTGATCTTGGGTGTGGTGATCCTGCACATCTGGGCGCTGCACATCCCGGGCTCGTCGAACCCGACCGGCGTTGAGGTGAAGAGCGAGAGCGACACCGTTCCGTTCTACCCCTACTACGTTGCCAAGGACGGCTGGGCGATCGGCGTGTTCGCTATCCTGTTCTGCGCGGCGGTGTTCTTCTTCCCGAACTACCTCGGCCACCCGGACAACTACATTCCGGCCAACCCGATGAGCACGCCCGCGCACATCGTGCCCGAATGGTACTTCTGGCCGTTCTACGCGATCCTGCGCGCCTTCACGCAGAACTTCCTGTTCATCCCCGCCAAGCTGATGGGCGTGATGGCGATGTTCGGCGCGATCCTGGTGTGGTTCTTCCTGCCCTGGCTGGACAAGTCGCCGGTGCGTTCGGGCGCCTATCGCCCGCTCTACCGCAAGTTCTTCTGGGTTCTGGTGCTGGACATGCTGGTGCTGTTCTACTGCGGCGGCGCCCCGGCTGAAGAACCCTACGTGATGATCAGCCAGCTCGCGGCGCTCTACTACTTCGCGCACTTCCTGATCATCGTTCCGATCGTCTCGGCCATCGAGAAGCCGGATCCGCTGCCCTTCTCCATCACCGAGGCTGTCCTCGGCGCGGA
>FTCZ01005224.1_pt1 | contig 12369 bp, 11 predicted proteins | sample 1658871 | NCBI WGS metagenome assembly FTCZ01 (sample SAMEA3914864, study PRJEB12502) | metagenome | biome: forest; material: soil | place: USA | collected 2012-03-12 | depth 0.3 m
CATGTCATCCCGCTCTATACGCCGGAGTGCCGGCAGTGCCCGTCGTGTTTGTCGCGCAAGACCAACCTGTGCACCGCCATCCGCGCCACCCAGGGGCAAGGGCTGATGCCCGACGGCACCTCGCGCTTCTCCATCGGGGGAGAAAAGCTCTTCCATTACATGGGCTGCTCGACCTTCTCCAACTTCACCGTGCTGCCGGAGATCGCAGTCGCCAAGGTCAATCCCGACGCCCCCTTCGACAAGATCTGCTACATCGGCTGCGGGGTGACCACCGGCATCGGCGCGGTGATCAACACGGCCAAGGTCGAGCAAGGCGCGACCGCGGTCGTCTTCGGCCTCGGCGGCATCGGCCTCAACGTCATCCAGGGTCTTCGCCTTGCCGGCGCCGACATGATCATCGGCGTCGATTTGAACAACGACAAGAAGGCCTGGGGCGAGAAGTTCGGCATGACGCATTTCGTCAATCCGAAGGAGATCGACGGCGACATCGTCCCTTACCTGGTCAACCTGACCAAGCGCGGCGCCGACCAGATCGGCGGCGCCGACTACACCTTCGACTGCACCGGCAACACCAAGGTGATGCGCCAGGCGCTCGAAGCCTCGCATCGCGGCTGGGGCAAGTCGGTCATCATCGGCGTCGCCGGCGCCGGCCAGGAGATTTCGACCCGGCCGTTCCAGTTGGTCACCGGCCGCACCTGGATGGGCACCGCCTTCGGCGGCGCGCGCGGCCGCACCGACGTGCCGAGGATCGTCGATTGGTACATGGAAAAGAAGATCCAGATCGACCCGATGATCACCCATACGCTGAAGCTGGAGGACATCAACAAGGGTTTTGACCTCATGCATGAGGGCAAGTCGATCCGGAGTGTCGTGGTTTATTAGGTGACCGTCCGTGTCCGGATACACTTCGTCGACTGGGAGCGATCGACGATCCATCGGATACGCAATTTTGGCGAGGATCTTTGGCGCAGCTTTCGGGAGGACAAACAAGTTGAGGTCGATCTGGGGGAGATCGACCGCGCCGTGGACGAAGTCACCTATGTCGTGCGACGCAGGTTTTTGAAGAGGAGCCTGACTGAGGTGCATCGCATGCTGGGGGTGCACTTCATGGAAAATGAGGTGGTCATCGACACTGAGTCGCAATGACCGAAAAAGGGAGGAAGTAGGAATGGCGGAAAAACTGCATCACTCGATCGACAACGGCTTGCCCAAGGAAAGTGCTGGCTTTGCCGGCGGCACGCTGGTGTGCCTGTGCACAAGCAAGCCGGTGAAGGTGAAGGTCAAGGGCCAGATCGCCCACAACCACGCCTGTGGCTGCACCAAATGCTGGAAGCCGGACGGCGCGGTGTTCTCGGTCGTGGCCGTTGCCGGCACCGGCGACGTCACCGTCACCGAGAATGGCGACAAGCTCAAGGTGGTCGATCCGGCCGCGCTCATCCAGCGCCATGCCTGCACCGGCTGCGGCGTCCACATGCACGGCCCGGTCGAGCGCGATCATCCGTTCAAGGGGTTGACCTTCATCCATCCCGAACGCTTCGAGGAGGACGGCTGGTCGCCGCCGGGCTTCACCGCTTTCGTCTCCTCGATCATCGAATCCGGTGTCGATCCGAGCCGCATGGACGGCATCCGCGCCCGGTTGAAGTCGATCGGGCTCGAACCTTACGACTGCCTCAATCCCGGCCTGATGGACTATATCGCCACCTGGACGGCGAAGAGGTCCGGGGCGCTTCCAGCCTGACAGACGAGGAATTTTATGCGAAGGGCCGGCCAGCGCCGGCCCTTTTGCACATTTGGAGAAATGATTGCCTGCTCCCATCATCTACGTCGATGCCGACGCCTGCCCGGTCAAGGCCGAGGTCGAGAAGGTCGCGGAGCGCCACGGCACTGTCGTCACCTACGTCTCCAATGGCGGCTTGCGCCCGTCGCGCGATCCGATGATCCGCAATGTCGTCGTCTCCAAGGGAGCGGACGCGGCGGACGACTGGATCGTCGAGAACGCCAGGTCCAACGATATCGTGATCACCGCCGATATCCCGCTTGCCGCCCGCACCGTGGCGCTCGGCGCGCATGTGCTGGGACCGACCGGCCGCCCGTTCACGCCCGAAACCATCGGCATGGCGGTGGCGATGCGCGATCTCAAACAGCATCTGCGCGAGACCGGCGAAAGCCGCGGCTTCAACGCCTCCTTCACGCCGAAGGACAGATCGAATTTCCTCGGCGAACTCGACCGCATCTTGCGGCGGGCGCTCAAATCCGCCACACCGGATTGATCCGAACGCCTTCAAGAGGCCGGTATGGGTGACGACACATCCGTCAAGACGCCGATGCATCAGCATATGCAGTTCGCCTTGGCTTTTGCCATCGGCGTCGTCGCGCTGCTGCTAGCCCTTTTGCTGCGCGCGCCGCTCCCCTACTCCATCGGCGCCAATGTGTTCTTTACCACCTACATCGTGCTGGTGCTGATCCTGATGCCGAAGCTTACCGGCCGCTACCTCAGCAAGAACGCACGCGCCACCGATATGCCGGTGCTTGTGATCTTTGCCATCACACTCTTCGTCGTCATCGTTGCGATCGGGTCCCTGTTCCTGCTGATCAATCAGAAGGACCGGCCCCATACGTTGGAAATTCTGTTCGCCATGCTGTCGATCCCGCTCGGCTGGTTCACCATCCACGCCATGGCGTCGTTGCACTACGCGCATGTCTACTGGAAGGACGGCGACGAGATCGACGCCGCCACCCAGAAGAAACTGCCGGTCGGCGGCCTCGATTTTCCCGGCAAAAAACGACCGGAAGGCTGGGATTTCCTTTACTTCGCAACCGTCATCGGCATGACGGCGCAGACCGCCGACACCGCTATCACGACCTCGCAGATGCGCATGGTCGTGCTTGTCCATTCGATCCTGACCTTCTTCTTCAACACGGTGATCGTTGCCGCAGCGGTCAATCTCGCGGTCAGCCTCGGCGCTCCGTAATAAATCCGTGATAGCATGAAACAACGCTTTGCCTGAGGGCGTATTGGGAGGAAGAACGCGAGCCGGAGGCGGCAAGCGATGCAGGGCCGGAGAAGAACATGGAAGCCATTGCCAGCAATGAGCCGTTAGCCGAGGCCGAGCAGCCCGCGCCGAAAAACAGGCCGCTCATCTACCGGCAATCGGGCTGGACGCGCCTGACCCATTGGCTGTGGGCGTTCTCGCTGTTCTTCATGCTGCTTTCCGGCCTGCAGATCTTCAACGCGCGGCCGCAGCTTTATATCGGCAAGCAGTCCGGCTTCGAGTTCAACAACACCATCCTTGAGATCGGCGCCGAGAACACCGCCAACGGTCCGCGTGGCTTCACCGCAATCTTCGGCCATCGCTTCGACACCACCGGCGTGCTCGGCTGGTCGGGACCGCCGGGACAGCAGACGCAGCGCGCCTTTCCCTCCTGGTTGACGATCCCGTCCTATTACGACCTGGGCACCGCCCGCGTCGTGCACTTTTTCTTTGCCTGGGTGCTGACCACAACGCTGCTGATCTGGCTGATCGCCGGCCTCATCAACGGCCACATCCGCCGTGATCTGGCGCCGCGCCTCGATGACCTGCGCAAGCTGCCGCGCGACATCGTCGACCATGCCAAGCTGAAATTCCATCACACCCGCGAATACAACACGCTGCAGAAAATGGCCTATGGCGGCGTGCTCTTCGTGCTGCTGCCGCTGATGATCGTCACCGGGCTTGCCATGTCGCCGAGCATGGATTCTGTGCTGCCCTGGCTCAACGAAATTCTGGGCGGCAGGCAAACGGCGCGCACCATCCATTTCACCGTCATGCTGCTTCTCGTCGGCTTCTTCATCATCCACATCCTGATGATCCTCGCCGCCGGCCCGATCAACGAGCTGCGCTCGATCGTCACCGGCTGGTACCGCACCGACCCGCCCGCCAAGCACGACGACCCGACCGAGAGGAGCGCCTGACATGGCAAAGTTTCAAATCAGTCGCCGCAAGTTCCTGACCGCCAGCAGCCTCGGCCTGTCCGGCATCGCACTATCCGGCTGCGACGCCTTCGATAGCGGGCTGGGCATCGGCGGCGGCCTGCGCAGCTTCCTCGAAAACGCCAACAGCCTGACGTACCGCGCGCAGCGCCTGCTCGCCGGCCGCGACGCCCTGGCGCCCGAATTCACCGAGGCCGACATCCGCCAGCCGCAGCGCCCGAACGGCGTCACCGCGCCGGACGACGACACCTACAAGGGACTGCTCGCCAACAATTTCGCCGACTGGCGTCTGGAGGTTACCGGCCTGGTTGAAAAACCGCTGTCGCTCAGCCGCGAGCAGCTGCAGAACATGCCGAGCCGCACCCAGATCACCCGCCACGACTGCGTCGAAGGCTGGAGCTGCATCGCCAAATGGACCGGCACGCCATTGTCGCTGGTGCTGGACCAGGCCGTGGTGAAGCCGCAGGCGCGCTACGTCATGTTCCACTGCCTCGACACGATCGAGCAGAGCCTCTCCGGCGACGTGAAGTACTACGGCACCATCGACCTGATCGATGCCCGTCACCCACAGACGATCCTCGCCTATGGCTTGAACGGCAAGCCGCTGCCGGTCGAGAACGGCGCTCCTCTTCGGGTCCGCGTCGAGCGCCAGCTCGGCTACAAGATGCCGAAATACCTCTACAAGATCGAGCTGGTCGACAGCTTCGCCAATGTCGGCGGCGGCCGTGGCGGTTATTGGGAAGACAATGGCTACGACTGGTATGGCGGCATTTGATGGCCCTCGCCTGCAGGCCGAGCATAACCTCTCTTCAGCCGAGTTGAACGCAATCGAAGAGCGGCTTAATCGCGACAACCGACAGCTGACGGGCCGGCATGACGACCGCAGCCTCGTCTATGTGCTGCGCGACGAGGCAGGGCACGCTGTCGGCATCGCCGCTGGCTATTCCTGGGCCGGCATCGCCGAGCTTAAGCTGATGTGGGTCGACGACGCCTGCCGAGGCAGTGGCCACGGCAGAAAACTGCTCGACGCCTTCGTTGCCGAGGCGGCCAATCGGGGAGCGCAGCGTGTCTGGATTTCAACGCACGATTTCCAGGCGCCTGGCCTTTACGAAAAGGCCGGCTTCGAGCGGGTAGCGGAACTCGAAGGATGGCCCGAAGGCCATTCCAACATCATCCTCTGCAAGACGATTGCAACCGACCGCGCAATTTCTTGTCCTGGTGCGCAAGCGGGAGCAGGACTAGAATCCGGACACCATAAGCAAGCAGCAGGACCGGCCTTGAGCGCTGCCCTGACAAAAATTCAACAGCTGATGTCAGCAGCTTTTCTGGGATTTTCCATCTCTGGGTTCGCCTTTTATTGGCTCATCGAGATGAATTTCGAGAACTACGCGCGGCCCTTTTCACCCGACCCCGCAAAAGACTTCACATCCCTGGTTCACAACAAGATGGGCGATTTCTACGGAACGCCATTTGAAGGTTTCACTGCCCAATACGGCATGTCCTTCCTGGTGCCCTTGCTCCTTGCCGGCGCGGTGCTGTCTCCGGAAGTCCGCGCAGGCAAAAAGCCCGCCGACACGATTGCAGTCCGCAGATGTTTCTTGATCGTGGCTATCTTGTCGTTCGCAGTTTTGGCCACCCTGTGGGAAAGCGGCTTTTAGATAACCATCGGCCTCTCACGCCACCTTATCCAACAGCGGCTTCAACGCCGGGTGAATCTCTGGCGACGCGTGCTTGATCAGCGTCAGCAGCGCGCGCTCATTATCGCGCAGCGGGCGCCGGCCGTCGCCCAGGCGCTCGGCCAGCCATTTGGCCTCACCGGCGTCGACCGTTTCGGCGCGGCGGGCGAGCGCTTCGACCGCGCGGTTCTTGGCTTCCCATTCGGCTTCGATGTCACCGGGCGACTGGTACGCTTCCCGGATGCCGGCGAGCCCGCCCGAAACCATGCGGCTGAAGAAACCGCCAAGCGTCGGCGCCGCCTCGTCGAGGAAGTTTTCGTGACGCAACGCCACCTCGCGTGTCGGCGGCTCGTAACCGGCCGAGCACATGACGTAGTTGGCGATCGCCTTGACGAAGAGATCGTTCCAGGAAGGGTCGTTGTCGGATGCCGCGGTATCGTCGTTGATCCTGAACAGGATCTCCGCCTCGGCCTTGGTGACGGCGATGTTGCCGTCGCCGCCATAGGCATAGAGGATGCGGCGCAGCAGATCGACCTCCGCTTTGGCGATCAGCCCCGGAACCAGCGTACCGCCGAGCATCAGCGGCCCCTTGCCGTCGATCACCGCGTGGGCGACCTGTTCCAGCGCATAGGCCGAAAGCTGTGCCGGCGAGGATTTTGCTTCCTCCAGCACATGCACCAGAAGCTCAAGCTCGGTGCGGCTGTCGACCACGCCGTCGCGCGAGATGGTGCGCACCAGCCAGTCGGCGTTCGCTTGCGAAATATAGCCTTCAGGCTTTTCCTGATGGACGATGTAATCGGTCACCGCCTCGACGAAGAACGGCGCCCATTCGCCGCATTTGTCGCGCGCCGTCTGGTCGAGCGCGAACAGCGCTTCGGCCTCGCCGGGGCTCACCACGCCGTCGGCGAACACCTCGCGCCGCAGCATCGCCACGTCCTCAGCCGTAATCTTGTTCTTCGAGGTCAGCCCCGCCACCGGAGCGCTCATGATCAATTCGCCCATCTGCCGTCCCTGCCCTGTCGCCCGTTGCTGGCGAGCCTATGTTGTCCCGTCGGTTTATCAGCATTGTCTTGAGAAACCGGCAAATGGCGTGGTTAGCGAAGACTTGTCGGCGCGGCGATCTAGGTGTCAAGTCAGGCCGAGTCGCAGTCGAAGACGGGCGCGAAGCGACCAAACTGGTGGCTTCGGAGAACCAGAGCGGACCGTACTTTCGTATGTGAGCACCGGAAGCCGCCATTTGCAGGCCGGCCTCACCTGAATATCAACGCACCATAAATGTCGCTGGGAGGTGACAAGGTGTCGCCGACGGGCTATGGATGGCGCGTCGAGGGCTCAGGCGACTGAGTCCTACCTGTTTGCGGGAGAGAGCAGCGAAAGCTGTCGCCGAAGGGGAAATCGCCCGAAATCTCTCAGGCAAAAGAACCGTGGACGGGGAAGACAACTCTGGAAAGTCGGGAATCTTCCCGCGCCGAAGGTGTAAGCGCCGCTGACAGAGTTCCGGCTGCGCGAGTCTCTCAGGCTTCAGACAGAGGGGCACGACTAGGCTGCCAATGGCGGTCGATTGCCGTGCGACTCTGGAGAAGACATGACGAGCCAAGACACCAGACACCTGCCCCTTGAGGATTTGCATCAAGCCGCCGGCGCGCGCTTCGGCGCCTTCGCCGGCTGGTCGATGCCGCTGACCTACCCGGCCGGCGTGATGAAGGAACATCTTCACACGCGCGAGCATGCCGGCCTGTTCGACATCTCGCACATGAAGCTGTTCGTCGTCAGCGGCCCGGGCGCCGCCGGCCTTCTCGACCGCGCCTGCCCGCTCGATGTCGGCGCGCTCGAGATTTCACAGTCCAAATACACTTTCTTCCTCAACGAGGCCGCCGGCATCATCGACGACCTGATCGTGACCCGGCTCGGCGACGATCGTTTCATGGTCGTGGCCAATGCCGGCAACGCGGTCGAAGACGAAAAGCACCTCAGGGCGTTGGCCGCGGATTTCGACGTCAGGGTCGAACCGCTCGACCGCGTCTTCCTGGCGATCCAGGGTCCCGATGCCTGGGCAGCGCTTGCGCGGGCCGGCATCGAGACCGGCACGCTGCTGTTCATGCATGGTGTCGAGCCGCGACCTAACTGGTTCATGAGCCGCTCGGGTTATACCGGCGAGGACGGCTTCGAGATCGGCCTGCCGGAAGCGGACGCGCGGGATCTTGTGGCGAAACTGTTGGAGGACGAGCGCGTGCAGTGGATCGGCCTCGCCGCGCGCGACAGCTTGCGCCTCGAAGCCGGGCTCTGCCTGCACGGCCAGGACCTCACGCCCGAGATCGACCCGGCAAGTGCCGGCCTGATGTGGGCAATTCCCAAGGAGGTGCGCGCTTCCGGCCATTTCATCGGCGCGGATGCCCTACGCTCGATCCTGGAGCGCGGCCCGGCGCAAAAGCGTGTCGGCCTGAAGCCCGACGGCCGCCAGCCAGTGCGCGCGGGTGCTGCCCTGATCGACGCTGAAGGCAATACGGCGGGCCACGTCGCTTCCGGTGGCTTCGGCCCCTCGGCCGGGCACCCAGTCGCCATGGGTTATGTCAACGCCCCGCTCGCCAAGTCCGGCACAAGACTCTTCGCCGACGTGCGCGGGACAAAAATCCCGATCGACGTCGTTTCCCTGCCTTTCACCCCACACCGCTACCGCAAAGGATAAGGCCCGATGGCAAAGACCTATTTCACCGAAGACCACGAATGGCTGCGCGTCGAAGGCGGCGTCGCCACCGTCGGCATCACCGATTACGCGCAGGAGCAGCTCGGCGATCTCGTCTTCGTCGAACTGCCTGAAATCGGCCGCAAGCTGGCCAAGGGCGATACCGCCGTCGTCGTCGAATCCGTCAAGGCGGCATCGGATGTCTACGCCCCGGTCGACGGCGAGATCACCGAAGCCAACGCTTCGCTGTCGGCCGACCCCTCGCTGGTCAATTCGGCGGCGACCGGCGACGGCTGGCTCTGGAAGATGAAACTGGCCGACGAAGGCCAGCTCGCAGGCCTGATGGATGAGGCCGCCTACAAAGCCCATATCGGCTGATACCAGGACAGAAAGACATGACCGCAGCACTTACCCCCTTCTCGGCCCGCCATATCGGTCCGGGCGTCAACGATGTCAGAGCCATGCTTGCCGTGATCGGCGTTCCGTCCGTCGAGACGCTGATCAGCCAGGCCGTGCCGCAGTCGATCCGCCTCGACTTGCCGCTGACGCTGCCTGCGCCGGCCAGCGAAGCGGAAGCGCTGGCAGAATTGTCGGCGATCATGGCGAAGAACACGGTGCTGAAGAGCTTCATCGGCGCCGGCTATCACGGCGTCCTTGTGCCGCCGGTCATCCAGCGCAACCTGTTCGAGAACCCGGCCTGGTACACGGCCTACACGCCCTATCAGGCCGAGATCAGCCAGGGCCGGCTGGAAATGCTGTTCAATTTCCAGACCCTGGTTGCCGAGCTTACCGGCCTGCCTGTGGCGTCGGCCTCACTGCTCGACGAGGCCACCGCTGTCGCCGAGGCCGTCGGCATTGCGCTGCGCCACCACCGCGACAAGCGCACCAAGGTGGCGCTCGCCGGCACACCGCATCCGCAGACGCTGGATGTCGTGCGCACCCGCGCCGAGCCCCTTGGCATCGAGGTCGATGGCGAGACCATCGACGACAACACTGCGGCCTTGCTCGTCTCCTGGCCCGACACTTTCGGCGTCTATGGCGACCACAAGGCGGCGATCGACAAGGCCCGCGCCACCGGCGCGCTGGTCGTCTTCATCGCCGATCCGCTTGCCCTGACGCTGACCGACGCGCCGGCCGCACTCGGCGCCGACATCGCCGTCGGCCCGATGCAGCGCTTCGGCGTGCCGATGGGCTTTGGCGGCCCGCACGCCGCCTATTGCGCCGTCTCCGACAAATTGACGCGGCTGATGCCCGGCCGCCTTGTCGGCCAGTCGACCGACACCAGAGGCCGCCCGGGCTACCGGCTGGCGCTGCAAACGCGCGAGCAGCACATCCGCCGCGACAAGGCCACCTCCAACATCTGCACCGCGCAGGCGCTTTTGGCCAACATGGCGACGGCCTATGCGATCTGGCACGGTGCGGCCGGCCTGCAAGCGATTGCCGGGCGCATCCATGGCCTCGCCGACCGCCTTGCTTCCGGCCTCAAGGCAGCGGGCGTTTCCGTGCTCGGCGCAAGCCGCTTCGATACGGTAACAGCCGAGGTGAAGGGCAAAGCCGGCGCGATCGCCACCGCCGCCGAAAAGACCGGACGTCTGCTGCGTGTCATCGATGCCGACCGCGTCAGCATCGCCTTCGACGAGACTTCGACGCAAGAAGACCTCGAGGCCATCGCCGCTCTGTTCGATGCCAAGCCCGGCGCGACCGATGCCGGCTCCATGCCGGGCAAGCCGCGCGGCAAAGCGTTCCTGACCCAGCCGGTCTTCCACGAGAACCGCTCCGAGACCGAGATGATGCGCTTCCTGCGCCGTCTCGCCGACAAGGATCTGGCGCTCGACCGCACCATGATCCCGCTTGGATCCTGCACCATGAAGCTCAACGCGGCGGCCGAGATGATGCCGGTGAGTTGGCCGAGCGTCGCCAATCTGCATCCCTTCGCGCCAGCCGATCACTCGGCCGGCTATCGCGCGATGGTCGGCGAACTGGAAGGCTGGCTGTCGGAGATCACCGGCTTCGACGCCGTCAGCCTGCAGCCCAATGCCGGCAGCCAGGGCGAATATGCCGGGCTGCTGGCCATTCGCGCCTATCATCGTTCGCGCGGCGAAGGGCATCGCACCGTCTGCCTGATCCCGTCCTCCGCGCACGGCACCAATCCGGCGAGCGCGGCGATGGCCGGTATGAACGTCGTCGTCGTGCGCTGCCTGGACGACGGCAATATCGACATGGACGATCTGCGCGCCAAGGCCAACGAGCATTCGAAAAACCTTGCCGCGCTGATGTTCACTTATCCTTCGACACATGGTGTCTACGAGGAAGGCGCGCGCCATCTCTGCGCCCTCATCCATGAGCATGGCGGCCAGGTTTATTTCGACGGCGCCAACCTCAACGCGCTGGTCGCCCTGGCACGTCCCGCCGACATCGGCGCCGACGTCTGCCACATGAACCTGCACAAGACCTTCTGCATTCCGCATGGCGGCGGCGGTCCGGGCGTCGGCCCGATCGGCGTCAGGGCGCATCTGAAACCCTATCTGCCGGGCCATGTCACCGAAGGCTCAGGCCATGCCGTGGCAGCCGCCCCCTTCGGCAGCGCGTCCATCCTGCCGATCACCTGGATGTATATCCGCATGATGGGCGCCTCCGGCCTGAAGCAGGCGACGGAGACGGCGATCGTTTCGGCCAACTACGTGGCGACGCGGCTCGCGCCGCACTTCCCGCTTCTCTACAAGGGCAGGAACGACCGCATCGCGCATGAATGCATCCTCGACACGCGCGTGCTCAAGGACAGCGCCGGCATCAGCGTCGACGACATTGCCAAGCGGCTGATCGACTACGGCTTCCATGCCCCGACCATGTCGTTCCCGGTCGCCGGCACGCTGATGGTCGAACCTACGGAATCCGAGCCCAAGCGCGAGCTCGACCGTTTTTGCGAGGCGATGATCGCGATCGCCGGCGAGGCGGCGAAGGTGGCGAAAGGCGAGTGGCCGCTCGCCGACAATCCATTGGTCAATGCCCCGCACACGGCGGCGGAGGCTCTGGCCGGTGAGTGGAAGCATCCCTATTCGCGCCTTGAGGCAGCCTACCCGGCGGGCGACGCCGATCTTTCAGCAAAATACTGGCCGCCGGTGTCGCGCATCGACAACGTCGCCGGCGACCGCAACCTGGTCTGCTCCTGCCCGCCGTTGTCTGAATATCTCGGCGCCGCCGAATAGCTGTCAGGGATCGCTCAGGCCGAGCGCAGGGCCGGCCCGGTATCGGGCTGGTCTGGTTTGGCCTGGAGCAGGACGCGATTTCGCCCGCCGCGCTTGGCGGCGTAGAGTGCCGCGTCGGCATCCGCCAGCACCTCATCCAGCGGACGGCCGTCAGCCGTGCCGAATCCCATGCCGCCACTGACGGTGCTGCGCAACGGACCACGATGCGTTGGAACGATCTCGGTGCCGAAGGCCACCCCGATCCGGCTTGCCATGTCATGCGCCTTCTCGGGTGTCATGCGCGACAGGACGAGCGCGAACTCCTCGCCGCCCAGGCGGAAGGCTTCGACGCCGGTCTTGCCATACTTCCTGATCACCGACGCGAAGCGACACAGAACCTGGTCGCCGACCGGATGGCCGTAGACATCGTTGGTCCGCTTGAAATGATCGAGGTCGAACATCGCGATCGCCATGAACGGACCGAAGCCGCGATCGCCGTAAAGCGTCGTTAGCGCCCGCCGGTTCATCAGTCCGGTCAACGGATCGGTCATGGTCTCGGCCTTGAGTTCGAGCTGCGCCTGCAAATGGTGCAGCGACAGCGTCAGCGCGCCAAGGCCGGTCATGCAGGCGACGGCGACGACCGAATTCAGCCGCTCGGCCCAGTTGTCGGGTGCCGCGCCGAGCACCCATTGTCCATGGAACACCAGCATCAGGCCGCAGAGCGCGAACGATATGCCGCAGGCGCCACTCAAGAAGGAAACGACCAGCAGGATCCGGCGATCGTGATCGCCCTTCATCCAGAACATCGTCCCGATCGCGGCAAGCAGCGCCGTCACTGTCGAATAGGTGATAATG
>FTCZ01001939.1_pt1 | contig 12366 bp, 7 predicted proteins | sample 1658871 | NCBI WGS metagenome assembly FTCZ01 (sample SAMEA3914864, study PRJEB12502) | metagenome | biome: forest; material: soil | place: USA | collected 2012-03-12 | depth 0.3 m
CCCCCTGTCTTTGGCCAGCGGGCCGAGCCAATACGCATTCACGCCGAGGTTCTTGAGCACCTCGACGTTCGCCGGCGCGCGGGCATGCTGTTCCATGAGGATGCGCTGGCCCGCATCCAGCGCCTGCGCGGCGCCCCTGGAATCGCCGCGCGCGCGGCGCACTTCGGCGATGACCTGCAGCGCCTGCGCGCGCTGGGCCAGCGCGGTCATGCTGGACTCCTGTTCGCCCTTGGCGCCGAGGTAGTCGAGGGCCTTGGTACTGACGCCGTCGAGCAGGTCGAGGCGGCCGAGGGGACGCAGCTTGTCGGCGAAATCGCCCAGCATATAGCCCATCAGGCCCTCGGCCTCGAGGCGGCGCTGCTCGGCCAGCTTGCGCGAGGCGGTGGCGCTGATGCCCAGCGCCAGGGCCAGCAGCGCGAGCACGACGATGCTGCCCATGGCCATCAGCCGCAGGCGCTCGCCCCTGCGCGCGCGGTGCAGCGACAGGCGGATCAGCTGCGCCTGGTCTTCGCTCAGGGCGAACTGGCCGGATTCCTGCAGCGCCCGCGCCGCTTCCAGCTGTTTACCGCGCGGCAGCAGCAGCTCGGCGCTGCGCCCTTCGCGCACCCAGCGCGCGGCCTGGTTGGCCAGCCGCGCATGCTCCAGCAAGGCGCTCTTGTGGACGTCGATCCATTCGCGCATGCGCGGCCAGCGCCGCAGGATGGCTTCGTGGGCGATGCCGAAACCGGGCACCTCGCCCAGCAGCTCGCTGACGAAGAGGCGCGATTCGACCAGGGCGTCGACCACCCGGCGCTCGGCCTCGCCGCGCAGCGCCGACCACGGCGCCCGGCGGCTGGTCACGGTCTCCTCGTTGGCCGCGATGACCACCACCAGCGACATGACCCGCTCCAGCGCGGCCTTCTGCGCCTCGTCGAAGCGGGCGACCACCTGCTCGGCGCGCTGCGCGATCGCGCCCTCGACGCCGCCGAGCTGGCGGAAGGCGTCGAAGCCCAGCTCGCCGCTGTCGCTGCGCAGGGCATACAGCTCCTGCAGGCAGTACTGCAGCAGCGGCAAGGCGTCCGGGCTGGCGGCGGCGCTTTCGCACAGCACGTCGTCCAGGCGCGCCTGGGTCTGGGGATCGGTGCCGAAGGAGAGCCCGGCGGCGGCCACCGGCAGCCGGATGATCTGGGCGATCTCGGCGAAGCTGGGCGGCGCCAGGTCGAAGTGGGCGCCGTTCGGCTTCCCCTCCATCAGCAGCGGATGGCGGGCGATGTGGGGATAGAAGTCGTTGCGGCAGCCGATCACCAGCAGGGCCGCGCCGCTGCGGGCCAGCGCCTCGATGGTGCCCAGCAGCGCTTCGCGTTCCGCGTCAAGGCAGCGGCCCGGCGCGAACAGGGCCTCGGCATGGTCGATGAAGATGCCGAAGCGCAGCCGGCCGTAGTCCCCCTGTCCCGCGTCCAGGGCCTGCGCCATCTGGCGCAGCACGCCTTCACGATCCTGTTCGAGGCGCTTCGCGAGGGATACCGCGCTGTCGCCGGGGAAGACGCCGTCGTCGCCGGCCTGCAGGTCGAGCATGGCGCCGGCCAGGGCCACCAGCAGGCTCTGCTCGCCCTGCTCGGCGAGATCGAAGACGGTGGTGGACAGCAGGGCCGCTTCGCCGCCGCGCAGCGCCGGCGCCAGCGCCGGGAACAGGCCGGCCCGCACCAGCGAGGACTTGCCGGAGCCGCTGGGCCCGAGCACCAGCTGCAGCGCCAGGCCGGCCCCGATCTGAGCGTCCACCGACTTCAGCAGCCGGCGGATGGCCTCGTCGCGTCCGAAGAAGACCTGGGCATGCGTTTCATCGAAGGCGGCCAGCCCGCGGAACGGGGTCCGGTCCGCCCACCTGCCGGCCGTCCCCGCCCCCGATTTGCCGAAGCTGACCGGGGCCAGGGTGCGGTAGCCGCGCTTGCGCACCGTTTCGATATAGGTGGGCGCGCTGGCGGTGTCGCCGAGCAGGCGCCGCAGCTGGGCGAGGACCTTGTGGACGGGATTGTCGCCGTAGACATCGGTGCGCCAGCACTGCGCCAGCAGCTCGTCGGCGCTGACGGTCCGGCCGGCCGCCTTGCACAGGACCACGAGCACTTCCATGGCCCGCGGCTCCATCTGCTTGCGTTCCCCCGACTGGTGAATGCTGTTGGTCGTGGGATCGACCAGCCATTCGCCAAAAAGAAATTGCTGTGATTCCATTACGGGGGATAGATGCCGAAAAGAAAATAGTGATTTTGAGCATCATATCATCCCGGCATGCAAAATGGGAAAGGCTGGGTCGCGGCCTTGCGCGCCGGGGTATAATCGGGCCTGGGTAATCGTACCGCTTGGTACGACAGGATTCGCGCTGGTCGGGCCGCCACGCGGCCTGATCGCGCCCATATGACTCGTTTCCTCTCGAATACCTTCAAGGAATTTGCCGCATCCGGAAAAGCCGGCGGCACCGTCCTGATCCTCTGCACCCTCGTCTCCCTGCTGCTGGCGAACTCGCCGCTGGGCGGGCAATACCTGCACTTCTGGCATCGGCCCTTCGCCGGCCTGACGGTGGAAAACTGGGTCAACGACGCCTTGATGGCGGTGTTCTTCCTGCTGATCGGGCTCGAACTGGAACGCGAACTGGTCGACGGCGAACTGTCCGAGCCGAAGAACGCCCTGCTCCCGGTCATGGCGGCGGCCGGCGGGATCGTCGTCCCGGCGCTCATCCATTTCGGCCTGAACCAGGGCACGCCGACGCAGGCCGGACTCGGCATCCCGATGGCCACCGACATCGCCTTCGCCCTCGGCGTGCTGGCCCTGCTGGGCAGCCGCGTGCCGGCCTCTCTGAAGGTCTTCCTCACCGCCCTGGCAGTGATGGACGACCTCGGGGCCATCGTCGTGATCGCCCTCTTCTATACGGCGGAAGTCTCGATCGGCTGGCTGGCCGCGGCGCTGGCGGTGTTCGTCCTGCTGGTGCTGCTGAACCGGATGGGGCGCGTGATGGCCCTGGCGCCCTATCTGCTGGGCGGGGTCCTGATGTGGTTCTGCATGCTGAAGTCCGGCGTGCACGCGACCATCGCCGGCGTCCTGCTAGCCTTCGCGATACCGCATCCCGCCAGGCTCGAACACCTGCTGCACAAGCCGGTGGCCTTCCTGGTCTTGCCCATCTTTGCGCTGGCGAATACCGGCGTGACGATCGGCGCGGACTGGGCGCAAGGACTGCTGGCATCCAACAGCCTGGGCATCGCCCTCGGCCTGGGCGCCGGAAAGCCGGTCGGGATCGTGCTGGCCAGCTTCGCCGCCGTGTCGTTCGGCCTGTGCCGCCTGCCGTCCGGCCTGGCCTGGCGGCACGTGATCGGCGCCGGCCTGCTCGGCGGGATCGGCTTCACCATGTCGATCTTCATCACCAAGCTCGCCTTCCCGGGCGAGGCCGGCGTCGTCAACGCTTCGAAGATGGCGATCCTGGTCGCCTCGCTGGCATCCGGCGTGGCCGGCTTCACATGGTTAAGGCTGGGCGGCGCAGCGGCGGGCGATCCACAGGGCCGGCGTGCAGCTTGAACACGCCGACGGCGTCCGACAGGTGATGCGCCTGCTCTTCCAGACTGGCCGCGGCGGCCGCGGCCTCTTCGACCAGCGCGGCGTTCTGCTGGGTGGATTGATCCATCTCGACGATGGCAATGTTGACCTGCTCGATACCCGCGCTCTGCTCCGCGCTGGCGGCGGCGAATTCGTTCATCAGCGCGGCGACCTTGTTCACCGAGCTGACGATGTCGCTCATCGTGCTGCCGGCCTGGTCGACCAGGCGGCCGCCGGCGTCGACCTTGGCGACCGAATCCTCGATCAGCGCCTTGATCTCCTTGGCCGCGCCGGCCGAACGCTGCGCCAGGTTGCGCACCTCGGCCGCCACCACGGCGAAGCCGCGGCCCTGTTCGCCGGCCCGGGCCGCCTCCACCGCGGCGTTGAGCGCGAGGATATTGGTCTGGAAGGCGATGCTGTCGATGACGCCGATGATCTCGGCGATCTTGCCCGAGCTTTGCTTGATCGCCCCCATGGTCGAGACGACCTGGGTGACGACTTCGCCGCCACGGCTCGCGTGGTCGGCGGCCGAGACGACGAACTGCCTGGCCTGGCGCGCGTTGTCGGCATTGGTCTTGACGATCGAGGTGAATTCTTCCATCGACGAGGCGGTTTCTTCCAGGCTGCCCGCCTGCGCTTCGGTGCGTGAAGACAGGTTCAGGTTGCCGGCGGCGATCTGCGCCGAGGCCGTGGCGATGGTGTCGGTGCTCGAACGGACCGCGCTGACCGTGTGCGTCAGGCTGGCCACCATGGTCTTGAGCGCTTCCATCAGGCGCCCGGTTTCGTCGCCGCGCGTGACCTCGATCCGCGTCGTCAGGTCGCCCTGGGCGACGGTTTCGGCGAGCGCCACCGCTTCGCCGATCGGGCTGGTCACGGACTTCGTGATCAGGTAGCCGGCAAGGGCCGAGACGACCGTCGCCAGGGCCAGCAGCGCCAGCAGGAGGACGGTGGCGTCGTGCGAGGCTTCGGCGGCCTCCCGGCCCAGCTGGTCGACGCGCTCGGTTTCGTGCTTGAGCAAGGCGTCGAGACGGCCGAAATAGGCGTTTTGCAGCGGGATCACGGTAGAAAACAGGAAGTCGACGGCGGCCGCGCGATCGCCCTTGTTGAACTGCTCGATGGCTTGTGCGCGCTTGGCGGTGAAGGCCGCGAAGGCAATGCCCTGGTCGCCGAGCAGCTTCCTTTCCTCGTCCGAGCTCATCAGCTGGCCGAGCCTGGCGGCGGCTTCGCTGCCGATGCGGTCGGCATCGAGCACGGCGTCGAAGAACTTGGCCGATTGCGCCGGGTCGGTCGCCAGCATGGCGTTGCGCAAGGCTTGCGCGCCGCGGTTGGCATAGCTGCGCATGACGTTGGTCTGCTCGACCGCCACATAGCGCTGCTTGACGATCTGGTCGGTGAGTGCGCTGGTATGGTGGATGCGGTTAATGCCGATCAGCGACATCAGCAACATGATGGCGATCGTGATGCTGAAACCGATCGCCAGGCGCGAACCGATACGGAAATTCGAAAGCATAGGGTCTTTCTTGAGAAGAGAGGACAGTCGCATTTATGCTAGCTCATAATTTCCCAGTGGAAAGCGGCAATCAAGCTGTTCGGGACAAAATGCAACACTTGTCCGCCTGTCGACGCGCGCGGATTTGTCATGATGCTCACATTTTTGCATCGGGCGTATCATGATGTCATGGAGTGCACTCCCATGAGAGGCCCAATGAACAGTTTGCTGGTCTTCGATTACGAGACGACAGGCCTGGATCCGAGCCGTGACCGGCCGATGCAGTTCGCCTGCATTCGCACGGATATGGAAATGAAGCTCATCGGCAAGCCGATGACCCTGTACTGCAAGCCCTATCCGGACCTCCTGCCCGATCCCGATGCCTGCGTCATCACCGGCATCACGCCGCAGCTGTGCGAGGAAGCGGGCCTCCCGGAACTGCAGTTCGTCGGGGAAGTCCGCCGCCAGATGACGATGCCGGGAACGATTTCCTTCGGCTACAACTCGATCGCCTTTGACGACGAGATCACGCGCTTCATGTTCTGGCGGAACCTGATCGACCCCTATGCCCGCGAATGGAAGGACGGATGCGGCAGGTGGGACCTGATCGGGCTGGTGCGCGCCGTCCACGCCCTGCGCCCCGACACGCTGGCGTGGCCGCGCGACGACCAGGGCAATCCCTCCTTCAAGCTGGGGCGCCTCAGCAAGGCGAACGGCCTGCCGCACGAACTGGCGCACGATGCGCTGTCCGACGTGGTCGCCACCATCGCGCTTGCACGGCTGATCAGGCAGCGGCAGCCGGCGCTGTACGCGCATTGCTTCGCGATGCGCGACAAGACCCTGGCACTGCAGGAGATGGATCCGGAACAGCAGGCGCCCTTCCTCCATATCGGGCGCGGCTCGCCGGAGACCGCCGGGGTCCGGATCATGATGCCGGTCGCCGCCCATCCCACCAACAGGAACGAAGTCATCGCCTGGGACCTGGCCGCGGATCCGCGCCAGCTGCTCGACATCGACGCCGAGACCCTGCGCCGGCGCTTGTTCACCGGGCAGGAAGACCAACCCGAGGGCTTCAGCCGGATGCCCATCCACTGCATCGCCGCGAACAGGTCGCCGACCGTGTTCCGGAGGCTGGACCTCCTGTCGCCGGAGCGGGCGTCCGAGCTGGGCGTCGACCTCGACGCGGCGCTGGCGAACGTCGCCGACATGCGGGACGTGCTGCGGGCGGTCGACCTGCCCCGGTTGCTGCAGGTGGCGTTTGCGCGGCCGTCCTTCGACGGCGATCCCGAGGAGGCCCTGTACGCGGGCTTCATCGGCAACGACCGCCGCACGCTCGACCAGCTCTTGACCCTGGACCCCGCCAACCTGGCGTCGGTCCGGCCGGAATTCAGCGATCCCAGGCTGACCGCCCTCTTCCTGCGCTACAAGGCGCGCCACTATCCCGAATTCCTGTCCCAGCGGGAGCAGGACAAGTGGGAAGAGCACCGCTTCGACAAGCTGATCTCGGGCTATCCCGGCAGCCGCACGGTCTCGATGGTCCGGGCCGCGGTCGCCGATTGCCGGCGCAAGCTGGGCCAGTCGGCGGATCCTCTCGATGCGGCTAAATATGAAATCCTGGATCAGGTGCTGGCGTATGCGAACGGCCTGGCCGCCGAGATCGATCCTTTCGATACCGCCGGACCGGCCGAGCTTCCGCCCCCTGCGCCGGCGGCGCCCCCCGCGCCCGTCCCGTCGGCGACGCCGGTCCAGCCCGACCTGTTTGGCGGCGCCGATGTGACGCCAGGCACGGTCCGGACCAGGAGGCGCCGGTAGACGGGTGGCCCCGGCCCATTCGCTCAGGTATCACGCAAGCGGGCGAGCTCCGGGCTGGCGGCGTAGGCCGATGCGAGTCGTTCGGTCAGCCGCTGAAGGTCGAAGCGGCCCGCATACCGGCTGCCCTCCCGCAGTTGGTAGCGGATGGTGAGACGCCCCCGGTCGTCGGCCTCGAGAAGATAATGGTCGGCGAGGCTTTCGGGTACAGGCGGCAGCGGCATGCCGATGCGGTCCATGAAGCTTGTCAGCTCGCCCGTCGCCCGCACGCGCACGGAGTAGGCTTTTGCGCGCACCATGGCATCGTCGGGGTCGAGTCCGGCAAGAACAAGCGCCTGGGCACGCACGGCCGCGCCGAGGCGCAAGGACAGCTCGTCGTGGGCGTGCGCCGCCAGTCCGGTGGCGTAGCGGACCGCGCCTGGACCTGCGTTGCCCGGTAGTGTGATGCTGTCGAAGAGCGTGGCGACATCGTCGTCCCGCAGGGTTTCGCGATAGACCGGATGCAGCGCCGATATGCCCACTTCGGCGTGCGGGTCATCGGCCAGGCAGCGCTCGCGCAGCGCCTGGTAGGCGGGGTCGGCTTCGAGTGCGGGGCCGGGAAAGCGCAGTTCGCGCTCGAGGCGCTGGCCGTCGTACTCTGCGATGCGCGCGGCGCGGAACTCTTCGCGGGTGGACTCGGGGGTGGGCCAGCGCTTGTGGTAGGCGGCGAAGACGGTGCAGATGCCGAGGTAGTAGGCCAGGTTGCGCAGGGTTTCCGGCTGGACGAAGGGCAGGTCCAGTTGAGAGGTCGAGGCCGCCTTGCTGCGTCTTGGTTTTGGGGTCATGGCTGCGCGTCTTTATCGGCGTTCCACCGCATTGGCATCCCCGCCATTTGATCGATATGGCATCACAGGATAATACAAATCATCTTCCCGATTGAGCACGTGTCCTGCTCGCCTTTCCTCTCCTCAATCTCCGTCTGCGCTTGTTCAAGCACAATTCTGGAAGCAATTCGCTCGTTAGAATCGATTCGTTAGGGGAAGTAACTACTAGAAAATTCCCCTGGGAACGGACGGGAGATAGCCATGGCATGTCGAGGTCGTCCATTGCGAATGCGATCAAGTCCTCCGCTCGGGAACGCACGCGGTCGCGCCTGCCTACGGGCACCCGGCCGCAACCGGGAGCGAGGTGCGTTCGCGATCTTGCTTGCTCCCCTACTCCTGCTGATCATCGCCGTTTGTGGGTTGGCCCTGGATGCCAGCTTGATGTACAACCGCAAGGTGGAGCTGAGCGGGCTGGCAAAGGCTGCGGCGCTGGCGGCCGCCCAGGAACTGAATGGGACCAGCAAGGGAATTATTGCGGCACAGCTGAAGGCCAGGGAAGTTGCCGAGCGATTTTCCTACCAGTATGGCGTCTCGGTGACGTGGGACGATACCGCGCTCAGGTTCGGTACCTCGCCGTCCCGAACGGGGGAATGGGCACTTGGTTCCGACGTCAAGGATGCCTCCAGCTATTTCTTTGCCAAAGTGAATACTTCCGTACTGCAATCGGCCGGGACGGTGCGGCCGATAATGATGCAGGTCCTATCGGACAGCTTGCGTACCGTGATGGTCAACGATACCGCAGTGGCTGGGCACGCCAGCATCAACGTGGCGCCGATCGCGATCTGCGCGATGTCGGAAAGCGCCGCCACGGAAAGGACCAACACGGGACTCAGCGAGACCGAACTCGTGGAATACGGCTTCCGCCGCGGCGTCAACTATGACCTCATGCAGCTGAACCCCAAGGCAACCACGCCGGCTCGCTTCCTGGTCAATCCGGTGAACGCACCGGGCGCCTCCAGTTCGTCCTTCAACACATCCATCATCGGCCCGTTCGCGTGCACCGGAACGCTCTGGATCCCTCGCGTGAGCGGCGGCGCGATCCGCGTCACTTCCATGGACGCGAGCTCCCCGCTGGCAAACATCTACAGGCAGCTCAATTCACGCCTCGACGACTATACGGGCGGATTGTGCAGTCCAAGCAGTGCGCCTCCGGATAACAATATCAAGCCATACCCATACGACACCGCGGGCGGCGCACCGTGGATGTTGCCGTCGACCGGTAGCCGGTCTGCCATGAGTACAACCGAACGCGGCAAGCTCGAGACGGTCGCGGACATCCCGCCTCCAGGCAGCACGCTTGGCGGCTTGAACGCCGGCTCGTATGGGCCGGTCTGGTCCTTTGCCAAGGCCGTCAAGTTCAGCTCGTACACACAGCTTGGCGTCCCGGAACCCAGTGCGGGTTATGCGACATTCTCGACCTCGGACTGGGCGAAGCTCTACAAGGCAGGCATGTCCGCCTCCAACTACCCATCAGGCCAGCAGGGAACGCCCTATAACCCTCCCGTCGGGAGTTCGGGCGCAAGCACTTCCGCGGCACCGTCGACTGCACACAAGGATTTCATCACACCGCTCAGGCGTGTCCTGAACGTGCCCCTGCTTTCCTGCCAAACGGTCCCAAGTGGTTCCAACGTGACGGCGACCGTGAAAGGAATCGGCAAGTTCTTCATGACTGTACCCGCAACAAAGGATAGCCTCGTCGCCGAATTCGCAGGAACGACATCCGAGGAAATGCTTGCCGGCCCAGCGGAGCTTTATCCATGACCTCATCGACATACAGGCGCCTGCCGGCCCCGCGCCGCCGCGCACGCGGTTCCGCCGCGGGCGAGTTCGTGCTGGTATTCCCCGTCCTGTTGTTCTCGCTCGCACCACTCCCATCTTCAATAGCTACTCCGGCCCCTATGGCATGCCGGTCACAACCAGCGTCACCATGAACTATGCGGGAAAATAATCGCACAAGGGCCCGCCGCCCTTTCGCCCTGCGCCAGCAAGGCTCAACAGCCGTCGAGTTCGCATTGCTCGCGGGCCTCTTCTTCACGCTCGTATTCGGCATCATCGAGATTGCACGGCTCATGTTCGTCTACAACACGCTCCAGGAAGTCACGCGCCGTGCGGCCGCCGCGGCTGCCAACGTGTATCCCCGTGATGCGAGTGGCATGCAAAAAGTGAGGGAGCAAGCGATATTCCGGGGTTCGCCAGGCGAGTTGGTACTGGAGCCTGCCGTCAAGGACACGAACATTCGCATAGAGTACCTGTCGCTAAGACGCGACCCGATAAGTAATACGCTGAGCCTTTCGCCGATCGATCCAGGCTCGCTGCCAAGCTGCGCGGCCCAGAACCGGCAGGTCTGCATGCGCGACCCCAACGCCAGTAACTGCATACGCTTTGTCCAGGCGAGCGTTTGCAAGACCGGGGACAACGGGGACTGCACCGCCGTGGAATCGACAGCGATGCTACCCCTGATGAAATTCACGATTCCGCTCCACAAGGCGACGACCATCACGCCGGCCGAATCGCTCGGTTATACGCTCGGGGCTCCTCCCTGCTCTTGACCAAGGAATTCTGCCCTTTCGCGGAAAACAAAAAAGCGACCTTGCGGTCGCTTTTTTGTTTGAATCTCTGGCGGAGGCGGTGTCCGCCTCCGCCTTATCTTTCAACGTCTGCCACCGCCCGCGAATAGACCATTCTCATAGAGGAAGTCCTATTCCCATAGGCAGGAAAAGCGGCCCATCGCGCTTGCCATGCTGCGCAGCCAGGTGCGCAGCGACCCTATAGATGCAGCATGTCGAGCACAAGAGTTCTTGCCGTCGCGATATCACCCTTGGATTAGAAGGCTATGCAGACTAATCGTTCACCTGACATTATTTGCCCAAGTATCGCATGGTGATGTCGACCGTGATCGGGATGCCGTAATAACCGACGAATGTGCCAAAGAACGTATCGTAGACGTCCATTTGCACCACGACACGCACATTCGGCGGCATAGGCCTTGAGCCAAGGCCAACACAGTTCAATGTCCCGCAGAAGACTTGAACTACTGGCCCATAGGAACCGGGATTTAATTCTTCCAATTCGCGCGTAACAATCTCGGCTGCGATCTTTGCGACCTCCGGGGCGAGTTTTGCACTCCTCATCTCGGCCTGAGACACGGCCGACATGTAACGCGCAGCATCTTGAGCAGCCTTTTGCGCGACCGTGTAATGCCACATGTATCGCGAATAAAGAATTAGTGGCGCCAGGACGAAAAATAGGATTGGAAGTACTACTACAAATTCTACTGCCGCAGCGCCCTTCTCGCGTCGATGAGATTGAGTGATTTTACTTTGCAAGATTGTCATAGCATCCTCCCTCCGAAAATTTATCTGAAGGAGCAGCTACGCTACTGCGCTATGTCAACCTCAACAAGAAGTGCCTGCTTTACCCTTTCTAGATGCTCGCTGGCATTCCCCCATCGATACGGACACTTCCGTTAGGTGCATGGATTTCCAGGTCAGGCCGCCTCCGTCGAAGAGCCTGTAGGGCTTCTCCTTCGGCCTGGCCTTACGCACCTGCAGTTGGGTCAGGGCTTGTACGGGTTTCGGCATTTTAGGGGCAGCCAGGAGGACATCGCTGGACAGTATAGGCAACAAAAAACCCGCTGCCTCTATGAGAACAGCGGGTTCTTTGAAGTCCCTGAACACTCAGGGACGGTGTTCTGGCGGAGGCGGTGGGATTCGAACCCACGATACAGGTTTAAGCCCGTATGCTTCCTTAGCAGGGAAGTGCCTTCGGCCACTCGGCCACGCCTCCAGTCAGCTCTTAACAGTGTTGCTCGTTGTCGCTGAGTGCACGCATATTAATGGCCACACTTCATTTGGTCAAGGAAGCACGGCCAATTTTTTTGAAAAAGTTAAGCTTTCTCCAGATCAAACGCTTTATGCAGGGCGCGTACGGCCAGCTCCATGTATTTTTCGTCGATCAGGACCGAAATCTTGATCTCGGAGGTCGAGATCATCATGATGTTGATGCCCTCTTCCGCCAGGGTGCGGAACATCTGCGAGGCGACGCCGACGTGGCTGCGCATGCCGACGCCGACCGCCGAGACCTTCGACACTTTCGCATCGCCCACCAGGCGCGTGAAGCCCAGTTCTTCCTTGTTCGCTTCGAGGACGCCCAGGGCGCGCTGGTAGTCGTTGCGCGAGACCGTGAAGGTGAAGTCCGTTTTACCGTCTACCGACACATTCTGTATGATCATGTCGACCTCGATGTTCGCGTCCGAGACCGGGCCGAGGATGTGGTAAGCGACGCCCGGCTTGTCCGGTACGCCCAGGACGGTGATTTTGGCTTCATCGCGGTGGAAGGCGATGCCGGAGATGACGGCTTGTTCCATGTTGTTTTCTTCCTCAAACGAAATCAGGGTGCCCGAGCTGGCTTCTTCCTCGAGCGGCATCAGGGGATCGGTCAGCGACGACAGCACGCGGGTCGGGACGCGGTAGTTGCCGGCGAATTCCACGGAGCGGGTCTGCAGCACTTTCGAGCCCAGCGAGGCCAGTTCCAGCATTTCCTCGAAGGTGATCTTGTGCAGGCGGCGCGCCTCGTCCACCACGCGCGGGTCGGTGGTGTAGACGCCGTCGACGTCGGTGTAGATCAGGCACTCGTCGGCCTTCATCG
>FTCZ01004824.1_pt1 | contig 12355 bp, 11 predicted proteins | sample 1658871 | NCBI WGS metagenome assembly FTCZ01 (sample SAMEA3914864, study PRJEB12502) | metagenome | biome: forest; material: soil | place: USA | collected 2012-03-12 | depth 0.3 m
GGCGCGTCCTCGCGGATCTTCGCGACCGCGATCTCGGGGAGCACCGTGAAGTTCGAGAAGGTCGAGCAGCCCATATAATGGAAGACGGACATGCCCTTGTAGCTGAAGCGCGTGGTGCCGTCGGGCATCAGCCCCTTGCCCTGTGTCGCGCGGATCGCGGTGCAGAGGTTGGTCTTGCCCGAGAGACAGCTTTTGCACTGGCGGCATTCGGGCGTGTAGAGCGGGATCACATGATCGCCGGGCTTCACCGACGTCACGCCTGCGCCGACCTCGCGCACGATGCCTGCACCCTCATGGCCGAGAACCGACGGGAACAGTCCCTCGCTGTCCAATCCGTCGAGCGTATAGGCGTCGGTATGGCAGATCCCCGTCGCCATGATCTCGACCAGAACCTCGCCCGCCTTCGGCCCCTCCAGATCCAGTTCGACGATCTCCAAAGGCTTTTTCGCCTCGAACGCTACCGCCGCGCGGGTCTTCATCGTCTAGATCCCTTTCACCTGTTCCGGCTGGCTGACATACACGATTTGGACGATGCGCAAATCCTCTTGGCCGAAGCCTTTCGACGCGCTGTTCCGCCGACGGATCCGATGCTACCGCGCGACGATGAAGTACCCCGCGTCGATCGGCATTGTGATGCATGACTTCCCACTCGGCGGGACGGAACGGATCGCCCTGCGGCTTGCGCGGGCATGGATCGACCGCGGCGTTACTGTCACCATCTTCTGCGGTGACGAGCGCGGCCCGCTGCGCGCGATGGTGCCGGAGGGGGCCCGGCTGGTACCGGCCGTACCGCCCATTCCTCGCGGGCCACGGTCGCGCGAACGGCTGGGCCGCGCGGCCGGGCGGCACTTCGCGGCTCACCCGGTCGAGGCGCTGTTCGTGACGGGGAACTTCCATTGGGAGGTCGTGCCCGCGCTCTGTCGCATCCGGCCGCGCCCCACCCTCCTCGCCCAGATCAGCTCTCCGCTGAAGTTGCCGCAGCGCGGCCCGTTCCGACAGGCCCTGTTCCGGCGCCGGATGCGCCGCCTGCTGTCTTGTGCTGACGGGCTCGTCGCGATGGACGAGGCGGGGCGGCGCAGCGCCGACGCCTTCATGAGGCGCGCCATCGCGACCACCATCCCGCTGCCGGCGCTTGACGATGATCATCCACCTGTCGGGCCGGCGACCGGGCGGACGATCCTCGCGGCCGGGCGCCTGATCCGTCAGAAGGGCTTCGATCTGTTGATCGAGGCCTTCCACAGGCTCGACGATCGCGATGCCCGGCTGATCATCGTCGGAAGCGGACCCGAGGAGGACAGGCTCCGCGTGCAAATCCGGACGGCCGGCCTGTCCGATCGCGTCACGCTGACGGGCTATGCACCCGATGTCCGGCCTTATCTCGACGCGGCGCGGCTGTTCGTCATGCCATCGCGGTTCGAGGGTTATGGCGCCGTGATTGTCGAGGCTCTGGGGGCCGGCCGGCCGGTGATCGCCACCGCCTCGACTCCGGCGGTAGATGATGTGCTGACCGATCCGGCGTGCGGGCTCATCGTACCTGTCGAGGACATCCCGGCTCTGACCAAGGCGCTGCGGGTCATGCTCGACCAGCCCGCGCCGGATCCTTTCGTGCTGTCCGACACCGTCGCCGCCTATCGCATCGGCGCGGGCGCGGCGGCCTATCTCGATCTCTTTGCCCGGATCCGATCCTGATGCGTATCGCGTACATCATCAATTCGGTCGAAGGTGGCGGGGCCGCGCTTCCCGTCCCGGCCGTGACCGACGTGCTTCGACGCGGCGGAGCCCAAGTTCGCGTCCTCGCCCTCACTCGACGCGACGGCCGCGCCATCGCTTCAATGGAGGCCGCCGGACTGGACGTGCTGGTCCGGGAGGGCGGGGAGAAGGATCATGCGGCCGCCTTGGCCTGGCTCGACCGCCAGATCGCCACGATCCAGCCCACCCATCTGTGGACCTCGCTCAGCCGTGCAACGCTGCTCGGACAGCTGGCGGGGCTTCGCCGCCGCCTGCCGGTGGTGAGCTGGCAGCATGCAGCCTATCTGAAGCCCGCCAATCGCCGCCTGCTCCGGGCGACGCAGCAGCTGTCGCGTCTGTGGGTCGGCGATTCCGATGCGGTGACCAGGCTCACCGCCGAGCGCCTGAAGGTGCCCGCTGAACGGCTCGCACAATGGTCGATCTTCCGGGCAGATCCTGAAGCGCCTCGGGCAAGACCGTGGCATCCCGGCGAAACGCTGCGCATCGGGACACTCGGCCGGCTTCATCGAGTAAAGGGTTATGATGTGCTGATAGAGGCACTTGCGCGGCTTCCGGCGAGCGGCATGCCGATCGACGTCTCGATCGCCGGCGATGGCGCGCAGCGGGAGAACCTGGAGGAGAGCGCCCGTGCGCTCGGCGTCACCACGCTCCGGCTACAGGGCTATACGCAGGATCCGCGGGCCTATCTTGCAGGCCTCCATCTCTATCTTCAGCCGTCCCGGTCGGAGGGGCTGTGCGTGGCGGCACATGAAGCGATGCAGGCCGGCCTGCCCGTCGTCGCGAGCGCGGTGGGTCAGCTTCCTTACTCGATCACCGCCGGCAGGACGGGCGCGCTGGTGCCGCCCGGCAACGCCGAGGCCCTCGCGGCCGCGCTTGCCGACATGGTCGCCGAGCCCCAGAGACTGGAAGTCATGGGTGCGGCTGCCCGATCGGATGTGTTGGACCGCTTCAGTGCCGAGCGATTCGAAGCGGCTGGGCTCGCCATCCTCGATCGGATGCGGCGTTTTTGATCGATCAGGCGGCCGCGGCGCTCGGCTGCTGGCTCCGGCGATCGGCGCCGAGGTTCAGCGCGGGCGCGAGCTGCGGAGCCGGCCGCGAGACGCTGGCAAGGATGGCTCGAGCCGCCCGATCGGCGGAGCGCTCCTCCGTCAGATCGAAGCTGCGACGGAATAGCTCCTGCTGAACCGGCAGATAATGCTCATGCTCCCGCACCGCACGGTCCAGCGCGGCACCAAGGTCAGCCGGGTCGTTCAGCACCTCGCCCGTCTGCCAATGCCCGTAGTTTGGATTGCCGCGCCAATCGGCATTCTGGCTGTTGAGAAATAGGCAAGGCCGGGCGCGGTGCAGGAACTCATAGACCTGGCTGCTCACGTCGCCGAGATAGATGTCCGCGGCGGACGTATAGGTCATGTCGGTCGACGCGCGGCTGCCGAGGTCAACATGGATATGGGGTGCATCCAGCACCCTCTTGTCGATCAGACCAGGCCTGTCGATCCGCAGCTTGTCGATCGTCAGCACGAAGCGGCGATGGAACAGCATCACATGCGGCGCGAAGATCAGGTTATAGCGATCGTCGTTTAGGAAATGGTCCAGCACCGCGCGGCCGTGCTTGTACCAGGACGACAGATGTGGCGATGGGTGCGGATTGTAGAGCACCGTCGGCTTGCCGTTTGCCTGAAACGGCAAGCGCTTGGGTACTGCCGGCAGAAGATCGAACTTTGGATAGCCAACCGTCGACAGACGGTCCGGCGAAAGCCCGGCCTCCTCGATCAGCCGATCCCGGATCTTGGGACCCGACACCAGCACATGGTCGAACTTGGCACTCGCCTTGTCGAAGCCGATCGCTCGATCGCCCGCGCCATGCCGGGTGTGGATGATGCGCAAATGGTCGAGATGGTAGTGACTCTTGAGCATCAGCGACGTCTTTTCCGCGACCACCAGCACGTCGAGCGAGGCGAAGAAATCGAGATTGTCGCGATAGATGCCAAGCTTTGTAACCGGGAGGATAGCCTCGAGACGCCGTGCGATACGCGTCAGTGGCCGCCGAAGCGAGAGCTGGACAGTGGGCAATGTCACGCCCTGCGCTGCGGATATTCGCTTCACCTCATCGGCGAGGCGAGTGTTGGCGGTCGCCACCACGATCTCTACCTTCGGCGCCAGTCGCGTCATCGCGATCGCGATCGGCAGCGAGTGAGCAACCTGATGGATTTGGTCGTGGTTGAACAGAAAGCCGATTTTCATAAGTGCCCGATGCCGTGCGCGCCTGTGTGAAAAGGACGTAGCCGATCGTCCGATCCCGCAGCTGTTCAGGGTATTAAATCGCGTTCATGGAAGTTTTCGTGACTCTGGCCAGCGTGCATTTCTAACGGTTCGAGGATAGAGCGCCCGAATGACCGCCCCAGTTGCTCCGGGCCGAACGCCGGTCGCGTCGCCGCCTGCCCAAGAGGCCAAACAACCTGAATCCGGCCTGAAGAGGGTGCTGGCGAATCTGGCGCATCTGCTCGGCGGCAAAGCTGCCGCGGGCCTGATGAGCCTCGTCTATCTGGTGATCGTCGCCCGGACGCTGGGCGTCAGGGACTATGGCATGCTGGTGCTGGTGAACGGTTATGTACTGTTCGTCGGCAGTCTGGTGGCCTTTTCCGGTTTCCACGGCGTGGTACGCTACGGCTCGCTCGCGGTGGCAGCAAACGATCCGGTACGGCTGGCGCGCATCGTACGGTTCATGTCGGTCGTCGAGCTCGGCTTCGGGCTGTTAGCGGTGTTCGTGGCCGCGGCTGCGGTGCCTCTGGTCGGCCCGCGTTTCGGCCTGTCGCACGATGCGATGCGGATCGCGGTGCCCTACAGCCTTGCCGTTCTAGCGACCGTTCGTGCCACGCCGCAGGGATTGTTGCAGGTCGCGGGACGATTCGACCTCATCGGCCTCCATCAGGCCGTGTCGCCCACTGTGCGGCTGGTCGGCACGCTGATCATCTGGGCGATCGGCGGCGGGCTTGGCGGATTCCTGCTCGTCTGGCTGCTCTCCAGCATCGCGGAAGGCGTCGCGATGTGGCTTCTCGGCCTTTTCGCCTGGCGCAAGCTGATGGCGTCGGAGCCGCTGCGCGGACCGTGGCGGGGTCTAGTCCGCGAGCCGAACGGGTTCGGCCGTTTCATCTTCGTGACCAATCTTGACATCACCCTGCGTGAGCTCGCTCCCAACCTCGCGCCGTTGACCGTTGGCTGGATGCTCGGCCCGGTCGCCGCCGGTCTTCTTTCGCTGGCACAGCGCGCCACAACATTGCTCGACCAGCCGTCCAAGCTGCTGAGCCAGGCAAGTTATGCGGTGCTGGCCGACCAGGTGGCGCGGGGGCGGTTCGACCAGCTGCGTCATACCGTTTGGCGCAGCGCGACCGTCGCCGGACTGCTCGCCGCGCCGATCGTCCTGCTCTTCTGGGCAGCAAGCAACAAGCTCCTGCCGTTCCTGGGCGGGCATACCTTTCAGGGCGGCGCCGTGATCGTCACGCTGATCGCCGGCGCGCGGCTGGCGGGGCTGATCGCCTCACCCATCGCGGCGGGCCTGACCGCGCTCGGCAAGCCGCAGCGGTCGATGGCAGTGACGCTGGCGACCAATCTCGCGCTCTACCCTCTGCTACCGGTGCTTATCCTGTGGCTAGGGCTGCATGGGGCGGGCTTGCATGCCCTCTTCCAGAACGTGATCGCTACGGGAATGCTGATCGTCTTCTTCGCGCGAGATGCGCGCGACCCCCCACCTGCGCCAGCTGCATGATGATGGGTCTTAGATCCCGCGACGGAAAAGACAGCGCCGTACGTTCAAGCGTCATCGCTGATTTTCCGGGACAGGATCGTTATGAAGACCAGCACCCGTTCTGTCATTCTCGCAGCCCTCCTCCCTATCGCCGGCACGGTCTGTGCGCAGGGCAATACCCCCGCGAGCGGCCAGGGCAGCATGACCCTCGACCAGTTCGTCTCCCGCCAGTCGGAGCGGCTCATGGCCGCCGACACCGATGGCGACGGCAAGCTCAGCAAAGCCGAACTCGCGGCTCAGATGCAGGGCGGCAGGGGCAATCCCGATCACATGTTCGCCCTCATGGACACCAACCAGGACGGCTTCATCGACAAGGACGAGATCCGCAACGCGCTCACCCGTCGTTTCCAGCGGATGGACGAAAACCATGATGGCCTCGTTACGTCCGACGAACGCATGGCGCTCCGCCAGCAGCGCCGCGGCGCAGGGCAGGACAGCGCCTCGCCCCAGCAGTGACGGGATGACCGATCGCCATGGCGACCGGAGACCCGCGATTTGAATCGGCACGATCCCGACAGCGACCTGCTCACCCGCATCGCGCGCGGCGAGGAGGCTGCCGTTCGGGAGATCGTCGGCGCCAAACTCCCGCGCATCCTGGCGCTCGCGACACGGATGCTCGGAGACCGCGCGGAGGCCGAGGACGTCGCTCAGGAGGTCTTTGTCCGTGTGTGGCGTCAGGCCGCGCGCTGGCAGCCGGGGCGGGCTCTTTTCGGCACATGGCTCCACATGGTGACGCTCAATCTCTGCCGGGATCGTCTCCGTCGCCGGCGCGAGCATATGACGCCCCAACTCCCCGACCTGCCGGATCCCGCTCCCCTGCCCGACGAGGCACTGGACGAGGCGGAGGCGGCCAGCTGCGTGTCTGCGGCGATCATGGCCCTGCCCGAGCGGCAGCGGGAAGCGATCCTCCTCGTCCATTATCAGGACATGACCAACAATGCCGCGGCGGAGGTGCTGGAGATCAGCGTCGATGCGCTGGAAAGCTTGCTTGCCAGGGGACGGCGTACACTTCGCCGAATGCTTGTTCCCGACGCCGTGAAGGATCAGAGCCATGACTGAGCTCACCCCGGCCCGTTTCGCCGCCTTGGCAGAGGCCTATGGCGGCGATATCGGGCGCTGGCCCGAAGAGACGCGCGCGGCCGCCTTTCGCATGGCCGCCGATCCGGCCTTCCAAGTGATGCTGGCGGAGGCCGGACGGCTCGATCTCCGCCTCGACCGGTCGGGCACAACGCCAGTTTCAGCGGAATTGAGAGCGCGGATCATCCGTTCCTGGCGCCGACCATTGTCGCGCAAGGCGAAGATCTGGTGGTCGGGCGTCGGCATCGCCACCGCGCTCGCGGGCGCGGTGGCAGGCTCGATGGCGGCGGCGGCCGTTCTGCCGGCCGATCATGGCGGCGAGCCTTCGACCGCTTTTGGCGATTTCGCCGAACAGGAGGCCTAGGATGTCCCCCCGAAGCCTCCGCATCGCCTTGATCGTATCGGTTCTGGTCAACGTGTTCCTGCTCGCCTCCATCGTCGGGGGCGTTGCATGGCTGCATGCGCAGCACCCACTGATCGGTGCGGGATCGCTCCGCATCGCCGGGGCTGAACTTCCGCCGGCCGAGCGCCGCGCCTTCCGCGCGGCCCTCCGCGAGGCACGGTGGAGGATGCGCCCCGTCGCGCTCGCCGGCCGACAGGCCCGGTTGGACGCTTCGCAGCAGCTCCGGGCCCCAATTGTCGACCAGGCGGCCTTGTCGGAAGCTCTCGCCCGTGCACGCAATGCGGACATCGCGATCCGCCAAGAGCTGGAAGGCCGGGCCATCGTCTTCGTCGCCACGCTGCCACAGGCCGACCGCACCAAGCTCGCCGACGGGCTTCTCCGCCGCCCCGGCGCTCAGCGCCCGCGGGAATGCGCTAGTCGCGACGGATCAGAGACGCTCGCCCGTTTAAGCCCTGTCGACGCGAATTCGCATGGATTGGGATCATGCCCGTGACCACCGCCGCCCTCTCGCCTGCCGCGATCGCGCTCAATCGCTTCGGACTTGGCGCGCGCCCGGATGATCAGCCGCCCGATGATCCTCACCGCTGGCTGACCGAACAGTTCGATCGGTTCGACGTGCGCCCCGCGGGCTTCGGCGCGCTTGCAGACGGCGGGGAGATCCTCAAGACCTACAAACAGGCCCAACGCGATCGCCGCATGACCGCGCGGGCGATGGCACGACCCGACAACGGCGACACCTCCGCCAAGCCCCCACGCACGGCCGAGCAAATGGCGATGCGGCTGGACGTAGTCCAAGACATTCAGGCGCTCTATCGCCAGGCCGTACAGGCCCGCACCCAGAGCGCATTGGAGACGGATGCGCCCTTCGTCGAGCGACTCGTGCATTTCTGGTCCAACCATTTCTGCGTGTCCGCCGACAATCCGCAGACCTCCGCGTTCGTCGGCGCCTTCGAGCGCGATGCGATCCGTCCGCACGTTCTTGGTCGCTTCGAGGATATGCTGCTCGCGGTGGAACGCCACCCAGCGATGCTCATCTATCTGAACCAGATCCAGTCGATCGGTCCGGACAGCGCGACAGCCGAGCGTGCCGGGTTGCGCCAGCCCAATCGTCGCCCCGGCCTCAATGAAAATCTCGCCCGGGAGATCATGGAGCTGCACACACTCGGCGTCCGGTCGGGCTACAGTCAGGCGGACGTGACCGAGTTCGCCAGGGCGCTGACCGGGTGGACGGTCGATAATCTCGGCGGCAGGCTCGACGATGGCGGCGCGCCGAACTTCATCTTCCGCCCGCAACTTCATGAGCCCGGCGTGCGCACGATCCTCGGCAAACGCTATTCGCAGGCGGGCGAAGGCCAGGCCCGCGCGGCGCTTCTCGATTTCACCCGTTCGGATGCGACCGCGACGCACATTGCCACCAAGCTCGCCCGGCACTTTGCCGGCGATACGCCGCCGCCGACGTTGGTGGAGCGTCTCGCAAACCACTTTCAACGGAGCGAGGGGGACCTTCCCTCCCTCTACCGGACGCTCATCGCCTCGCCCGAACCGTGGGCGCCGCAGCCCCTCAAGTTCAAGACGCCATGGGAGTGGACGCTGTCCTCTCTGCGCGGGCTCGGCCATGCCGACCTCGGCTCGATGAAGATCGCGAGCCTCCAGAACCAACTGGGCCAGCCCGTCTGGAAGCCTGGATCGCCGGCCGGCTGGGATGATACTGCCGCCACCTGGGCCGCACCGGATGCCCTTCTCCGCCGCGTTGATCTCGCGCAACGGCTCGCAGCGCCGATCGGGGATCGGCTGGATGCGCGGACGCTTGGCCCGCGCCTCATTCCCGCGTCATTCAGTCCCGCCACGGCCGACCAGGTGGGTCGGGCCGAGAGCCCGGTCAGCGCGCTTGCCCTGCTGCTCGTCTCGCCCGATTTCCTGAGGAGGTGAAGGCCATGCCATCCATTCTCCATCGCCGCCGGTTCCTGTCCTTCGCAGCCCTTGGTGCCGGCGCGATCCTCGTCGGCCCTCGCATCGCTCTGGCCGCGGTCGAGACCGAGCGGCGATTCGTCTTCATCATCCAGCGCGGGGCAGCAGACGGGCTCGACATCGTCACGCCCTACGCCGATCCGGCCTATGCTGCGTTGCGCGGCAAGCTCGCGGTCGATCCGGCGCAGACCCGCAAGCTGGACGGACATTTCGCGCTCCATCCCTCCCTGATCCAGCTCGCGTCGATGTACGATCAGCGGCAGGCCCTGTTCGTCCATGCGGTCGCCTCTCCCTATCGGGACCGGTCGCATTTCGACGGGCAGAACGTGCTGGAGACGGGCGGTACCCAACCTTATCAACTGAAGGACGGATGGCTGAACCGCCTCGTGGCGATGCTCCCGCGCGCTCGCGACGAGGCCATCGCCTTTGCGCCGACGGTCCCGATGGCGTTGCGGGGGTCGGCCGAGGTGACATCTTATGCGCCCTCGGCTCTGCCAGAGGCGCCCGACGACCTTCTGGCGCGCGTCGGCCAGCTCTATGCGGCGGATCCGCAGCTCCATCCGCTGTGGATGGCGGCGCTGGAAGCCAAGGACCTCGCTGGCGATGCCGCTAGCCGACAGGATCCCGCCAGCCTCGGAAAGTTCGCCGCGGGCTTCCTCACCAAACCGAACGGGCCGCGCATCGCCATGCTCGAAACCGGCGGATGGGACACGCACAGCAACCAGCAGGCTCGGCTAGCGGCCCAGCTGAAGGCGCTCGATACCCTGCTTGCGGCTCTACGCGACGGGCTCGGCCCCATCTGGGCGCAGACCACCGTGCTGATCGCGACCGAGTTCGGCCGCACCGCCGCCGCCAATGGTACAGGCGGCACCGACCATGGGACCGGATCGGTGGCTATGGTCGTGGGTGGAGCGGTTCGCGGTGGGCGCGTGGTGGCGGACTGGCCCGGTTTGTCGCCCTCGCAACTTTACGAAGCGCGCGATCTCAAGCCCACTGCTGGACTGGACGGCCTGATCGCGGGTGTCGCCGGGGAAGCGCTCAACCTCGATCCGGATCATCTGGGACGGGCTCTCTTTGCGTCACCCGCCGTCGCTCGACCAGTGACCGGGCTAGTCTCCGCCTGATCTCAGGCGGGCGGCGCGGTGCTGCCTCGTCTAATCAGACCATAGGCCAGTTCCCGGCGGAAGCGCGCATCGCTCGGCGCAGTGCGGTAGCCAGGATCGATCAGGATATCGACGGCCGCCGCCGCCATCTCCTCGACCGGCTGGTGGACCGTCGTGATCGGCGGCCAGGCGATCCGTGCCGTCGCGGTATCGTCGAAGCCGGCGATCGAGAGGTCCGTCGGCACCGTCAGCCCGAGCTTAGCCGCCGCCGCCGAGACGCCGAGCGCCATGTCATCGTTGCTCGCAAAGATCGCTGTCGGGCTCGCCGGCCCTCGCAGCATCGCCTCGCCGGCCTCGATGCCGCTGCGGAAGGTAAAGTCGCCCGACGCGACGCGCTGCGGGGGCACGTTCAGCCCCGCTTGCCGCATTGCGTCCAGAAATCCGGCCAATCGCTTCGGTGTCGCGGCGTGGCTTGGGATACCCTTGATGAAGCCTATCTCGCGATGACCAAGCTCGATCAGGCACCGCGTCATGTCGAACGCGGCCCGCTCCTCGTCGATGTCCACCACGCCCGAACGCTCCAGATCCTCGCCCGGCGACACGCGCACATAGGGCAGTTTCAAAGTTTCGAGGCGCTCCAGCAGCGGTACATGCCGGCAAACCGGCGGTGTGAGGATGGCACCATCCAGCCTCAGCGCATCGATGCTCGTCATCATCTGAGCCTCCCAGCCCGCAGACGAGATATCCAGGGGCTCAACGACAAGATGATAGTTCCGCTTGCGGCATTGCATCAGCGCGCCGCGCTGCATGGCCACGGCGTAGCTCGACCAGGCCGGATCGTCGAGGAACAGTCCCAGCAGATAGGAGCGCGCGCTCGACAGACTGCGGGCGAAGGCGTTCGGCCGATAATCGAGCGCCTCAACCACCTTCATCACAGCATCGCGAACCTCGGGGCGGACATGCGCTTCCTGGTTGATGACCCGTGACACGGTCTTGGGCGAAACGCCGGCCTGCGCGGCGACATCCTTGATGGTGATCGTCACAGCAGCCCCCGTTTGCGAGGCGCGCGGTACAAAGCAAAGGCAAGGATCACGATATAACAGCCCCCCGGCACCATCAGTGAAGAAACGAGCCCGTAAACGTCGGCCACATAGCCGGTGAGGACGGGTATCACTGCGCCCCCCACGACCGCCATGCACAACAGCATCGCGGCGAGCGGCGCATCCGCCTCGTCGTCTGGCAGCGCCAGCGCATAGCCGAGCGGGAACATAACAGAGTGACACAGCCCGAGCGCCAGGATCGCGATTGCGCCGCCCGTGCCCCTGAGGCCAATGACGATCGTAAGAAGCAGCAGCGCTCCACAGGCCGCGAGCATCAGCATCCGGGCGGCCGGCGTGCGACGGAGCAGGAGGGCGCCGCAGAAACGCCCTGCCATCGCGCCGCCCCAGTAAAGGCTGACAAGACGCCCCGCAGTGACCGCTCCCACGCCAATCGTCGCAGGAAGCATCAGGTAGCTCACCGCCAGCGTACCGACTGTCACCTCCGCGCCGACATAGGCGAAGATCGCGATCACGCCGGACAGCATCGGTCCGTCCGCCAGCAGACGCCGGATGCGTCTGATGCTCGGAACGGCATCGCTGGATCGCCCGGTCCTGGGGAGGAGGTCACGCCCGATGAAGAAACCCAAGGCCAGCGCCAGAAGGCCGATCCCCGTACCGACAAATGGAATCGCTGGCATCAACCCACCCTGCCACGGGCCCAAAAGAAACCACGCCCCGATCAGCGGTCCCAACACCGTACCCAGCGAATTGAACGCTTGAAGCAGCGTGAATCGCGATGCCATGGCAGGTCCCGGAGCGGCCGCGGTGATCACCGCATTGCCCGCGATCTGCAACACAGTCGCGCCGGACGACAGAAGCAGCAACGCCCCCAGCACCGATGGATAGTCCCGCGCACCGTTGGCGGCCGAAAGGGTCAGGCAGCCGGCGCCCATCACGGCCAGGCCGCCTGCGATGGCGCGCAGGTAACCGATCCGGAGGATCATCAGCGCAATCGGCAGGGCAAACAGAAGATAGGTCGAGTAATAGGCCAGCTGAACGGCGAGCGCCTGATGATAGTTGAGCCCCAGCGTCAACCGAAGACGCGGGACCAGCAAATTCACCATCGAATTGAGCAAGCCGCCGCCCAGATAGACGCCGATCAACAGCCGGAACAGCCGGTCCGCGCGTCCGTCTTCCAGTTGCCCTCTCCCCC
>FTCZ01001882.1_pt1 | contig 12350 bp, 14 predicted proteins | sample 1658871 | NCBI WGS metagenome assembly FTCZ01 (sample SAMEA3914864, study PRJEB12502) | metagenome | biome: forest; material: soil | place: USA | collected 2012-03-12 | depth 0.3 m
GGCATTGAGGCTGCCGGTGACCGGATCTTCGACAATGGCGCCGACATGGTCGCTGAAGAAGGCGCGCACTTCGAAGGCGGCGTCACCACCGGGCGCATGGGGGCCGATCACGCCGAGATCGACGTGGTTGGGCCAACTGCGTGAAGGCGTAAGCCCCAGGACCTTATCGGCTGACGCCAGACGCAGGCCCAGCCAGCCCGGGCCGTTGTCGGCCCAGGCAGCATCGATCACCTCATCGGCCTCAAGGCCGAGAAAGCGCCGTGCGTCGTCGAACTCTTCAGCCGATGGCGGACCGGACCGGATCAGCGGCGGGGCGGCGAAGGCCAGCCGTCCCGGCTCACGCCGGACCCGGACAAGGCCTACGCCGCATTCCTGGACGATCTCCACCCCGTTTTTCGGTATCCCGCCGACTTCCAGCCAAGCATGGCAAGTGCCGAGCGTCGGATGCCCGGCGAACGGCATTTCCCGCTGCGGCGTGAAGATGCGCACGCGATAATCGGCCTGCGGATGCGTCGGCGGCAGCAGGAAGGTCGTTTCCGACAGGTTGAACCAGCGCGTCAGGCGCAACATGTCGGCCGCCGACAGGTCGTCCACGCTCGCGATGACCGCCAGCGGATTACCGGACAGGGCGTCCGAACCGAAGACATCAACCATGTAAACAGAAGCACTCATAGACTATCTCCCGCGCGAACTCGTTTCTGGGACCGCCATAGCACCGCTGCCGCCTGGGCAAAATGGTCCACTTGTTGGCGGTAGCGAATTACACGATAGTGTCACGCTTAACTTCATGGCGGGGCTTCATGACGCGTACCCATTTGATTCTGTTGAGCCTGGTTGCGGGCATCGTGGCGGGTATGGCTATCCGCTGGAGCGGCCTGGTCTGGCTGCTTGACGCCGCCAATGTGTTGATGGTCGGCGGGCAGTTATGGGTGCGGGCGTTGCAGATGACCCTGATCCCGCTGATCTTCGCTCTGATCACCCATGGGGTGGCCAGCGCCGTGATGAGCGGGCGCGGCGGGCGCCTGATCGGCTCGACGCTGGGCCTGTTCTTCGGCGCCATGGTGATCACGGTCATTCTGTGCACGATCCTGACCGAAGTCGTGCTGCATATCTGGCCGATCCCGCCCCATGCGCTCGACGGCCTGATGCAAGGGAGCGCGGCACCCCAGCCGGTGCCGGGCCTCTCGGCGCAACTGCTGGCCATCATTCCTGACAACCCGATTGCCGCTGCGGCGCAGGGCCAGATCTTTCCCCTGGTCGTCTTCGGCCTGACCTTCGGGATTGCGATTGCTCGCCTGCCGCGCAAGGACGGCGCCGAGCCGGCCATTGTCGGGCTGCTGGCCCATATTTCCCAGGCCATGATGACCATTGTCGACTGGGTTCTTGTGGTCGCGCCCGCCGGCATCTTCCTGCTGGCCATGGGGCTTGGCCTGTCGTCGGGCCTGGGCATCGCGCAAGTCCTGGGGACCTTTGTCGCCCTGTGTTTCGCCACGACCCTGCTGATGACCGGGCTGTGCTATGTCGCCATCCTGATCGCTCGGGCCTACCCGCTGGGCCGGTTCGCCGCGGCCGTCGCGCCGGCCCAGGCCATGGCGGCCGGCAGTTGTTCGTCGATGGCCACGACGCCGGTCATGGTCGAGGTGGCGATCGAGAAGCTGGGCCTGCCCAAGGACGTGGTCGGCCTGGTTATCCCGATGGCGGTATCGATCTTCCGGCTGGGCACGGTGGCCCATGCCGTGGCGGCCGTGCTGATCGCCGCCCACGCCGCCGGCATCCAGCCCAACCTCATGCAGTTAATCCTGGCCGGCCTGGCTGTGATCCTCGGCAGCATGAGCGGCGCCGGCCTGCCGGGGGCCGCCGTGATCTATGCCATCTACGGGCCGGGCATTCAGCTTCTGGGGGCGCCGATGGCCATTATGCCGCTTTATGTGGCGGTAATCGCCCTGCCCGATCCGGTCATTACAATGACCACGGTGACCGGCAATCTGACCGCCACCACCCTGGTCGATCGACTGTTGAAAACAAGTGCATCTTCCAAGGCGTGATCGGCTCCCTATATGGGGTGTATAACCCCAGGGGAGATCCTCATGCACCTTGCCCAGTTGAATGTCGGCCGGCTTTTGGCGCCGACCGATGACCCGCGCGTCGCCGATTTCATGAACGCGCTCGACCTGGTCAATGGTATCGGCAAGCGCTCGCCTGGATTCGTATGGATGATGGAGGGTTCGGGCGAACCCGGCATGGGCAATACGGACGCCAAGATCGACGGCGATCCGCAATTCATCGCCAACCTGACGGTGTGGGAAGACGCTGAAAGCCTGGAACAGTTCGTGTGGAACACCGTCCACCGCCGGTTTTATGAACGCCGCGCGGAATGGTTCGAAGTGATGGGCAAGATGCATCTGGTGATGTGGTGGGTGCCCGAAGGACACAAGCCGTCGCTGGCCGAGGCGCTGGAAAGGCTGGATCATCTCAACACGCACGGCGATACGGCGGAGGCGTTTGGCTGGAAGGGCGTGCCACAGGCGGTGCTATGGCGATCGAAGGCATGTGGAGAGACAGCGGCTTAGCGCCCCTCCGTCACAGGGCGCCGCGCTCACACCCCAGCGCGCACAAAAGGATATATTTTCCTTTTATTTGGATACCTTAAACAGACTTATCTCACGTTAAGCTATAGAATCTTGGCGGGCTCCTGGCCCGCCAGCGCCATCTTCATGCCGGTCAGGTCCTGGGCGGCCATCCACGGTGATATTTGCCCGTGCTCGACGCGGCCCAGGGTTTCGGCGATGCGTTCGAATGTGCGGCGGCCGGCCTTGGTCAGTTCGGGCGGCACGACCAGTTCGAAGATCTTCGACGCGGCGCCGTCGCGGGTAATCACCGCACTCGACAGCCGTTCGGCAACCCACAGGATTTCGCGGTCCAGGATGAACGGCGCGCCGTCCTCGCAGGTGATGCAGATTATCCCCACCTCGCCGGGCTGGCCGTCCTGCATGCGCCGGCCGGTGAAGTAGCTGCTTTCGTCGCCGTCTTCGCCAAGCTCGATCGGCACGCCGCTATAGAGCTGGGTGGCAAACGACTGGCGCGGGCCGTCGCCAATGCCTTCCGAGGCGCATAGGGCAATGAAATCGGCCTTCGACAGGTGCAGGAGCGTATTGACCGGGAATTCGTTCAGAGCCTGGTCCAGCCCCTCTTCCAGGCGTCGCGCAATGTGGTGGGCCGATAACTCGCCCTGGGGCTGGACGCGGCGGCCGGCCGGCAGCCGGCGCAGGATGGCCTGAAGCGGCTTGAGCCCGTCGTCGGGCCGCCAGTCGCGGCGGCGATCGAAGCGTTCGACGACGAAGCGATGGATATCCGGATAGTCGAACATGACGATCTCGTCGCCGATCGCCGGATGGTTGGCGCGCATGATCTCGCCCGGCCAGACCGGCTGGCCGTCGGCCATCACTATCCTGAAACGTTGCATATGCATGTCGGGCTTACTCGCCGCAAAAACTTCGCATCCACATTCGCGCGGCGCCAGGGTGATTCGCAATTCGCCGCCCCGCAGTTTCTGTGAATGAACGGTTGATTGCCGATATGGGGCACCGAAAACTTTTTTTCACTCGGCCGATCCGTTTTGCCCGGCCGCTTCGTCTTGCTCCGAGCGCGCACATCGGGTGCCGCTTTCACTCAAGCGGGACCTTGCAAAATGCCCACGACCCTCGTCAATATCGTCACCGTCCGTTCCACCTCCAGCCAGGCTGATGTCCTGGCCTCGCTGCGCCACAATACCGAAAGCGTGATCATGACGCTCAAGGGCTGGATCTCGACCACCCTGGTCGCCAGCAACGATGGCGCCAAGGTCGTCATCTATTCGCAGTGGGACAGCGCCGAAGCCATCGAAGCCATGCGCACGGACGCGCGCATGATGGCCTATTTCCCGCATATCAACGAACTGGCGACTTTCGACTCGATGGTCGGTACGATCGTGATGTCGCATCAAAGTGAACTTTTTCAACATTGATCGAACAAAGAACAGGGCTAATCCTACGCCATGACCCAGGATTTCGACACCCTGCTGGCCGGCATGCGGCCCAAGCTTCACCGCTATTGCGCCCGCATGACCGGATCGGCGGTCGATGGCGAGGACGTCGTCCAGGAGGCCCTGATCAAGGCCGTCGCGGCGCGCCCTGCGCTTCCTGAAATCGACAATATCGAAGGCTGGCTGTTTCGCATCGCGCACAATGCCAGCCTCGACTTTTTGCGGGCCCGGGCCCGGCACACCCTGGTTCCCTATGATGACGAGGCGGACTTCGCCGCCAACGCCCCCGATCCGGACATCGCCTCGGTCAGTTTCCGCACCTTTCTCGAGCTGCCGGTCCTGCAACGCTGCGCCGTCGTGCTCAAGGACGTGCTGGGCCACTCGCTGGAAGAAGTCGCGCAAATCGCGGACTGCAGCCTGCCGGCCGCCAAGTCGGCCCTGCAACGCGGCCGGCAAGGTCTGCGCGAACTGGCCAAGGATGGCGGCGATGTCGCCCGCCTGCCCCTGCTCTCGGACGATGAGCGCCGACGGCTCTACAGCTATGTCGCCGCCTTCCGCAGCGGGGATTTCGACGGCATCCGCGCCCTTTTGGCCGACGATGTCCGCGTCGACCTGGTCAACCGTTTACGCCTCGATGGGCGCCAGGCGGCGACACCCTATTTTTCGCGCTATGCCGAGCTCAAGCACTGGCGGTTTGGCCTGGGCGCCGTCGATGGCAGGCCGGCGATCCTGGTCTACGACGCCAATGGCGCCATGGACCGGCCCAACCACTTCATCGTCTTCGACTGGCGATCGGGCCGGATCCACACCATTACCGACTTCCTGTTCGCGCCCTATGCCATGGAGGCCTGCGACTGGGTGGTGCTCGACGCGCCTTCGGCCTGAGCGATCTCCTGCAAAACCCCGGCAACGGCCATGGGTTGCGACAGGAAGGGGGAGTGGCTGGTGAACAGGGTATGGACCGTCGTCCCGCCGCCGATCGCCGCGTCGACCAGGTCGATCATGCGGTCCTGGGCGGCCAGCGGCACGGCAAAATCGCGCGTACAGCGGATATAATGGCGCGGGATGCGCCCAAAGCGCGCAGCGGTGATCGGAGATGGCGCAACCGCACCTGCGTTGGGCTCGTCGCAATGCAGGCGCGCCGCGGCGTGTTCGAAATCGGCGTCGGCGACATCGGCGTAGAAGGCGGCCTTCAGCAGGGCCCGATAGGCTTTGTCGTTCGATCCGGCGTGGATGCGCGTGGCGCCGATCACGGCCGGGTCGCCGATAAACAGCTTGGGGCCTAAGGCCTGCGACATCGTCTCGTGCGTTAGCATGGCCAGCAGGTTCTGCCCCGGCGGCGCCAGGAAGCCCGACAGATAAACGACCGCCTGCAAGCGCTCGGGGGCCGCTTCGGCGGCGGCCGAGACACTGACGCCGCCGGCGGAGTGGCCGACCAGGACGACCTTGCCGTTGCCGCGCGCCGCGGCGGTTTCGATCAGGGCGACCACCGCGGCCGTGCGCTCGGCCTGGGGAAGGTCGGCGACCGGCGAGCGTTCGGTCGCAAAGGCTGTCGCGTCGAAAGGATGAAGGCCCAGGGACGCCGGCTCTATCGCATTGCCGCCGGCGCCCGGCAGATCCAGCGTCAGGGCGGCGAAGCCGTTGGCTTCGAGGATCGGCGTGACCTTGCGCCACGCCGAATGGTCGTGCCAGCCGCCGTGGACCAGGACGAAAGCGGGATTTTTGGTAGACATGGTCGGGTCCTATGCGTCCTGGGTAGCGAAGAGAAACATCTGAACGCCGCAATGGTCGGGCGCGAAGATGCGGCGATCGGCGCCCGCCGCCTGCCCTTGCGGACTGGCGAAGGCCTGTTCGATCGCGGCGAAGTCGTCGAACCGCAGCACGCCGATGCGGTGGATATTGGGATTGCCGAGCGGCGTGACAATCGGGCCGGCATTGATCTCGTAACTGCGCAGGCCTGGAATTGTGCGGGCCAACGGGATGTGAGTATCGAAATAGTGGCGCTCGAAAGCGTCAGTATCCTTTGGGGTCGGGTAGATCACGATCATCATGGCCATGGTCGTGCGCCTCAAATCGCTTCGGCGGCGGCCTTCATGGCGCCGACCAGGAAGGCCAGTTGTTTGGTGCGGGTGTCGCGGTCGGCCGCCTTGTCGGCAGGCTCATGCTTGGGAAGCGCGTCGGCGTCGTAGACCAGGGTGTAGATCAGCCGGGCATGCCCGGCATCGATCGGGCGGATCTCGGCGGAGCCATGATAATCGATCGGCGACTTGGGCTGGCTGTAGGCATAGCTTGAGGGCGTGCGAGCGACCAGGAGTTCGTCGAGACGGTCGGCGATGCGGCGCATGGCGCCGATCTCGCCGTCCTTGCCCGAAGTGATGACACAGGTCGTCTTGAACCAGGCCCCGATCTGGCAGAAGCCGTCGATCTTGCCCCAGGCCGCATCGGCTGGGGCATTGATGGCAACGTCCTGGGTGATGATGACATAGTCGGCGGCGCGCGCCGTGGCGGGCATAAGGGCGACGGTGGCAAGCGCCAGGATGGCTGACTTCAGAGGCATGACTTCGATCCTTGAGAGGGTTGCACCGTAAAGACGGTTTCGCGCGTGCAAACGGATCGGCCGGCCGCGATTTATTTTCACCGCCTTCCCGCTTTCGATTCAAATTGTTCAATTGACTGTCGGTCCGCGCCTTCTATTGCTTTGCGCCGGGGTATGGGCACACCCAGGGGCTGGCGGGACAGATGCAAAAAATCGTGGAATGGGTATCGCGCCGGCTGGCGACGCCGGACGTCAAGACGTTTGCGCCGCCGCGCGACCGCCGGATCTATATCCTGTGGATCGCCCTGGTCTGGGCTGGGATGATCGCCGGCTTCGCGCCCGACATGAAGCGTTTTGCAACGGAAACCCCACCGCCGCCCCTGATCCTGCACGTGCATGGCTTCGTCTATTTCGCCTGGCTGGCCGCGGTCACCGCGCAGATCGCACTTATCGAGGTCAAGAGGCCGGCGTTACACCGTACTGTCGGTTGGTGGCTGGTCGGGCTGTCGGCGGCCATCGTGCCGCTGGGCCTGGTTGCGGCCATGGTCGACATGGCGCGCGGCGCCCTGCATACGCCATACGCACCGGAATTCCTCGGGCTGGAATTCCAGGCGCCGCTGATCTTTTGCGTCCTGTTGTGGCTGGCCGTCGAGATGCGCCGCGATTTCGCTGCCCACAAGCGGTTGATGATGCTGTTGACCGTGGTCTTTCTCGATCCCGGCACGTCACGCGCCTTCGGCTTTTTCAGCCCGATCCATCCGGCCGGCCCCTTCGGCTGGTGGCTCAACTATTTCTGGGGCAATGCGGCCCTGCTGGTGGCGATGATGGGATGGGACCTGTGGCGCCATCGCCGCGTCCATCCGGCCTTGCTGTACGGCGGCGGCCTGATCGCCATCGGCGAAGCGGTGGCGGTGATCCTGGAATTTTCGCCGTGGTGGCATATCGCGGCCGCCCACCTGGTCTCGGCCTGGGGTTGGATGGGTTGAGCACCTGAAAATGAATGGTTGATTTCCTGCGCCGGCGCCGCTCATCTGTCGCCTCGCGCAAGGGGATGAGCCATGCTTGAGTCGTGGGACAATTTCTTCGTCATGGTCGGCGGCGGCACGGCGGCTCTGGCCGGGTTGATCTTCGTCGCCATGTCGATCAATCCCGAGGGCATCGTCCGCAACACCACGCACAAGAACCGGGCGATCAACATGTTGTCGGGCTTTTCCGCCATCTTCATGGCCTGCGGCTTTGCGCTCCTGGGCAAGCAGACGCTTTGGGCGCTGGGGTTTGAATGGCTGGCCCTGTGGGTCGTGGCGACGGCCATCTTCGTGCGCGGCTATGTCGTGGCCCTGCGCTCGGGCATGAGCTCGATCGGCCTGACGCCCGCGCGGTTGGCCGGCGGGACGCTATGCTATCTCGCCGAGGTCGTTGGCGCCGTGTTCCTGATCCTGGGGCATGAGGAGGGGTTGTATATCTCGGCACTGGCCACGATTGTCCTGTTCGGCTTCCTGATTTCCGGCGCCTGGCTACTGATTGAAGGCGTCTACGAAGAGCCTGAAGAATAGCCTGCCTACGCGCTTCTCTTGCACGCGACTCGCAGTTGGGCTAATACTGAACCATATGGTTCAGCATTCAACCCGTCTCGACGTTTCGTTCGCCGCGCTTTCGGACGCCACCCGGCGCGGCGTGCTGGAGCAGCTTGGCCGCTCCGAAGCCTCTATTTCCGACCTTGCCGATCGCTTTCATATGACCCTGACGGGCATGAAGAAGCACGTCAGCGTGCTGGAACAGGCAGGCCTGGTTGTCACGCAAAAGGTCGGGCGGGTGCGGACGTGCCGGCTCGGCAAGGGCGGACTGGACGATGAGGCGGCCTGGATCGAAGGATACCGCCGGCTTTGGGACACGCGCTTCGATGCGCTGGATACGGTGGTCGAGGCTTTAAAACGGAAGGAAATGAGCGATGAAGCATAGGACGACGGCAGAACGCAAAGGCGAGCGGGAACTCGTCATCACGCGCACCCTGGACGGCCCGGCGCGCCTGGTGTTCAAGGCGTGGACGACGCCGGAACTGCTCCAGCAATGGTGGACGCCGAAATCGACCGGCGCCCGGCTGATCGGCTGCGAGATCGATCTGCGTACGGGCGGCAGCTATCGTTACACCTTCGCCCATCCGTCGCGGGAAGAGCCCCTGGCCTTCTTCGGCAAGTATCTCGAAGTGGTGCCGGACGCGAAGATCGTCTGGACCAATGAAGAAAGCGACGACGGCGCCGTATCGACGCTGACGCTCGTGGAAACGGACGGCCGGACCCTGCTGACGATCAGCGAAATCTATCCGACGAGCGAAGCCGTCGACGCCGCCCTGGAAGGCGCCGCCGAAGGCATGCCCGAACAGTTCGAGCAACTGGACGCATTGCTGGTTACGTTGGGCGCCTGACCGACACGGCCGCAACTCCCTTGCGGCCGCGCCCCGTCCCGCGGCAAAATGCGTTGAGGGATTTTCGCCGTGAGGCGTTTATCCTGAGGCTGTGCGCTTATGGCCCCACATAGAACAGGCAGGAACACCATGAGGTCTTGGGCGATAATCCTGGCGATCGGCGCGATCGCGGCGGCGGCGCATGCCGAAACGCCCTGGACGGCGGACAACGGCAACGGAACATATACCAACCCCTTGTTTTTCGAGGAAAATTCAGACCCCGACCTGATCCGGGTGGGTGACGACTACTACATGACCAGCACCTCGATGCATTCGATGCCCGGCCTGGCCGTCATGCATTCGAAGGACCTGGTGAACTGGGATTTCGTCGCCTATGCCGAGGATCGGCTGGACCTCGGTCCGGCGTTTCGCCTGGAAGACGGCAAGAACAGCTATGGGCGCGGCATCTGGGCGCCCAGCCTGCGTTATCACAACGGCACCTTTTATATCTTCAGCAATGTCAACGGCGAGACGACCCAGTTGTTCACCGCCAGGGACCCGAAAGGGCCATGGACGCGCACACCGATGAAGGTGTCGCTGCACGACCTGTCCGTTCTGTTCGATGACGACGGCAAGGCTTACGCCGTGTTCGGCTTCGACGAGGTGCATATCGTCCAGTTGACCGACGACCTGACGGACGTGGTCCCGGGTTCCGAGCGGATCGCCATCCCAAAAGGCGCCGGCATGGGCGAAGGGTCGCATGTCTACAAGATCGACGGCAAGTACTACATCATCAGTGCGGATTACCGCGGCCGCATGCACATGGCGGCGGCGCGCGCCGATCATCCGATGGGGCCGTACGAGGTCAATCCGGCAATCGCCATCGACGAGGACTTCGGCCTGGCGCTGGGCAACCACGTCGATGCGGCCACCGGCAAGGTGGTCGCCGGCGATCCGGCGGCGCGCGGCCGGCTGTCGCTGCACCAGGGCGGCATCGTGCGGACGCCGGGCGGCCAATGGTGGGGCTTTTCAATGATGGACGCCAATTCCGTCGGCCGGATGACGGCCTTGTCGCCCGTCACCTGGAAGGACGGCTGGCCCTATTTCGGGCTGCCGGGCAATCTGGGGCGGACGCCGCGGACCTGGGTCAAGCCGGATACGGGCGCGACCGACACGCCGCACGCGCCATTCGTGCACAGCGACGACTTCTCGGGCCCAGCCCTGAACCCGATCTGGCAGTGGAACCACGTGCCGGCAGACGGGCAATGGTCGCTGTCCGAGCGGCCGGGCTACCTGCGCCTGCACACCCTGCCAGCCACCGGCCTGTGGGATGCGCGCAATACGCTGACCCAGCGCGCGGTCGGTCCGCAGTCGACGGCCACCGCATCGATCGACCTGACGCATCTCGCGCCCGGCGACGTGACGGGTCTGGCCCTGTTCGACAAGCCGTTCGGGTGGATCGGCGTCGAGCGGACGGCCGAGGGACTGAACGTCGTCGCGTTCGACGAGGCCTCGGGCGCCACGGTCCGCCAGCCGTTGTCCGCCACAAGTGTCCGGTTGCGCGCCGACTGCGATTTCATCACCGAAGTGGCGACCTTCAGCTATTCGCTGGACGGCAAGACCTATCGCCCGCTGGGTCAGCCGTTCCGTATGGCGTTCCAGCTCAAGACCTTCCAGGGCGTGCGCTATTCGCTGTTCGCCTACACCCTTTCGGGGGCCGCCGGCGGGTATGCCGATATCGACGCCTTTGTGGTTGACCAACCCTATCCGCACGGCCTGCGCCGGCCGATCCCGGTCGGCCGCACCGTCCGCCTGTCGTCTGGCGGACATGCCCTGGGCGGCGGCCGGTTTCTGGTGGTCGACAAGGGCCTCGGCCGCGTCGCCCTGAAGAGTGGCGACGGTTTCGTATCGGTCAATGACGACGGCGCCGTGTCGTTCGCTGCGAAGACGGCGGGGGCAGCGGAGACGTTCCAATGGATGGAGACCTTCGGCGGCGACCTCATCCTGATGTCTTTGAAGACCAACCGGTACCTGGGCATCGCCCCCGCGACGCAAAAGGTCGCCGCCGACAGCCCTGGACCATTGCCCGACGGCAGCGACGGCGACCGCTTTGCCTGGACGAATACCGACTAACCAGGGACAGTCAGTCAGCGCGATCCCTAGTGGCGCAAGATACGGATGGCGACGAAGACGAGCGAGACGGCAAATCGGCGGCCGGTTGAAGCGGCGGCTTCAGAGGCGCCAGCGATACCAGGTGCCGGCCTCGACGAGATGGATCGTGTCGCCCCGCCCGGCCAGCAGCGTCGGACGTTGCCAGGGGTGATATTCGGCAATATGCGGCGGATCGCCTGGATCCGGTTGGTAGCGCATCAGCGGAAGGCGCCCGGTTTCCAGAATTCGGGCGGCCTCCCCGTCACCGCTGCCATCCAGGGCAACCTTCACGAGTTGGTTGGCCCTTTCGCCATATCCACCGGCGAGAAGGGCATGCCCATTCGACACAGCCAAGGCTTTTGCACCGGCGACTTCGCTCGACCACCACCTGACCGTGCCCTCCTGTTTCAGGTGCAGCAGCGGAAAGTCGGTGTAGGGACAGGCCCATACGCTATCGCCCGCGACATTCAGGGCGTAGCAATCCGCGATCATTCCAGCCTTTTCAGGAAAAAGCGAGGGCGGACGATAGTCTCCGGCGGCTGAAAACCGGCCGATGCCACGGCTTGACGGTGGCCATTCCTCGTTGGGCACATGCCACCCATCATTGCCGAAAACGCCTTCGTCGAACCAACCGACCCAGATCTCGCCGCGGCCGTCGACGCCCACATGTTCTATGCCGTCACCCAGCATGAAACGCGCAATACAGGTTCCATCGGGCCCCAGGACCCGCGCATTGGGACTGCCATCCGTGCGCGACCCCACCACCAGCCAGCGGCCGTCGTCGAACCGGTCGATCCGCGGAAATGGCGTCTCCAATGGAAAAGCCGGCCCGGCGACCAGGGTTTCACCATCGAAGCACCAGATTTGCCCCGTTGCGCGGGCGGCCGCTTCCCAAGGGTCGCCGAGCATCTGCCAATTCGAGTCGCGGCGCCATTCATGGGCGAGGTCGACGTCGGCGGCGATGAGCGACAGATTGCCGTCGGCGAGCACATCCAAGGTGACGAGGTGCCAGCCGGCCGGAAGCCGCGGCAAGGCCGTTTCAATCGCGTTAGGAATAGCGTTCACCTGGCGTCGCCCCAATTGACCCGGGCCATCCTAGTCTCAGCTTCGTGCAAACACCAACATGCGCCGAAGGGCCGCCATCTTGCCCTCGGCCGGTTCCGCCAGCGGGACCAATATGGGCGCATTCAACCATGCATGCTCAGCGTCACCTATGGCGGGCAGCGCTGGGGCTCGATAGA
>FTCZ01001039.1_pt1 | contig 12348 bp, 10 predicted proteins | sample 1658871 | NCBI WGS metagenome assembly FTCZ01 (sample SAMEA3914864, study PRJEB12502) | metagenome | biome: forest; material: soil | place: USA | collected 2012-03-12 | depth 0.3 m
GCCCCCCACCAAGCGCCTCGCCGACAGACAGTTCGAGGGGAAAGGTCGAGCCGTCCTTGCGTGCGCCGAGAACCCGGCGTCGCAGCCCGATCACCCGCCGCTCGCCCGTGTCCAGATAGTGCCGGACATAGCCGTCATGCTCCGACCGGTAAGGCTCCGGCATGAGCATGCGGATATTCTGCCCCATTACTTCTGCCTCGCGATAGCCGAACAGCTTCTCTGCAGCGGAGCTGAAGGAGCCGATGGTCCCGCAATCGTCGATCACGACCATGGCGTCCGGAACCGTTGCCAGGATCGAGCGGAGCTGCACTTCGCGCGCCTCGATCTGCCCTTCTGCCGCGCGCTCCTCGGTGATGTCGCGGATCACCTTGCCGAAGCCGACATGCTCTCCATCGGGTCCCTTGAGCGCCGTGATCGTGACGTTCGCGAGGAACTGGCTTCCATCCTTCCGTACGCGCCAGCTGTCTTCCACCAGCCGGCCTTCACCGAGCGCCCTCGCCAGATCGGCCTCGGGTTTGCCGGCGGCGGCCTCTTCCTTCGGGTAGAAAATAGAGCAGTGGTGGCCGAGTATTTCCGCCTCCTTCCAGCCCTTGATGCGCTCGGCGCCCTCGTTCCAGATTGCCACTTTGCCGGCGGGATCGAGCATGTAGATCGCGTAGTTCGACGCGCCGTCGACCAGGAGCGCGAGTTCCCGCGCGAGCTGGACCGCGCGAACGTCGCTGGCCGTCGCGGCCGTCTCGTTAGTCCATGCGCGGCTGCGCCAGGCTGAAAGCTGAGCGGCGAGGATGACGATGCCGGCGCTCGCAAACAGGAAGAGCAGGACGGTAGGGATCGACCCGTCGGCAAGCAGCAGGCCAAGAGCCGCACTGATAACGATCGCGACAATCCCCGGGCCTTTTCCCCCAATGCTGGCGGCGGCGAGGATGGCCGGAAAGAAGAGAAGATAGGCGCCGCGTACGCCGAGCGCCGAGGCGAGAGCTGCGCGCAGGGCAGCCGCGATAGCCACCCCGATCAGCGCCAGGGCATATCCCGGCCAGCGGCCGTACCAGAACGACGTCGTTCGCCACGCAACACGCATGAGGCCCCCCGGACCTTCCCGGAGGCGACCTTAGCGTGATTGCGCGGCAAGCCCAAGCGAGAGTTCATTCGGACCGGCCGAAGGGGCATCTCCTTGACGGCGTGTCTATCCCGCGATTCCTCAGTGGGTGATGAGCAGGGGGGCCGGACACTCCGAAATCATCCAGTGAGGCTTGCCACACAGCAAGGTCTCCACCAGGCGCCACTCGCTGAAACCACCCATCACAATATAGTCGGCACCAATCACGCGGGCGCCGCCAATCAGCATGGGAATGACGACATCGATGTCCGGATCGTTGCGCAGAACGTCCGACTTGATGCCGTACCGCGAGAGATAGTTTACGGCATCCTCGGCAGGCGTGCGGACCGAACCATCGTCGATCTCCACGATACGGACGTGGCTCGCCAGGCGCAGCAGGTCGATGGACGACAGCATGGCGCAGATCGCCTCATCCGACCCATCCCAGGCGAGCATCACTCGAGCGCCACAGACGCGTTTGCTCCGCGATCGGGGCGGCACCGCCAGAACGGGCCTCCCGGATCGGAGCACCACGTCGCACACCAGCGGTTGCATGTCTGACGGCGCGGGTCGTACGCTCCCGAGCACGATCAGATCGGCCCGTCGCGCGGCCTCCGAGAGACGCTTGAGCGGGGAGTCGGATGTCTCGGTCCAGCTCCAGCGGACATCCTCATGTGACAGCTGTTCCATCCACCTCTCCCGAAGGACCCCGGCACGTTCCTGGCCGCCGAGTGGCGCGCGGCGCAGGACAGACCGGCCGGCGCCGACGAAAGGGCGCGCGGGTTCCCCAACGTTCGCGCAGTCCAGATGTCCGTCGACGGCTTTGACCACCTCCAAAGCGGCCTCCAGGCAAGCATCCTGCCCACTGTCGTCGTGAGTGAGAAGAAGCACATTCTTCATGCGACGGACTCCTTGAGCGAGCGGTTCAGTGCGCGAAAAAGACGGGGACCGGCGATTCCGTCAGCATTCGCCGGGTGCAGACACCCAACCGTGCATCCTTCAGGCGGCCGTGAGCGTAGCCGCCCATCCCGACATAGGTAGGGCTCCGCAGCACCGTCTCGCGAAGGATCTCGCTGGCGGTGCTGTCGAGCCTGCGATGCTTGATCCTCGACATCGCGTTGATGTTCTGGCTGGAGAGATAGGCAGCCGCCTCGTCTCCCGAGACCCGCACCGATCCGTCCGCGATTTCGAGAATCGTCACCTGACGGGCCATCTTCAGGAGTGGCACCGCGGCGCGGAGCGCGGCGATCGCCTCCTGCGAGCCGTCCCAGGCGATCAAGACGTCGCCGAACATGTCAAGCGAGCGCGCCACCTCCGGTACGGCGATCAGCGGCGTTCCCGACTGGAGGATGATCTCGCCTGCAGCGCCGCGCATATTTGCGACCGGGAAGCTGCGGAGCTTGCGATTGACGACGATCAGGTCGGCCAGCGCGACCGTATCCTTCAGACAGAGCGCGAACTTGCCGGTATCCTCGACCCAGTGCCAGGACAGACCTTCGAGCGCCAGCCGATCCTCGATCCGGTAGCGGTGCGCGGTCGCCCGTTTGCGTTGCTCGGCGAGGGGCACGCCCGTGGCGGCGTGATAAGTCTCGGCCATGACCGGGAAGATCGTCAGGTCAAGACAGATGAGATGCCCCCGGATGGCGCGCACGATGTCCAGCGCGACCTGAAGGCGGGCCTCCTGGCCCGTATCGTCATGCACCAGCAACAGTACATTCTTCACGCCCGCCTCCCTCGGCTTCGGGCAGGTGGTAGCCTTGATCGCGGGGTGCTCGGCATTGGGAATGTTACGGAGAGGGGAATTGCGGGGATTGCGGCCGGCGGCGACGCTTCGCGGGCGATCGAAACGCTGCCACGGGCTTGGCTCCGCTATCTGCAGCAGCCGTGGATCGTCAAAGCCGAAACCACCCGGGCTGCATCAGGCAAGCTACGGGTAATTGGGATTCCTATTGGCCCGCCACGAGCCGCCGCCGGGTCTGTGGAGACCCGAGATAAGGCGTTTTTGGAACCAACGAATCCTATCGGCGGTCAGTCAATCAGCCAGTTCGACGTAGGGATTGTGGCGGTTGTGAGCTTGCGGGGTGCGCTATTCGCCACACGCAGCGTGCGTGATTCCGCCGAAAGCGTCCTCTCACTCTTCCCATGATCCGCAAGCTGACGGCCGCATGGCATATCCGAGCCGATCGGTTGATCGAAGCATATGAGCTTAGCGCTTGATGCGCGCGTTCGACCAGATCTCGGCCGGTCTTGCCGACGCGATCGCGTGGGCGCGCGTCGACTGATCTCGCCGAACTATTATGCCGGCGCCGATGTTCCGGTTCTTCTGCTCACGGTGTTTGGCAAGGGCGAGAAAGACAATCTGACGAAGGCGGAGCGCAACGCGCTCGCCGGGCTGACGAAAACCCTCAAGGGCAGCATTGGGGGCTGACACGATGAAAAGCGCTTCCCTCAAGATCGCGGCGGGGCTGGAAGATGCCATCTCCTACGCGCAGGGCGACAAGAGCCGGGGGCGGGTGGCCCATGGCGTCGACGCGAAGGAGGTTCGCAAGGCAACCGGGCTGACGCAGCCAGAATTCGCCGCGACCTATCATATCCCGGTCGGCACGCTGCGCGATTTGGAGCAGAGGCGCAGCACCCCGGATGCCTTGGGGCGCACGTTGCTGGAGATTATCGCGGCCGATCCCGGCGCGGTCGCCAAGCTGGTCGCGCGCGCCGGCTTATGGCCGGCATGGCGTGCAGCGCCCTGCGAAACCCAATCACAAGGCCTTGAGGCCAACTTGCTTGTGGGCGGTGCCGCTAGGCGGCACCTGCCAGCGCTCCTCATCCTCGCCTGGGTCGAGCTTGTCGTGTGTCTTGGTGACCTACGCCGCCAACCATTCTCTTCGCAGAACCCAGCCTCTGCGAAAGTCGTTACGCCCATGGAATATCAATTGCTCCAGCGCCATGAGGCTCCGGCTGAAAAACAAAACAGGAACAATTGGTTAGCGATACCGTGAAATCCGGCAGCCCGGTCCGGCAGACGCAAGCGGAACGATTTTCCGTATCCGATGCGGGAGGAGGTGCTTTATGCGCGCGTCTCGACGCCTGATCATGTCGCGACTTGTCGACGATGAGGGATTGTTCGATATCTGTTCGAAGCTTTGCGGAACCGATGCTATTTGCGTGACCGGGGGAGCGATTGGCGAAGTTGTTGAGTTTGGTCGGCGTATCTGATCGTCGAAGGAGCGATCACGAACATAGCCTTGCGGGTCATGCCCGCGCAGCCGCCCGCGACCTCGGCCGGTGTGCCGCGCAATGACTCTCACCGCGCACATCGCCGGCAGGCAGCGCGGTAAGTCCTTTGCGCGATGCCCGGACCAGGTGCGTTCCGCGCTCGCCGAAGCCGGGCTCGACGTGATCGACACAATTGGGACGCTGGCCCGCGATCATCGCGCAGGGCACGTCCTGGTCGCAGGCGATGTCTTCGACAATCTCGACACAGGCGAACGCATCCTCGTCCAGGCCCTGTCGCGGATGAGCCGGGCGTCGTCGTCGTGGTGGCTGGTGCCGGGCAACCATGCCCGCACGGACGGCCTTTGGTCGCGCGCCCGCGCCCAGGCGCCAGCCAACGTCCATGTGCCGGATCGCGCTGAAGCCGTGCCGCTGGGCGACAGCGCCTGGCTCTTGCCGGCGCCGCTCCAGCATCGGCGCATGCGAGACGTTCCGACCCGCGCAGGAGCGGGCTGATGCTGTTCGGTCAGCTCAACACCGACATCTTCACGCTGTTTTCGGGATCGAACCGCCATCTCTACGAGGTGGTGCTGGTCAAGATCTATCAGGATTTCTTCCGCTCCGACCTCAGGTTTCCAAGTCAGGCGGAAATCGTCGGCCTGGTCTACGAAGCGCTTGCCCATCACGCCGATCTTTGGCGCGAGGACGAGGCGCCGGTGGTGCTCGACCAGGTCGTGACCCGCAAGGGCCGGCGCATGCGCCGGCGCCGCGTCGAGACGGCCGATGCGCAGGCCAGCAACGAGGCGCTGGTTCGTGCCCGCCATATCTACAATCGCCTGAACGCGACCGGTTGGCTCGAGGAGACACGCTACGGACTCAAGGTGACGGTCGACATGCCGCAGGGCGCCATGCGGCTCGCCGAGTTCCTGTGCGGGCTGCGAGAGGGGCTGTCGGAGCAGCTTGGCGGCCTCGTCGTCCAGGTCAAGAACGAGCTCGACGCCTTGCAGCTCAATGCCCGCGACAATGCGCCCGGCCTGCACAAAGCAGCGCGCGATGCCGCCTCGTTCGGCCGCTATCTGCGCAGCGTCCTTTCGGCACTTCGCGAGGTCGACAAGATGGTCCTTGCCAGCGACAATCTGGGTCGACGGCTGCGTCACTATTTCGAGGACTTCGTCGAGCGGGTGCTGCTGCAGGATTATGCGGCGATCACCACGGTGTCGCACCCCTACCGATACCGTCATCACATCATCCAGAACCTCGACCGGCTTGAGGATTCGGTTGCGGACATCGGCGCCATCGCAGACGCTTATTTGGAAGCTCGTCTCGCCAAGCATGCCGCTGCTGCCAAGGATCTGGTGTTCGACGATCTTGCCCAGATCCGGCGGGTGTTCGAGCGCATCGAGGAGGCCTTCGAGCAGATCCGGCAGCATCGCGCGCGCCTCGAAACGCGCCTGCGCAACACCGTGCGCTACGCCGGCCGGCGTAGCGGCACCTTCATCCAGCGCAGCGAACCGCTGCTCTTGCAGCTCGACAAGCTGCATGCCAGCAAGCGAGCGCTTGATCTTCCCGGCCCGATCGAGCCGCGCCATTCGCTGCTCTCGCCATTCCTGCTGGCCCGTCCGCGCAATGTGCGTGCGCCCATTGTCGGTGGCATGCTGGTTCTCCCTCCGCCCGATCCAGCTCGAGAGCTGCGCAAACGGCTCGAACGCGAATATCTGGAGCGGTTGGCGGTCACGCCCGAGCAGGTGAGCCGCTTCCTGGAGCGGCGCGTGCCCCCACTCGGCGAGACGGATGCGAGCAGCTTCTGGCTGGACACCGTCGACGATTTCCTCGCGTTCGAAGCGCTGCGGCTGGCGGTCGCGTCGAGTGGCGACACGACGGACGACGTGCACCCGTTGGTCGCGCATTTGCAACGGAGCTTCGCTTTCACCCGCACGTCGGACATGGTGGTTGATAATGCCTGGCTTCGCTGCGACGGCTTCCGCGTCATGCGCAAGGATAGCAACGTCACTCTGGAGGTGAGCGATGCTCGCTGAATTCGCCGCGCTTGAGGCCCGTGACCCGCGGCACATGCAGCGCGCCACCCAGGTTATAGGCCATCTGCTGCGTCACCAGTTCCTGCATGTCGAAGATAGAGGTTCCTCGACGCTTCTGGAGACGCTGCTGCGGCCGGATCTCGAACGTCTGATCTCCAGCTATTTCGATGTTGCGGGCTACAGGCTCGTCGTTCGCGAGAGCGAAGGCTGGGCTGGCATTCTCCCCGATACCGAGCAGATCACTCTGCCTCGAATGCGGATCGACGAAACCCTTGTGCTGCTCCTCTTGCGCCGGCTGTGGGAGGAGGGCGTGCAGGAGGGGGATGTCGAGCGGTACGGCAGCGTGCTCGTCACCCTCAACGAGGCCTATGATGCCTATCAGGACATGGTCGCTCGGGCGCGACGTCCCTCGCTTTCCATCAACGATTTCAAGGCGCAGGTCGAATCACTCGAGCGCCGCGCGATCGTGCGGCTTGGCGACTATGACGAGGACATCCAGGATATCGGGCTCGCCATCCGCGCACTGATCGCGACCGTCGCGGGTGACGATTTCCTCGGCGCTCTCGAGCAGTTGCTGGCCCGGCCCGAATATCAGGATGCGGACCCCGAAGCGGGTGTAGACGAGCAGGGAGATGCAGGCGAATGATGCAGCTGACGCGCATCGTCCTCGTCCAGTGGCACCTGTTCGCGCGGGAGGATCTCGACGTGTCCGGCGACACGGCGATCCTCGGCAAGAACCGCTCGGGCAAATCGACACTAATCGATCTCATCCAGGCCGTGATGACCGGTGGCTCGCGACGCTATTATCGTTTCAACCGGTCGGCCGGCGAGAGCGGTGGTCGTCGATCCGAAAGAACATTGCGCGGCTATTGCCTCGGCCAGCTCAACGAGCATGACTTCCTGCGCGAGGAAGCCGTGACGCACATCGCCCTGGTCTTCGAAGACCCCAATAACGTGCGGCCGCCGGTCAGCGTCGGCCTGTGTCTCGAAGCCTCGCTGCAGGAGGACGCACAGATCGTCGGGCGCTACGTCGCGCCCGGGGTTCGGATCGATTCGAACCTGCTCGTCGAGGCGCTTGCGAGTGGCCATCAGCGGTCCGCGCCGTGGCCGGTTGCCCGCGAGCGGCTCGAGCAGGCCTGCGCGGCCAAGGGCATGGCGCTGATCAAGCCCGACTCTCCCAAGAACCACATCCGCGAATATATGCGCCTGCTCTTCACTGGTCGCCGACCGACCGATGCAGACCGCTTCGCGCGCGCGTTCGTGATGGCGCTGTCCTTCGAGGAAATGCGTTCGGTCGAAGGCTTCGTGCACAGCTTCCTGCTCGAAGAGAACGACATCGATATCGGCGAGCTGCGCGACTCCATCCAGCGCTATCGCGACATCCAGAAGGACATCCACGAGCTGGAGCGCCGCCTGGAGGCGCTCCGCGCGTTGCAAGCTCTGGTGGAGCGCTTCACGGTCCTGCTCGAGCGCGAGGATGTGGCCCGAGGCACGGAGCGTCTGGCCGGCCTTATCGAGGCGGGCGCCGCGCTGATCGCCAATGTGCGCGAGCGGAGTGAAAAGCGCGCAACCCTCGACGCGATCGCCCGGGACATCGAGCAGCACGATGCCGAGCTCGTCCTGGTCAGCGAAGAGCAAGATAGTCTTCAGGCTCAGCTTGCTGCCCAGGACGCCGCCAGCCAGCGTTCGGTGGTGATGAGCGAACTCAAGGCGCTGGAGCATGCACGAAACGCGGTCGCAGGGCGCTTGCAGACGCGCTTTCTCGGTGTTGCGCGCGCCGCTGCTCTGCTTGAGCACAAGGAACGGCTCGCGCCCTTGAAGATCGGGGGACTTGTCCAGGCGCTGGAGGCGATTCAGGCCAGGAGCGCCGACCTCACGCCACCCGTCTGGCCGCGCGATCCCGATGAGATGGAGCGGCTGATCGGTGTCGCCCGTGAAGCGGCGAATGCCAATCTGCCCAAGGTGCTCGAGCGGCGCGACGAGGCGATCACCTGGCGCCGGACCATCCAGCAGACGGTCGACGAGCTGGTTGAACGGCTCGAGCGCGCGCGTGTCGGCGTGATCGCGCTGGATAATCGCACCTCACGTCTCATGGCGGTGCTCGAAAGCGAGGGCATGCGTCCGCGCGCGCTGTGCCAAGTCGCCGAAGTCGTAGACGAGGAGTGGCGCGAAGCCGCCGAAGCGCTGCTCGGTCGCGACCGTGAAGCCATCATCGTCGATCCCGAGCATGCCTCGCGCGCGGTGGAGATTCTGCGCGGCAGCCGCGACTCCTATCGCGGCTGCCGTGTGGTCAACACACGCAGATTGGCCGAGCTGTCGCAGCGGGTTGAGCCCGGGACGCTCGCGAGCGTGCTGTCGAGCGACGACCCGCTCGCGCTGGCGTTCATCATTTTCCGTGCAGGGTCTGTCCGGCTAGCCGATACCCAGGCCGAATTGCTCGGCGGTGGTCGTGCCATCATGCGTGACGGCGCCTACAATAGCGGCGTCGTCGTGGAAGTGCTGCGGGCTCCAGACCTCAAGATCGGTCGCGCCGCTGCCCCGCTCATGCAGACCGAGCTTGCGCGCCAAATCGACGAGCAGCGTGCGCTGATCATTAATCATCGGCAGGTCGAGCAGTTTCACGATGATATCGCCAAACAGCTCGATGCATTGATCCAGCCCGTCGAGGAGCTCGACCGCCTCGATCGGCTGTCGATCGCGATCGACCAGTTCGATGGACAGCGCACGGACCTTCAAAAGCGCCTCGACCGGATTGCCGCAACAATCGATCCTGCGCTGCAAGCAGCGCTGGAGCGCGCCCGATCGCGTCTACGCGGCCTCAATGAGGACAAGCAGCAGCTGGTCGAGCAGAGGGGGCTGCTAACCGGCGAAGTCGCGGAGATCGATCGCCGTCTCAACGCGGGCGAAGCCTTTCCCGGCTCAAGGATGTGTCTGGCCACGCGTCGCGCACTGTTCCGCGATCGCGTGCGCAGCCGCGGCCAGCTCGCTTCGCTCCGCGAGACCTATCGCGTGCAACGCCCCCGTCCGCTTGGCCGCGTCATGCAGGACATGGCGCGTCGTGCCGAGGAGGCGAGAGACGGTTATCGCGCTCGCGAAGGCGAGATTCGGGAGGCGCTCGGCCACTATCGCGCCAGCTTCGACAGCACGGCGCCGGTGGGCGTCCAAGGCCAGATAATCTCCGAGGTGAAGCCTTGGGTCAGTGCCAATGTGACGGCGCTCGAAGGCAATGAGCTGATCCGGTATCGCAGCCAAGCCGATGAGGCTGCCGAGCAGATTGGCCGTCTGTTCCGGACCGCCTTCATTCACGAGCTCAACACCCGCTTCAACACGCTCAAGACCGAGCTGGATAATCTCACCCGCGCTTTGAAGGCGCGCCCGCTGCACGGTGAAATCTACACGCTGCATGCGCGGCCCAAGGAGGAATTTGCCGCGCTCCATCGGCTCGCCCGGGAGAGCGAGAACGACGAGGAGGTATTCGGCTCCCTGTTCGGCCGCGGCACGCCGCGCGACGAAGAGCAGGCCCGCGCGCTCGCGGAGGTCGAGCGGCTGCTGGGCGACGAGGCGCTCGATTTCTCTGCCTATCAGGATTACCGCAACTACTTCACCTTCGACTTGCGCATGCAGGATGTCGCAAAGGGGCGGGAGACCAGCTACGACCGCCGTCGCGGCGTCGCCAGCGGTGCCGAGCGGCAGGTGCCCTATTATGTGATCATCGGCGCGGCGCTTTCGAGCATCTATCACGGCGCGCGCCGGCAATATGACCGCGCCGACCTTGGCCTCGGGCTCGCGGTGTTCGACGAGGCCTTCAGCAAGATGGATGGTCCCAACCAGCGCACGCTGCTCGACTTCTACGACGACATCGGACTGCAGGTCGTCATTGCCGCGCCTTCCGAAAAGCGCTCGGTAGTGTGGGAGAATCTTGACTCGATCGTCGATGTTTTCCGGCACGGCGACAGCGCGACTGCCGAGACCGTGGTGATCAAGGCGCACGCCCGCACCCAGATGCGCGCCGCCAATCCCGAGCATCTGACAGACACCGAGCTTGCCGCCACGTTCGAGCTATTCAGGTCGGACGCTGCCGAATGAGCCGACGCGCGTTCAGCGACGTCTCAGTCATGCTCCACGATCTGCTGGACCGGTTCGAGGCGAAGCCCGGCGCCACGCGGCTAATTGCCTATATCGACGAGGCCGGCTTCACGAGCGTGCGCGATCGCGATCGGTTCGAGCAGGCATTGGATGCCGCTGCCGCAACCGGCGGCATCCATGTCGAGCGACGCCGCGTCGATGGCGACATGCTGATCGCACACGTCCGTTTGGCGGATCCGGTGCTGCTCTACGCGCATCTCGCTCGGCGACCCGCAGGCGAGCAGGCCGCTGCGGCGCTGGCCGGCGTTCGCGCGCGGGCTGACCTTCCCAACGGCGCGCAGACGCTCATCGACGAAATCGCAGAGGCTTGGTCGCGCGGCGTCCGCCGGCTGGGTCTGACCCCAGGCGATACACGTTCGCTCGACGCCACCATTTCACTTGTGCTCGCGCTGGCACGCCGTTGCACTGAAACGCCGACGGGCCAGCTCGATTTCCGGACCTTCGGCCGCCAGGCAGGGACCGACAGCAAGGCGCTCGAACGGCTGAGCAGTAGCGTCGCGGCAATGATGGCGAGACTTTATCCCGAGCTAATCACCACGGATATGCTGGATCCCGAGGAGCTGCTTGCCACATTGGGCATCACCAAGATGCCGCAGCCACTGCTGTTGAGCGGACCGCTTCGGCTTGGCAACGAAGTTCTCCCCGACCTTGGCTACTACGGCTTTCCGCCGGAGGAAGCGGCGCGCGTGCGCCTGTCGCGGCCTGTCGCCTATGTCCTCACTGTCGAAAACTATGTCTCGTTCGTCCGCCACGTGCGCGAACTCAACCCGGATCGTTCCGCGCTGGTGATCTACACGGCCGGCTTTCCGGCCCGTGCCCATCTTGGGGAGATCGAACGCCTGGGCATGGCGGCGTGCGCGCCGCTGTTCCATTGGGGCGACCTGGACGCGGGTGGCGTCCGGATCTTCCGGCATCTCGAGGATGCGTTTGCTCGCCACAAGCTGGTGCTGAAACCGCATCTGATGGAGCCGCAGCGCCTTCGCGAGGACGGCGAGCCGGCCAGGAGCGAGCGCCGGTTGAGCCTGGGGGCTTGTCCGGCCAGTACGATCTCGGAACTCTGGGACGCGATCGCGGAGACGGGGCTGGCGCTCGAGCAGGAGACCCTTGCTCCAGCATCGCCGTTGACGAGCCAGGTGTAGCCGCTCGCCATCAAGCAGCGGCTGCTCACATTCTCTGCCAACGGAATCGGGGTCAGGCGCGGATTGAAAATTCGGCGAAGCTGCGCTGGAGCATCATCTGCCCATGTTGGTGACGTCAGGGTCGTCGATCCTTGACAGACTTCGACCCGCTTTCATTAAAATGGACCATTGAATGGTCTATTTAGGCACGGCATCGGAATGATCCAGGCTAAGAGCGTGCTATGCAGATCTCAGTGACTGAAGCGAAGGGACAGCTCACCGAGCTGGTGCGGCGCGCAGAGGCGGGGGACGAGGGCATTTTGACCCGTCACGGCCATGCCGCTGTGCGGCTGGTCCCGGTCAAGTTGGTGGCCGCATCAACCGCCGGTAACGATCAAGCGACCCGATCGGCGTCCAATTTTGCGAGCCAACAGAGCAGCTCTCGGCTAGCATAATCGGCTGTTTCGAGAGTGTTGAAGTCATGCATCATGTCGACATCGTAACGCTCTGCCTCCTGTTATTCGTCGCCTGCCTCGTGGCAATCGTGACGCGGCGGATCGGGCTGCCCTATTCCGTCGGGCTCGTATTGGCAGGCGTTGCGTTGAACCTGTCCGGCTATCGGAGTGGGATTGTCCTTACCCCGGAGTTGATCTTCACCTTCCTGCTGCCCCCGCTTGTCTTCGAGGCGGCTTTACACCTCGGCTGGGCCGACTTCCGACGGGAAGCACCGCTTGTACTCAGC